>ULWY01058380.1_pt1 | contig 44825 bp, 61 predicted proteins | sample 1960761 | NCBI WGS metagenome assembly ULWY01 (sample SAMEA4835824, study PRJEB28245) | human gut metagenome | biome: gut microbiome; material: fecal sample | place: Denmark | collected 2008 | reverse complement strand
CTCTTCTCCTCTTGCGATAATCCACCGTTTTAGTGCGCCGACAGCTTTCGCGAAGCCCCAGAAAGTGGCAGCAATTCCGGCGAATGCCGCGAATTTCCCGTAGGCGCTCTGCAAAAAGCTCTCTATCATGGTCATCGCAATCACCCGCCTGTAACATTTAGCGCAATACCGAGTTCTTTCGCGTAACCCGAAATTTTTTCTGCCGCTTCTTTGTCATCTGTTTCACCGGAAATTTTGTATAAATATAGCATCAGATTTACATATTCTTTCATCACATATCCTGTATAATTTTTGTAACGTGCTTTGTACCAAGCGCCGTTTTCCCCGATGATTGTAATAGTTGCGCCGTTGGGAATCGTTGTAATTCGCGCACTTCCTTTGTCCGCCCTTCCCCTCATGTTGAGCGTGCCACCCTTCACCATTCCTCTTGTTTCTTCGGAAGGGGCATCATCTGTGCTTGGAGTCTCATCTGAAGCGTTTACATCGTACTCTGTGTACTTCAATTTGGCGGCATATCCCCAATCGCTGATGCAGCTTGTCACGCAGCCGTACTTCGTCCCTTTTGCCTCAACGACTTTGCCATCCCCGATATATAGCCCGACATGGTAAAAGTTTCCTTGTCCATCATTCTTGAATGCTGACGGTTCCGTCCCGTCTCGCCGCATCTTAAAGACCGCCATGCCGGGGATGAGATTGACCTCCCCTATCTTCCCTTTCTCTGTTGTGTACTTTCGCCACATCGTGTTACTGCCGTGATACATGTAGCTTCCCGCCTGTCGATACCAGTAAGTAAAAGCGCCGGAACAGTCCACCGCACCCTGTGACGCCGCATTCGCAACATACTTCCATGCCTTCCCCGGCTCGACCATTGTTAGGAACTTTTCGATCTACCAGCTCGCTTTTACTATTTTATAAGCCATGCTGAACACCTTCCTTTTGCAAGGGACATCATGGGAACACTGTGATGTCCCTTATTATTTATTCCTTCTGCACCGCTCGGCCTTGATATTCTGCAATTTGCACGCAACTTAGATTGTTGCCGCTTCTTCCTCATTTTCCGCCGCGTCCAGCGAATCATAGTACGCCTGCGCCAGCTTCTCAATTTCCGCGATGTCGTCCTCCGTCAGCAGCCCGTTATCGACGTGCGTGTACGCCTTGTCGAGCCAAAACGCCACATCGCGCCCCGCGGAAATCTCGCGCTTAATCGCGCGCAGCGTCAGGTCGTGCCGTGCCTTGCTGTTAATTGCCATAAAGATACCTCCTTAATTTTGCGTAATGGATGCAATCGTATCCTCAAGATTTTTGATTACAATGTTTACGTCGCGCTGATACGTCACCGTCGCGCCCGCGCCATCACTCACGCTGATGGTAGTCGTCGGGGCATAGGTGGTTAGCGCCTTGTACGCGGCGATTTCAGCGGATGAAAGAGCGGTTTTGACGGGCGTGGCAAGTGCCGCCCAAACATAAACACCGTTCGCATCAAGGAATGCTTTGAAGTCGGAAACGGTCGTCGTACCCTTTTCCGCGTAAGCGAAACCGATGGTGTTGCCGTTGCTTGTAGCAATGCCGCCTACGGTTTCACCGTTGATGGCAGCACTGAAATGCGTGCAGAGCACTCCTGCTGTATTGATTCTGGCGAACGTGCAAAAATAGCGGTCAACATTGTTTCCAGCCTTCGACCAACTCATCGAAGATGTCAGCTTGAATTTGGTGATGCGCTGCACGCGCACCCCGCGCGCCAAATCCACCTCATCGCACACCCAATGCTGCCCGTTTTCATCCGTGTAATTGCCGCTGGATGCAACCGGGATGCCCGGCAGCGCATTCGGCGTTTGCAGCGTCTGCGATTCGTTCGCGCCGTCCGACACCGTGACCGTCACCGTTCCGCCGTCACCCGCGCTGACAATCGGCACGGGCGCGGTCGGGGTCGGCGTGCCGTCCTGCGTGCTTTTGCCGCAGACACGCAGTCCGACAAAAGGCGCGGCGAAAGAATCCGTCGCAGTAATCGACGCACCGGACACACTGCCAGACAAAACATTCGCGCGCGCGGAAAGCGTGTTGGTGGTATTCACGGCTGCTCGGATAGCGTCGCCTGCCGCCTTCGCGTCCGCTGCGCGGTTCTCCAGCGCCAGCGTTTTGTCCGTCACCAGCACCGTAGGAATCTCGCCATTCACGTCTGCGCCATACAGCGCCAGAATCACACCAATCGTGCTTGTGTCAACCATTCGAGCCACCTCCAATCTGAATCCACTTTCCTTCTGCATTCTTTTGCCACAGCTCTTTATATCCGGCTGTATACGCAAAACTGCTGATTGACCCAGAGTTTTTAGGTTCGCTGCCGTTTGTCATATCCTCCGCAGAGTCAATCATCCATTCTTTGTTGTCGGAATAGATTGTCTTTCCATTGTTTTCCGAAATCAAATGCCACATGATTAAGCCTCCTTTACTGAAATAGCAAGTCGCGTTGATTCCATGCCCAAATTTCCATCGGCATCAACTGCTTGAAACGCAATAATTCTATTCCCTGCGTTTTGGAATGTTTTTGAAAAACTGATTGTTTCCTGCGTTACATCGTAGATTCTTTCGTTTACCTGTTCGTCCACGATAAAGCGGACACTCTTTGCATTCTTTTGCACCACCGTAAACGTGATGCTCTCACCAACCGTGATGTTCGTTTTATCAGGTGTCACACTGATAATTTGCGGACGCGCATCCGCGAGTGCAGAAACCTCTTCTTGCCATGCAGATAACAGTTTGTTGTAATTTTGGTTTGCCGTGTTCGTCTGATAAACCGCTGTTTTTAGCAATTCCAAAAGTAATAGTTTTTCTTCTGAAGTAAACATGCTTGAAATATTGTTTTCGATTTTCATCAAGCGGTCGCCAACTACTTTTGCGTCAGCAGCGTAGTCAATTTTTGTCTATGTTTTATCTGTCGTCACTTGCCCTGACGCAGCGTTGACTGCGCGTGCCTTGGCAGTAACGGGGATAAGAATTTCGTATATTGTTGCTCCACTTGTTTCATTCTTCGCAAAAACATAGCATCGAATGTTTTTACTTTGCTTCAGCATCGCATCAGGAATACTACACACTACATTATCATTTTCGTCTATATATGGTTCACGCACCATTGCTTCGCTGGCTCCGTCAATGGAAAAATGCACTTCCGTCGCCGTGCCCTGAACGCCAGATATACACTACTCAAGCCCATAATCATATTGGTAAACAGTGTTTGTAACGGTCGTTTGCGTGCTCGAAACCACATTCGCATAAACAACATTTGTTCTCTCCATTATCATCACCTCCTGTTTTATTCTCCAATCGCAATCCAGTCAGCCGTCCGAGTTCCATCAAATCCGCCGACTGTTACTTTTGCTCCCGTCAATGTTTTTGTGTGCACTTTTAATGTGCCGCCTCCTCCGTTCCAGTTTTCCTCCGTTGTTGCATACGTCACCGTAACACACGGAATCTTCGTAAAACCAGCCGTAGAGTAATCAATCTCAACATCGCTTCCTGCTGCCTCGATTGTCCCACATGCCATCTTATAAGGGAGCCGCGCCATCGGTACTGTTCCGCTGGTCAGTTCACTCGCATTGCCAATGCCAAGGTTTTCCTTCGCCGCTTCTGCCGTCACAGCACCCGTGCCACCGTTTTTAATTGGGATAGCCGTTTCCATCCCCTCATGGAAAACACGATGTGAGGTATATACATCGTTCTCAATGCACTGCATTATCAACGCATTGTCCTTTGTACTTTCCTTCTTTGCCGTACTAATAACAAGGGCACGGCGATTCTTGCCATCCGCATTTTCCCATGCAGTAATTTTGATAACACCAGTAGATGTCCCTTGCATAGATGCGCGGAATGTCCTGTTTGTACTTGTTGGGATAAGGTAAAAACCCGGTTCTGACGCACCTTCAATTTTCAGAGAACCCGTCATGGTATCTCCTTCTTTGTTTACAGCCCCAATGTTTTTACAAGCGTCTGCCGATGTTGCCCCTCCTGTGCCACCATACTCAAGCGCCAGCGGCTCTGCCAGCACAATCGGCCAACCAAAATCAACCTCGTTCGGTCTTTCCGCACTCTTGCCAAAAGCGATGCCAGACCCATCACGATAAAAGTCAATCAACACTCGTTTTGTTCCGATGGAAATCGTCTGCTCTACTATCGTAAAGTAATCCGTTATCGAAACTTTCAAGTCGTAGCTTGACAGTGGATTAAATGTCTGTCCCAACAGCAATTGCCCTTCTGAAATTGCGTAACCAACAAATGTCAGCTCTTGCGCTTCTATCCAGTCCGTGTTCCCACGCACTCGATAATAAATCTTCCCAGTAAGAAGATTCTTCCCATCGCAAGCCGACGCTGTTGCCACGATTCCAACACGAACCTTGTCGCCATCTAACTGCGCGGCACTACCGTCTGTGTTGCAGCGTTCCGCCGTGAAGGTTGTAAGGCTCGGTGTCGAATAATCAACAACAATAAACTTTTTTATTGCTGTCGCAATTCTTCCGCGCGAATCCGTAACCGTGACGCTCATCTGGTTTTCTCCGGCCACATTTAGAAAGCCGCTCCGAAAGGTATCTCCTGTGTACGTCACGCTATTCAGTACGGAACGATAGGAAGAAATCGTGCTGCCTTGCGCACCAGACGCCGAAATCTTTGTTGTTAGTGCACTGTGTGTTCTTATATATGCGCCAAATTTTTCCGCGATACCCGCCGATGCTTCTGAGATTGTCACGGAGGAAATCGTCGGCACAACAGTATCTGGAACGGTTAGCGTTAGCATTTTTTGCGTTGTTCCAATCATATTCGACCCAATGTAGCTGTCGCACAAAATAGTACATAGCCCAGTTGTTGCTGATGGAATCTGCGAAGCTAATAAAAGAGGCGGCGTCCATGTTGCTGTATCTGTTACATTCTCCGCAATCGTTCCGCTTGCCCCTCCGAAGCTGTATCGCAACGTGTGCGTTACCTCTGCGCTTTGGCGGTTTGTCGTAATTATCACAGGTGTTTCGAGTGTTACTTCATCCTTATCGAACGTTGGCTAACTGGTATTTTCCTGATATGTGATGTCCAGTGACACCGCCGTCCAGATAAAATAGTTCGCCGAAAATGATTGGGACGTTTCACTCGGCGATGGGTTGTAAAGCGTGAGCGTATTATTGCCCGCCATCAAATAACTGCACAAATTTTCCAGCAGTGTTCCTGTCAGCGTGTAGGAGGTTGTGTTGCCATAAAACTCGCCGCGAAACGTGCCAAGCAGATCACCAACAAACGCGCTGCCATTTACGTCATTGACGGATGTCGTCTGATAATTAGACTTCCGCAGATAGACGGTTTTCTCTCGCCCTACCCCGTATCCCTCATAGGCAGCCGTAACCGTTATCTTTATCCCCGTGATTTTTTTGTTGACGAAATTCATTGCAGGAAAGTGCAGCAAGCCAACGCGGTTTGCGTTCTTTACATAATACTCCTGCTGCGCTCTGCTGCTGTCCACAATACCCGAAGCCGTGTAGCTCAATGTCCGCAGACTCGCTGTATAAGTTGCCGTTAATGCCATTCCTTTTTCACCTTACCCCGCATATATAATTGACATATTTCCATTCGCCTGCGGTTCAAACGCAAAGTGTCCTATCTGTAAGCGCGTCAAAATTTCCGCCTGCGCCACATATAGTTTGTTGTCGCTAAAATATGCCATCGGCGTATCGTTCATATAGAACACTAAGCGGTCATTCGCAAAGCAAGCCTTTATGGTACTGTCATTCTTGCCAACCATCAATCCGCTTTCTGTAAACTTCATGTACGTCTAAAACTGATTTATTTGTGTATCTGTTGCTTCTTTCATATTGGACAGCGAATCCGAAAGCTCCTTTTGATTTTTGTTGATTGTCCATGTAATGTCTTTATTGGTCTGCTCCACCATCGTGTTCATCTGTGTAGTGAGTGAATCCTTCGTCGTCTCCTATGTGCCGTTTACTTCCTGCATGATTGCTTCTTTTGTCATTTTGATTTGCGTATACGCGTCAGCAATCTGGTCTTCCACTCGCTGTGTGACGCTCTGGTTGCTGGATAAGTCAAGGCTTTCTCCTACATCGCTTGCTAACTTGTTGGCTGTAATCGACCGCGCCTCTATTACGTCCGCGCTCAAATAGCCCGTCGTAATCGTGTCCGCGACAATGCCCTTCCCTGTTGAGCATGTTCGCCAATTCCAACTGCCATCATCCTTCTTCCCGTCCGCAATCATGAAGCCGTCGCCGCATAGCCGCATAGCAGACTTCCCGTCCGCAGTTTCAAAGATGATGTTCCCATTGTCATCTGTATACCAGTTTGACGTTGACGACATCAGTTTCGTCATCATTATATCAATTGCGCCGTTCAGCCTGTCCGTTTTCAAACTTCCAGCCGAGGTCAACGCCTTCGCTCTGTCAAAGATGCTCTGCTTCTGCTGTATCAAGTCCGCAATCGTTGTAATGCGGTTGAAGATGCTATCAAAGCTCGCGGAGATGTTGACCTCTTCATTGGTAATCTCCACGCTTCCCTTCCCGTTTTGGTCTATATAATAGGATATTTTGCTGACGTACAACGTATCGTTCAAATCCAATTCCTTATCATATAGGCGGATTTTTGCGTTCACTTCCATCTGGTCGGGAGGGATAGCCATCGCGTCGGATAGTCCCGCCAGCGACACCGTATACTTCGCCGTCGGCTTTGAGATTTCATCCATTACCAAAAGCGCATCATTGTAGAGATACTGCTCCTGCCCCTTGATGTAATTCTCGTCGCTCCAATATCCGTCGCGTAGCATGTCCCCCATTGCTACAGCAAAATCCGCTTCGATGTTTTTCTGTTCCGCGTCATTCTTCGTCTGCTCAATTTCCAGCTTACCGACCTCTTCCGCAATCCTAACCGCCATTGCAAACTGTTCATATAGCCCGTAAGCGACCATGTGCGCCGTCAGGGTGAACGTTGTCCCTGTAAATACCGCCGCATGTACTCCGACCGCCGCGTTCGATGTTATCTCAATTTCGCGTTCGACCGAAGAAACATCTATCAGTTCATCCGTCAGAATCTCTGTTGATAAACCTTCGAGCTTCTGCACATTGCTCTGATAGGGCAATGCCCCGGATTTTGCATAGCGACCGAACGTCAGCGACACGCCTTCTTCCAGCATCGTGACACTTTCGTCTGAGGATAATTCCCCGTTTGTGTCTTTCAGCTTGTATGTCATGCGGTTAAGAACTGCCGACACGCTTTCGCGCTTTATCGTCGCCGTGATTGCCTTGCCGCCGTATAGTGCTTCTTCTCCTGTTATCTTGATGGTGTAGGTTTGGTTTTCACCTTTTTCATCGCCCGTCTTAACTTTCTCAATCGCTTCTTTTAGACGCGCGATTTCTTCCTCATTGCGCTTTTTCTCGTCCTCGTCGGTCGTTGTTTTTTCATTCTCTTTTTCGAGGTCTGCAATTGTCTGTTCTTTTGCTTCGATGGAGATTTCTTTCGCACCGATGGATCCGTTGCAGGACGCGTTTACAAACTTCAGTGCATAGATGATATTGCTCGCCAAGTTTGTCAGCGTGTCCTTTGTAATCTTCTCAACTGTGTATTTTCCATCGTTCGTAAACCAGTAGACGGTATCGCCAATCACAAACTCTTTCTGCTTTTCCGTCACCGTTCCGCCGACATACGTCTCTGCCAATGCCCCGTTTTTCACCACGCGAAGCACATAATTCACACTGCCCCATAACAGCGCCAGATTGCTTTCCTTCTCTATTAGGGCGGCGGACGTCTGTAAACTTTGCCTCTTTATTCTTTGAATATCTTCTAAGTATTTATTCAGCGCCGCCTGATGTTCTTCTGTGAACAACCCAATTTCTTTGTAGTAGTCAAAGCTAAGCAGGAAGTTAAGCCCCGTAGGATTCACGTCATCAATGCCGACATACGCTTCTTCGTCGTAATCCCCTTCCACATAGAGTCGGGTCACGATGGAACTGCTGTCCATCTGTTTCGTCAGCGCCGTTAGATTCCTCCCGACTTCCATCTCCCAAAGTGGACGCTTGTTTTCCAACGCATAGCAGATAACCTTCTTATTCTCCGTGTCAAATACTGGGTACGCCTTAAAGAGGTCGCAGACCTTTGTTATCAATTCATAAGAGCCGCTTTTGCTGTCCACGGAAAGGGAGCGTTTCTTCTCTACTTTTTCCGCTGATTCATCCACGCCCCAGTTCTCGTAGAACACATCCGACCGTTCCGAATCGAAAGACCATCCAGTCCCGGCAAGAATCTGCTCCATCAAATAAGGCATCGTTCCAATACCGTTCTCTTCATCAAACACAAGATAGATGTTTTTCGTTTTCAGAATTTCCGCCAGCAGTACACAATCAACCGTTCCGTCAATCTTGTTGCTGCTCTTGCTTTTCTTCGGTGTCGTCACGATATAATATTCCGTTCGGTCGCCCTCTTTGAGCCGTACCTGATAGTCTGCACGAATCAGATTCCAGCGCCAGTTCTCTTCTTCCTCTATGCGGTATGGGAGAGAAAAGGTCTACTTCTGCTCGCCAGAAATCGAAATTGTCTTCTGTATATCAAACGCCTGTCCTGCGTTCTGGACATTGCTGTCGTATAAGTCGCAGATTTTCTTTCTGTTATAATCGCATATGGCGAGACTCTTGTGCATTTCCCTTCACCCCTTACCGCACCATCGGTGTGTAATCTATCTCCAGCCGCGTCAACTGCGCCTCTGTCTCTATGCTGATGATGTTCATCGCAACAAAGCGAACATTCTCGTTCCCCGTGTTCTCCATCTTTGCGTCCAAAATAATTCCTTCGTCCGTAACTGCCGCAATACGATGCCACTTGCCGTCTATCCATCCGTACTTTCCAACCAGACTTTTGTTTGCCTTCACCCCTACTAACTGTGCAACGTTGCTTCCCGCAGTGTAGGAGATAAGATTCTCGTCCAGAATATTTCCGCATGGTTCCAGTGTGATATACCCTTCGTCGTGTGATTCATACGATAAAATCTTGTCTGCCGTTGAGGGGTTGACAATATCCACGCGACCGCGCTCTCCGTCTATATCAAGATAGGCAGGGTCAGGTGGAAGCGTTATCACCTTGCACTTGTCGCCGTTCGTTTCGTTTCGTATCAGCACGGGTTTTCCGCTTTCACCGCCGATGCAAATACGCGTCGCCACACGTTCAGTTCCGCAGTTATACACCAGAAATCGTCTGCTGTCTATGGTTGGGCTTTCCGGCATCATAGATGTTTCAACGATACCCGTATAGATAGATGCGCCGTCCAAGTCTATCAGGTCATAGCTCTTGTAAGCCATCTTCGCAAACGGCTGATAAGCGGTAAACTCAATCGAGAATGTTCCACTGTATATAGAGGGCGCGCCAACACTTGCCGAACGGTATGCCTTTGGATCGCCGATTTTCGATACACGCACCGTGTAGTATTTCCACGGCATCTCATCAAAAATTAGTTCTGCTTCTTTCTCCTGATACAGCCACCGATTCAAACTTGCCAGCGTTCTTTCTGATATATCTTCAAAATAGCAGGACAGTGAAATTGTCTTTTTCTTGACGCGGCTTCCATAATAAACGCCACCGTTCCGCCACGCGATTTCCTCATCGTAGGTGTCGCGTTCTATTGCCTCGCCAAATATATTACTCGCGCTCGGAAGATAATGCACCGAAAACGCGATGCTGTTAATTCCAGCAAACGTGAAAGTGTCCTTCACCCTTCTCCCCTCTTCCCTGAAACATAAAGTTTGCGTACATTTTGCCATATTCCTCTATTATATATAATATAAAATGAAGGTGCTGTTTTTAAGACAAAAACGCCAAAGAAAAGAGGGCTGCCCAATCCAGAACAGCCCTCTGCTTTACAGGGTAATGCCACCAATCGCGCGACCTTTTGTAATGGACTCCACAATAGATTCTTTCACTTTCTCCGCGATGGTTTCATAATCATCGTCTGTCGCGATTTTGTCCACGTTGATAATCACGTCTCCCATCGTGTACGAGCTATTGTTGTTTCGCTGAATCGTCGGCGTTTCTCCATAGTATTGCATTGAGCCGATATTCACCTTGCTCATCGTCTCCATTGATTTAACGAGTGACTCAAATAGCGCAGTCTGGAACGGGGAGAGGATTCTTTCAGGCGCGGTTTTCGTACCGTCAATTTGAATCAGTCCCGTGTAATTTGCCACACCGCCATTCTTGTAGGCTTCAAGCGTAAGCCCTTGCCACTTCTTACCATTGACGACTCGTTCTTTTTCCGCGTTATAAATAGCCAGTGCCCTCACATACGCGCCAGACATACCTCCGTATTTTGATGCCTCGAACGTAACCTCTTGATAGCCACTCAGCGGATGCGTACCGTAGATTTTGTAGCCCGTAGTCGCCTTGGGCTTTGTGCTTGTCAGGTTGCCGCCGTCTCCGCCCGACGTTACTTTTTTTGCATCGCCGTCTGTCTTGCCTGTTGTGACTGTGCTGGCAAAGTCCTTCGTATCCAGCAGGTCGTTTTCCATCTTTTCATGCGCTTTTTTGATGTTGTCGAGTGTCTCCCGCCATCCTTTCAGGTAGGATTCCTGCTGAAGTTTGCTTGCCTCTTCATATTTTGACGCATTCTCTTTTAAGAATTTGATGATAGCTTCGTCTCCGCCCTTGATGATTTCCTGTACCTCGTCCCAATGAGACTCAACAATGCCGTTCATTTCATCCAGTGTATCTTCCCAGCCTTGCCGCATATCCTCTCGGCTGTCGTCAAGAGAGTTTTTGTAGTCCTCGCTGTTCTCTTCCAGCCATTTCAGGATTTCTTCGCGGCTCATCTTCATGACGGATTCAACCTGCTCAATAAAGTTGCGCGGGTTCTCCAAAAGGTCTTCGTAGTATTTCTCGACTTCTTCCTTATAGTCCTCCAGCGATTCAATCTGCTGGTCGATGGACTTCTGCTGTTCCTCTGCCTCGTTCTCTGTCTGCGACCACGCGATTTCTTTTTGCAAATCATGAATGTCATCAAGGATGCTTTTTGCTTCCTTTGCCCTTGTTGGGTCAGCGGAAATGCGTGCGTACTTCGCTTGCAGTTCTTGCAGTTCCTTCAGCTTATCCTCTTGGTCTGCCTGTTCTTTGCGCTTGTTTAGGATTTCTGATACCGCGTCTTTCTCTTTGTTCAGTGCGTCAATCTGCTTGTCAATGGAGTCTGTGATTTCCTTTTCTGCTTTCTCCGCCTGTTCCTTCAGAATGTCGAGAATCGTTTCTTCCATTGAGATACGCGCTTTCAGCATCGTCTGCTGTTTTTCTTCGCGGTTCTCAATCGCTTCCAATATTTCGTTTTCAAGGCTGATTTCAAGGTCGCGAATCGAATCATGCAAGTCTTCAATCTTCTGCTTATTAGAAATAACCGAAGATGTATTCTCTTCGAGTTTTTGCGTCCAGTCCACAACTGCGTCTTGTATATCTTCAATGCGCCCCTGTATCTTTTCGTATGCCTCTGTATCGGGGGTCGCGTTTTTCAGCTCTTCATATAATCCGGGCAGCCGCGCCTTTGCCTCGTCGATTTTCTTGCGGAGGATGTCGCTCTGCTCTTCCAACAGCGCGTTCATCTTTTCCAGTGCGTCCGCTTCGGCTGTGTAGTATCCCTGTGAATCATAACGGTCTGTGATGGTACTCAGTTGGCTCATCGTGTCAGAAATGCGTTGGAGCGCTTCATTTGTCCGTTCGACAAACAGTTCTTCCTCCGTCTTTCCTTCACTGCCGCTGCTTCCGCCACCGCCACCACCGCCACCTCCGCCACCGCCAGAAGCGCCAGAGGATTTTCGCCCAGCGCCAGAGAACGGATTTGAGCCAGATGGTTTCAATACCTGTGCTTGTCCCTTAAAGTATTTCTTGCTCCAGCTCTGTGACTTCGCATCCCAGTATCCCATGAATTGGTCAAGATCAACGGTTTCGACCGTCCATTGTCCTGTCCTCAGCAGTGCTTCCAGCATGTCGTCCGCCATGCCTTCAACAACCGCCATTCCTTCTGTGATGTTGGAGAAGTCTGCATAAGATGTGCCCGTAATGGTAAAGAACGCATTCGCATTCAGTTCATCCAATGCCGCCAGTCCATCATTCATAATGTCCTGCATCATGCGCGGAATCTGGTTCCAGTTCGCCAGCACCGCCTGAGGGGTCATATTCAGAAGAGACGCAATTTTCTGTACGCTGTCCGTCGTCAATTTCGTCCCTGCATCATACGCAGCCTGTGCTTCCGCGAATTCATCTGCCGCATCCAGATAACTGTCTGCAAAATCATTCAGGTCGTCATAGGCATCCATGACCGCCGAAATATTCTTGTCCGCCGACTTGCCGAGGTTGCTGATTTGCGTCTGAAGATTTTTCAGGCTTACCGCCTTTGCTTCCCTGTTCAGACCCCTGATGGCTTTGCGCATATCACGCATCGCATACTCGGCTTCTTTTATGTTTTTGTTTTCCAGTGCTTTCTGATATTTATCGTATGCCTCTGTATAATCGCGGATTGCCTCGCTGTTTTCCACCAGCCATGTCACTTGTTCGTCAGACTTTGTGCCAATAGAGCCCATCAACCCAAGCGGATTATTCTCGCTTGCGCCATTTGCCAATTCTTCAAGCAGGGTGTCTCCTTCTTCGTCCGTGATTGACTTGTTCGCTTCTTTGTATTTTTCCAGTGCTTCTACTGCCGCGTTTGCTTTTGCCGTGACTGTTGTCAAATAGCCAATGATGCCTCTGTTTTCTTCCCCTGCTTTTCCCCAGTCCGCTTCTTCTCCTTTGTTTCCCTCTTCAAAAATCGTGCTGAGCGCTTCCGCCAGTTTAGGGTACATGTTGATAAACGCTTCGAACTGGTCTGTATCCATTTGAGACAAATATCCGTAAAGAGCCTTTGCTTTCTCCGCGTCTGTTTTCCCTTCTGCGGACAGCGTATCCATAATGCCTGAAATCCACTCGCTGTATTTGGATTCAGAAAGTGCCTGAAGCTCCTGCGTTTTCTGCGCATCCGCGAGGATTTCTGAATACTTGCTCTGCTCTTTTGTCGTTCTGTTCGCCGCCGTGTACGGGGTGAACCCTGTCAGTGTCAGCACGTCATGCGTTCCGCTTACCGTCGCATTTCCAAACGTTCCACTTTCAGCGTTCCATGCCGTTACGTCTCCATTGACTTCCTTCGACTCTACCTTGAACATGCCAAACATCGTCAGCAGATTCAACATATCCTCGCTCATGTTGTCAACGATAACCGTGCCATCCTTGATACTCTGGAATGTTTCATCTGTCGCGCCAGTAATTGCCTTAAAAGCGGCGGCATTCAACGCTTCCAATTTGTCCTGCGTGGCGGATACGATAGCCGCCATTCGATTGGGTACATTCTCCCAGTCTGCCAGTACCACTTGCGGCGTCATCCCTAAGTACGATGCGATATTGCTCACATCATCCTATGTCGGAGTTCCGCCTTCGTCCATCTGTTTCTGTACCGCTTCAAATTCGGTCTGTGCTTTGTACCATGCGTCCGCGTTATCATTGATGGTGCTGTATGCTTCTGAGATGCTCTTCGCACTCGCGTCAGAAACCTTCCCTATATTTTCTATCTGTTCCGTAATGTTTGACAAGTTATAGTTTTCCGCTTCATCTTGCAGCAGCACAAGAGAGTCCAGCATATCATTAAGCGCGGCGTCTTTCTCTTCGTCTGTCGCTGCCTCATCGTATGCCTTTCTCGCAACAAGGAACTTCTGGAACGCCTCGCTGTGCTTTGTAAGCCATGCAATTTGTTTCGCGTTTAGGTCGTCGAAGAAATTGGCGACACTGTTATTTTCGTCGAACTGTTTGCTCGCGTAATCCAACACCAGCGCTTTCCCTTGCGCATCCGTCAGTGTTTCTTCCGCCTGCTTGTAATTCTTCGCCGCCTGCGCAATAGAGTCTGCCGACTGCGCAACGTGGTCTTGCAATTGCTGGATAGCCGCTTCAACATCTTCCGCCTTACCACTCGCAATCGCCGCGTTGATAGCCGCAAAATCATCCGCAAACTCCGTGTAAACACCGATGAACGCTTTCATTTCGTCTTCGGTTTTATCCTCGGACAGCCACGAAATAATATCGTTCCCCATTGCCATCGGATTATTGGCAAATTTTTCATTCTCAAAAATGCCGTTCAGTTCATCAATCCATGATTTGAAGCCGTTGCTCTTCAGCTCCGCAAGTTTATTCGCTTCGACCTGCTTGTCAATTGCGTCTTTGATTTTCCCCGCGAGGGACTCTGCTTCGTCGCCAGCTTCGCCATAAGCATCCGACAAATCTTCTGCGCCTTGCGCCGCCGCCTCGAACTCATCTTCCGTTGGCAATATATCGTGAAAAACATCGGCGTGCTGTTCTGTGTTGTAATCCCACATCTGATACAGGGTTGCGTACTCGCCCTCGAAGTCTTCTGTACCAACAGAATCTTGAACCTTCTTGAACTGTTCCATGTAAGACTGATACCATTCAAGTTCTTCCAGTGCTTTCGCTTCACTCATAGCCGATTTGAGCCGTAGACTTAGACGAACCATAAGTGTCGAAGCCGCATTCTCTCCGCCATTAAGCAGCATATCCACAATTTTTTCGTTTATATCTTCCCCGTTATAGCCGCTCAAAAGCTCTTCAAGATAGCCGTCAAACAGTCCTTTATATGCGGACTGCGCAGAGAAATCACTCGCATAATAATCCGGTGTGGCAAATGCTTCAAACAGCAATTCATAAAATGATTTAGCGTATTGTTCTACATACGAATCAGCTTCATGGCTAAGGTCTTCAGAAGCAAAAACATTCGTGACAAAATCATCAAAGCTAATTTTTTTACCTTCGTTCTCCATGCTTGCAACCCATGCCAAGATAACCTTCTGGAAGAATACGTTTGCTTTGTTATATGCTTCCGAATATATATCGTCTGGGAATAAAACCTGAGCGTAGGCAGTGCTCATGACCGACGCTGTATTAGCAATCAATTGTCTATTGACTGTTCCATTTAGAGAATCACCTGTTTTAACTCCTTGCCATCCAAGTCCCAGTTTCCCTCCGATTATATCTCCCTGAAAATAATCCCGGAGATCTGCCAATTTCGACCCATCCGTAGCATTGTATAACTCATATAAGAGGTTTACATATCCACCAGCGTAGTCTTTTGCCTTCGCCGCCTGATAACCGCTCTGGAAGTCGCTCGCAATTTCCTTTGCCTTCTGCTTCGCTTCCTCCTGTGACAACTTCTGATAGTTCCCCAGCAGTCGTTCCAGTTCTCCGTTCAGCACCGTGACGACACCCGTTTGATTCTCGTAACCGCCCGATACCTGTGCCAAAGCCAACGCCAGTGTAGGCGAGAAAGACTTCAATTGCTTCCAGATAGCTTCAAGGCGGTCTTGCTGTTCTTTTGTTCTGTCTGTCGTTGATGCCAATTCACTGTACTCATCCCGCAAGCTCTTCAGTGACGCGTAGTCAGTTTTGAGGTCGCTCTTCTCCTGCGAGATTTCTTCCATTCGCTTTTGCAGTTTGGCGGATTCATCCGTCGCGTTGCGAATCGCGCCAACCAGCGTCACAACACCCGCAACAACAGCCGCGATCGCCGTAACTGCCAGCATCAGCTTGCCGCCGGACAACACGCCGAGAACGGCAGAGATCGCCTTTTCTGCTATAAGCGCTTTCTTAATGTCCTTCACAAGCGTGACAATTTGCGAAATTACAAACACCAAAGAAGCCGCTGCCGCCGTGATCGCAATAATCCGCAGCGCCACACCGCCGAACGCTTCCATACCGCTCGCAGCCGCATCCGCCAATCCGGACATCAGGTTGTAGAAATTCTTCAAGTCGTCGCTGTTGACGATAGACGCATACAGCCGTTCCAAAGAGACATTCATCCCTTCCTGCGCTGCCGTCACCGAACGCAGATAGGTTTCGTACTTCGACGTAACTGTTCCGCTCGCCGTCAATGTTCCGTTGTACAGTTCGTACATACGGCTTCCATGCTCGACGCCTTTGGACATATCGCGCATCAACGCTAAGAACACGTTCTGCTGTTTTGTGCCAGCAATTGTTGTCGCGATATAAGACTTCGTAATGGAGTCCAATCCGTTCCACTTGCCAGCCAGTTCATCAATCACAACACCCATGTCGCGCCATTCGTTGTTGGTGTCAAACAAGCTCATGCCGATGTTGCTCAATGCGCGTTCAATATCGTTCGTTCCCGTTACGTTTCCGTTGTCGTCTACGTCGTACCCTGTCTTTTTAATATTGTGCCAGCGGGCAAAGATGGAGTTAAACGCCGTACCGATTGTCTTTGCTTCCTGTCGCGTTGTTTCAGAAATGGTTGCGATATACGCGCCGAGCGTGCGGAAGTCCAGCCCAAATTCGGCAGCAGCCGCAGCAGCTTTCTGCATAGCTTCACCGATTTCAGCACCGCTGGATGCGGAGTTGTCGCCCAGATAAGTGAACACATCTACGACTTCCTGTGCAGAAATGCCCATTGAGTTGACGGATGCCGTGACCTGCGTCGCAGCTTCATCAAAAGACTGTGCCGTAATTTTTGCGTACATGGATGCCCACTTTGTGCGCGATTTCGTCTCTTCCTCATCCAAGCCTTGACGATAGAAGGTTGTTGCTGCCGTCGCAATGTCGGTCGAAGAAATCTTCAGTCCCTTCGCCATGTTCTTGAAAGTGTTGCTGATGTTTTGCATCTGCGTGTCACTCTTCTGCGTGACAATTTGGATTTCGTTCAGCTTGTCATAATACTCCTGCGCGTATGTTGTCGCATTTCGCCACAATGTCCGAAGTCCACGCATAACGACATACATCTTCACCATTGACATCAAACGGTTGAGTGCTTGTGTCTCCGCCTGATTAACTGCCGCCTGTTGTGCTGCCTGCCGTGCTTTTGCCGCAGCTATTTCATCTTCGCACTGCGCTTTCAGCTTTTCATTGGATACGCCTTGCCCTTCCAGCGACGTGATTTGCGCCTGCGCATTTGCCTGCTGCTGTTTCAGTGAAGCGATTCTCGCCTGTACTTCAGCAGAACCGCTGCTGCTCTTCTTTCCTTCAAGGGATATTATTTCCTTTGAGACACGAAGGTTTTCACGAAGCGCGTTATTATATGCTTCCTGTGTCGCAGCCGAAGTCGTAACACCGGTATTTCCCTGCGTCTTCGTGACTTGTTTGTTATACTCATCTACGACTTTCTGGGATGTGCGTACCGCATCAGAGAAGGACAGAAACTTTCCTCGCGCGGCTTCCGCCTGTCTGGAAAGTTCCTGAAAATTCTGGCTCGACCTGTCCATCCCTGTCATTTGACGGTTTAAGTTTTGCCACTGTTGGAGTGCTGCGATTGCCTGTTGCTGTTGGTGAGTGAACGCTTCCGTTGCCAGCTTCTGCTGTTGAAGCGCTGCGGCGTCATTGGCAGTATCAGTTTTCTTTGCTACTGCGTCCTCGTAACGATGTCTTGCGTTTACAACTTTATCATAAGACGCGGCCACTTCTGCCAGTGCGGCATTTTCTTTTCGATAATCTTCTATGCTTGCTACCACGCCTTGAAGCCGGTTGTTCCATCCTTCTTTTTGTACCGTTGCAGACCCTTTTGCTCTCACTATCTTCGTCATCAGGTCATACATTTCCTTGTAAGCTGATACAACCTCTTTAATGCCAGTAATTTGCTGTTTCCCGCTTGTATCCGTCACCGTTGTCGTCATCGCGGCTTTTGTCTTGTTCGTTGCTTCTTTTACCTGCTCCGCCATCTTCTTCGCGGCATTCCCAACGTTCGCCGTCGCTGATGTGAACCCAGTTATCTTTATGTTGCCAAGTTTCTCAAACCCGGTCTGCATGGCAGTCAGCACGCTCGTCGCCGTTGTATTCAGCGACTTCTATTGTTCTTCGATAGAAGTCAGCTTGACACCGTTCAGTTTGCCGAGGTTCTGCCCTGCCTCGTCTGCTTTCTTCGTGGCTTTTGTCAGCTACTCAATCTGTTCAACCGCTTTCTTTACTTCCGTAGTAACCCTATCCAGCCCGACTGTACCAATCGTAATGCTGCCAAGATTAAGTTCGCTCATGCCCGCTCACTTCCTTTATCTCATTCATTCGTCACTTCTTTTTCTTCGAGAAGTTCACAACTGTGCCATTGCCCGTCCGCATCGTCTTGTTGGCGCTCTTCTCCTTGTACGCACCAATCAAATCCAGCATCACACTGTTAACTTCTTCGCTCTTCGCCAACGTTTCTGCCATATCCTCATCCGTCAGAATAGACCCAAAGGTCTTCAGCAGACGCACCGGAAGAGAATGCTTCGCCTCGAACGTCTTCTTCAAAGAATCCGAAATATAACTGCCAATCCCAATCACACGGTAGAAATCCGTCTGCACGACACAACGCAGTTCTTCCAGCATTTTATTTGCCGCCAAGTAATCATACAGCATTTTCCAGCTTCGTTCGTCCTGCATTTCCTCTGTGTCAATGTTGGTGTAATACTTGCAAGTCAGCAAAAGCTCAATCAGCTCTGTCTGGTAGCTTTCGTAGACGACATAGTTTTCTTCATCCAGTACCGTCGTATAGGCGACATATTCCTTCGCCATCTGTTCCTTCTCTTCATACGGAATCTCCGTCTTCACTTCAATCGACTTGCCGTCCTTGCCTGTAACCGTTTTCGCCTCATCAAACTTAATCATGTCCGCCGTAACCATAAACCGTTCTGCCATTATCCTTTACTCCTTTTTCTTAATCTTAATTTCCGCGTTCGCGAAGAAATTTGCCAGCGCACTTTCTCCCGCGCGGGTTTCCTTCTCCACATCTACATTAAATGGGTTGCTATCCTGTATCATCTTCCAGCTCTTTTCGCAAAAGCTGTTTCCCGCATAATTTACAACCGCCTCATAATTCAGTCGATACCCCAGTTCCCGAAGCACATCTTCAAAAAAGATGTAGCTCATTTGGTTAATTTCTTCTTCGTCCACAATGCCCAGATGCGCAGCCATAATTGCAACGGCTCGGTCGAGGCTTATTCCATCCCCTTCCTTGCCACTGTCATGTTTTTTAATTTATCTTCTTTCTCCGTGATATGATTGATGCGCTTAAAAATCGTAAGCATCTGTTCCACCACGCCAGTATCAATTTCGTCATAATGTTCTTCTATCAGTTCCGGGTTATCCGTCACAGCAATCAGCCAGTCCATTACCGCTTTATCTCCATCGCGGTCGTCTCCGAATTGCCCTGCTTCCATCGCCAGAATATCCGGCAACGGGTACGAATCCAATATCCGATAAAAGATCGCCGTTCTGTTTCGCTGATATACAAGTTTCGTCGGTTTAATCTCTATCTATTGCCCGCCGATTTTTACCGTGTTCTCCGGATTCCCGGCGCTTGGCTTTTCTTTCTTCTTTATTTCGCCCGTCGGTTTCGGCTTGTCAAGTGCCGTCGCTTCCGGTATGTCCTTCTGTCCCTGCTCTGTATCAGGAATTACTTTCTTTCTTACTGCCATATCTTTTCACCTTTCTCCTTCAATAAAGACAAAAAGGGAGGGATGAATAAAAATCAAATCCCTCCCTTTTTGTTATTAACCCATCGGCTCGAATGTCATATCCCAGAACTTGCCATCAGCGCGTTTGGGGTCGATGGCCGTGAATGTCGCGCTGTTGGTAGACGCTGACTTGTAGCTGGTACTGAATCCCGGCAGTGCGGTCACGCGGCAACGGTAGATGACAATGTGCAGCATGCCCTTGATTGAGGATTCCGTGCAGTCCGTACCGCTGGAATACACAGGCAGATGCCATGTCACCGCGCCCTTTGCCGTCGTTGAAGTAGTAGACACACTCAGTGTGTGTGAACCCTGATTCACAACTCTGCGATAGGACACGCGAATGCTGTCGCCAGCAGTCACATCGTCACTTGCCAGTTCAATCGTAGCCTTCGCCTCTTCAACCTTCAATGTGAACTTTCCGGTTGTCGGGGTTGTAGCGCCATCCATCAGTTCCAAACCGCGAATCTTAACGGACTTGTCCGTAATCTTATACGGAATCTCAATCTGGAGCTTGCCGCCGTTGTCCTTCACGTCAAACCGCTTCGTCTCCAACACGTCGTAATTCGCATCGCTGTCCTTGATGTTCTCCGCATTCGCCATCGCGAACATATCCATCGAGAACTGAGACGACTCAAACGTCACCTCAATTCCCTTTGTCGTGTCAATGATTGCCAGCGGCGAGCCGCTCTGTCCGCCAGTAATGGAAACGTTTTCCTGTGTATAGTTGATAGAAGCCGTGTTCACTTCGTCGTATGAAAACACCTTGCCATCACAGCGCTCAAAGTCCACATTCGGGTTATCAATTATATAACCTTCCTAATTTTTCAAAAAAGTCGCCATGTTCATTCCTCCATTTTGTTTTGTATGTTCCAAGGTCATTGCCGCCTCCTACACAGCAACGCCCTCGTTACACCGTAATATAATAGGTAAAAACGACGTGATACCGTCTGTACCCGATTGTCTTTGTCCACAAGTTGTATGCGTTCTTGTAACTAAAGCGCATCCCATATAGGTAGGTTTCTCCCGTCAGAAGGTAGCGAAGGCGTTCGGCTATCATATCGTAACGGTTGCGAAGCATATCCTTCTGGTCAGCATTGTGCAGCACATCCTCGCGGACAAAAATGTCAAACTCTTTGTATCGGAGTTTGACGTCTTTGTTGTCACTGTCCCCGCCATCGCTGTCATAGTAGACGACACGGACTTTTTCATCTGTCAGGATTTCATCACCCGTAACATTTTCAAGGAAATATTTATCCACGAAATGTAAAATTCCCGTTCCATCCGGAATCAGCATCAATTGTTTCAATGCTTCGTCTTGAAAAATTTTGTAGCGGAGAATGTCGTTCCAATTGTCCTTCCACGTCTTCGTCTTTTCAACTCGCACAACATTCACCTCACTTGATTGTTATCACATTTCCAAGCCGCTTTTGCAGCTCTGCTTTCAGTTCGTTTTTAATATCTGTGCTGTGGTCTTTCATAAGCCGGGTTTGCGCATTTTCTATCACATGCTGTCCGTCCCGGTTAAAATCAGCCGGAAGATTAGTTCTCTTATAAAGAGGGTAGAACTCTGAGATTGTCACGGTTCTCTCTTTCCCCGTCTTCTTATCTTTAATGACCTTCTTGGCATTTGGATAATTCGTGTTGTGAACCCAAACCACCGCCCGTCCTCGAAGCGTATGATTCTGCTTGTGCTGTTTTGTCAGGTCTACATTCCATGATACACGACCGGGTTCGGTATACTATGGGCCATTATGATTATTGCCGCCATCCAGCACCATTGCTCGGACGTATGTATAATTCCCGACGTTTGACCTCTACTTCACATAGCCGGTTACTGTCAAACCATTTATATCAATGCGCCCTTTTACAATTTTACTTGCGACGTCCTCGCCCCATTTCTTTTTCGTCGGGGATGCCATTTTGTATTCTATCTGTAATAGATTGATAAATAGAGGCAAGACCATCCTCTTCATTACGGCGGCAATCGCACCCGTGTAGGCTTCCTGAAACTTCTGCGCGTTAAACTGCACTGACTTAACCATCAGCAGTTCCACCACCCGCAACACGCCGCATGTGCATAGAGTACACGCCGTATGTTTTGTCCATGCTAACCTCTGCCGTGTAAGCGCTAACAACACGATACATATAGCCCCCTATTTTGCACTGGTCGCCAATCTTAATTTTCTGCGTCACGTCGTTCCACTGTGTGACACATGTAATTAAATGGTCAGGGACGATACCAACTCCGTTCTGCGCAGTTGCGTAATCTGGACGCCCTGCATATTCGCTGTGCGAGCACGGCATGTCTTTTACAATAATCTCCATACCGTTCTCGTCCAGTTCCACATTCGTGTCTTCCTCTATCACAAACCCGAACTTATCCGTTTTCGGTTTATGTTCTCGCACAAACGTCAGGAAGTCGTTGCACTCCAAAATCTGCGTCGCCTGATTGTTCGGATGTCGCGTGACATTCCACGTCATCAGGTAAATCGTTCCATCTTCCCGCACTGCAATATCGCCTTTATAAATCTACTCGTCGTAGGTCGTCTTGAAGTTTGTACTCATATCTGAGTTTCCAATCTTTGACTTCCATTCAATAGGCGTTTGCTGCGCACGGACGAATATCGGTTCATACCCTTCCTGCAAAGAATCATACCAGTCATGAATCAACTCGAACGTGTAGTTCGTGTGCGGAATGTCGTGATTCAGCAGCCGCCGGAAATCATCTTCCAACGTGGGCGGTGGTCGAAAGTCGCGTCCGCTTCTCTTGCTCGTCGCCGGAATCGGGTTAAACGCGTTCTTCATCTCTGTCTACTTGTCACTTGTAATCCATTTCGGTGTCACCATCATCATCACCATCCCATATGTCATCTGGCAAGCGGGCTATCGCGCCTGCCTTGTCCAGTATCTTGTGCCGGATTTTTTGGTACGCAAGCCATACCGCGTCGTTCCACTCTCCCTTACTCCTCCCATTGTTCGCAATATATACAAGGTCTTCTACATCAGAGAGAATTTTCAGCAAATCCATCCGGAACGCATCTGTATAGTCACGCAGGGCATACGTTCTTTCCGCTGTTGGATTCAGCTCACGGTCGCGATATACGACTTCTACTTTCTAATTCTTCATCATTCCCATCTCCCTGTTACAAAAGATGGTATCGTGTCATCTTGTACCAAATAGTACGGCGTTTCGATTCGAGCTCAGCAATGGTATTTTTCAAGTTCGCGTAGGGCTTGTCCCCATGTGACACGCTCTAAGCATCCGTCGTGTAGCTTGTCAGGTTGTCTACGCTGGTTTGCACTTTGCGCAGAAAATCAACCTGTGCCGTTACCAAAACATATTCCTGTTCATCCAGTGGAAGCGTTTCCTTGAAGATATACGCGTCCGCTGTCTTCTCAATCATGTCGTCAGAGAACAGCATCGCCCGCCCGGTCATCACATACAGTGTTTTAATTGCTTCCACAATATAGCCTGTCATGTCTTCAATCGTCACCGGGTCATTCACGCTCTGCCATTCAATGCGTGTAAAGAGTGCTTCTGCCAGTTTCATAATGTCCGTCATCGGCAGTCACCTCAGTCGCCGATAAATTCTCGGTTCGGCATTTTATTTTTCAGCAATTTCAGTTTGTTAATATTGAGATTTTCCATTCCCATTGCGATGGTATAGATGCGGTCGAGCAGTACAGGTTCTTCAATGCTGTCCAGCCAATCTGCCATCTTCTTCTGAGACGCGGACAAACACTTGCGGATTTCCTCGTCCGTCGCAAAGTTTGGGTTTTCTTTCTCGTCGATGCCCAAAGAAGCTACAACCTCTTTTGCAATATCTTTTTCCGCACCGGCAGTATTCTCTACTATCAGCAACCCGCGCTGAATCAAATTGCTCACGCTTGCAATGTAGTTCACATCATCTTCTGATACCGGAAGAAACGAACCGCGCTGGATATTTGCACCCATCGGTTTGTCCGGCGTTTTCACACCAATATCAAATTGCTGTACGTTCTTCAACCGAAGATTCTTGTTTGCCATTTTGTTTCCCTCTTCCCTTAAAATTCTTCAAGAGGGGAGAAGGAAAGGATTTCTCCCTTCCTTCTCCCCAAAGTATTGATTAGGTTGCCTGATAAACGCCCATATACGGACGGTCGCCAACCACAATGCCAGCGCCGACATAACGGTCGAGGCGGACATCATAAGAGCCGTCGTCAATATCCTGATTTTCGCAGGTAGACACGTCACCTTCAAAGACAACCTTCAGCGGACGCATTTCCGCGCTGATGCCGCCCGGAAGAATAAACAGCTTGTTGGTATCAAACACGGGAGCGTCTGTGCCGTCAATCAGCGGGTTGACCAGATTGACCACTTTGCAGCCAATGTACGCGCCAATCATACCCGTGTTGTTGTATTCCTCCATAATGGAGTCCGCATACTGCTTAGAAGTGGTCGAAGCAGTGAAACCCGTCAGTTCGGCAAGCTGCTGCGTCATATCCACATCACCAATCAGCGTCGGGGCAGCACCACCGGACATACGCACCCAGTGGCGAATCATCGGGTCGAGCGTCGCTTTCACAATGCCAGAACCCATTCCGTAGTACGGGGAAACAAAAGGAGCAGCCGCAAGCGCTGCATTCAGCGTGGACTGAATGTACTGGTATATCGCCAGTTCCATCTGGTACGCCGCATCGTTAATCAGTGCACCCATATCCACCTGACCGTTCTGGAGTTCCACGCGGTTGACAGACGGACGTGCAGACACCGCAACAGTGTCCAGCGTCACGGTCTTGTTCGCAACCTTGCTGCGTGCAGGAGTGCCGCCCTTCGCACCGATATACGCGCGTACACCCTCAAGGCGCGTCTTAAACTGCGCCTTTTCTCCGTAACCGACGTTCTTCACGTCAGCAACCTGTTCCAGCCAGTTGGTCTTCGGACGAACGATTTCATTCACCGCAAAGCCAATCAACTGCGCAATCTGGTAACGGTTGTGCGGATTCATATCCTTCGCCAACTCCGCAATCTACTTTGCACAGCGGGAGGAAATGTCGGAGTCCACCTTCTCGCCGCGAGCCTGTGCGACAAGAACCTTCACGATAGGAGAATCCTTTTTGATATTAACCTATTCCATTATTATTCACCTCTTGCTCTTCATTAGGCAGCCTTGGCAATCGTGCCATTTGCCGCAGGGGTCACAGCGTCTCCAACAGCCAGACCTTCATACTATGTAGAATCCACTGTCATAATCAGACGTTCGCCGACCAGCGGGCGCTTCATGCGGACGTAATGTCCCTTCTTCACCGCGTATTCCGCTGTGTTGTACTCGCCCGCGTCTTCATAAACTTCCCACTCGTTTTCGACAAAGTAAACAGCGTCTTCGCCAACCGAGTCAACATCCAGAACCACAGCGGGGGTTCCCCACAAAGTTGTCTTCTCCACAACTTTCATCTTTGTGTCCTTTGCCGCTGCGGTCAGCTTTACGCCGCCGTCCGTATCAATTTCAACAAACACACCATTCGGGAGTGTTTCTTCTTTGGAGACGTGTTCAAAATCGTACACACGTCCATTAAACCGAGTCATGTATCCTGCCATGTTTTCATTCCTCCATTCTGTTTTTACACAAGGTCGCCATACTCGCCAAGCATTTCAAAACCGTCGCCAGCCAAACTTGCGATAGAAAATTTCGGGCTCTGCGGTTCCCGCTTCGCAACACACAGTTCTGCAAGCATCTGATAATCTGCCGCATCAACCGCTTTTGCAACCGTTTCATCCTTCAGGTCAAGCCCCTGAAGTTCCGCAAAGCTCTTCGCCTTTTCCTGCTTCTGTTTCGTTTCGGCTTCAGCCTTTTCGTGCTTCAACTGCGTAAGTTCCGCGCGGAGAGATTCGTTCTCTTTTTCAACCGCCTTGAATGCTTCGATCTTCGCATTCAGTTCCGCGCAGGCACTATCTTTCTGGGCGAGTTCTGCTTCCAGCGCATCCACGTCTTTTCCGTGAGCGTCATTTTGGGCTTCCTTCGCCGCCTTCTCTTCATCCAGCTCCTTCTCCGCTTTCTCCGCGCGAGCTGTCAACGCCGCGATCTGTTCATCCTTCGCGGAAAGAGAAGCCATTGCCTCTTCCAATGTCATACCATTTTCAACTCCTTCATTTTTTGCTTCCGATGCTTTTCCTTCATGGGGCGTACCATGCTGCTGTGCCACAAGTTTTAGCGCGACCGACTCATCGTAAGCCGGGATAGAAACAACCGCAACACCTGTTAGAGCATTCATTTCATTCGCGTCTACATAAAGGACGCCATTTTCCTCTACTGCTGCGTCGCTTGCGTACTGAATCTCGAAAGAGAATTTCAGTATCCCCCTGCTATACAATTCCATCAGTGCGTTGCACACATCTTCTTCCCGCTTCGGGATTCTCGCCTGCCCAATCAGCGATACGCCGTACTCATCATTCACCCTGTGAAGGTTCGTGATGCTGCCGATTTGCTTCGTCCCAAAGGAATTGGTGTCGCAGTCATACATGTGGCCAAGGTGCTGGTACGCTCCCCGCAGCAAGTTCGTAACATCCGCATACAAGGGGAGACACGCGTATTTATCCGGGTGAGTTACAATCTCGTCGATAAATGCTTCCGTCACACCCTCGTTGTTTCCGTTGGGGCGAGTCGAAAGGATGCGCATCTCTATCAGTAGAAAGATGTCACTGTGTTCCTGCTGTGGCATGGCAACATCGGAAGCCAGTATCATCAGCTTGCTGTTTGCCATACGCCTACCTCGTTTCTACTTCTCCGCCTGTGCGTAGGAGGTCGCACTCACTTCAAAGTTTTATCACCAAACGATGTCGGTTCGCTTTCGCGAATCCAACTCGTTCGATTTCAAATTGGCAAAGACCCTTTTTCATTTGAGGGCTTTGGCTGTTTCCCCGTCAGTGCCTTTGACGGATCAGAATGACGTTCCGTATCGTCCAATTCCGGACGGCCAACGTCTCCTTTTGTTTCCGGTTTTTGCGTCTTGCAGTCGTCCTTGTCGGACGGTGCGAGAATCTGGTGAATTCCAGATATTTCTTCTTTCTTCTTGCGTTCCGCTTCCTGCTTCATGTCCAAACCGTATGCCTGCATCAATGTCTCGTGTGACAGCACACCTTCGTTCCAGAGTTTCAGGCATGTTTCCTGAAACGCTTTTGAACCGGACAAGTCCGTAGGCGGGAACGTGAAGCGCGGGATTTTCTCCTCCGCACTGTGCGCCACCGTATTGCCCATGCGCACATTCACCCTGCGATTGATTTTGTTCATGATGTTGCAGAAAGTGTTTTTTGCTTTCTTGATACGCAGCGCCGCTGTCTGCATGGAAACCTGTGCCGACGCGAATGTCGAACCGTCCTCTGCGTGTCCAGAAACAATAATACCGGAGATTCCGCCAGCGGATAAAATGTCTGAATTGACACCTTTGTATTTGTCATATTCAAACACGTCGTCCGTCTTTGGTTGAATCACCTCGGCTTTGCACCAGTTGTTTGTCACTGCCAGTGCCGAGCCTTTCATCGCCGATGAGAATAGGCTTGCAACCCGCCCTAACGCATCACGGTCGGGAAGCACTTCCTGCGTGTTATCTCCGTAGCGTACATGCACGAAAGAACGCGCCGCCAAGTCAATCAACGAATCTTCATAATTGGAAATTCGTTCTTTCTTCTCCAGTGCCTTTAGGCAAGCTGCAATCATGGGGATGGAATAGCGAAGCCAACCTTCCTTGATGTCCTGCATTACGAATGTATTGTCCGGATTGAGCTGCACCCACGGAAGTCTTGCCTGCATAACACCTTCCGCAACTTCCGGAGGATACCCGTGTAGCCGCACAGCTACATCTTCATCGTCAATGAAGTCCTTGATAGAGAGCTTCATTCGTGACAAAAAGTCATTGCGAACTGCCTCGCAGTTAAACTCTACAACAGGTTCACCGTTGACCGTGATGTTGGAAATCCGGCAAAGATGTATCGGCAGGACGACAAGTCTGTCATCCGGCATCAGGTACATCACTACGTTCGCATACTTGTAAAATTCCAGAAATACATCTTCCATAAAGTTTTGGAATCCGATGCGTTCGTAATACGCCAGAAACTTTTTCTTCACTCGCTCATCCGCGCCAACCAGCCTGAAATCATCGCAGATACTAAATGGTGTATATACTTCTTTGATGATACCACGATATATGGGGTCTGCGTCGCAGTAATAATCAGATAGCGCGTACAGTTGCCCGATATGTACCTGCTTGTTTTGCAGGATGCTCTGATAATTATAAGCGCCCAAATTGCCGCCGAATGTTATCTTTCGGTCGGTAAAGTTTGTGATGGCGTTTTCTGCCGGAGCAATCGCTATTTCTTTCTCTTCCTCTGTCTGTTTCTGTATTTCAGGCAATGGCTTTGCTTGCCGCTTTAACGGGAATTGCCATTGCTATCCAAACAAACCCATTTCCTTTCACCTCTTAAAATCTTGATATAACGCCGATACATGCCGTGCTGCTGCGTCTTGCAATCCTGCTCTTCCGCTTTTCTTCCAGTTCGGCGATGTACCATAATCCCATTGACAGGGACGACCATCTATCCTTGTGCTGCGTCGCTTTTGCCGTGTCGTATACGACAGAACCAGCCGCTGTCGTCTTGGATACCACGTTGCCCATCTCGATTTGTAAAGCATCTGTTTCCACAAAGATTGATTTTTCCTGTGTCGTCAGCACACGCCCCGGCTTGCTCTTCCCTTTATCATCCGCGTCGTCGTCTGCGCCGTTGTCTTTCGTTGGGTCAACAATTGTGTTTCCCAAAACATATCGGCTGTTGACCGGAATCTGTATCAGCTCGCGCTCGAAGTTCACCGTCGTCTGCGTTACAAGCTGCTGGTTGATTTGATTGTTCGCCGTGCACGGACGAAGCAGAGGGATAGCATCGCGAATGATTGAACGTTCCGTATCAATCACCAGCGGCGGATATTCACGGTTCGTCTCCGGGTCTGTCCATGGTTGCGACATAAACTGGGGGAACGCATCACCAAGCCCGCGGTAGTCAAATACGACCTTGACTGTGTTCGGGAATCTCACAAGCAGTTTCCGAATCTCAACCGCCAGCGCATCCAACCGCTTCCCGTGGAAGGAGCGCATGTACACCAGCTTCTTCAAGTATGTGCCATCTTCGCGCTCAATGAGCTTCAAAACACATACCACTGCATTGTCAGCATTTTTAGCTGACGATGTTGCAAGGTCGAGTGAAATCACATATTGTGATGTACTCTTTGCAGGCTGTGCGATTTCAACTTCCGTCAATGTTCTGCACCGCTCCGTCAGCTCATACGGGAAGATTGACCCACTTTCCGCCCCAACAAAGATTGTACCGTACTCCATTTGGAAGTTGATGTCCGGCATTGTCTCCCTCTCTCGCAGGAAGAAGTCAATATTTGTAATTCCAACGCGTGCGGCAGACTCGTAATTCAATGCGCAAGCAAAATAGCTTTTGTCTCCCGCTCCCATCTTTTTTACCGCGTCGCAAAACGCGCTGTAAAAGTAGTTGGATTTCAGACACGCAGACGTAATGCTGACCATCTTCGAGGGGTAATCCTTAATCCCATTCGCCACACAATGAGAACGAGATGTGTTGCGGACAGGCTTAACAACCTTCATCAACGTTGCCTCTTTGACTTCCGGCGCTTCGTCCACAATAATAAATTTCGCGCGGGAACCGAGGAACGTTCCCAATGAATACGTCTCGATTTTGGACATGTTCGCAAAACGAATAATGCCCTTGCTTCGGTTGACATTGACCGGGTTTCTGTTGCTCCCCCAATCCAATTCCCTGCGGATGTTCTCATTCATCGCGAATTCGTCTTCAATTTTTTTCGCGATCAACGTCGCCTGTTCCGCTGTGGCTGAAACAACTGCGATAAGACTGTTGGGATACAGGATAGCAATCGCTACCGCGCAGATTGCGCATACCCACGTTTTCCCGTAGCCGCGCGACTGCGTTAGATAAAGCGTTGCTGCATTGCCAATCGCTCTCGCTTCTACTCGCTGTGTATCTTTCAGCGGGACTTTCAAATAATCGACGATAAACTCATCCTAATGTGTCCGCCAATACCAGATGAGTTTTGTCCACGCTGCAATGTTCTTGACCTCTCGAACGTTGCTGATTTGACTTTCCGTAGCCATTACAACTGTGACCCCACTGCCGCCGCCAGATGTGCATAGTCGTTGTAGACTTTATCAATGTCATCCGGCGGGAACTCAAACGGATTTATATCCAGTTCATGGTTGATTTCCAGTGCGTAAATAATTTCGCCCAGTGAAGACAAGCCAGTTGAAGTTCCGGCTTTTCTTGCACACGCTGCGAAGTTGGAAGATTTTGAGAGGTCGTCAAAAATCTTCTGCACTTCTTTGTACTCGCTGACTGATATTTCCCCATGCCGCATTTTGTTTTCGGCAATGTCCGCATTCAGTGATGCCTTTGCAACCTTGCGTGCATAGTCCCGCATAGAAACGTTGCTCAGGTCGAAGTCCTTTTCATATTCCGCGTATGTGGCGTTCTACGCCGCAATTTCGTTCGGTGTGAACGTGCCTCGCCAAACCGGGTCATATTTCGCCTTCTGTAATTGTTCTTCATCTTCCCGTTTGGCAAGCACGTTTTTGTTGTTCATGTTTTCCGTGTACTCGTAAATACCCTTAACATTCATCATGGAAAAAAATTGCCGACATGTAGCAGCGTCTATAATAGACTTTTTCGTCTCTGCTTTCGTCTTTGTACTGATGTATGTCTTGTTGGTACTCAATGCGTACTGCGCTTTTTTATAAGCTGATTCCCAGAATCGGTCTTCCCACTTTCGATTGTTCTCATAGCAATACTGCTTCAAGGATTCCACATCCGTGCAGTAACGGTTGCAGCAGTCGCGACACCACGCATCATGATTCGCCTGTGCTGCCCATTTGCGGTTTGAGTAGAACTCGCTTAGCGGTAAAGAGCGGTTACACTTGACACACAGCTTGAAGTTTGCCGTTGCTTTCACCATCTTTTGCTCACTCCCTCTACATATATAAATATAAAATGAAGGTGCTGTTTTTAAGACAAAAACTAAAAAAAATATGAAAAAGAGGTAAGCATGAACACTTACCTCTTGTCCTCATTGTAGGCGAATCGGATACATACACCTGCGCCCATATCCATCTTCCATCAAGATCGCCGTCGCACCCGCTCGTCCGCCGTAGCCTTTGCTCAACGCGTACTTGTCCAGTCCACACAAAGACGGAGTGCGAATAATCACCGAGTTGCCGTCTGGCGTAACGCCAGTTGGAATCTCTTGTTCGCTGTGCAAGTGACCGCACACAAAGAAGTCAATAGGCTCACCATACACATTGATGGAAGACCTTGCTATATCCTGAATCGACTTCGCCGCATCCCCATGAAGCAGAACAAACGAATAGCCGCAGACCTTCGCCAGTTTCATTTTGTCGCATTTGGCGTCTACTTCAACTCGCTGATTATTTTCCAATCGGTCATGGAGATACCAAAAGATTATCTTTTCCAAATTCTCATCCATGAACTCCCGCGCCTTTGAGCCAAGCGGTCGAATTTCCGAATGATTACCAGTACATCCGATAACTTTCACGCATCCATAATTCGATAATTCATTTATCCACTGCGCGAGGAACTCCGACAAGCGAACGACAGATTCTACCAGTCCAAATTCTAACCGCATCAATTGGCTCTGCCGAAGCATCCCATCTATCAAGTCGCCGACAAGAAACAGATTCACAAGTGAAACGTGTTCTCGCTCTGCAATCTGAATAATCTCATCCTTCAGTAAGTTCATCCTTGTTTCAAACTCTTCCGAGTTGTAGAGGTTCATGGTCTCCCCATGCAAGCCCTGTATATTGATGTCTGCCCCGTAGTGGAAATCACCAAGGCAGACCACAAGCTCCTTGTGTTTTTCAGCGCGAAGCATCGGTATATTGCAGGGTGGAATTTTTATCGGGTTTTCTTTTGTAACCTGCCTAATTGCGGTATACACGGTTTCACGCAGAAGTTGGCTTCTTGCTTCGCTTCTCGTCAGCGCATTCAGTTTGTTCCCGACGTCTCGTATTTTCTGGCGCTCTATTTTGTCCGCATCATATTTCCCTGCAATCGCTTCCTGATAAGAAGAAGAGGACAGCATACCCGCCTCTTCCGCCATCTGTACACCAACGCCAGCTTTCCGTAGTGTTTCCGCACTCATATCAAGTTCGTACTCTTCGCACAGCGTTATCCAATCCTTGTCCAGCAACCCGATCTTTTTCTGACGTATCTCCTGTACAAGTCGAATCTTTTCTTCTGTGCTGAGTGCATCAAAGCCTTTTCTCATAACGCCTCCATTGTACTTGTCATTATAAAAAAGAAGTGTCGGCTGCGGGAGTCGAACCCGCAAGAGCGCGGATTTAGAGTCCGCCGCATATGCCAATTCTGCTACGCCGACACATATCAGAGCGGTGAGACTCGAACTCACGACCCACGGATTAAAAGTCCGTTGCGCTTCCATCTGCGCCACACCCCGATAAATGAGAGAAACCAATTGGGTCACTAAGACTTTTCTGTATACTATGTCATTTTTACTCTGTAAGCAAGAGAAAAATAATCATAATATTATCAAGGCAAATCTTGCAATTTCTGATGGCTATCTGCGCATAAGAGCACGGAGCGTCTTTAGGTTGTTTCATATCATCGAAAAAAGTCTTAAAATCGAGAATCAAGATAAGAATCCAACACACGACAAGCCAATCCACTTACCGAACCTCCCATTTGCTGCAAAAGTCAAAGAAAGAACCTTCGATAGTATCAGGCGCGGCGGGGAAAATCTTGCGAACTACAACTCGCGAGTCTCGCGCAACCATTGCTGCGTACAAACTATTAGCTTGTTCCATAGTATCAGTTCGCGCACGCGCTTCATCCCACATGCTCTCGCAGGAATCGCTAAAATGCTCAATTACATCTTTAGCCGCCTGAAAGCCAAGAGCTTTCGCATACCCTTCATCCTCAGTCTTTGCCACAAAGTCGCGATAACAATCCGGAAACATGCCGCAATGGATAGCGTCAAACGCATGAACCGCATACTTAAATGCCGGATGTTCGTCGCCAAAAGCAATGAAGTCCGCATATTCTTCTGCCGTAGAATACTCGTGAATGGCGACTACGCGGGGTTCAAACCAATCGAGAATAAAATCAAGGAAATCGCCAGTAATCGCGTCAGGTGCATCATCTCGAATGCCGACAATTGTAAAAGGTTTTTTCCCAGCAAGATTTGTTGTGTGGGAATAAACCTCCGCGGCAGTCTGCCGAACCACATAGGAATACTTGCCGTAATGAACCGCATACTTCATTTCTTTTACCTCATTTTGACACTACTACTTAAATGAGAGAAGCCACTCGCATCCCACCAGCTTGTTACTGATTCTTTATTGGTCTTATCGACTTGCGTCTCTCACATCGGAATCAACTCATCTGCCAAAGCCTTGTCCACTTCTCAAAATAGCATTCGCACATTAGACCCTTCATACTAATTTTCAACTTGCGGGAGGTGTTGCTCTAACGCTTCGTGCCTGACTTCACAGGGGAATCACTCGAAGGCTTCATCCCCTCCATCTACATACCTCACGTCAGCACCGTGCGAATGCGTTGAACAGCTTTCCTGTTCCAGCACCCATCTTTTTTTTTGCAGTTAAGGCCCTGCATTGCTCCCCATGTAGGACTCGAACCTACAACAACTCGATTAACAGCCGATTGCTCTGCCATTGAGCTACTGGGAAACGCATCCGTTTTTCTTTTATGTAACGCAAGGAAAAACGGAAAGACTTGCGGGGTATTGCAAGTGATCAATCTTGCTTCCGGCTTGGCGCACCTCCTGCACCTCTGGAGCCATCAGTGGGACTTGAACCCACAACCTACTGATTACAAATCAGTTGCGCTACCTGTTGCGCTATGATGGCATAATTCTGCTCCATGCAGAAACAGAACTATAATATGCTGCCATTACTTGTCTTTGATTTTCCAATCACCGTAATAACGTTTTCTCGCTATCAGATGGTCGCCGCGATAAATCTCTTTTATGTCATGGTCAGGGTATCTTCTGTCGATCTCTTTCATCGCTTGCTTTAATGTTATATTGTCAAGCTCCACTGGAATTGTTAAACAGCATTCTTTATCGAAGCTATAAGGATATATACGGACATAAACTGGTTCTTTCATAATTTTCACTCCCAGAATATTTATTGTTTATTTGGGCAAGTGGCAGGAGTCGAGCTTGCGTTGCGCCCGCTATTCCTTGCGCCCCGGCATGAGATTGCTCGTCTTTCCGAGCCGCCACGACCGTCATGCGCGTCGTCCGCATTTCTTATAGCGCATCCCATTCGCGCTGAGAATAACCACCAATTTCACGGTTGCCAACAGGGAGACCTTCTGCCTTGCACCACTTTCGGATAGCGTTATCCGATACACCGTACATTCTGCCAATCCCCACAAACGATTCCGTGCGGATGAGCTTCTTCAGCGTTTCACGGGATGGGCGTTTCACCTTCCGGCATCCCGGCTGTCCGATGTTCTCTTCCCGGAATTTCTTCCGACAGTTCTCGCACATTTTTCCCTTCGCGTCACGATGACCACCGCACACGGGACATACCCACCGGGCAGTCCCACAGTTCTTAATCTTTTCATACGTCGTCATACCGCATCCGCTCCTTTGCCATCGTTATAGAACGCTTCTCTCTCCAGCTCTCTAAGAACATCCTTCAGCTTCACGTCTGTCCCATCGAAACGCCATTCTCGCATGGGCAGCGCTCCGTACTTGTTCTTGAAGTAATTGTAGAGGAACTGAATGCCACGGAACGTCCAGTTCATCTGCCACTTTACTTTTTCTTTATTCTTCCCGTAATGATACGGGTACTTGTCCGTATAGCCGTATTTTGCATACTTCGCGGTAATCAGCCACCCGCCGTCTGAATTTTTCTTCTGGATATGCAGCAGATGAAGCAAGCGGTTGAGTTCGTTCGGGGACAACCCATAGGTATCGCCGACTGTCGTAATGGTAGACCCCTTGGCAGTAGCGAGAATCGACTGCGCATATTCGTAGTCCGGGCGCATCATCTCAATTGTGTCTGCGAGATGCGCATTCTCCTGCATCAGTTCTTTGTTCTTCTCCTGTTCCTCTTTGAGCGTTGTCGCCAATCGAATCAGGAAGTCGGGAGACGTGATTGCCTTTTCAATTGCTTCCGGGGTCAGGTATCCACCATGCTTGCGGATAGCAGGTATGACCTCATGCGTAATCCAGCGCTTGAAGGCTTTCGCTTCCTGTTTGCGAGAACCGAGGACGAGGGCGTACAGACCGGGTTCGCTGACGATGGTTCCTTCACCCTGACGACCTAAGTTCAACTTAGCCCGTTCATCGTCGTCCAGTCGCCCAACGGAAACCGTCGGATTGCTCAATTCCAGCGCGCGGCACACATCCGCCGCCACGAACCACGGCTCGCCATCTCGAAGGACAGTACGGACAGAGCCAAAGCGTTCATCAGTAAAGGTACGAAGCATGTTTCCCATTGTGTAGCACTCCTTTGTTCTTGTTTTGGGTTCCGCTTGTTATAGGTGCGATTAAAGTGGATATTGGTTCGGGTTGCTAAAAATTTTTATGACGATGAAGAGAGTCGAACTCTTACAGCATCGTTGCCAACGGGTTTTGAGTCCGTCGCGTCTGCCATTCCGCCACATCGTCTTTTCAAGAAAAACATGGAACTGCCGGGGCTCGAACCCGGAATAACGGCTTGCAAAGCCGCTGTGTTACCATTACACCACAGCCCCTTGTGGTACACGCTCTGGGACTCGAACCCAGAACCGTCCGGATATAAGCCGGATACGCTAACCATTGCGCCAAGCGTGTATATGCCCATCACGCCCGATGTGGTGGGCAACGAGCAAAATTCTGATGAATCTGCATAAGGTACTTGCAACGCTTCCCAAAAAGGTGTATGATATAGATGCGGATGGGTGAGCCATCCGACAATCGGGAAAAGGAGGGAAAGCCCATGAATGAATTTTCAATGGTGCTTACCGCCACCCGTGTTGGGAAGCGGCTCTTGTAGCTGCTAATCGACAAGGGATACATTGCGGTAAGCCCGACATTGGAATAGCGTCTGAAGCAGTTTGGCAAAGTCGTAGACTCAATTTCAACATGTCTTGACATTGTAGACCTGCTGATGCGGTTATTCCGATGACCGCAGACTCTTTCTCTGCAAAGAGGAAGAGTCTCTTTTTTTTATCATACACCGTTTGCAAGTTCCGCGAGAATCATCAGTGTCCTTGCTCTATCATAGGGAGGAGGGTTTGAACCTCCATCCGATGTTTTGGAGACATCCATGCTGCCATTGCACCATCCCCATACAAAGGCGCAGACAACGCTGCGCAGATTTGTTGCAAAGTTGTTACGCTTCTTCTTGGAACGCCTCGCTGTGAAGCCGTGACTTTTCCTTACGCGCTCGACGTTCCAGCTCTTCTGCCCGCATTTCTTTCAAGCGCTTACATCCACGACACCCGTGCTGCTTGCGATTACAGCCCCAGCAATCGTCATTTGCCCACCAAAACCATTTCGGCGGTTCGGGGGTTGGCTTTCGGTGGATTTCCTTTGCCATTCGTATATTCCTTTCCAGAAGAATGGTGGGCAGATTTTTCGGCTCTTCTATGTCCGTTGCCTCTGCCCAAGGCGCCCTCTCACCTGTAGGACTTCGCGGCGTGGCTTTCCGTCGTGTCACTTTCTATCGGTTCGTTCATTCCGTCCGGCTGTCGGAGGGGAGCGACCCCGCAGCTTATAAGCATTAGCTCGCAGTAAGCATCGAACTTACATGAGAAAGACCTGTTCGGTAAATCCGTCTTGTCCTATTAAACGATGCGAGCGTGTCCAGTGAATCAGAGACAAACACATACCGGAATCGGAAGCGGATTCAGATACCGCTCCATCAGCGGTCTAACTTCTTCCCATGAGAGATTCCCGCATCCGCATCCGAGCTTCGGGAACGCAATTGACGTGATGCCCTTTTCGGCATACGTCTCCACAAACTTCTTCAGTCCCGCTTCGATGTATTCCAGCCGGGAAGGTTCGCGCCAATCCTTCTTCGTTGGGAATAGGAGAACCCAGTAGTTGTCAAGCTGGAACAGCATCAACTTCCCCGGTGCAAGTAGTCCGCGTCGGCAAGCTGATAGATATGCAAGGGGCATGGTGTCCGGGAATCTTTGCTTAAACGCCAGCGCAAGTCCTTTTCCCATCACGCCAACCGTATTCACCGGGTTCACGATAGTTTGCGCATCGCTGGAGAATATATCCTCATTGACATATCGTATCATTGTTTTTCTTTTCCTTGCGCTTGATTATTTTTGAAAGGGCAGACATACCCTCATTGAACTCTTTGGCTTCGTCGCTTCGATTCAATTCCAGAAAAGAAGTTTTCATTTCATCGAACCATGCGGCGAGTTCGGCTTCATCCCAGCGGTATACAGCGTTTGCAATACCGAGAAGCAACCACCAAAGAAAGCAAAGCAAAACCTATGTAAAGAATATGAACCCCAGTATAAACCCTTCCATTCTTGTTCCCCTTTTTTTATTAAATGCGAGCGAGATACCGGAGTTGAACCGGCACTAAATGATTGGAAGTCACTCGTGCTGCCATTTACACCAATCCCGCATAACTCGCGCTTACTTTTCCATTTATCAGTCGCAGCACAAACCGCATACCCTTGCTCTTCTGTAAGGTCTGCGGAAGTTTAGCGCGAACCCAATGCGACAAACATTTCGTGCAGGGCTGAGTCCTTGACCCTGCGCACCGCTATCTCCAGCCGTTGGAAGCTGGTGGACACACAGCCGATTAAACTGTAAGCGGCAGCGACACTGGTTTTGCGAAAGCCAGCAAACTCTTACCATAAGGCGTTATAGATTTCCTTTCAGCACATCGCTCCTTGCGGGATGCAGAGCTTGCGGGCTCTTACGGTTGCACATACTTGTACTTTCTCACATGTCGCCTTGCGAGCTTCATGCGTGTCCATCTTATTCAGGACAATAAGTCGCTTGTTTCCTTATGGTCGCACACACTTTTGCTTTCTTCTTAAATATCAAAAGTATGCTCTCTTTGATGCTGATTTTTCTGAACGACAGGGTATGCGTCTGACCATGCGTATCTTTTGGATACGCCCCAGTCACCGCCGTCCTGCAAGGCTTGCTATCGCCCCTCTTCTCAAAGCGCACCATGCTTTCGCAGTTCGATGCTTTCTTTGAGATATGCACAGCGCTTGCGCTTGCGACGCTCACACCATGTATCAACTCGGACATCACGCATTTCTGCGATATAGCACTCACTCCCAAATGCCTGTCCCGCCATTCGCTCACCGATCGGCTCCGCGAAGAAGGCAGAATATATCCGATATTGGTTTTCCGTCAAGCTGTCCGAAGGCAGCCGCACACAGGAAGATAATCAGCGTCTCCCCTGATATGCTTTATACGCATCACTGCGCTTATCTTATTGACCCGAAACCAGCCAAATACTTGTGCGGAGGCAGGACTTGAACCTGCATCTGTTGAGTATGAGTCAACCCGGCTTCCTTTACCATACACTCCGCAATATTGATGCGGCGGCTCGGTTTTGAAAATGCACACCTTTATCTCACCGATGACCACACCGCCGCCGTGTGCCTTACCAATTCCCTGCGTCCACCACGAGGTCTTTGCTCTTCCCGCAAAAAGGGCAAATCACAGCAATGCAATTCTCAACCCCAGTCCCAGCAATCCGATAATCAAAAACGCCGCTGTTCTCGCAAGAGTGCCAATGTGCCTTCCGAAATTCTTTGTCATTTCTGCTCTCTTCTTCTGAGAAGATATACAGAGAACGCTCTTGCAGTTCTCGAATCCGCTCGTCACGTTTGCGAATTTCATCCTCTTCGTTGTAAGCATTCAGCGTTTCGCGCAGCGCTTCGCACTCTTTGTTTAGTTTCTCATACATGTCCTTCATGCCCGACAACAAGTCTTCAAACGAATCCAATCCCGGAACAATCATCGTGCTGTTCCTCCTTAAAAGAAATCTTTATCCGGCTGTTACGGTGCGCCCACAGAGTGCACACGCTTGACTTCCACAATTGGGTCTGCTCAGTTGGCGTCACACCAGCTTTTATCCCCCATAAAGACTTTTGTCGGGCAGACCCCTGCGGCGGCTCCCACTCCGCCATGACTTGCAAACATTACCACACGATAGGGGACGTCGTGCCAAGTCCCGTTCTTTTCAAAGTGCCCGATAGGAATCTACAAACACAGGAAAGTTCCCGTCGTTCGTTTCGTTCACCAGATACATTTCATTGCTGAAAGTCGATGCCGCATACATCATTCCCAGCAAGGACTTTGCGTCTACCCGGAAGTTCCCCGTTGCGTTTTCCACCACATACGCTTCATCTCCCGGCAGATTTCCCATCTGTGCCGTGAATACCGCCACCTGCGGTGTTGTCTCCAGTCTGATATGCGCTCTTGTCATTTGCTTCTCCTTCTCCCTGTTTATCAGGATGTATATCCGTAATGCTCCATTAACTGCACAATATTGTGCCTCCCCACCGGGTTCATTGTGTGGACAAACACATTCACCTTGCGCACGTCATGCTCCACAATGTACTTCGCGATGTCGTACCCCGTTTTCTTTTCCCCAAGATCATGGTCAAGGTCGATGATAAATGATTCGTTCGTTTCCGTAAGAAGGCGAATTGCGTCAATCGCCGCCGCGTAAGTACGACAGATAATTACCGCGTACTTATCTCTGTCCATCTCCGGGACAGGGCGTTCATCGTCCACCCAGACATACCACATTTTCTTTTTCGCTTTGCCAAAGTCCATTGATATTTCCTCTGTCTTAAAAACGCGGGGAAGTCATCGGTATGCGCTTACCTCGTTCACCCGTCAGAGCGTTGCGCACTCTGCTCCATGCTGGCTGCTTTGCGTGGTTCGCGAATATGCGAGCGTCTGACGTCACTCCCAGTTTATCGGGGAACGCCGAGCCAGCAATCATAGCCGACTATTTGTTTTCCGCCGTCGTAGGCGACAACGCGAACGATAGGATTCGAACCTATGGACGGTTGCCCGTCAGCGCATTTCAGGTGCGCCGCCATAAACCAGACTCGGCCACATTCGCAAATTTCATGTCGGCACAATCGTTTCAATTGCTTCGTCGGGAATATAGTCCATGTTTGCGTCGTAAAAGGCAATCTCGTTATCATCCATCAGGATGCAGTTGATGTAATCCATCCCGTACAGCAGCCCTTCTTTTGTCTCCGTCGGGCTGTATTGTGGGCAAAGCTCTGACGAGATCCGACACCGCACTCCATCGTAGACAAACACATTCTCCGTGTTCACGACTGCACGCGTTGTTTTCTTCACATGGCCTTCGTCTATCAGCTCTTGATACTTTTCGGCGGGAGACAGCTTCCGTGCTTTCGTATAGGGCTGTTTCTCGCAAAAGCATTTCTTTCCTTTTGCAACCGCTGCTTCCGTTACCGCTGAAAGAGGGAGTTCGCGCTGTGGTATCTGTCTGTGCTTGTAGTAGGATTCCATTCCATCACACAAGCCAAACAGCAGATAGTAGGCAACGCCTGACAAGAAATACTTTACACGCGCTTCTCCTGATGTCTTGCTGTCCTTATCGCTAATCCAGTTATCTTCGCACTGGTCTTTCCATTTGGCAATAAGACTTTCCGCGACCTTCTACCGACGCTGAATTACTGCATCGTAGTTGTCCTTCCCTCGAATGCTTGGTGATAGCGCGTAGAACGTTTTCCCGTTCGGCTGTCGTATTTTACAGCGTACCGCCATCATCTCACCACCTGTTCCCCATCATGATTACTCTTCAAAATCCCGCAGCAGATATGTCTCCGGCACAAGCACATATACACAGTCACACGTCTGCATCATACTCTTCACCCGTTCGCAAAAGTGTACAGCCTGTGCGTCAGGGCGCATATACGCATAGCTGACGTCTGAGCCGCACGAACTCCACAGGTCAATCGCCCGCTGTGCATCCGCTGTTTTCTCACCGAACACAAGCCCTACCTTTAGGCAACCGGGGATTTCACCCGGAAGCGAAGTTGCTTTCACTTCCGGGCATCCACAAACTTTCTGTATTTGGGCAAGGAAGCGGGAATCGACATAAGATTCCGGTTCTTCCCCAAACACCTTATACCCATGTCCAACTTCCAGCCAAACGCTCATATTTATTCCCCTTTAATCTCTGCGTTATAAGCGACAGCTTCCTGCTCCAGACGCATCCGCTTCGCCATCGCCCGAACCTTGCGACGGCGGTTGCGTTCCTCTCGTTCCCGATTCTCCTGCCGCTTCTTCTCAATCTCCGCGTCCTTCTGCGCTTGCAGATACGACTTTTGGTGCACATCGACTTCCTTATGCAGCTTCGCCGTTGTCCCGTACAGCTTCTTGCCAAGCGCAGACAAGTACGCCAGATACGGGTCATCATACGCTGCATCATCAGGAAGTTTGACTGCCGTTGTCGTTCCATCTTCCCACGCAACAACCGTCACACGGCCAGAACGCTCAATGCACTTCGGTTGAGGGATGGAACGCGGTTCCGCAGTAAGCGCTTTGATCACGATATTGGAGAGTCCTTTCCCGGCCAAAGGCTCGCGAAAAAGAACGATGCCGTTCGCGTCTCGAACATTTCTATACCCGTCAATATAAATTTCCCCATCGAAGAAGTCATTCGCCAACATTATCTTATGCCTCCTGTGCCGGAACTGTGTACAGCGCCTTGTATTCCGCCACGACACGTTCCAGCTCCGGCGTGCGCTGATACTCCCACACGTTCATCGCATCATCGCTCTTGTGCTGACCGCACGCAACAATCTTGTGTGCATAGAGGAACTGTTCGAGCTTTCGATTTGCCGTTTCAAAGATACCGTTCACATTAGCCATTTTCTATTCTCCTGTTCTTTATCTTCCAATTCTGCTTTGCTTGCTCCGCGAGTTTTTCCACCGCGCGGGAAAACAGTTTGTCACATGTTTGTACCGACACCTTTCTCTCCACCGCAATCTCCTTCGAGTCGTATCCGCTGCGTTGCATTTCCAATACAGCTCTTTCGGATTTCGTCAGTGGCGTTTCACGAATCAGGCGGTCAAGGTCTGCATACATGCAGATGAGTTCTTCCATGTCTTCATGCACCCCTATGCCGTGGTAAGTATACGGAGACGCAATCAGCGCCCGTAACACCTGCACGTCATTCAACGGCGCATAGGATAAGTCGATGGTGTCAATCTTCAAGTTGTACCACCGGATTTCTCCTTGCCCTTCTTGCCTACGGCTCGAAGTGTCTCGTTCTCCTTGTCTGCCTCTTCCAGTGCGTTCTGCAAGGCTTCCATATCCTTCTGCAATCGCTCATTCTTGAGCCGCTCTTCCGTAAGTTCTGTTTCAAACTTGAACGCCTCCAAAACGTCATTCACGTTGTTGAACAGCACGTTCATGAGCCGCTGCTTCATCGTCGCTACGCCGTTTCCGCTTCGCAGCGCACTGTCGTAATGATTCTTCGCGGCGGTCACATCCGCCACCACATTCTCGTTCTTCACTCTCTTGTCCTCCGTTTCAATTACTGCGAAAGAAAACTAACTTCCGTCCGGTTCTTCTGCGCATAGGCTGCAATTCGCATCGTTCCATGCAGGTCATATGTTACAATGTACATCACTTTGGCATGGGCGTCCGATTCCTCTTGAGGCGCGTCAAGGAACGACACAGAGAACATGCCGTCACTGCATTCGCCATGAGCGCTTGAAATTTTCGCGCCATACTTCTGCTCGATATACGCCTGCGCAAGTGACACAAACTCCGAATATGTTATCGGCCGAGACAGGCTCAAAGTGTCCTTCTCTGTCTCGGATGCAGGGACATAGATTCGCGCATCTCTATTTTTTCGCATAGTTTGGGCAGGTGAAGAAATCGGTGCCGCCGTCGCAGAATTTGGGCAGGTTGTTTTCTCCGACTGACTGGGTTTGTGTTCAGTTTCATTTCCCGGCAAGCTGTCCAGCAATGACTGAATGCCGTCGCAAAGTTCAGAAATCATTTCGCGGATGTCGTTCTCGAATTGACTCATGTGCATTCTCCCTTCAAATTTTTGCGAAGCGAACTTCTGGTTGTTATAAGTGCGCTCGCTCCCGTCGCAGTTCCGGCTTTCTAAAAATATTTTAGAACTTTTTGCACAATTTGTACGCCGTCATCCTGCAAACTCTTGACAGCGTGTCCTCCGCAATGTATACTTCTTATAAGACACAAGGAGGAATCACAATGCACTACGCAGAGCAGTTTGTCATCAACACATTGTCTCGTCACCCCACTGCCATCAAGCGCATCTCACTGATAGAGTCCCATCGTGCCGAACTCGAAGCAGACGGCGAGTGGCCTGACTGGTGTGCCTTACCAATGGCGGCAGTATATTCCGTGCTTTGTGAAGAGTACGGACAGGAACGGCTGACGATAGACACCGTGAAAGACCTTGCTCCATTGACTGCCGCATATATCTGGCGGCGAGAAAAACAAATCTTTTCTTTCGACGAAGACCTCTTTCAAACGCTCATCAAACAGCCGTTCGAGGGGACTCTCCCGTCAGACGTTCTGCTTCGTCTGCCAGTTCCATGCGTCTTTGTTGATATGCCGTTTCTGATTTCCGAAAATGATTACAGTGGATTCTTCGCGTGGGTTGAGTACGACAACGCTAACAAATGGCGCGAGCTTCGTCTTCTCTTCATCAGTGAAGATGGTGCTTGTGCCAAGTCAACCCCATGTCCTCTTCTCGATACATTTGATAACTCACTTCTGGCGCTTGAGGAATCCGCGAAACGAAACACGCCCGAAGACGTCAATATCGAGGACTACGGTCTGGATAGCATACGCAACACCGTCTCCCATATCATCAACGTTCTTCTATACCTTTGTGCAGAAGAACCCGATTACGACCGAAAACCGCGCAAGGCTTCCGCAAAGCCCAACTACATCGCGGACAAGCCTCCCCGCAAACTGTCCTACACCGTCGTCGGGCAGCGCATCGGGGCAGTTATCCGAAAAGGAAACGCAGAAGTCAAAGAACGCAATGCGCGTACCAATACGCAGGAAGGTCGCTCTCACGCCTCCCCTGTCGCGCATATCCGCCGCGCCCACTGGCATCACTTCTGGACAGGCGCACGGGACAGCACTGACCGGAAGCTCATCCTGAAATGGATACCGCCCGTGTTCGTCTGCGGGAATGAGGAAATCGTCACAACCCTGCATCGGGTCAAATAAACACACGCCAACATCACAGGAGGAATACAGATGGACATAGCCACGTTGATAATCATCCTTGCCGTCATAGTGGACATCATTCTCGCCGTACAAGCCAGTGTGGTTGCCAACGATAAAGGCTACGACACTTCCCTCTATGGGTGGCTTTGCTTCTTCTCCGGCGGACTTGGGCTTCTTCTTGTCATTGCACTCCCCAATCAGGAACTTCAGCACACTTCGGAGAAGATCCTTCTGGAGCAGCAAAAGGCAAACGAGCTTCAGAAGAAGACAAATGAACTTCTCGAAAAACTCATCGGCACTGACAGCCTCCCTGCTTCCGATGCTCCTACCGCTGAAACAGCCGAGGACACGCCGCCCGAAGAATATCGTCCATTCGACGGCAGTAAGTATTGGGTTTGCCCGAAATGCAAGCGGATGAATGCCAACATACTCGACTACTGTTCACAATGCGGTGAACACAAGCAATAAAATACACATCAGGAGGAAACACAGATGGAAATCACGCTTATCATCATCCTTGCCGCCATCGTTCTCGATGTTGTTCTTGCCGTCAACGCAAACGTCGCTGCCGTTGCAAAGGGCTACGATGGTTCTCTCTACGGTATTCTCTGTTTTCTGACAGGCCCATTAGGACTAATTCTTGTCGCCGCGCTTCCTGACCTCACGGCACAGGCGCAACAGAAGTTGCTTCTTCAAGAGCAGAAGAGAACAAATCTTCTTCTCACTGCCGTTGCGAATGGGCAACCCGCTCCTGAATATTCCAACGCAAGTGCCTCTCTGCCGACTGGAAAAGCTGCTTCAGAAGAACCAACCAGCTACACCTCCAACGACGGCGAAAGCTGGCCGTGGACTTGCAAGCACTGCGGGCATGTGAACAACGAAACCGACATGCTCTGCGCTCAGTGCGGCAAGCACAAGTAATTTCAACATATCGGAACCGTGGGTCTGCCAACATTGTGGGTACACCAACGAACCGAACCATCT
>ULWY01029731.1_pt1 | contig 44825 bp, 41 predicted proteins | sample 1960761 | NCBI WGS metagenome assembly ULWY01 (sample SAMEA4835824, study PRJEB28245) | human gut metagenome | biome: gut microbiome; material: fecal sample | place: Denmark | collected 2008 | reverse complement strand
TGCTACAAGAATAAGCAGGGCGAAATATCTCCGTCATTCTCCTTTGAAATGATGGAGATAAAGATATGAATAAAGAGAAACCTTAATGGTAAAAAATAACAGGAGCACGGTTTAATGAACTGCCTTCCTGTTATTTTTTATGTAATACGATCCGAGGCAAAAAGGGTCGGTTCCATAACTTGAATTTTCAGATTGCACAATGAAACTTGTGCAGCTTCTCCAGGAGGCAAAAGATATAATTCAGAAATGACTGTTGCAAAATGTGAGAAGGAAAATTTGCAACAACTTGTTGCAGATTCTGAAGTGGGTATAATTTTTAAAATTCCTTGGGGGCATCATATTCAGATTTTGACAAAATGCAAAGGCAATAGAGATAAGGCATTGTATTTTGTGAGACAACAATTGGATTGTTGATTTGTAAAACGAAGGATAATGTGTTGGCACAATATGCAACAAGTATGGTAAATGTGCCAGTAGGAATATCAGAATATGAGATAAATAATTTAATTCCGGATGATTATAAGAGTTCAATGCCGACAATTGAAGAGATAGAAAGAGAATTAAAGGATTAGAAAGAGAGCATGAGTTAATAACTAAAACTTCCCACACCGGTACGGTGTGTTGAACCTTGAAAATTCAATATTTCAACCAATAAAAAAGGCATAAACCCGTTCCATTTGGTATAATGGAATTGACTAGAAACCATCTTTCCAAAGGAGATTTATGCCATGTCCAGTATAACACAAAACTATTGCGATGAGAACGATTTAATTGACTGCGTTCAGAGATTTTTTTCCAAACATCATGTTGGCAGGCTTCTTGCCAGATGCAATGGAATGAAGGAGAAAGGTGTTTCACCTGTTTCTCTGCTTCGTTACAAACTCAGCAACATTTTTGTCGGAAGAGGTATGTATATGCAGCAGCGGACTGGCTCTTTTAAGGAAGAGTTTTCTAAGAATACTTTCTATCGTTTCCTTAATTCTGCGAAAACAAACTGGCTCCGTTTTACTTCTCTTCTTGCAGCAGATATCGTCAATAATGACATTCGTGATCTGACAGATCAGGGAAGAAAAAATGTCTTCATCATTGATGATAGTCTTTTTAACCGTACCAGTTGCAAGAAAACAGAACTGGGATCAAAAGTTTTTGACCACACGGATATGCATTTCAAAAAGGGATTCCGGATGCTTACTTTAAGCTGGAGTGATGGAAATACACTCATCCCTGTAAACAGTTGTCTATTGGCTTCTACAAAAAATAAAAATATCATCGGTCCAGTAAAGGACTTTGATAGCAGAACCCTTGCAGGAAGAAGGCGTAAGCTTGCTCAGACAAAAGCACCAGAAGCAATGATAGCCTTACTGGATACTGCCCTCAGTGCAGGACTGAAAGCGGATTATTCAGTGAAAGAGCGTGAAAATATAATTATTCAGCTTTTGAAGCAGTGGAGTGTAGATCAGGTACAGTCATAGTAAGGAGATTACAACTACTCCGGCACTTTTCGGTGATGTACTTGAGTATGAAGGAAAGTTCTATAAGGTTGGAACTGTGAGGCAGTAGAGACACATTGTAAATTGAGGAAGGCAGGTGGCAGCATGGTAGAAAATAATAGATTACCTGATACACCTTGGCATGTTGGATATGCAAAGAAACAGGAGGATGATCCACGTAGACATAAGGCGAGATGCATTCATTATCGTGATGGACAATGTGGATGGAAAGCAAATTATTCGGGTAAATGCATAGGTTCAAGTCACTGCATGGATTATTCAGAATCACTTGAAGATTTTAAGAAATTGCAGGAGAGCAGAAAGACTGCGGAACAAATTGAAAGAGATAACATTGACAAATATAAGAAAAGCCTTGAACCTAAAAAAGAGCAGTTAGAACGAAGTAATAAATCCATATAAATACAGAAAATGCAGTGAACTGAATCGTTGTCTGGTGTGTGATGAACATCTGTATAAAGAGAAGTATTCGTTAAAGAGATGCAAATATTGTGGCATGTTTTATGTGGATATTGATGATTCTACCAGAGATGAGATTATGGATATTGTGAAGGCTGATCCGATATTTGTTATGAATATTAAGAGAAACAAAAGGTGACATAACAAAAGTAACAGATGTGCAGGCAATCGTGAATGCAGCAAACAGCTCTCTTCTTGGAGGAGGCGGAGTAGATGGTGCTATTCACAGAGCCGCAGGACCGGAACTTCTGGTGGAGTGCAGGACACTTCATGGATGTGATACGGGAGAGGCTAAAATCACTAAACAAGAGATTTTTTAATAGTAAAGATGAAGTTCCTCATCAGGCATATACCATGGGTATTCTGCCAATCATGCAGGCAAAGAAAGTGATCATGATTGCAAATGGCAGGAATAAAGCGGATATTATCAAAAAAGCATTTACCGGACCAGTCACACCGGAAGTTCCGGCATCTATTCTGCAGATGCATCCAGATTTTACATTGATAGCAGATAAGGATGCACTTTCAGAAATTTAACAGTGGACTATCATTAGAGAGACAGGAGATTAAGGAGGATAGATATGATTATAAAAAATGCATTGATCTATACAGAAAATCACCGGTTTGAGAAAAAAGATGTCAGAATCAGGAATGAACGGATTACAGAAATTGCAGACAACGGACAGTTCACGGATCCGGATGAAAATGTGATTGATGGAGAAGGGTTATATGCAATACCGGGACTGGTGGATATTCATTTCCATGGTGCAGTAGGGCATGATTTTTGCCAGGCATCGAAAGAAGAATTGTTAAAAATAGCAGAGTATGAAGCTGCAAATGGTGTCCTCGCCATATGTCCTGCCACAATGTCTTACAATGAAGAAATTTTGGGAAAAGTTATGGATAAGGCAGCGGACTATAATGAAGAAAGTGGAGCAGATCTGGTCGGCATTAATATGGAAGGCCCGTTTATTGATTTAAAAAAAGCCGGGGCACAGAATCCGGAATACATTATGCCGGCAGATAAGGAAATGTTTCTGAGTCTTCAGGAAAGAAGCGGTGGACTGATCAAACTGGTAGATATCGCACCGGAAGAAAAAGGTGCAATGGATTTTATTGAACAGTGCCATGAACAGGTTAAAATCTCTATTGCACATACCTGCTGTAATTACGAAACAGCATGCGAGGCATTAGAGAAAGGCGTAAGCCACATGACACACCTCTATAATGCAATGCCGGGAATCAATCACAGGAATCCGGGACCAATCATAGCAGCACTAGAGGCGGGAGCAGAGGTAGAACTGATTGCAGACGGCATCCATATCCACCCGGCAATAGTGAGAATGACATTCCGAATTTTCGGTGCAGATAAAGTTATTTTGATCTCAGACAGTATGGAAGCTACGGGGCTTTTGGACGGAGACTATCAGCTTGGTGGACAGGGCGTGACCGTAAAAGGCAGAAAAGCTATCCTGACGGAAAAACCGGATGTTATCGCAGGCAGTGTCACGAATCTGCTCGACTGTATGAGAAACTGTGTACAGAATATGGGAATCCCACTTGAGGATGCAGTTCTTGCGGCAACTGAAAATCCGGCAAAATCTATTGGAGTGGAGAAAGACTACGGTAAGATTGCAGTAGGAAATTATGGAAATCTGCTTTTATTGGATAAAGAACTGCGGATAAAAAATATTGTTCAAAAAGGGAAAATGGTAAAGCCCAAGCATCAAGATGCCGGCATATCATAATGGCAAACAGGCGGCAGTACTACATCATAGATGAATGGTATCTGCTGCCTGTTGATTTTTAGTCTGCGTTATTGGCGTCTATGACTGACTGGATCTGTTCCATAAGCTTGTTAAAGTTTTCTTCATTGTCAATACCGCCTAGTAGTGGCTGGCCTACGATATTCCCGTTTCTGTCAACCAGAATAGTCGTTGGAAATGCCATAATGCCTAATGCATATTTACCTGCATCAGAATCAGAGGCAAAGCAGATATTACGGTATTTGGCACCCTGGCTTTCAAGAATACCCTTAGCCTCTTCAATCGCAGAGTCGTTGCCATCAAATGTATTTACATTCACACCGATTACCTGACCACCCTTTGAGCTGATTGTTTCATTTAGTTCATTAAGCTTGGACAGTTCAGCAACACAGGGCTTGCATCCCGAAAACCAGAAATTCAGGACAGTCACAGTACTATCGGAGATAAGGCTCTGGTCTATTTCATTTCCATCCAGATCTGTGCCTGATATGTTCTTAAATGCATCGGAATCATCTGAGGAAGCTGCCGTATCAACTGAGGATACATAGCTGTCATTTGAAAGAAGCTTCTCTGCAATATCATTTATGTCTTTCTCAATGCCTCGTATTGCTTCAATATCTTTTGTAAGCATATCCAGTTCTTCGGAAGATAAATTGTTCTTGTTATATTCTACCGCCGAAAGCAGAAAATCTGCGTAGTCGGAATCTGATTCTACCTTATCCATCACTTCAAACACTTTATCCCAGGTATCTTTATGGTCATCAAATATTTTCTGTTCCTGTTCATACAGGGCTGTCAACTGTGCCTGAAGATCATCCGTGCTTTCGTCTGCTTCTGTTACAGAGGCTGAACTTTGTTGCGTATTATTGCTTTCACCTGTGCTGTTTCCGGCACACGCAGTAAGCGATAGTGCTGTGAAAAGTGTGAGGGCTGCGATAATGTTTCTTCTTTTTTTCATGATAAAATCTCCTTAATATTTTACTGTGTAGATTACCAAATGCCCTGCAAAGGGAGGTTATTGGTATCTATGGATTGTTTTTACAGGAATGGCATAATGGCTTTCCGGCAAACTGATAGTGAATGGCATCCTTAGGACAAGCCTTTATGCAGGCTCCGCAGAGTATACATTCCGGATGCTTCGGTGTCCTGAGTATATTTACGTCCATTCCACATGCTTTTGTACACTGGCCGCATCCGATACATTTAGTCTTTTCAACCTCTATGCCGGTCAGAGATACCTTGTTGAAAAGTGAGTATATTGCTCCAAGTGGGCAGATCCACTTACAGAAAGGCCTGTAGAACAGGATGCTGAGTACTACGACCGTAACCAGGATAATGCTTTTAAATGTAAAAAGCCTGCCAAGTGCTGAGCGGATACCTGCATTGCCAAGTGAAAGGGGGATGGCACCTTCAAGCACTCCCTGGGGGCAGATATATTTGCAGAAGAAAGGATCTCCCATTCCGATAGGATTTGTGACAAATATAGGAAGCAGGATCACAAAAACGACTAGGATTACATATTTCAGGTAACGAAGAGGTTTAAGTCTTGCTGTAGAAAGCTTTTTGCCGGGGATTTTATGTAATAAATCCTGAAACCATCCAAAAGGGCATAAGAAACCACATATAAATCTACCGAATATCACACCGAGCAAAATGAAAAAACCTGTAATATAGTAGGAAAAATTAAATTTTGAGGAACCGACTACTGACTGAAAAGCACCTATAGGACATGCACCTGATGCTGCAGGACAGGAGTAGCAGTTTAATCCCGGAACACATACAGTTTTGCCATTACCCTGATATATTTTGCCCTTAAAGAAATTTGGCAGATGGATATTGCTGAGCAGAGCGGCGGCAGCCTGTATGAGACATCTTAATTTTGCTATTTTTTTATCCAATGCCAACACACTCCAGACATAATTTTATTGCTTTGCCGAGTACCACGGCAGCTTCGCCCCTGGCTGCGCCATAGGAAATAAAGCTTATTCCGGTGACAAGCAGCACAAACCGGGCTATTCTTAGTATATTTTTCTCTGGTTTCAAAGTTACAGCTCCTTCTTTATGGTATTGTATTTGACCTATCGACATTTGGATTATACAATAAGAGATGTAAAATCCTTGTTAAGAAAAGGAGAAATTATCATGAGATTGTTAATTGTTGAAGATGAGAAGAAGCTGTGTGATACAGTAGCAAAAAGCTTATATGGAGCAGGCTATGAGGTTGATACCTGTTATGATGGGGACGAGGCTTTGGATTATATTTTTGCAGAAAAATACGATCTTATTGTATTAGACCTCAATCTGCCGGGTACGGATGGCATGGATGTATTGCGGGAACTCAGGCAGAGAGATGAGGAGACAAAGGTGCTTGTCCTGTCTGCCAGGAGCCAGATCGCAGACAAGGTAGAAGGACTTGATGCAGGAGCTAATGATTACATGGAGAAGCCTTTTCACCTGCAGGAGCTGGAGGCAAGGATAAGAAGCTTGACAAGACGGAAGTTTGTGCAAAAGAATGTATGCCTTCATTGCGGGGATATAGCCTTTGATACTGTAAAGCGCCAGGCAAGTGCCAGAGGGGAAGCAGTCACACTTACCAGAAAAGAAAATGGTATTTTGGAATATTTATTGCTAAACCAGGGCAGACCGGTAAGCCAGGAAGAACTGATCGAGCATGTGTGGGATGCCTCTGTAGACAGTTTTAGCGGTTCTATCCGTGTACATATGTCATCACTTAGGAGAAAGCTTAAGGCGGTGCTTGGATATGACCCGATCGTGAATAAGATCGGGGATGGCTACAATATACTCACGGAGTATTCTGAGTAAAGCGTTTGAAAATATAACCCAAAGATCTGTTTGAAAAAGAAAACGGCAGATTATGACAGAGCAGGAGGAGGATAGAGAGTGAAGAAGTTGTCACTGCAGTGGAGACTTACAATTATTACAACATTATTTATAGCCCTTATATGTGGATGCCTGACAATGTTTGTATATAGTAATGGTGTTTATTATATAAATTCATTACAGGATGCTGTGACACTACAGGATGAAAATGAAATATATATAGGGATTCCGGATGGTGCATGGGATGGTTTCGTGGAGGATTTTTCTGTACAGGTGTATAACAATAAGCTTGATTACAGACAGAAGAGTCTTATCATATCGGCTCTTATGGCATTGCTGGGGGGAGTTATCACTTATTTCATCAGTGGACATGCATTAAAACCTCTCCGTGTTTTTTCGGATAAAATAGAAAAGGTGCAGGCACAAAATCTCGCTGACTCAAGGATTGAGGAGAACGAAGTCAAGGAATTAAACCAACTGAGCATGTCGTACAACAAAATGCTGGGGCGTTTGTCGGATGCCTTTGAGGCACAGAGACAATTTACTGCAAATGCAGCCCATGAGCTGCGCACACCTCTTGCCCTGATGCAGGTGCAGCTAGATACCTACAATGCATGTGAGCATCCTGGTAATGATGAGGCAGCTGTGGAAACAATTAAAATGATGACGGAGCAGAATGAGCGTCTTGGCAAAATGGTCAAGACCCTTCTGGATATGAGTGAGCTTCAGACAGTAGCCAGGGATGAGGTGATTGCCCTGGATGCACTGATAGAGGAAGTGCTTACTGATCTGGAATCACTTGCCGCACGCAAAAATATCAGGTTGGTCCGCGAATGTGAGCCCGTCACCATGACGGGAAGCGATATCCTTATCTACAGGCTTGTATATAATCTTGTGGAAAATGCGGTCAAATATAACATGGATGGTGGACAGGTTACAGTGACCTGCAAAGAATGGGATAAACATATCCATATTATGGTGTCTGATACAGGAAAAGGAATACCGGAAGAATTAAGAAGCAGAATATTTGAACCATTTTTCCGTGTGGACAAGTCAAGAAGCAGGGAACTTGGCGGCATAGGTCTGGGACTTGCGCTTGTAAATGAGATTGTCAGGGTGCATGAAGGAAGTATAGAGATAAAAGGCAACAGAGCAGGTGGTACTGACTTTGAGATAGAATTTTAAAGTATGCACATCATAGAGAAGATGTACTAGCGTACGTAGAAAAAAAATCACTAAGATGTATTGTGAATACGGAAATGTATGAAAAATGGAACAATTAGATAGAATTGTCAGGTGTAAAAGCAAAAAATGGAATTTTTAGGAGAATGGAATGTACAAAAGTACGTTCATTGCTCAAAACTGTTGACACTTGACCGTGATAAGTAGTACACTTTGAGTGTAAACAACAGTAGGTGAACCATGAGTATCAGGGTTCCCTGTTGATAATATTTTGTTTTTACCAAAAGGAGGTAAATTTTCATGGCAGACGCATGGAGAGGCTTTGTGAAAGACGGCCATTGGGATGTAGATGTCAATGTACGTAATTTCATTCAGAGAAACTATACTCAGTATGATGGTGATGAGAGCTTTTTGGAAGGACCTACAGAAGCTACAGATAAGCTTTGGGGCAGACTTCAGGAATTACAGAAGGCAGAGCGTGAGCACAATGGTGTATTAGAGTGTGAGACAGAGGTTGTATCCAGTCTTACAGCTTATGGCCCTGGCTATATTGATGAGTCTATGAAGGATCTTGAGCAGATCGTTGGTCTTCAGACAGACAAGCCATTAAAGAGAGCATTTATGCCTTATGGCGGTATCAAGATGGCTCAGCAGGCTGCTAGCACATATGGTTACGAAGTAAATCCTAAGTTCGACAAGATTTTCAATGAGTATCATAAGACTCATAACCAGGCAGTATTTGATGCATATACAGATGAGATGAAGGTTGCTCGTCATACTCATATCGTAACAGGTCTTCCTGATACTTATGGACGTGGACGTATCGTAGGCGACTACAGAAGAGTTGCTCTGTACGGTATCGATTTCCTGATCCAGAAGAAGATGGAAGATAAGAAGAACTGCGGTAACGGAACAATGACAGAAGAAGTTATCCGTTTAAGAGAAGAGATCGCTGAACAGATCAAGGCTCTGAAGGGCATGAAGGAAATGGCTAAGATTTATGGCTATGATATTTCCGGTCCTGCTACAAACGCTAAGGAAGCAGTTCAGTGGTTATACTTTGGATATTTAGCAGCTATCAAGACTCAGAATGGTGCAGCTATGTCCGTAGGACGTATCTCTACATTCCTTGATATCTATATCGAAAGAGACTTAAAGGAAGGTACATTAACAGAGAAAGAAGCTCAGGAACTGATCGACCATATTACAATGAAATTCCGTATGGTTAAGTTCGCTCGTATCCCTTCATACAACCAGTTATTCTCCGGTGACCCTGTATGGGCTACACTTGAAGTTGGTGGTATCGGTATGGATGGCCGTCATATGGTTACTAAGAACGATTATCGTTTCTTACATACTCTTGAGAATATGGGACCTAGTCCAGAGCCAAACTTAACAGTTCTGTACTCCAGCGCACTTCCTGCAAACTTCAAGAAGTATGCAGCTAAGATTTCTGTAACAACATCTTCTATCCAGTATGAGAACGATGATGTTATGAAGCCTATCTGGGGCGATGACTACAGCATCTGCTGCTGTGTATCCGCTACACAGACTGGTAAGGAAATTCAGTTCTTCGGTGCTCGTGCTAACCTGGCTAAGTGCTTACTTTACGCTATTAATGGTGGTAAGGATGAGAAGCATCTTGACAAAGACGGCAAGCATATGCAGTGTGGTCCTGAAATCGCACCTATTACTTCTGAATACCTTGACTTCGATGAAGTTATGCATAAATATGACATCATGCTTGACTGGTGTGCAGCTCTGTATGTAAACATCCTGAACCTGATTCATTATATGCATGATAAATATTATTATGAAGCAGCAGAGATGGCTCTGATCGATACAGATGTAAGAAGAACATTCGCAACAGGTATCGCAGGTCTTTCTCATGTAGCAGACTCTCTGTCAGCTATCAAGTATGCTAAGGTTAAGGTTATCCGTGATGAGCAGGGTTGCGCTGTTGACTTCAAGACAGAAGGCGAGTTCCCTAAGTATGGTAACGATGATCCTAGAGCAGATGAATTTGCTGTATGGCTTCTTAAGACTTTCATGGAGAAAATCAAGAAGAATCATACTTACAGAAATTCTGAGCCTACAACATCTATCTTAACTATTACATCTAACGTTGTATATGGTAAGGCTACAGGTGCTCTTCCTGATGGTAGAGCAGCATACACACCATTTGCTCCTGGTGCATCACCATCTTACGGTGCAGAGCAGAGCGGCTTACTTGCTTCCCTGAACTCTGTAGCTAAGCTGCCTTATGAGTATGCTCTGGATGGTATTTCCAATACTCAGACAATGGCTCCTTCAGCTCTTGGTCATGACCTTGACGAGCAGAAGAATACTCTTGCAGGTGTTCTTGACGGATACTTTGATCGTGGTGCTCATCACCTTAACGTTAACGTATTCGGTACAGAGAAGTTGTTAGATGCACAGGCACATCCTGAGAAGCCTGAGTACGCAAACTTCACCATCCGTGTATCTGGTTATGCTGTTAAGTTTATCAGCCTGACTAAGGAACAGCAGGATGACGTTATCGCAAGAACTTGCCATAAGAAACTGTAATCTTAACAGGTTTTTAAGATAATTGATGTATTTGGGGTCGGGCAGGAATGTCCGGCCCCTTTTTGGTAATACTAAGTAGAAATCTAAGTCACTTACCTTTACCCCTCAGCTGCCAGAATGGCAGAGAATGGAGATTATTATAATGATCAAAGGCAGAATTCACTCATTAGAATCTTTTGGCGCAGTAGATGGCCCTGGAATCCGCTATCTTATTTTTCTTAAGGGATGTAATATGCGTTGTCAGTATTGTCACAACGTAGATACATGGAACCCGGATACTGACAATCTGCAGACTGCAGATGAGCTTTTGGATAAAGCAGAACGTTTCCGCAGTTACTGGGGCAAGGAGGGCGGAATTACCGTCAGCGGCGGAGAAGCTTTACTGCAAATTGATTTTCTGATCGACCTTTTCAAAAAGGCACATGAGAGAGGAATCAATACGAATCTGGATACCGCTGCACAGCCTTTTACCAGAGAAGAACCTTTCTTCTCCAAGTTTAATGAATTATTGAAATATACTGATCTTGTAATGCTGGATATTAAACATATTGACGATGAAGAACACAAGAAGCTTACAGGTCATACAAACAAGAATATTCTGGATTGTGCTAGATATCTTTCTGAGCAGGGTATTCCTATGTGGATTCGACACGTTCTGGTTCCGGGTATCACAGATAATGATGAATATCTGAAGAGAACAAGAGAGTTTATCGACTCCCTGGATACTGTGAAAAAAGTAGAAGTACTTCCTTACCATACTTTAGGAGAATACAAGTGGAAAGAGCTTGGCATTCCTTATAAGCTTGAAGGAGTAGATCCTCCTACAGAGGAAAGAATACAGAATGCCAAGAAAATTCTGGAATTCTCCAAATATTAATATGTCAATAATAAAATGCTAAACCTGAGTGTAATACTTAAGGTTTAGCATTTTTAACTTTATTGAAGCAATGAAATCAGGCCAAAAAATTATCGACATCTTACTTTGTACACGTTATAATGTAGTGGACTGATAGAGGTACTGTTTCGTAAGAGAAAGTGTGATAATTTGAACTATATTGTAATGGATTTAGAATGGAATCAGGCTTCTGATGAGAAGACAAAGAAAGCAAATGAATTGCTTTTTGAAATCATCGAAATAGGTGCTATAAAATTGAATGACAGGAAAAATCCAATAGACAGTTTTCATGAGCTGATCAAACCTCAGGTATTCCGCAGAATGAATGCGATAACAGGTGAATTGATTCATTTACAGATTGAACAATTGGATAACTGTCGTTCTTTTGTGGAGGTCGCAAAAGATTTTCTGGACTGGTGTGGACAAGACTATGTATTCTGTACATGGGGAAGTTCAGATCTTACAGAATTACAACGAAATATGGAATATTATCATATGCTGCCATTGTGTGATGGACCTCTGAAATATTATGATGTACAGAAACTTTTCAGTATTGCTTATGAAGATAAGAAATCAAGAAGATCACTTAAGTATGCTGTAGATTATCTGGAGATAGAGGAGGATATTGCTTTTCACAGAGCAGACAGTGATGCTTATTATACAGCTAAAGTTCTATCGCATTTCTATAATCCTGCTTTATTTGATAACTATTCTTTTGATACATATCAGTTGCCTAAGAAAAGAGCAGATGAAGTGCATGCTATTTTTGGAGATTATGAGAAATATATTTCCAGACCATTTGCAGATAAACTCACAGCTATGCAGGATAAAGAAGTGATTTCTACGCGTTGCTTCCTGTGTGGAGCTAATACCAAACGCAAAATACCCTGGTTTTCAGTGAATAATGGAAAGCATTATTACACAGTGGTATATTGTAAAAAACATGGATATCTTAAAGGAAAAATACGTATGCGCAAATCAATTCATGATGACAGCATCTACGTAGTAAAAACATTAAAGTCCATTGATGAGAATGTAGTTACTGACATCATGAAAAAGAAAGAACAGACCAGGGAACTTCGCAAAGAGCGAAGACATCGTTTTTAGTGACGTTTTTTATATTCTTTTCTTCGTCTGCGCTGTTGTTTTTTGAATAACCGGGCATTTCGTCTGGCAGAACGCTTGGCGGCTCTGGCTTCTTTGGAACGCTGGCGCCGTCTTTTATTACTTTGACCTCTGGGTGAGAAACTGTAGCTGTTAATAAATGAAATCAGGATCAGAATAAAGATAATAATTCCCGCAATAGCAAGTATTCCTAAAATTACTTTTTTGACATTAATGAATATAACATTAGAGTTTGCGGTCTGATCAGAAGAGTTAGTCACAGTGGAATCGCTGGTTTGTAAATCAGAATCAGCAGCAAAGTCAAAAGTTTCTTCCTGGGCTTTTGAAAAATAAATATTGCAGTTACCCACAGGTACATCGGAGTAGGTGTATTTTATCGAAGCAATCAAATTTGAACTTTCATCAGGATCGGCATATTCCAAAGTTGAGACGGCATCATCAAAAGAAGCCGTATTTGGAAGAATAATATATGCATTATCTTCCATTGTCATAAGTGGTGTGGAATTGCCAAACAGATCATTACTCGTATCAAAAGAATCTAAATTATCAATCTTATAATTTGTCTCATTTTCATTTACCATTAATTTTTGAAAATTTTCAAATCCATAATTAAATAATTGAATGGTATCTGTGAACTGGTTAGGAGATTCTTCCATGAAAACGACACAGACCAGCTTCATACCATCTTTCTCCGCACCGGATACCAGAGTTTGTCTGGCCTGAGAGACGAAGCCTGTTTTAGAGCCTAAAAGATAAGGATATGCATGTTCCTTACCCTTATATAGCTGGTTCTTGGAATTGATCCAGATATCATCCGGTTGGGAATCTGTAGGTGGAATATTGTAACGTGGTGTGGATGACATCTTACAGAGCAATTCATTGTTAAAGAATTCACATCCAATGAGAGCCAGATCATAAGCACTTGTATAATGATTTTCATCAAAAAGACCATTTGCATTCACAAAGTGAGTATTTTCACAGCCTAATTCAGCAGCCTTTTCATTCATAATCTGTGCGAAAGCCTGTTGTGTAGGTTCTTTTCCAAGTGCCTGGGCAACATGTTCACCTACGGCGGAAGCAGCTTCGTTAGCAGAACCAACAAGAATACCGTACATTGCCTGTTCCATGGTAATGACTTCTCCTTCATCGATTCCCATATTGGAACCATCACTTGGGACACCATAGACGGCATTGTGTGAAAAAGTAACCATCTCGTCCAAGTCACAATTCTGAGCCGCAAGCAGGCAGGTCATGATCTTGGTAGTGCTGGCAGGATACATTTCTTCATGTATATTTTTGGCATAGAGAATCGTATGGGTGTTCATTTCCATTAATATGGCAGATTCAGCACCGATAGCAGGTCCTTCCGGCCAGTTTTCAATTTCATTTGACTGTATGGGAAGTGATTTCCTTTCTTCCATCTGTTGTTGGTAATCTGGCTCCGCATAGACGGTAAGTGGCATGGATATCAGCATGACAGAACATAAAAGAGCAGTCATGCTGGAACGAATAAGTGACTTTATCATAAAAAAGAGATCCTTTCTGACATAGCAAAAAATAAAACAATATTTATCTTATTCTACACCATTTTATATAAAATAAATAGACCTAAAATCCCGTGACAAAGCACAATAGCTGGTGTAAAATCAAACTGATAACAGCAATACGGAGGGATTTATGCGTTTAAGAAATGTAACAGGTTCAAGGGATATGATAGCACAGAGTAAGTATGTGGTTCATGAGCCCGAGAAGTGTAAGGGAAAATGGAAAGAGGTCTTTGGAAATGACAGACCGGTCCACATTGAAATCGGTATGGGAAAAGGTAAATTTATCATGGGTATGGCAGAGGCACATCCTGACATTAACTACATCGGAATTGAAAAGTATTCTTCGGTGCTTTTAAGAGCGATCCAGAAAATGGAAGAGAATGAACTGCCGAATGTTGTCTTTATCCGTATGGATGCAGAAGATATCTGTGAAGTTTTTGATAAGGGAGAAATAGATAAGATATACTTAAATTTCTCAGATCCATGGCCTAAGGACAGACATGCAAAGAGAAGATTACCATCGAAGGAATTTCTGGCGAGGTATGATCAGTTTCTGATTCCAGATGGAAGACTGGAATTTAAAACAGATAATAAAGATTTATTTGAGTTTGCATTAGAAGAGTTAGAACCCGCAGGTTGGAAAGCAGAGGTCGTGACAAGAGATCTGCATCATGATGAAAAGCTGTGCCAGGGAAATATTATGACAGAATATGAGGAAAAATTCTCAGCACAGGGGAATCCAATCTATAAGTATATTATTTACAGAGACTAAAAACTATCTTAAGTATATTGGGAAAACAAATAAAGGGAGGTTACGAAATGGCAGAAAAATGGGTAAATGAGGTATATGACAAAATCATTGCAAAAGAGCAGAAGGTAGCAAAGAGAAATGCACATAAGATACCATATACTACTCATAACGGGGTATTTGATGATAAGAGTGGTAAGGATATCTGCTGGTGGACTAACGGATTCTGGGGTGGTATGATGTGGCAACTGTATTATGCTACGAAAGATGAGATGTATCGTACCATTGCAATTGAAAATGAAGAGAAGCTTGATGCCAATCTGATGAACAGACAGGGTATGGATCATGACAGTGGTTTCAAATGGCTTCCGACAGCAGTTGCACATTATCATTTGGATGGAAATGCAGAATCAAGAAACAGAGCCTTGTTGGCAGCGGATAATCTTGCAGGAAGATTCAATCCTGTGGGATGTTTTATTCGTGCATGGAATAATTGGGATGGTAATGAGGATGGTTCTTTTGCAGGAAGAGCAATTATTGACTGTATGATGAATCTTCCATTGCTGTATTGGGCAGGTGATGAATTGCACGACCCTAAATTCTATCATGTTGCTACCATGCATGCGGATACTGCTATGAAGTATTTTGTAAGAGAAGACGGATCTGTTAATCATATTGTGGATTTTAATGCGCAGACAGGTGAATTTATACAGTCTGTAGGTGGACAGGGATATGGTTATGGTTCTTCATGGACAAGAGGACAGGCATGGGCAATTTATGGATTTGCGCTAAGTTACCGTCATACGAAACAGAATAAATATCTGGAGACTTCAAGGAAGGTTGCAGATTACTTTACATCCTGTATTCCTGAAAGTGGTCTGATTCCGGTAGACTTCAGACAACCAGAGCAACCGGCATGGGAAGATTCTACAGCAGCAGCAATTGCCGCCTGCGGTATGCTTGAACTGGCACAGTATCTGGGAGAAGAGGGAAAAGAATACAGAAAAACAGCAGAAAGGCTGTTAAAAACTCTGGCAGAGAATCGTTGCAACTGGGATGAAGAGCAGGATAATCTGTTGGAAAAGTGTACAGCAGCATATCATGATAAAGATCATGAATTTTCTATTATATATGGGGATTATTACTTTATAGAAGCTATATGGAAGTTGTGTGACAAGGAACTGTTTATCTGGTAAAAAACAACTGTTAGTAGCGAGTAGGAGGGTAAGAGAATGGTATTTGAACCAAAGACGTTGGACTATGAATTAAGTCCCTATACAGGACTTACAAGGCAGAGCTGGATAGAGGCAGGAGAGTATCTGTTAGAGGGTGTTTTTAATAATATTGCATCTTTTGACGATCCTGTAGTTATGCCACGAAAAGAAACAAAGGTAACATATCCGCACAGTGCTGATGCAATATGGGAATGGAAAGCTGAATATTTTGAAGGACTTGCAAGGTCTTTCTTTATTGCAGCACCTTTGATCGCAGATAATCCACAGCTTGTAATTAATGGATATTCTATAAAAGATTATTACAAAACCCATGTATTAAGAGCGTGCACACCTTCAGATAAACTGTCAGTAGGAAGATATGAAGAACTTGTGGAACTGACAGGCAAGGAAGACCCGTTTCGTGCCTTTCAACAGACAGTAGAAACCTGTGCACTGGTCATTTGTCTTTGGATCAGCAAGAAGCAGATATGGGATACTTACACAAAAGAAGAAAAGGATCTGGTAGCTGATTTCCTTTACGGATATGCAAAGGGTAATACTGTACCACAGAACTGGCGGCTGTTCAATATGCTTGACCTTGCCTTCTTATCAATGGAAGGATATCCGATTGATGAAGATATCATGAGGGAGCATGCACAGGCAATTGTAAATTATTATGCCGGAGATGGCTGGTATCGTGATGGACATTCTTTTGATTACTATTCCTGTTGGGCTTTCAATGTGTATGCTCCTATCTGGAATCAGTGGTATGGCTATGAAAAGGAACCGTATCTGGCTTCAAAGTTTGAAGAATATTCCAATACTTTAATGAAGACCTATGCTGATTTCTTTGATGCAGATGGATTCACCAATATGTGGGGACGAAGCAACATTTATCGTAATGCGGCAACAAGTGCCTTTGACGGTAATATGATATTGAAACACTGGGAGGCAGATCCGGGATTAGCCAGAAGAATTTCATCCGGTTCTCTGCTGCAGTTTCTTCAAAGAGAAGATTTTCTCTACAAAGGTGTACCAACATTAGGATTTTATGGGCAGTTCACACCACTTGTACAGGGGTATTCCTGTGCAGAATCACCATTTTGGCTTGGTAAGGCATTCCTGTGCCTTCATTTACCGGAAGATCATCCATTCTGGACAGCAAAAGAAAATAATGGTACATGGGAGAAACTGAAAAAGAAGGAAGTAAAGGTTACGGCGCTTAATGGACCGGCATTGTGTTTCTCCAATCATGAAGCTAATGGTGAAACTATATTAAGAACAGGAAAAGTTGTTAAAAATCAGGGTGATGAGCATGGTATGTGGAATTATTCCAAACTGTGCTTTAACACGAAATATCCATGGGAAGCAGCTCCAGCTGAAGATGTGGAATCACAGCAGTATGTACTGCATGATGTAACAACGGATACTTATGATAAGGCAAACGTAACATTCTGGAATGGACAAAAAGAGGATGTCTTATATAGAAGGCAGTTCTTCGGCTATAATCTCGGCACGGAATGCCATTGGATGCAGGCCATGAATCTGGCTGACTTTACGGTACCTTATGGAATTGTACGGGTTGATAAACTGAGATTATTTAAAAAGCCAATTACTCTGACTCTGGGAGCTTATGGGTTCCCTGACAATGGTACCAGGATTGTTACAAAAGAGCAGGAATATGCTGGCGGTAAGGCTAAGGCAATTATTTTAAAAGGACAGGATGCTACTGGAAAACCAAGACAACTGGCTATGACGATCTATGATGGATGGGATGATATTGCCTATGTAGAAAGCTGTGGAACCAATCCGGATTCGGAACATTCCATTATTGTGTATGCCAAATTAGCCAGAAACAATCAGAATCATTATGAATCTTCCATTCTGATATCTCAGGTAATTACAAAAGAAAGTCAGGACGATTTTACAATGGATGAATTATTTCCAATAGAATCTGTTACATATACTGATCCACAGGGATTTGGGGGATATGGACCTGTACAGGTCAAACTTAAAGATAGTAATTGTCGCAAAATAGATTTTGAGGCAATAGAGGGTCAACTTATGCTGTAGTCTAAAGTTTAGATTATATTATGTATAAATTTAACAAATCAGCACGTTATTTATTTTTATTTATAGAAAATTTATACGAATATATGTTGAAAATCTTTGTATCATATCATATAATAATTGTGTAAAGTAAACATAAAAAGTTTGTTTTAAAGGGGAATTTTATATGATTTGCAAAGAAAACAGTAAGGAAATAACAGTTAGAAAAGCTGTAATGACCAAACCGAGGGGGGAATCGGTTAATACTGTTCTGATGCAGTTGATGATTGTGGGGGCAAGTATCTATGCATCAGGGATGATTCTTGGCAACCTGACGGCAGCGGGGAATGTAGTATTGCTGCTGTTGGGATTTGCTATACTTGCATGTAGTGTCAGGTGGATGATAGAGGAGTATGTAATCCTGCCATCTGATCAGAAGGTTATAGACAGTACGGTGGAATATTCAAGAAGAGTGCATAGTGTAAGTAATGATGAACTGATCCGTTATTTTATGATCGATACATGTCCACAGGTAAAGAGAATTTATCTCAAGGATGATAATACAGTGTGTTTAGAAGGAAAGCATTCCCTGCATTTTGTTGAATTCTATGCAGAGGGAGCAGCTATTTCTTCTGAAAAGAAAGATTATAGGGCGGATAAAGAAGCCAATGCTATCATGAAATTTCTTGTAGCAGAACAGAATTAAAAATAAAAGGAATTGACATTTGTGTCAATTCCTTTTTTAGTCGATGCGACAAGATTTGAACTTGCGACCTCTGCGTCCCGAACGCAGCGCTCTACCAAGCTGAGCCACGCATCGATAGCTGTTTTACCAGTGCTTTCTCTATTATACTGTTTTTTTCCTTTTTTTCAAGCGGTTTTTCTAAAAAAGTATTGAAAAGTTATAGAAATTTAATAAAATGGAGATAAAACAATAACAGGAAGGCGTGGCAGCTAAAATGAAGATAGGCAGTGGAAAATTAACGAGTGCATATATCAGGCACAAGGTAGATCATAACAGCAGGAGATTGGGAACTGTAATCAAGTGGATTGTATTTTCCATTGTTTCAGGTATTATTGTTGGACTGGTTGGTACCGCCTTTTATTTTGCAATGGATTGGGTTACTGCCACAAGGCTGGCACATCCCAAGATTATTTATTTACTCCCATGGGGAGGTATGACAATTGTGGGACTGTATAAGTTGCTGCATGATGAGAAAGATACGGGAACGAATCTGGTTCTGTCGGCAATTTCTGCCGGAGAGAGTGTTCCGCTTCGTATGGCACCGCTTATTTTTGCTTCTACACTGATCACACATCTTTTTGGTGGTTCTGCGGGGCGTGAAGGTGCAGCATTGCAGTTAGGTGGAAGTCTGGGAAATACATTGGGTAGATTGTTCCGGTTTGATCAGAAGGATCAGCATGTAATGATCATGTGTGGTATGAGCGCAGCATTTTCTGCGTTGTTTGGAACACCTATGGCAGCAGCTATTTTTTCGATGGAAGTTGTAACAGTAGGTATCATGCATTATTCTGCTCTGGTGCCTTGTGTGGTATCATCACTGGTGGCGCATGAGATCGCAGTAGCATTTGGAGCAACTGCAGAAATGTTCAATATTGGTGAAATTCCAGTGTTTACATTGCAATCAGCAGTAATTCTGACACTTTTGTCAGCTATGTGTGCTGTAATCAGTATCCTGTTCTGTATTATGCTTCACCGTGCAGAATGGATGTACCGTAAATTATTTCAGAATCCTTATCTGAGGGCAGCAGCAGGCGGTGTCATTATCATCGTACTGACATTGCTGGTAGGAAATCAGACCTATAATGGTACGGGTGTATCTGTTATTGCAAGTTGTATGCAGGGACAGGTTCGACCAGAGACTTTTTTTATGAAGATGTTATTTACAGCATTGACTCTGGGGGCTGGCTATAAGGGTGGTGAGATTGTTCCATCTTTCTTTATTGGTGCATCTTTTGGCTGTCTGTTCGGTAATCTGGTCGGTTTTTCTCCCGCTATGTGTGCAGCAGTTGGTATGACCTCTGTATTTTGCGGTGTAACAAACTGTCCTATTACTTCTTTACTTATCAGCTTTGAATTATTTGGTTATGGTGGAATGCCATATTTTCTGCTTGCAGTAGCATTTAGCTATATGTTATCCGGTTACACGGGATTGTACCGCAGCCAGAAAATCGTATATTCCAAGTTTAAGACCAATTATATCAATAAACAGACTCATTGATCAGGAAAAGGCAATTTCATGGAGCAGAGAAGCTGCTGTATGAAATTCTTCAGTAGGAACTTCACAACAGGACAGAGCAATATGGGCATACTCCTTTGTCTCTTTTGGAGAGGCAAAGACGAGGATGCCTTTTTTGACGGCACGTTCCTTTAATTCCTGATTAGAAAGATTGCTTTTGATACGAAGATGAACGAGTGTAACAGATTCTCCCATATATATCTCAGCCTGATCTTTGAAGGTTTGTTCCAGTTCAGTAGCAAGTGCTTTGGCTTTACCGGCATAGAGACGTTTGAGCTTACGTATCTGACTTTCCAGATGACCATCCCGGAGAAACTGGCATAGTGCCAGTTGTTCGACTTTGGAAGCTGTCTGATTATAAAGGGCTTTTTTGTGTTGATACAGAGGCAGCAGTTCATCCGGTAAAATCATGAAACTCAGTCTGATAGAGGGCAGCAACAGTTTGGAAAAAGTACTCAGATATACTACGTTTTCACCGCCTGCAAGTCCCTGCAGGCAAGGGCGAGGCTTACTGAAATACCGGAATTCATTGTTATAGTCGTCCTCTATGATAAGTCTGTTATGGGAAACAGCATCCCGAAGGAGAGAAAGACGTTTCTCCATGGGCATAACATCACCTAGAGATGTCATATTGGAAGGAGTCATGTAGAGTATGTCTGCATGTTCTTTATCCTGAGTTACCTGAAATCCGTAATCCTCGAAAATAACTGTACCCTGCGCAAATTTGGAATCCTGAAAGGCAACAGACTGCTTATCTTTGATCAAAGGACATAGTATATTGAGCAGACTTTGGGATCCTGCTCCAATTATAATATTATCAGGTGTACATACCGCATTTCTTTTGCCGATCACATAATTACAGATTGTTTCACGAAGTTCCCATTCACCCTGGGGTTCTCCATAGGTCAGAAGCCGTTTATCCTGTCTGAGAGCACTTTTGATATATCTTCTCCACAGATTAAAGTCAAAGCTATCCGCATCGGCGTTGTTGGATGTGAAATTGTAGAGGATTTCGGGTGTGGAATTGTGGATATTGTCACGATTTTTTGATGACACTGTGGATGAAACAACCGGACGCTTGGTTACATAGTAACCGCTTTGCGGTCTGGATATAATATAACCGTCTGCAGCAAGGCATAAATAGGCAGTTTCTATTGTCGTGCGGCTTAGTCCGAGTTGCTGTGCACAGCGACGAATAGAAGGCATCTTAGTATTTTCCGGTAATTTTCTGGTGAGGATCAGTTCTTTATAATAATCATACACCTGTAGATAACGGGTGGATTTTGATGATTGCAGGTCAAGATTCATGGCGACTCCTTTTGTCTTTTTTTTCAGCGTAGCATGCATAAGAAAACATTGCAAGATAGTTTTGCTTTTTGCAAAATTGTGATATGATAAAAAACGATTATGGGTATTTTTATACCAGAAATGAGGAATTCGATGAAAAGTCTGTTAAAGTATTTAAAGGACTATAAGAAAGAAAGTTTCCTGGCACCTTTATTTAAGATGTTGGAAGCATCTTTCGAATTATTTGTGCCATTGGTTATGGCAGCCATTATCGATACCGGTATTGCCAATAACGACAGAGGGTATATTTTCAGAATGGGTGGTGTATTAGTTGCACTGGGACTGATCGGTCTGGCTTGTTCTGCAACGGCACAGTATTTCAGTGCCAGGGCGGCTGTTGGTTTTGCAACAAAACTCAGACACGCATTATTTTCCCATATACAGAGCCTATCTTATACAGAGCTGGATACATTGGGAACCAATACACTGATCACCAGAATGACCAGTGATGTTAATCAGCTTCAGTCAGGCGTTAATCTGACACTGCGTCTGTTGCTGCGTTCTCCGTTCATTGTATTTGGTGCGATGATCATGGCATTTACAGTAGATGTGAAAGCAGCACTTATATTTGTTGTAGCAATTCCACTTCTTTCTATTGTAGTATTTGGGATCATGATCGTGAGTCTGCCTCTTTACAAGAAGGTACAGGCTGCTCTGGATAAAGTACTGGGCAGAACAAGAGAAAATCTTGCAGGAGCCAGAGTAATCAGAGCATTTTGTAAAGAAGATCAGGAAATAGAGGCTTTTTCAGAAGAGAATGAGGCACTTCTGGATATTCAGGTCTTTGTTGGTAAGATATCTGCAGCAATGAATCCGCTTACTTACATTATTGTAAATGTGGCATTGGTAGTACTGCTCTGGACAGGTGCCATTCGAGTAGACAGTGGCATTATTACACAGGGTGCAGTTGTAGCACTGGTTAACTACATGTCACAGATTCTTGTGGAATTGATCAAGCTTGCCAATCTGATCATCCAGATCACGAAAGCACTCGCATGTGCAAAGCGTATTGAGAGTATTTTTGAGGTAGAGAATTCACAGCAGATCGAGGCGCTTACACAGCAGGTAAATACAAAAAATACAGAGGATGTAATTCGATTTGATCATGTGGGACTGACCTATCAGGGTGGCGGCGATGAGTCATTGACAGATATTGATTTCACAGTGAAGAGAGGACAGACCATCGGTATTATCGGAGGTACAGGTTCCGGTAAGACTTCTGTTGTCAATCTGATCCCAAGATTATATGATGCAACGAGAGGAACGGTTCTGGTAGATGGACAGGATGTCAAGACATATGATCCGGATACACTTCGTTCCAAGGTAGGTATTGTACCGCAGAAGGCAGTTCTGTTTAAAGGAACGATTCGTGAGAATTTACTCTGGGGTAATGAGAATGCCACAGAAGAACAACTGGAAAAGGCATTGGAAATTTCCCAGGCAAAGGAATTTGTAGATACAAAGGAAGGCAGACTGGATTTTATGATCGCCCAGGGCGGTAAGAATCTTTCCGGTGGTCAGAAACAGAGAATGACAATTGCAAGAGCAGTAGTCAGAGAACCTGAAATACTGATCCTGGACGACAGTGCATCTGCACTTGACTTTGCTACAGATGCAAAATTAAGACATGCAATCCGTGAAATGGGAAATGACATGACTGTCATTATTGTATCTCAGAGATCATCTTCCATTCAGTATGCAGATCAGATTATTGTACTGGATGATGGTAAGATGGTGGGTATTGGCACACATGAATCATTGCTGGCAGATAATGAGGTATATCAGGAAATTTACTATTCTCAGTTCCCAAAGGAGGCAGCAGGCAATGAAAAATAATAAGACGATTGTCAAGAAGGTCCTGGACCATATTGGAAAATATAAGATATTTCTGCTGTTATCTATTATTCTGGCAGCAATATCCGTAGCACTTACATTATATATTCCGATTCTTACCGGTAATGCCGTAGACTGTATTGCAGGACCGGGAGCAGTAGATTTTGCAGGAATTCTGATTATTCTCAGAAAAATGGTCATTATTATCCTGTTAACTGCAATTGTGCAGTGGCTTATGAATGCCTGCAATAATAAAATTGCATATCAGGTAGTACGTGATGTACGTGACGAAGCATTTCGTAAATTAGAGATCCTTCCCTTAAAATATATCGACAGTCATGCACATGGTGATATCGTAAGCCGTATCATAGCAGATGTTGACCAGTTTTCTGATGGTCTGTTAATGGGATTTACACAGTTATTTACAGGTGTGATCACAATTATCGGCACATTGCTTTTTATGTTGTCGATTAATGTCACTACAACATTAATGGTAGTAGTTCTGACACCATTGTCATTTTTTATAGCCAATTTCATTGCAAAGAGAACTTTTAAAATGTCCAAGCTCCAGTCAGAAACAAGGGGTGAGCAGACAGCGCTGATCGATGAAATGATTGGAAATGAGAAGGTTGTAAAAGCATTTGGCAGAGAAGATAAAGTTACAGAACAGTTTGATGAAGTAAATGACAGATTGGAAAAAGCAAGTGTGAAGGCTATTTTCTTCTCTTCTTTGACAAATCCATGTACTCGTTTTGTAAACAGTCTGGTATATGCGGGAGTTGGTATTGTTGGTGCTTTTCTGGCAATAAAGGGAAAAATCAGTGTAGGTCAGCTTTCAAGTTTCCTAAGCTATGCAAATCAGTATACCAAGCCTTTTAATGAAATATCAGGGGTTGTAACTGAATTACAGAATGCCATTGCATGTGCAGGCAGAATTTTTGAATTTATTGAAGAGGAACCACAGATTCCGGATGCACAGGATGCTGTGGTGCTGACACAGCCAAAGGGTGAGATTGATATTAATGATGTTGCCTTTTCCTATACAGAAGATCAGAAACTTATCACGGATCTGAATCTTCATGTTAAACCGGGTCAGAGAGTTGCAATTGTAGGACCTACAGGTTGTGGTAAGACAACAGTTATTAATCTGCTGATGCGTTTCTATGATGTAAATAAGGGCAGTATAAGGGTAGATGGTGTAGATATCAGAAATATGACCAGAGAGAGCCTGAGAAAGGGCTATGGTATGGTATTACAGGAAACCTGGCTTAAGTCCGGTACGATCAAAGAGAATATTATCATGGGTAAACCGGACGCAACAATGGATGAAATCATTGCGGCTGCAAAGGCATCCCATGCACACAGCTTTATTAAGCGTCTCCCACAGGGTTATGATACCGTGATCACAGAGGACGGAGGCAGTCTCTCACAGGGACAGAAACAGCTTCTATGTATTACCAGAGTTATGTTGTGTCTGCCGCCTATGCTGATTCTGGACGAAGCTACTTCTTCTATTGATACCAGAACAGAAATTAAGATCCAGAAGGCGTTTGCCACATTGATGGAAGGCAGAACAAGTTTTATTGTAGCACACAGACTCTCTACAATTCGTGAAGCAGATATTATCCTGGTTATGAAAGATGGTAATATCATTGAACAGGGAAATCACGAAACACTCCTTGCTAAGGGCGGTTTCTACGCAAATCTGTATCAGAGTCAGTTCAGTATGTGATGAATCTGGCATATAAAAACAGGTTGTACATAAAATAGACAATAAACAATAGTAAAGGAGATACGAAACATGATTAACTATTTGGGAAATGTTTCTGCGTATAGCGTGATAGGATTTATCGGTGTAGCGTTTGCATATTTACTTACATGCATTCTTCTGGGGACGGGAATTAACCGTCTGCCCAGAGATCATGGACGTGCGTATGCTCATGATGGTGTATTATCAGCAGGTAAGCCAAGAGGAGCAGGATTTATCTTTATATTGGTATTTGTGGCAACAGCAATCATATTTGGTGATCTGCAAAGAGAAACTGTAATTTATCTTATTCTCACAGTAGCAGCCATGATGACAGGATTCCTTGATGACTGCGCGAAAGTATCATGGGGAGAACTGCGTAAGGGTCTGCTTGATCTGGTGATCGCAGTTATGACAGCGATTACGTATGTGAATTTCAATGGAAGTGATATAACCATTGCATTAACAGGACAGACATTTGCATTAAACCCCGTTGTATATGGTATACTGGCAGTTATTCTGGTATGGGGTTCTATCAATGTAACAAACTGTGCAGATGGTGTTGACGGATTGTCAGGAACACTTGCCAGTATCACGCTGGCAACAGTATATCTGATCATGCAGAGTAAGGATATTGCACCGGATTTTGCATATTTGATCTTATTGTTCATTGCATGTATTCTCGGTTATCTGTGGTATAATGCAACTCCAAGCTGTCTGATGATGGGAGATGCAGGGTCACGTGCCATTGGACTGTTTATTGCAATTGCGGTAATGAAGATGGGAAGTCCACTCTTATACCTGCTGGTTGCATGTGTACTGATGGTAGATGGAGGTATCGGGCTGGTAAAGGTATCATTACTTCGTTATCTGCATATTAAGATATTGACGAAAGTACGTACACCGCTTCACGATCATGTAAGAAAGAACAAGAACTGGTCTAATGCGCAGACAGTATTCAAATTTGCTATTATTCAGATTATGATATCGGCAGCAGTAGTATGGCTGGTAGTATAAAAAAGGGAGTCTTTGTATGGATTAAATACAAAGACTCCTGTTTGTTTAGATTCTAAGACTCCATTGTGAACAGTCCCATACGTCAGTTGCCAGTCCATCATAGAAATCAGGTTCATGGCAGACCATGAGAATACTTCCCTTGTACTCCATAAGAGCACGTTTTAATTCTGCCTTGGCATCCACATCGAGATGGTTAGTCGGCTCATCCAACAGCAGAATATTAGTCGGTTTGTTGATGAGCTTACACAATCTGACCTTTGCCTGTTCACCACCGCTTAATACCTTGACCTTACTCTCAATATGCTTGGTAGTCAGACCACATTTAGCCAGAGCACTTCGCACCTCATACTGACTCAGAGAAGGGAAATCCTTCCAGATTTCTTCGATACAGGTTGTAGCAATGGACTGATCCATTTCCTGTTCAAAGTAACCAATCTCCAGATAATCACCCAATTCTACACCGCCGTTGAGCGCAGGGATAAGTCCCAGTATGCTCTTTAACAAAGTAGTTTTACCAATACCATTAGCACCTGTCAGCACGATTTTCTGCCCTCTTTCCATAGAGAGGTTCAATGGCTTGGAGAGGGCTTCATCATAGCCGATAACCAGACTCTTGGTAGTGAAAATATATCTGCCGCTGGTTCTGGCTTCCTTGAAGTGAAATTCAGGCTTGGGCTTCTCGGCTGCAAGCTCGATAACCTCCATTTTGTCCAGCTTCTTCTGACGGGACATTGCCATATTTCTGGTAGCAACTCTTGCCTTATTACGGGCAACGAAATCTTTCAGATCAGCAATTTCTTTTTGCTGTTTATTATAGGCAGCTTCTAACTGTGCCTTTTTCATGGCATAGACTTCCTGAAACTTGTCATAATCACCGACATAGCGGGTAAGCTGTGCATTATCCATATGGTAAATAATATTAATGACGCTGTTAAGGAAGGGAATGTCATGGGAGATCAGGATAAAGGCATTCTCATATTCCTGAAGATAGCGCTTGAGCCATTCAATATGATTTACATCCAGATAGTTGGTCGGCTCGTCTAACAGCAGGATATCAGGCTTCTCTAATAACAGTTTGGCAAGCAGGACTTTGGTACGTTGTCCACCACTTAAATCCGTTACATCGGCATCCAGACCAACTTCCAATAAGCCAAGGGCTCTGGCTACTTCTTCAATCTTGGAATCGATCATATAGAAATCATGCTGTGTGAGAAGCTCCTGGATCGTACCTAACTCTTCCATATATTCTTCCAGTTCTGTTTCAGAGGCTTCGCCCATTTTGTCGCAGATTTCATTCATGCGGGCTTCCATTTCATATAGAAAATCAAAAGCAGAGGCGAGCACATCGCATATCGTCATGCCTTTTTGCAGAGCGGTGTGCTGATCCAGATAACCGACACGGACATTTTTCGCCCATTCTATTTTACCTTCATCCGGCATCAGCTTACCAGTAATAATATTCATGAAAGTAGATTTACCTTCTCCATTTGCGCCCACAAGTCCGATATGTTCGCCTTTCAGGAGACGGAAGGATACGTTCGTAAAAATAGTTCTGTCCCCAAAACCATGGGAAAGATTCTCTACATTTAAAATACTCATCGTTCATTAAACCTTTCTGTGTGTAATTACTCACAAGAATTATATATGGAAAAGGGCATTTAGGCAACCTAAAAAGAATATGTGAATAGCTATTGACACTTGAGTTAGTTTATGCTAACCTAATATTGTAAAGAAAAGATATCGGTAAGAGGGGAATTCTTCTCAACCGCAAAGGAAGGTGTAATTATGGCAAATGCTGTTTTAATTACTGTTCTGGTCGGTGTTGGATATATGGTATTGAAGTACCTTGTGAAGAAGCTCGCCAGGATAGAATTCAAAAAAACAAATTAAACAACGGGTATAAGGAAATTTTTGTATTGATAAAAACTTTTCCTTTCACTTATATCACACAGCCAAAGAGGAACCGGGAAGGTTCCTCTTTTATTTTGCGTGTGCTTATGATACTATGAAGGCATATGCAATAATGGAAAAGGGGCATAAATATGGCTAAAAATAAAGAAATTAAGACAAATGCAATGCGTCTTCTGGAGACGAAGAAGATTCCTTATGAAGCGCATACATATGAATGTGATGAATTTGTAGACGGTATTCAGATTGCAGATATGCTGGGACTGCCACATGAAAAAGTGTATAAAACACTGGTGACACAGGGAAACAGCAAGAACTATTTTGTGTTTGTTATTCCAATCGAAGCAGAACTGGATATGAAGAAAGCAGCGAAATCTGTAGGCGAGAAATCCGTTGCCATGCTTCACGTAAAAGATATCAATGCAGTAACAGGTTACATTCGTGGCGGCTGTACTGCGATAGGAATGAAGAAGCAGTATGTGACCAGAATTGATGAGAGCGCAACAGCTTTGGAGAAGATGATCGTAAGCGGAGGTAAGCTTGGTATGCAGTTAGAACTGTCACCACAGGATCTGGCAAAGGCAGCTAATGCGGAATTTGCAGATATTACAGCATAAACAGGAATCACGATATCGCAGAAATATAGGAGGACGCATGAGAACAATTAATCTAAGTGACGTAACAGCCAACATCAAAGAGATGTGTATCGAAGCCAATCATTATCTGACACCGGATATGGATGAAGCATTGAAAAAGGCTGTAGATACAGAGAAAAGCAGCCTGGGTAAGCAGATTTTGAATCAGCTTCAGGATAACCTTACAATTGCAGGCGAGGATATGATACCGATCTGTCAGGATACGGGAATGGCAGTGGTATTTATGGAAATCGGACAGGATGTGCATTTCGAGGGCGGTTCTCTGGAAGAAGCGATCCATGAAGGTGTAAGACAGGGATATGTAGAAGGCTTCCTGCGTAAATCTGTGGTAAAAGATCCACTGATCCGCGAAAATACGAAGGACAACACACCTGCCATCATTCATTACAGTATTGTAAGCGGAGATCAGGTCAAGATCACAGTAGCACCGAAGGGTTTTGGCAGCGAGAATATGAGTCGTGTGTTTATGTTAAAACCTGCTGATGGTATCGAAGGTGTGAAAAATGCCATTCTCACGGCGGTAAAGGATGCAGGTCCGAATGCCTGTCCACCTATGGTAGTAGGTGTTGGAATCGGTGGTACTTTTGAAAAATGTGCGTTGATGGCAAAACAGGCACTGACCAGACCTGTGAATGAACATTCTACGATTCCTTATGTGAAAGAGATGGAAGAGGAATTACTGGAACGTATCAACAAGACGGGTATTGGACCCGGAGGACTTGGTGGTACTACGACAGCTCTGGCAGTCAATATCAATACCTATGCAACACATATTGCCGGTCTGCCTGTGGCAGTAAATATATGCTGTCATGTAAACAGACACTCAGTAAGGGTATTATAAGAAAGGCAGGGCAGAAAAATGGACAAACATATTACAGCACCGATAGATGCACAGACAGCAAAACAGTTACGTGCAGGCGATTATGTATATATTACGGGAACAATTTACACTGCAAGAGATGCCGCTCATCTGCGTATGGATGAGGCATTGAACAGAGGCGAGAAGCTTCCTGTTTCACTGGAAAATAATATTATTTATTATATGGGTCCATCTCCGGCAAGAGAAGGCAGACCCATCGGTTCCGCAGGACCGACAACTGCCAGCCGTATGGACAAATATGCGCCCAGATTACTGGATCTTGGCTTAAAAGGCATGATCGGAAAGGGCAAAAGAAGTCAGGCGGTTAAAGAGGCTATCATCCGTAACAAGGCTGTGTATTTTGCAGCAGTAGGTGGTGCCGGAGCGCTTCTTTCCAAGTCTATTCTGTCATCAGAGGTTGTAGCCTATGATGATCTGGGAACAGAGGCGATCCGCAGGCTGGAAGTAAAGGACTTCCCGGTTATTGTTGTAATAGACAGTGAGGGCAATAACCTGTATGAGACTGCCATAGAGGAATTTAAACAGGAATAAATATAAGGAAAGCAGAAAGGCAGAAGATATATGAAACTGTTAATTCAGAGAGTAAAAGAAGCTGCAGTTGCAGTAGATGGGGAAACAATAGGACAGATCGGACATGGTTTGCTGGTTTTTGTAGGCGTAGCAGATACGGATACGAAACAGATTGCGGATAAATTAGTCGATAAACTGACAAAACTGCGTATTTTTGATGATGAACAGGGTAAGACGAATCTCTCGGCAGCAGATGTGCAGGGAGAATTTCTCATTATTTCCCAGTTTACATTATATGCTGACTGCCGCAAGGGGAATCGTCCTTCCTTTACCAGCGCAGGAAAGCCGGAGCTTGCCAATGAATTGTATGAGTATATCATTGATTCCGTTAGGGCAAAAGGCTTTCATACAGAGCATGGCAGCTTTGGGGCAGATATGAAGGTGTCGCTTTTAAATGACGGACCTTTTACCATTATGTTGGATTCTGATGAATTGGTGAAGTGATAAAGGGAAAAAGTAAAAGGAAGGAAATGAAAATGGAAATCAGAAAGTATACAACATCAGAGTTGATCAAGAGGTTTATGCCTTATTTCAAACCATATTATAAGACTTTGTTCACGGATCTGTTCTGTGCGGCACTGACTACGATATGCGAGATCATTCTGCCGCTGATTATCAGGCAGATCACCAATACCGCTTTGCAGGATGTAGCGCTGCTGACAACTAAGATGATAGCAAGTCTTGGATTTTTGTATTTCATCCTGCGTATTATCGACTGTCTTGCCAACTATTATATGGCTGATATAGGCCATGTTATGGGTGCTAAGATAGAAACAGATATGCGCCGGGATGCCTATGCGCATTTGCAGCAGTTGTCTAATACTTATTTTAATAATACAAAAGTCGGACAGATTATGGGTCGAATTACCAATGACTTGTTCGAAGTAACAGAATTTGCACATCATTGTCCGGAAGAATTTTTTATCGCGGCATTGAAGATCGTGATTTCCTTTATTATCCTTGCAAGGATTCATCTGTTACTGACAGTTATGGTATTCATTTTTGTACCTATTATGACCATTGTGTGCCGTATGATCAATAAGAAGATGCGCTCTGCCTTTGGACAGCAGCGTTATCAGATCGGTGAACTGAACGCCAAGATAGAGGACAGCCTGTTAGGTCAGAAGGTTGTAAAAGCATTTACCAATGAAGAGATAGAGAAGGAAAAGTTCGAGGAAGGAAATCAGGAGTTTTTAAAGATCAAAACGTACACTTATATGCTTATGGGTATGTTCAATACTTCTACAAGAATATTTGACGGTCTGATGTATCTGGTCGTTATTTTAGGAGGTGGCTATTTCCTCATGCAGCAGCAGATCCTTCCCGGGGATATGGTCGCTTATGTTATGTATGTGTCCACTTTGATCGCGACTATCCGCAGGATCATTGAATTTGCAGAGCAGTTCCAGAGAGGTATTACAGGTATCGAAAGATTTATTCAGATCATGGATGCCGATGTTGAGATATTTGATGAACCGGATGCAAAAGAACTGGTGAATCCTAAGGGTGAGATCGTATTTGAAAATGTAAGTTTTGAATATCCGGATGACCATAATAAGGTATTCCATAACTTAAATCTGACGATCCATGCGGGCGAGAAGCTGGCAATTGTAGGACCCTCCGGCGGTGGTAAGACTACGTTATGTAATCTGATCCCCAGATTCTATGATGTATCGGGTGGAACGATCACTCTGGATGGCAATAACATCAGAGGACTTACGCTAAAGAGTCTGCGTCAGAATATTGGTATTGTACAGCAGGATGTTTACCTGTTTTCTGGAACAGTCTATGAAAATATTGCTTATGGCAAGCCGGGAGCTTCTAGGGAAGAAGTCATGGAGGCTGCCAGAAGAGCAGGTGCAGACGAATTTATACGGGGACTTAGAGATGGGTATGATACTTATGTGGGTGAACGTGGTGTGAAGCTTTCAGGAGGACAGAAGCAGCGTATCAGTATTGCCAGAGTATTTTTAAAGAACCCGCCTATTATTATTCTGGATGAAGCCACATCTGCGCTGGACAATGAGAGCGAATATGCAGTGGCAAAGTCACTAAATGAGCTTGCAAAAGGCAGAACGACTCTTACCATTGCACATAGATTGTCAAGTATCCGCAATTCGGACAGGATTCTGGTACTTACAGATGAGGGTATTGTAGAAGAAGGTAATCATGATGAGCTGATGGCTCTGGGGGGTATTTATCATCAGTTCTATATGATGGCAAATGAGATTAAATAGAGAAAGGTAGTATAAGGGTATGGCAGAAGAGAAGAAGAGAAAACTGGTCGGGATAGAAGATCCCCAGATAGAAACAAAACGAATTTCCATTTTTTTGATAGCGGCATTTGGAATTGCCTGGATCGCAGAACTTGGAGTGATCAGACCTATGTATCAAAGTGGTGATGTGGATACTGTGAAGGAAGCTGTTAATATGATCAGTTCCATGATGTTTGCACCTGCTTTTGCAGCATTGATTTCCAGGGTGCTGACTAAGGAAGGTCTGCTTCACTCAGGATTTCAGTTTAATTTTGCAAAGCATAAGTTCTGTTTTCTGTTTGGCTGGTTTGGAACAACAGCATTGACATTTCTGGGAGCAATTTTGTATTTTGTGATTTTTCGTGATAATTATGATGCTTCTATGTCGAATTTCGTACAGACGGCAATCGATAATGGTTCAGAACTGGATGCGGTCAACATTATAGCCAATTTCAAGACTACTTTGCTTATCAATGTTTTCACAGCGCCGGTACTGGATGTGATCAACAGCTTTGGTGAAGAATGGGGCTGGAGAGGTTATCTGCTTCCCAAGCTGTACCGTAAGTTTGGTACGGTTCCGGCGATTCTGATCAGTGGGTTGATCTCCGGTCTGTGGTATGCACCTTTGGTATCTCTTGGTTACTACTATGGTACAGGTTATAGCGGATATCCGTTTACAGGTATTCTGGCAATGTGTATCTTTGGTATGGTCACAGGCTGTATTTATTCTTTTATCAGTCTGAGAAGTGGCAGTATTTTCCCTGCTATTTTTGCTCATAGTGCAGTGAATGTTATGATGTCACAGGCAGCATACTTTACTTTAGATGGTGGTAATTTCTTTGTAGGACCTGCACCTACAGGTATTATTGCAGGAATTCCGTTTATGATTGCAGCCGTTGTATTTATGTTATATTTAAAGAAGCATCCGGTAGTCAGCAGCAATGATAAGGATGCACAAGAGGCATAAAATGGAGAAGGAAATAACCTGTTTTGAGGCAGCCAGGGTAATGGAAAAGGCACTGGATGTAGGAGAGGCAATGCTGTGTACAGGAGCGGAAATCTCCCGTGTAGAAGATACGATTTTAAGAATATGCCATTCTTACGGCGGTGGAGTAATAGATGTATTTACGATTCTGTCACTGATCATTTTGAGCTGGCATACAACAGACGATCAGAATTTTACCCAGACGAGGCGAATCTATTCCTATTCTACAGATCTTGGTAAGCTGGAGGAGTTAAATGCCCTTTCCAGATATATCTGTGCCAACAAACCTTCCTGTGATGAGATCGAGCAGAAGGTTGAGAAGATCATGCATGGTGACAGGAGGCGTATCTCCGGGTCACGAATGGCAGGATATGTATTAGGTGCCAGTGCTTTTGCCATTTTCTTTGGAGGCAATATGAGAGATGGTGTGGCAGCAGGCATGGTCGCGCTGATCTTTTATTTCTGGGAGTATGTATTTGGTCCCAGGAGTAAGAACCGGGTGGTGTATACACTGCTGTCCTCATTTGCAGTGGGGATATTATGTATGCTGTCTGTCCTATGTGGAGTGGGAGTTCATGTTGATAAGGTCATGATAGGCAATATCATGCTTCAGATTCCAGGTATTAATATGATGAACGCCATCAGGGATATGATGTGCGGTGATATGATCACAGGACTTTTGCGTCTGATGGAGGCGATCATTCTGGCAGTTGCGATCGCAGCCGGCTTCGCCCTTGCTATTATAGGATTTACAAAATTGGGAATCGGGGTGTAGTGAGAGAGATGATATGGGATTTTCTGGTTAAAAATTACAGTCTGATCATAAGTGGTGCCATTGGAACGCTGGGATTTTGTCTTTTTTTTAAGATTCGCAGGGATAAGCTGATCTATGGTTGTATAGGAGGATTGCTTACCAGTCTGTTTTTTTGCATATGCAGTGACTTGGGACTATCAGTACTGATGCGTAATCTCATACCGACAATTGTAGGTACACTGTATGCGGAAGTGATCGCACGCATTGTGAAAGCACCAACCATCGTATTTCTCATACCGGCAGTGATTCCTCTGACACCGGGTGGTACGTTGTATTATACGATGAGTGCCATTGTAGAAGGAGATATGGTCAAGGCACAGAAGCAGGGAGAGATTACGCTTCTGGTGGCATTAGGGATTGCAGTAGGAATTGTATTTATTTCAGTTATTTTCTATCAGTTAACAAATTGGAATGTACGGTTAAAGGCTATCAAAAATAAGCCGTGGCAGAAGAAATAAAAGGAGTGCAGATGATTATGAAAATGTATGTGTACAGCATGAGGGAGTTTGATGAATTACCGTATTTTGAACAGTATTGCAGCCAGAATGAAGTAGAATGGGCGTATACCAGGGAAACACCCTGTATGGATAATCTGGAAAAAGCAAAAGGTTATGGTGTTGTCAATATCATAACGACTGTTATTAATAAAGAAATGATAGATAAGTGGCATGATATGGGAGTAAAGTGCATAGCGACCAGAACCATAGGCTATGACCATATTGACTGCGACTATGCCAAGAGTCTTGGTATGGGTGTGATCCATATTACTTATTCTCCTGCAACAGTGGCAGATTATACGATCATGCTGATGCTCATGGGATGTCGTAAGATCCAGTATATCATGCAGAGAGCACAGATTCAGGATTATACATTGCAGGGCAAGATTGGCAGGGAGCTTCCGGGTATGACAGTCGGCATCATTGGAACGGGTAAGATCGGTAAAACAGTTATCCATCATTTGTCAGGATTTGGATGTAAAATACTGGCTTATGATATTTATGAAAGTGATGAAGTGCGTCAGTATGCACAATATACAGATCTTGATACGATCTACAGAGAATGTGATATCATATCCCTGCATGCACCTGCTACAGAGGACAATTATCATATGATCGATGCCAGGGCACTTGATAAGATGAAGAAGGGGATTATCCTGATTAACTGTGCGAGGGGTTCCCTGATCGATACACAGGCATTGATCGATGGAATTGAATCCGGCAAGGTTGGATTTGCGGGACTGGATGTTATTGAACATGAGAACGGTCTGTATTATTTCAACCGTATGGGAGAGCCTTTGCAGAATCCCATGCTTGCAATCCTTCGTTCTTATTCTAATGTTGTAGTGACACCGCATACTGCATTCTATACGCAGGAAGCAGTATCGGATATGGTAGAGAATTCCATTTTGTGTGCAATGGCATATGTAAATGGTCAAAAAACTCCGTTTGAGGTATAGTATGTATATAATTTCTTTTTCTGAGTGGTCAATTTCAAATATCTGGATACGTATTGTAGTTGCAACGGTGCTGGGAATCATTATTGGACTGGACAGAGGTGTTAAAAGAAGAGGCGGCGGTGCAAGGACAACTACCACGGTTTGTCTGGGAGCGGCGCTTATCATGTTACTGGAACAATATCTGATGCAGACTATGCCTGGTACAACTGACATGACGAGAATGTCGGCACAGGTCGTAAGTGGCGTTGGTTTTCTTGGTGCGGGGATGATACTGGTATCGGGACACCAGATCAAAGGACTGACTTCTGCGGCAGGAATATGGTTTTCGGCGTGTGTTGGTCTGGCAGCGGGCATTGGTTTTCTGGATGGAGCGGTAATCATAACCGTTATATTGCTGGTCGTATTGCATCTGATACCGTATCTTGAAGCGCATATATACAGTCATTCAAGATATATGACTCTATATTTGGAAGTTGATGATGGAAGGGCAATTGGAGATCTTCTTCACAAGTTAAAAGATGATGGGTGCATAATCGATACTTTCGATGTAGATAAACCCAAGGCAAAGGGACTCTATTGTACGATCCTTTCTGTAATATACTGCCCTGAGGGAGTCAGCAAGGAAGATTATATGTTAAGTTTAAGGGACATAGAGGGAGTCATATCTGTATATGATATGTAAATTACACTTGCAAAAAAAGATAAAAAACGAATATAATGGGGAATGAGGAAAGAGAGAGGTGAAGAGCCTTGTCACAATTTACAAAAAAGGCGATTGTAGAGACTTTTCTGGAACTTTTGAAGGAACATTCTCTGGATAAGATCACAGTAAAAGACATTGTAGAAAAGTGTGGTATCAACCGTAATACATTCTATTATTATTATCAGGATATTTACGATCTGATCGATGATGTCTTTGATATTGAGACAAAGAAAGTACTGGAGGATGAGAAACAGTACGGAACCTGGTATGAGGAACTGCTGCGTGTCGCATTGTTCGTCGTAGAGAACAGACCGGCTATTTTACATATCTATGATTCCAAGAGCCGGGATGTATTGGAGAAGTATCTGTTTACCATCTGCCATAAGCTGATCAGAAGGTATGTAGAGCAGCAGGCACAGGGGATGCAGGTGAGTGATAGAGAGAAAGAGTTTGTGATCATGTTCTATGGTTATTCTCTGGTGGGTATGACGCTTAACTGGATCAAGGGCAATTCCCAGTCGGATTCTGGAGAGTACTTAAAAGGAGTTGCGGCAATCTTTGAGAGAACAGTAAAGACGGCACTGGAATGTAGTTCCAAACTATCTGAATAAAGAATCATATTTAGGCATTTTTTTGAAAATGCCCAAAATTTAGTCAATCAAGGAGCAATGTACAAATTTGATACATTGCTCTTTTTTTGTCCATTTTATTTGTCGAAACAGGTCGATATACTGAATTTAAAGATAGAAAAGGGAGGTATGACTTGTGGATAGTCTAAAAGCAGAGAAACGGGCTTATATTATTTTATCTGCTATTCAGCTTATTCTTGGCGGGTATCTGATCGCCAGACCAATGCAGTCTTTTTCCATTGCATGTTATGTGATCGGTACAGTGTTGGTGGTGTACGGAATCATTAAGTTGATCGGATATTTTACCAAGGACATGTATCAACTGGCTTTTCAGTTCGATTTTGCAATGGGAATTTTATCAGCGGTTGTAGGTTGTCTTTTATTATTCCATTGGGAGCATATTTTAAAAGTATTTCCTACATTTGTAGGTATCCTGATTCTGATCGATGGAGTATTTAAAATACAGACAGCACTGGATGCCAGAAGGTTCGGACTGAGTAAATGGTGGCTGATCCTGATATGGGCGATCGCAGCAGGCGTGGCAGGCTTCGTATTGCTGGCAAGACCTGTTGAAGCAACAGAACTTATCATGCAGTTAGTTGGACTGAACCTGATGATAGACGGCGGATTAAATCTATGGGTCGTACTGTATACAGTAAAGGAACATAAAAATTTTAGATTTCGTAATTAAAAATTGAGGAGGCTATAGATATGGGAACAATGACACATGCAGCAGGAAGGCTTGCTTTTTCAGCAGCAATTGATGTAGCACTTAAGGATGTAAGAAAGAACAGAGAAGAAGGCATTATCAAACTTGTAGACTTAATGGAGAAGTACATGAGTGGTGAGAAGCTGGATGTAAACTATGATAAGGTCAGAGAAATGATCCGCGACAAGGACTGCACACTGAATAAGTATATGAACAGAATCATTGATGAGATCGATCCACATGTGTTAAAGACAACAGCTTTGAATCTGGGATATGAAGCATTTTTCTATGGAACAAAGACGATCCGTAAGATGCGTGAAGTGCATCAGTGCAATATCCCATGGCTGATTCTGATGGACCCGACCAGTGCATGTAATCTGCATTGTACAGGATGCTGGGCAGCAGAATATGGTAATCGTCTGAACCTGACATTTGAGGAACTGGACAATGTGATCACACAGGGTAAAGAGCTTGGTATCTACTTCTATATGTTTACAGGCGGTGAACCACTGGTAAGAAAAGCAGATATTATCAAGTTATGTGAAAAACATAATGATTGTGCATTCCTTGCCTATACAAATGGTACTTTAGTTGATGAAGCATTCTGCGAGCAGATGCAGAAGGTCGGTAATCTTTATCTGGCGATCAGTCTGGAAGGCTTTGCAGAAGTCAATGATTTACGAAGAGGTAATGGTGTATTTGGCAAGGTTATGAATGCAATGTCCTTATTAAAGCAGCATGGTCTGATCTTTGGCACTTCCATCTGCTATACATCCAAGAATATCGAGACGGTAACCAGTGATGAGTTTGTTGACCTTCTGGTAGAGAATGGAAGCCGCTATGCCCTGTACTTCCACTATATGCCGGTAGGAAATGAAGCAGATGTAAGTCTTCTTCCTACTATGGAGCAGAGAAAGTATATGTACACCAGAGTACGTGAGATCAGAAATATGACTCATGGTAAGGGATTGTTCACAATGGATTTCCAGAATGATGGTGAGTTTGTCGGCGGTTGTATTGCCGGAGGCAGAAACTACTTCCATATCAATGCAAATGGTGATGCGGAGCCTTGTGTATTCATTCATTACTCAGGTGCAAATATCAGGGAAAATACATTACTGGAATGCCTCAAGCAGCCTTTGTTCATGGCCTATCGTGATAATCAGCCATTTAATGATAATCAGTTAAGACCATGTCCTATGCTGGAGAATCCGGAGATCCTACAGAGAATTGTTAAGGAAACTGGCGCAAAATCAACAGACTTGCAATCTCCTGAAACAGTAGAGCATTTGTGTGCTAAATGCCATGATTATGCGGCAGCATGGGCACCGGAGGCTGATAAATTGTGGAATGAATCTACACATATGGAGCATGCATATGAGAATTACAAACCAAAGGAAAGCAACAAAGACGAAAAAGTTTCATAAAAAAGTAATTCTAAAGTGGATCATTCTTCTGGTGCTTTTGGGGATAGCGCTGTATTTTTACAGAAATTCCCTACAAGAGATATTGCAGGGGATTCAGGCTTTGTCAGCCAGCCAGTTATTGGTAAGCTGCCTGATTGCAACGGTATTCTTTCTCACAGAAGGTTATATCGTATATTATATGGCGCATCCCATAGAGGCGACCTATAGCTGGACAAAAGGTATCAGGGTTGCGTATCTGTGTGAGTTTTATCGTATTCTGACTCTGGGAAGTGGTTCCGGATTTGCAGCAATTTATTATCTGCAAAAAGACGGTGTTGCTTATGCCAAGGGAACAGGAATCACCATGATACAGTTTGTATTCAAGAAAATTGCAGTTATGCTTTTGGGCGTAACAGGGTTTATCTATTTACTGGAGCAGCCACTGACAGGAGAAGTGTTAGGCGGTTATCGGGAGGCTATGGTAACAGGCTGTGTGATCACTATGCTGATTGCCGTATGCATGACCGTGATCACATTATCTGAAAAGGTAAAGGACTGGCTGTTAGCTGCAATTGACTGGGCGCAGAAGAAATATCCTGAATATAATGTGCAAATGCAGAAGTGGCGGGAAAATCTGATTCTTTTAAACGATACAGGAAGAGATCTTCTGACTCATAAGAAACGTTTCCTGATGCTGCTGGTATTAAATCTGTTTAAGCTGGCAGTAATCTATACGATACCGGCATATATACTGTATGGAATGGGGCAGCTTACGATCATGCAGAGTACGATGCTTATGGCTGTGGCATATATGCTGGCAGGAGTTATTCCCGCTCCATCAGGGATAGGCTCTCTGGAATTTGTATTTTTACTGTTCTTTAACTGTTTTGCACAGGAGAGCAATACTGTTCCTTCAATTCTTGTATTTCGTTTTGCAACATGGATCGTGCCCTTTGTAATAGGAGCGATCGTGTATACAGCAGATAAACTTGTACATGTCAGGCAGACAAAATAAACGGGCAGTATGATTTGGGTGGCTTTTATAAGTCATCCAAATTTTTTTGTATTTTTTGAAACTTTTTTGGGGTATGATATGTCTAATGTACATAACAAGGAGGTGCGAAGCGATGAATATCTTTTCCGGAAAAGACAAAGAAAAAGAAAAGAAGATAGAAGAAATATTATTACAGAATTATGACAGTTATTACCGCCTTGCATACAGCTATGTGCACAATGAAGCAGATGCAGGTGACATTGTACAAAATGGTGCTTATAAAGCCATAAGAGGAAGTCATACCCTGGAACGGGCAGAATATGCAGCCACATGGATCTATCGTATTATGCTCAATGAGATATTCCGTTTCTGTAAGGAGCGGGGTAAAAATATCGTATCGTTGGATGAGATGCCCATAGAGCATGGGAAGGAAGATACTTATATCGATATAGATCTGCAACGGGCGCTGGATACACTTTTGCCACAGGATAAGGCAGTTGTGGAGTTAAGGTTCTTTGAGGACAAAAAGCTGGAGGACATTGCAGATATACTGGAAGAGAATGTCAGCACAGTAAAGAGCCGGTTATACCGCAGTATGAAGAAGCTGCGTATAGAGCTGGAGGAATCGTAGAACAGGATATAGAAAGGACAGGTGCCGTTATGGATGAGAAGCGCATAGAATTGGAAGCATGCAAACAGACATATGAACAGCCTCATATGTCAGCAGAACAATTACAGGCAATGAAAGATAGAATAGAGGTAGCAAAGATGGAGAATAGAAGAGAAGCCAGAAAGAAAAACGGAGCAGGGAAAGCAGCTCTTGCGGCAGCAGCAGTGGTGGCAGCATTTGTAATATTGCCCAATACATCAGCAGGAGTAGCACATGCAATGGAGCAGATTCCGGTGATCGGTAAATTGGTAGAAGTGGTGACTTTCAGGAATTATCAGTATGAGGATGAGCGTAATCAGGCAGATATTGAAGTACCGGAGATTGTTCCGCAGAGCGTAACAGATACGGTTGCAGAAGAGTCTGCAACAGGTGTACAGGAGAATTTACAGAAGTCAGCGGATGAGATCAATGCAGAGATTCAGAAGATATCAGATCAGTTCGTAAAGGAATTTGAAGAAAATCTTCAGACAGAAGGTGGTTATCAGGATGTGATCGTGAAATCTGAAGTGGTTTCTACGACACAGGATTATTTCACACTGAAGCTGATCTGCTATCAGGGTGCAGGAAGCGGAGCGGAATGGAATTATTATTATACGATCGATCTGAATACAGGAGAGAGATTACAGTTAAAGGATCTCTTTTATGAGGGAGCAGATTACATTACGCCGATCAGTGAGAACATTAAGGAACAGATGAAGGAGCAAATGGCAGCAGACGAGAACAAAATATACTGGCTGGATGATCCTGAAGTACCGGAATGGAATTTTGAACATATTACAGATGAGACTGCTTTTTATCTGAATGAGAATGGTAACATTGTGATCAGCTTCAATGAAGGTGATGTAGCACCTATGTATATGGGAGTTGTTACATTTGAAATTCCCGATGAGGTGGTAAGAGATATTAGAAAGTAGATAAAATAAATGAGGGCTGGTGCAGATTAAAATGTGCATCAGCCCTTATTGGTAATCACTTATTTATATACTAAGCCAAACGTCATAGTAGGTTTATCTGTTTCATATGTTAAAGTTGCCGGATTAGAATCAAGATCATCAAAGAAATAAACCTGACCGTTTCCAATGCCGATCAAACGATAAGTGGTTCCAAGATTTCGGTATTTACTGGGAATATCAATGACATACCTGTATGTGCGGTCAGTCTGAGATACTTCTTTATTATTTTTGGTTACGTTAACTCTCAATGCACAGGCAAATTGATAGTCCTCAATAAATGCAGAAAATACTTCGTAACATGCCTTACCCTGATATCTCATCTGACCAGTTACAACATAAGAAGGATCTACATTATCAGGAGCCATATAGCACAGTCTGGTTACGACATTTCCATTTCCATTTGCTTCTACATTATTCCATGGTGCATTACTGTCTGTTGCATAATACACAAGAGGAATTGTAGGATTTGTCATTGTCTGGAATGCATCGGCCTGTGCTTTGGTATCCATAATATAACATGCACCATTGCTGTTTGTCTGTGCGAAAGCAGCAATGCTGTCAAGGCTGGTAAAAGGAATAGAGCCAATCATTTGTGTCGTTACACCAGTATCAGAAATTCTAAATATAGGTTTGTAGGCAATTTTAGAAAATGCTGTAATATCTTCAATAAAAGTGCTGGTGCCCATAATAATACGGTTTACAGTACTCATATTGGCAAATGCATATGCACCAATGGAAGTAATCGTGCTGTCAATTCTAATTGCAGATACGCTCTTGGTTCTCCAGGGACGTTCATTTAAAGACCAGTAATCATAGCTTGGAATTGCACCGGTTCCGGTTACGTGCAGAGTATCGCCTTCTACTTTTAATACAACATCAGTGCCGTCTAAATAGTAACAATTATCTCCAGGTACAGTCCAGGTTTCTCCTTTTGCTTCAACAATTGTTGATGGAATTGTGCAAGCAGATAAGACCATTGCAAGAGTTAATGCCAGTATCTTATGAATTTTCATAGAGTTCTCCTTTCATATGAACATAGATTTGTAATAAGTATAAAATTTTTGGCTCGCATAGTCAATCTAATTGGCTAATTTTCTATATTTTTAAGACAAAAGCTAACATTAATTTTGTGATTGCTGCAATGAATAGATGGTAATACCTGCACCGATTACTGTTACAATAGTTCCGATAGTGAGCATGGTAAATACACCAGATTCATCCAGTAAAATACCTCCCAGCAGACTGGAAAGTAAATTGGCAATGGTAATCATGCCGGTTACAAATGCCTGTCCTTTAACAGCATCATTAGGAAGCATTACTTCATTAACATAGTGTACAGAGCCAGGAATAAATACTGCAAAGGATAAAGACTGGAATACCATGGACAAATATAAGAGAAAAATATTTGTTGCAAATAAAGTAATCACAATCTTTATAATAAAGAAAACCGCCGAAGCCTGCAAAAGTTTACGGCAGCCAAATCGTTTCTGGAGTGTTGTAAAAAAAATCATGGCAGGAAGTTCCAATAATGCAGAAAAAGCCTGCAGGCTTCCTAAATCCTGACTGTTTCCATTTACATTAACAGTGATCTGGTATAGATAATTGTTGATCAATGTATGCCCAAAATACAATCCAAGTCCACCGATTAAAAAGATAAAAAACATGCTATATTGATGGATAAAACCGCTTATTTGAAGTTTTTCAGAAGAGCGAGTGGATTTTGGAGATATTGGGGAAATGTTATGGCGGTAATTGTAATTTACTGCAGCTAGCAAAAGTATAATGCATCCACAGACAATAAGTGCGTAGAAAGGCAGTATATCGGGATTTGTCTGTTTAATGGCGATACCAAAAAAGAAACTGGCAGCAGAATAAAGTAAGGAGCCCATGCTTCGGGCAACACCAAAGTTCATTTTTACAGGTATTTTTTCCAGATAAAAATTCAGTGAATTTACCAATGGCTGAATCAACATTTCTATAATACAGGCCAGAATAAAAACAACAGTTAAAAATATAGATTTATGCCCTGAAAGGATAATTTCAAGACAACAAATGCCAAGAAGTAATACACATAAAACAGTAATTGCCGGCAGAGTTAGTCTCAGAGCCTTGTCGGCGAGTGCGGCAACATATTGCTGTAAAATGACAGAAGTAAGGAATCCGACAGCCAGAATGACACCAATTTGTGAATTAGTATATCCTTTATCTAAAAGATAGACGCTTGAAAAACCTAATATAATGCAATATAAGACCCAGTACAGACCTTGTATCAGGGCATATTCTGCATTTATTTTAAATTGCAGTAGATTGCGTTCCATATATAAAACTCCTTTATATAATAACTTTATGTACATCCTAGCACTTTTATCTGTCTAAATCTATGAAAATAAAAGCAGTTCATTATAAATATTAACAAAGAAAATATAGCACAAATCATGGATATTGGTGTAGACTATGTATCGGGTAAATGTTGAATAATATGGCAATTGAAAGGCTGGTCTGAATCATGACGGGAGAAGAAAGACGAAAGGCAATTATTGATATAATAAAGAAATCTGCAAAACCGGTATCGGGAACGGCGTTGGCAAAGCAGTTCCAGGTAAGCAGGCAGATAATCGTACAGGATATTGCGCTGTTGAGAGCAGCAGATTACAATATCTATTCTACGGCGCGAGGTTATCTGTTAATGCCTGAATTGCAAGAGGATAAACATAAAGAGACACATAAGAATGCAGATGCAATAACCAGAGTTTTTCATGTGTGCCATACGGATGAGCAGATGGAGGATGAACTGAATACCATTGTAGATATGGGCGGCAGAGTATTGGATGTATATGTGGAGCATGCGGTATACGGTGCAATCAGAACTGATCTGCCAATTGCGTGCAGACGCCATGTACAGGAATTCATGGACAGTATTCATAATGGTAAATCAACACCACTCAAGAATCTGACGGCAGGAGATCATTATCACACGGTAGAGGCTGATGATGAAGAGACTTTGGATTATATAGAAAAGGCTCTCAAAGAAAAGGGTTATCTGATTAATTCCTGGAAATGATTTTTTCAATACACCCTGATTAAGAGTAATAAAATCATGATCAAATTTTGTATAGAAATACCAAGTACA
>ULWY01042938.1_pt1 | contig 45030 bp, 35 predicted proteins | sample 1960761 | NCBI WGS metagenome assembly ULWY01 (sample SAMEA4835824, study PRJEB28245) | human gut metagenome | biome: gut microbiome; material: fecal sample | place: Denmark | collected 2008 | reverse complement strand
TTCAACGGTGCAGCCGCAACATCCGTTCCACAGCTTGGTGCGATCTTCACAACAACAACGATTGCTCCTTCCGTTGCAACAGTCGTATGTATGATCTTTACATGGATCCGTTATGGTAAGCCGGATGTATCTATGTGTCTGAATGCATCTCTGGCAGGTCTGGTAGCAATCACAGCACCATGTGATGTTGCAGATGCGACGGGTGCGATTGTAATCGGTGCGGTATCCGGTGTACTCGTAGTATTCGGTGTATGGCTGCTTGATAACAAGCTCCGTGTCGATGATCCGGTTGGTGCAGTAGCCGTTCACATGATGAATGGTATCTGGGGTACGATCGCAGTTGGACTTTTTGCTACAGACAGTACACCGACCTATTCTCTTGCAGATGCAAATGGTGACAAATTACTTGGCCTTTTCTATGGTGGTGGATTCAAGCTCCTTGGTATTCAGTTGACAGGTATGCTTGCAACAGCCGCATGGACAGCCGTTACAATTACAATCACATTCCTGATTATCAAGAAGATCTTCGGTCTGCGTGTATCCGCAGAGGAGGAAATCACGGGTCTCGATGCAACCGAGCATGGCTTGGAGACAGCATACGCCGGATTCATGACATATGGCGATCATATCAGCAGCGATGGTACAACAACGGTATCAACTCCTGCGATTCCGGAGAATGCAGTCCCTGAGGATGAGGCTGTTCCGGTACAGGTTATGAGTGGTGGCACAGGCGTTGCTTCGGATGTCAAGCTTACAAAGATTTCTATTATATGTAAGCAGAATAAGTTTGAGGATCTGAAGAATGCTTTGAACGATGCAGGCGTAACCGGTATCACAGTCACTCAGGTACTTGGATGTGGTGCACAGAAGGGACAGACAAAGTACTATCGTGGTGTTAAGCTGGATATGACATTGCTTCCGAAGGTAAAGGTGGAAGTTGTTGTCAGCAAGGTTCCGGTTGCTACAGTTGTAAAGGCAGCAAAGAAGGCGCTTTATACAGGAAGCATCGGCGATGGCAAGATCTTTGTCTATGGTGTTGAGAATGTAATCAAGGTTCGTACCGGAGAAGAAGGCTACGACGCTTTGCAGGGAGAAAACTAAATCATTTCCTTACATATAAAGAAAGGCGGTCTGCATGTTATGTGCAGGCCGTCTTTTGCTCGTGCATGAACAGAGATGTTAAGAGAGCGGATTCAGGAAGCGTGAACCCTTCGCTTGATCCACGCGTTATAGACCTTAAATGGTTTCTCGAACAGGGGCTGTGCAAGTATGATTACGAGCATTACCGCGATGATAAGCCATAAAATATTTGCCCATCCATGAAAACGCGAATATAAAAATGGATACGTCTCTGCGTATTCCAGATAGAAGAGAACCGGACGATGGAAAAAATAAATCGACATCGATTCCTTTCCGAGAACATCCAGGTGAAGGAATTTCCGCTGTGGAATAATGCTTAAAATACAAACACCAATGATAAATGTAATCATATAAGCGGACAACCGGAACAAAATCCCGATTTCCCCTGCGTCATCCAGTAAAGCTTCATAGGAGCTTCGACCGGTGAAGAAACGGCGGAAAATATAGAAACTGTCTATATTTACGCGGCAGAGGATAAAAAATATAAGTACGATTATTGGCGCAAGTATCCGCATGCTCCGCCTGTGAAGCTGGAATTCTAATTTATTTGTATCACACATCCATCCGAGTACGAACCATGGAAAGAAGACCAGGCAGCGGGAAAATGCGAATACATCACCGATACCGTTGTCATAGCCGGCCATTAGTGCAACTGCAATGGCGAAGACTAAAATCTTGCGCTTATCAAAGCTTCGAAGCAGATAAGCGGATGTATAGAATACACACATTGCGAACAGATACCATGGAACGCCGTCCGTCTTTACAAGTGAAAATGTCAGATCCGGATTGGTCAGCCGCTGAAACGGAAAAATCAGCAGTTTCAGCAGAACATATAAACCGGCAAAGCTTGCGAGCTTTTTACAGAAGCGTTCCTTTGTTCTGATTGCATGCTCGCACATAAGACCGCTAGCAAATACAAACAGCGGCATGTGGAAGCTGTAAATAAACAAAAACAAAGATTTGCACATGCTGGAATGATAGTCAATTCCGCTCTCTAAAAAATGACCGGCAACAACGCAGATGATCAAAAAACCCTTTACATTGTCCAGCCAGATATTTCGTTTTTGCACAGACATAGAAAGAAACTCCTTTTATATAGTATGATTCGTTACTTAAAATCCGTGGTTTATAGTAGTCTTGTAAGGGTGAAAAGTCAATAGAAATTCATTGTGCAAAATGTCCTCTTTTTCGAAATAAAGCGTTGTTCCATTGGTAAATACTTAAGAAAATGCCAAAAAGCCTTGCAAAATAAAGGAAAGTAGCGTAATATCATGCTAACGAAGAAACATATTGACATCATGGTATCACGAGATATTACAGAATATAATAAAAACGAATTACGGAGGAATGGATTATGGCAGCTAAGAAAGCAACAGTAGATGCAACAATGGCAAAGGTTGAAGCAGCGAAGGCAGCACTTGCAAAGAAGGAAGAGCCAGCAAAGGCAGCAGCTCCAGCAAAGAAGGAAGAGCCAGCAAAGGCAGCAACACCTGCAAAGAAAGCAGCACCAGCCAAGAAGGCAGCACCAGCAAAGAAGGAAGAGCCAGCAAAGGCAGCAGCACCTGCAAAGAAAGCAGCACCAGCCAAGAAGGCAGCTCCAGCTAAGAAGCCTGCAGCTCCAAAGGCAACAGCTCCTAAGGCAGTTAAGCTTTTTGTAGAATATCAGGGTGGACAGATTTCCACAGAAGAGATTGCAGCAAAGGCAGCAGATGCAAGCGGAAAGAAAGCAATCAAGGAACTGAATGTATATTATCAGCCAGAGACAAACATGGTATACTATACAGCAGATGGAACAGAGGGTTCTTTCTCATTATAATTTGTATTCCCAAAATTTTCATAAAAAGAAGCACTCGATGATGTTGATCGGGTGCTTCTTTTTTTGTGCGTGTGTCGCGTTGTAAGTATCATTGGGGAATCTGATGCTTCTAGATTCCCTTTGCTTTTGCGGTACAAGCCTTCATGGCATCCATAACTGCACCGCGGAAGCCTTTCTCTTCTAAGACGCGGACTGCTTCAATCGTCGTGCCGGCAGGAGAGCAGACCATGTCCTTTAATTCGGCCGGGTGCTTTCCGGTTTCTAATACCATCTTTGCACTTCCAAGTACAGCCTGTGCGGCGAATTTATAAGCTTGCGCGCGTGGCATACCGTCAGCGACTGCGGCATCTGCCATCGCTTCAATGAACAGGAATACATAAGCAGGAGAACTTCCGCTTACGGATACGACGGCATCCATCAGGGATTCCGGAATTGCTTCCGCAAGTCCGAAACTGCTCAGTAATTTTAACACATATGTAAATTCTTCTTCTGTGACAAGCTCGTTCTTACAGACTCCAGTAATTCCTTCTCCAACGAGTGCCGGGGTATTTGGCATTGTGCGGACGATTTTTACCTGACCGAGACGTTCACCAAGCCATGCAAGTGTCTTGCCCGGTGCAATCGTAACGATGATCTGACCGGCAGGGAGCGTCGGTTGGATCTCAGCAATAACCGTCTCATAGAACTGTGGTTTTACCGATAAGAATAATACGTCTGCCTGGGTGGAGACCTCTGTATTTGTGCCGGTCGTACAGATTCCAAGTGCATCTGCTGCTTTTGCGCGTGCAGTCTCGGAAGCATCTGCCGCGATAATCTCGGAAGCGTCAATGCCGGCGTGTGCTTTCAGTCCGCCGATAATCGCGCTTGCCATATTTCCACAACCAATAAATCCAACTTTGTATTTCATATGTATCTGTCCTTTCTATCCAATCTATAAGTTACTCAAAAGCCATCCGTGCCTGCAGACCGAAGTCGGGCCGGTCTGTGATGATGCCGTCGACACCTTTGCGGATCAGCTTGCTCATCTTCGCAATATCGTTGACTGTCCAGACGTAAACCGCTTTGTGGTGCAGATGCATGCGAAGAAGAAATTCCCGTGTTACAAACTGATGATGCGGGGAGATAAAATCTGCTTTGCACATATGCAGTCTGTGAAGCGGAAAGTATTCATTTAACCGGTGAACAATCGTATTGCGCGGAGTACCGATCAACAAACCGGCTTTGATGTTCGGATCGATCTCTTTGATGCGGAGCACGGAACGGTCGATAAACGATTTCATCATATAATCCGGATAATCATAATAGCGTTCTACCAGATCAATGATCTTCTGTTCGTATCCGGTTTCCTTTAACTCAATGTCAAGCTTGATTTTGCCGCGGCACAATTCCAAAACCTCTTGCAAAAGCGGAACCCGGTAGCCGTGCGTTCCCGTGACCTTACAGATCTCGTCATAGGTAAGCTGACGGATATCCGTCCCATTTAGATCCGGATTGTGAAATACGATCAACTGATGATCTTTTGTCTGCCGGATATCAAATTCCGCAAAATCCGCCTGTATGTTGATTGCAATCTGAAATGCTTCCAGCGTATTTTCGTGCGTGGCGAGTGCCGAAGCACCGCGGTGCGCGATGATCGCAGTCATCATAGAGCATCATCTCCGCGCTCTCCGGTACGGATACGGACAGCATCCGCAACATCATATACAAATATTTTTCCGTCCCCGTAGCTTCCGGTAGGAATACGCTCGGAGATCATAGCAATCAGTTTTTCGCAGATTTCATCCGATACAACAGTCTCAACTTTGATCTTAGGAAGAAGATTGACGAAATAATCGCCGCTGTGGTGCTGGGACTTATATCCCTTCTGGTTTCCATAGCCCATGATGTTGCTGACCATGGCTCCGGTTGTGCTGCATTCATCTAAAATTTCTTTCATGTCATCGAGCTTTTCGGGCCGGATGATCACTTCAACTTTTTTCATTTTGCTGATTCCTCCTGTGATTCTTGTTTAAATATTGGTACCACGTAATTCGATGATTGGTGACCCTTTGCCGTTGATATAATCACCAGTGATGGTCACACGTCCGATGTTATCGTCACGTGGAATCTCATACATAATATCCATCATGAATTTCTCGATGATTGCACGGAGTGCGCGGGCACCGGTTTTCTTCTCCATCGCTTTTTCGGCGATGGCTTCGTAAGCACTGTCATCGAATTCCAGATCAACTTCATCTAAGGCAAGAAGCTTCTTGTACTGCTTCAGGATTGCATTTTTCGGTTCTTTCAGGATTTTGATGTACATATCCTTGTCTAATGCATCCAGCGTAAAGAGTACGGGAAGGCGGCCGAGAAATTCCGGAATCATACCGAATTCCCGCAGATCTTCAGTTGTTACTTCTTTGATCAGGTTGTTGTTTTTGTCGTATTTATCTTTTAGCTCTGCTGCAAATCCCATGGAGGACTGCTTGTTGAGACGCTGCTTGATAATGTCCTCGATATCCGGGAAAGCACCGCCGCAGATAAATAAGATATTTCGCGTGTTCATCGTTGTCATCGGTGTCATGGCATTCTTGCTGCCGGAACCGACAGGTACCTCAACTTCGGCACCCTCTAAGATTTTCAGAAGTCCCTGCTGCACGGACTCTCCGCTGACATCACGGCTGCGAGTCTCTTTCTTCTTCGCAATCTTATCAATCTCGTCGATAAAGACGATACCACGTTCTGCCTTCTCGACATCATTGTCTGCAACTGCAAGAAGCTTGGAGAGGATGCTTTCCACATCATCACCGATATAACCGGCCTCGGTCAGGGTCGTTGCGTCGGTAATGGCAAGTGGCACCTGTAAGATTTTGGCAATCGTCTGAACCAGATAGGTTTTACCGCATCCGGTTGGACCGAGCATGAGCATGTTGGATTTCTCAATCTCGATGTCATCCATCGTGTCTGTGATCACTCGCTTATAGTGATTGTAGACGGCAACTGACATGGCACGCTTGGCGTATTCCTGTCCGACCACATATTCATCCAGCATTGCTTTTATTTTGTGGGGCGCCGGAACATCCGCCATTGTAAGCGGTTTTTGCTCCTTTGCTTCCTTTGGCTTTTTCTTCTTTTTGACCTTCTGGGAAGTGGGAATATCATCAAATGGCATAAATTGTGACAAGTTGATATTCGGCATCTTGGATAGGTCTAAAAACTGCATCGCTCCGTTGTTGAAGGAGTCGAAGCTTTTCTGCATACAGTCGTTGCAGATATACATATTTCCCGGCATCCGGATAAATGGACCGGCTTCGGATTCCGGTCTGCGGCACAGATAACAATACTTTTCGTATTCGTCATCGTCGTTGTTATTCTGATTATTTCCGTTGTTGTCTGGCATAATTTCCTCCTGTGTGGATATGTGGCTGTCTGAACATTACAGCCGGATATTTTTGTCTATCCAATCCGCATACATCATGCGGAATTCCATTTGAATTATAGCACGAAACAGTCAATCTGACTATGGAATATTTAAGCAGACAGAGATATAATGAAAAAATGAAAGCGGATAGAACGGAATCGTACAAGAAATACAATGTCCGGGTGAAAAAGTCAAGAATGTGGAGGAATGATGAACTATGAAGAAGCGTATTACGGAATATCTGGCATATATAGATGCATTGTTAGAAAGAGATGATATGGACTGGGAGCGGGAACGACAGAAACACCTTGTGCAGATCGCTTTTTTTGCACATGAGAGACAGGTGCATCTGATTGTGATGGCGCTGTTTGCATTGGCAACCGTAATTTCAATTTTATATTTGAATTTCAGTGGTTCCCTGATCATAGTGGCTCTTGTGTTTGCGCTTCTTGTGCTGCTCATACCATATGTCATGCATTATTATCTGCTGGAAAACAGCGTCCAGAAAATGTATGAACAGTATGACCGTATGATGAATAAGATTGAGCCATCGTTTCGGATTTTGCCGGAAGACAAAAAGAAAAATAAGCAATAAAAGTAAAAACAAAAAAGGTTCCGTTTGTGGGATGGATCATATACCACAGACGGAACCTTTCTGGTTATTGCTTTGCCTGATTTCCGTCGACCGCATCTTCCGCGCCGTCCACAGCATCCTTGACACCTTCGCCGACACCCTCGGCAGCATCCTTGACACCTTCGCCGACACCCTCAGCAGCATCTTTCACGCCTTCGCCAATGCCGTCAGCGGCATCCTTAACCCCGTTTCCAACACCATTGGAATTCGTGGCATTGCCGCCGGTTGCGTTGTTATGTTCGGTAGTCATCTGTGTCTGTTCCGAGGTTGTTGCCGGGTCCTTACTTGTTTCGTCAGTACCACATCCACACATACAGATGGAAAGCATCATAGCAGTTGCTGCGATTGCAGCAGTCGTCTTGAATTTTCTCATAATAAAAACACTCCTTATCTAGTATTCAATCTATAAAAATAGTATGAACCTAAATAAGGAGATTATTTTACCAATTTCCGGTAATTATTTAAATTCAATCCGTTGGAGTCAGACAGGTGCAGTCATCTGGGTTGGTACAGCTTTCGCATTTTTGCTTCTGGTCAAGAGGATTGCAAAGCTCCAATGGCTTGATGTTCCGGTCTAAGAGACTTCCGCTTACGAAGTTCATGCAGACGGAATCCTCTGGACTTGCCAATGTGCCTTTGGATACGATTGCTTTTCCGTTGTGAGGAATCCGGTATTGGTTGTAGTAGATAGATTTCACAATCAAGGTAAGTCCTACCGTCATTTCTGCATTTGCAATATCAAAATTTAATACCTTGGACATCGCCATGAGGTTAAGTCCTTGTGCAACTGTGCCGTTGGTGGAGAGGAAGCCGATAAAATTCAGGTTTGGCGTTGCTGCCGTTGTATCGGTGTAAGTAACACCATAAGGGGCGAACAACTGCATCGTTACAGAAGTTGGGTTGGTATCCTCGTCGTATTCCGGATCCGTCGTTGCGGAAGGAAGATAGACAACGCCTGTGACAGGAAGGGTTGCAAGCAGCCGTTTGCAGCAATCGTAGACGTAGATAACAAAGTCTACAGTCAGATTCGTGAGTGTCAGCTCGTAGCAGTTTGGCCGTCCGGCAATCGGCTTGATCGTTACGGAAGGCGCTGCTCCTGTTGCAAAGGTAATGTTTGTAACCTCTGCCCGGATATATGCCGTTGTTGGATAATCTGCAAGCAGGGTGGCGAGTGGAATCGTCCGGCATACGTTGATCCCGATCTCGTCGTAGATGACAGGAACAAGTACTGTTAACAGCTTTGGATCGCCACACTGCGGTGTTACACATACATCGGTACAGGTATCAGTTAAGCTGTATGCGCAGGAATCTGTGTTGTTTGCAACTGCATTGCTTAAGACTTTTTTGTTACAGCCACAGCATTTAGACATGTTCGTTTCCTTTCAAATATGCTTACAATAATATATTCAGATTATGCATTTTTGTTCGGTTCCTTCCATATATTTGTAAAAGAAAGAATTGGGAGGCAGACGTGGAGGCAGTTTATAGATGGAAAGGGGATAAACGGATTTTGCTCTACGAGGAGGGAAATCAGATTTTAGCGCAGGTTGTTGGGACGGGCAGGACCGTGCAGTGGGGCAGCCTCTGTCGGGATTATCATTCCTGTGGTGCAAGTCTGCTTTGGGAGAATGAAATCTATGTGGCGTATGTCAATACAGAAAATGTTTTAATGTGGGATAAGCTTTTCGCGGAGGGACGGCTGGTTCTAGTGAAGGATGGTCTGTGGGGGAGTATCTCGGATGTCACGATCGCACCGGTCGTGGGAGAACGCACACTGCTTTATGTATGGTATTGCATGCGAGGGGCGGAGAATGGAAGATATGACCTGTGCGTGATAGATCCGCTTGGAGAGAGGAAGGTTCAGAGATTGGTGCAGGGAGTAGGACGGATTGAACATTACGAGATATTGCAGCATGGAGAGGTTAGTTATCTTCTATATAAATTAGAAAGAGAAACGAAGCCGAGGATTTTCGCGGTGGATGTCTCAAGGCTGGGTGACATAAGTCTGTCAGAATATATATTATGTAAAGAACAGACTATGCAGGAACTGGAAAAACGATGTAAAGAAAATGATAAGAACTTTCATGAGGCAGTGGAACAGACGCAGGCAGATTATGAGAAGCGGTTGAAAACGACTGTGAAAAGTATGGAACAACGTTATAAACAGCAATATGATGAACTGGCAAAGCTGACACAGGGGATGCAGGAAGAGGGACGTAAGTGGCGGGAATTATATTACAAAAGTGTTACAAAAGATTAAGAAAAAATAAAATTTGCTTGACATAATTCGTAGAATTTTATAATATAAAAAATGCAACCTTTTTTTCGGAAACGTCCAAAGGCTGCAAAATGTAATTTGTATTACATGGGTAATGTACCACAATATATAGAGAATGTAAAGGAAAATTTTATGGAAGACAAGAAAAAAACTTTAACTGAATATGAGAAAGAAATTTCCGAAGCGCAAGAGATCGAAGAAAAACAGTCACACAGACGAAGGGCACGAAGCTTTAAGCGGATGCTGATGGTAACATTTCTGGTTGTGTGTGCGATTCCGATTACGTTATGCCTGTTCCTGATGGTGAAGATGAACCGGCTTGATCACCGGATTGAGAATCTGGTTGACCGGGTGGAGGAAGGACAGAACCTGGTCAGCACGAATATCGGACTGGTTGATGAATCGACCGAGACGATGACGAGCGAGCAGATGGCATATGGCAATCTTGAAAAAGGCTCGGCGGGTGTACACGTAGCTCTGACAGACAACGGAGACGGAACGGGCAAAGAGAAAGAGGATGCGGAAGCGACAACGGAAGCACAAAGCGATGTGCAGGAGCAATCATATTATAACGGACAGAAAGTGTACCTGACTTTCGATGACGGTCCGAGCACTTACACAGGGGAACTCTTAGATGTGCTGAAGAAAAACAATGTGAAGGCGACCTTCTTTGTTGTCTATAATGCGGATAAGGAAGCACAGCAGTATTACAAACGGATTGTTGACGAAGGACATTCCATAGGAATGCATTCTTACAGTCATGTATACGATCAGGTATATGCAAGTCAGGAAAGCTTTGAGGAAGATGTGACGAAGATCCACGATTACATACAGGAACAGACAGGGGTGGATACACATCTGTACCGGTTCCCGGGCGGAAGCTCCAATCAGGTAAGCAAGGTTGATATCCAGGATCTGATCGGTTATCTGCATGATGAGGGTATCGTCTATTATGACTGGAATTCTCTGTCGGGAGATGCGGTAGATGCATCTTTGACACCAAGTGAGTTAAATGATAATATACTTGGGTATGTACATGCGAATGCCGGAGATTCTGTGATTTTAATGCATGATCTGCAGAACAATCATGCAACGATTGAGGCACTTCCGGCGTTGATCCAGACTTTGAAGGATGAGGGATATGAGATTTGTCCGATTGATGATTCTACAAAGCCGGTGCAGCATGTAGAATATAAGGGAGACAAATAATTGAACTACTTAGAAGCACAAAATTATATGGAAGAAAAAAGCAGGCTGGGTATCGTGCCCGGCCTGACACAGGTCAAAGAGCTCTTACGGAGACTCGGCAATCCACAGAATATGTGCAGGACATTGCACATCGCCGGGACGAACGGAAAGGGCTCTATTTTTGCGTTTGTACAGGAGAGTCTGCTTGCTGCAGGGTATCATGTAGGACGGTATATTTCCCCGACGATCCTGACGTATCTGGAACGATATCAGATGGACAGATGTTATATGTCGGAGGAGGAATTCGCCGCTTTGCTCACAGAGGTTGCAGCAGTGATTGAGACGATGGAGACAGATGGGTTTGCAAGCCCGACTGCATTTGAGATCGAGACAGCGGTTGCATTTTTGTATTTTGCAAGAAATCATGTGGACTATGTATTGCTCGAATGTGGCATGGGAGGAAGAGAGGATGCGACAAATGTACTTGAAAAGCCGGAGGTTTGTGTGTTCGCACCAATCAGCATGGATCATATGCAGTTCTTAGGGGATACTCTGACGAAGATTGCGACAGAGAAAGCGGGTATTATCAAGCCTTATACGACAGTAATCTCCGCACCACAGGTGCCGGAGGTATCGAAGGTGCTGCGGGAGACGTGTGAAGCACAACATGCTTCTTATATAGAAGTAACCCCATCGGATTGGGAAGTGGTGCAGATGAGTTTAGATGGCACGGATCTGGTGGAATGCGGGACAAGGCAGGATGCCGACAATCCAGATTCGGATGCTTCCGGAACAAAAAAACCATATCATATTCCTCTGTTGGGAGAACATCAGATAATAAATGCACAGACAGCCATTACGATACTACGTACACTAAATATAGAAGAAACAGCCATTCATGAGGGCGTCGCGCAGACGGTGTGGCCGGGGCGCATGACAAAGGTTGCCGAACATCCATATATTTATGTGGATGGTGCACATAATGTAGCGGCATGGGAATATTTGCGCACATCGGTGGAAAAGTATTTTACAAACCGCAGGGTAATCTATATAATAGGAGTACTGAAAGATAAGGAATACGGGAAGATGGTGGATATTCTGGCACCGACGATGGCGGCAGCCATTGTTATTACACCGGATTCGCCGCGCGGTCTGCCAAAAGAGATTTTAGCAGCCTTGTTACAGGAAAAGAATGTACCTGTACAGCTTGCGGATACGAGTACCGATGCACTGCAAAAGGCAGGAAAACTGGCAGAAGATGAGGATGTGATCCTTGTGTGCGGTTCATTATCTTTTCTGGCAGAGTATCTGCAATTAAAAAGCGGAGATGAGAAAAATGGAGCGAATAGATAGAATTCTTGAGAATCCGGAATTCCAAAGCTATATGCATCAGATTGCGGAACAGGAACGGACACGTAAGTTCTGCCTGCACGGAATCGAGCATAGTCTGGATGTGGCGAGAATCGGATATATAAGAAGTCTGGAACAGGGATTTCCCTTCCGACAGGATGTGATTTATGCGATGGCGCTGCTGCATGATATCGGAAGAGGTGAGGAGTATACATCGGGGATATCACATCATGAGGTGGGAGCAAAATTGGCGCGTCCGATTCTTCTGGCATGTGGATACACAGAGAAGGAAAGTGAGGAAATCTGCGAGGCGATTGGCAGACATAAAGCACCGAGTGAACAGGGAGACTCTCTTGCGACGCTGTTATACGATGCGGATAAGCTATCTAGAAGCTGCTTTGCATGCCCGGTGCAGGAGCAATGTTACTGGTCGGAGGAAAAGAAAAATCATACAATCCTATATTAAATTATAATACGAAGAGCAGCCGGAGAAATCCGGCTTTTTTTGTGTTAAAACATATGAGAAATATAAAAACTTCGGAAAAACAAGGAAAATAAAAATAGACAAAGAAAAAACAAGTAGAAACAAAGAACGGCTTGATAAAACTCTGACAAGACATAAAAATAATAAGAAAAGCACTATTTTTTTCTAAAAATAAAAACACAACAGGCGAAAACTTTAAAAAAATTAGGAAATCCGGCATTTATGTTGACAAAATAACGTTACAGGAACATAATACAGCCAAGTCAAAGGTAAAGACTTAAAAAAATAAAGAAAAGAATAAAGAAGAAAGAGAGGATGATGTTTATGAAGAAAAGAAAAATAATCGGTATGGTGCTTGCAGCAACATTGGCATTGACATCGCTTACCGGATGTGGAAAGAAAGATTCCTCCGGAGATGACAACGTATTAAGAGTCGGAATGGAATGTGCATATGCTCCATTCAACTGGTCACAGGAAACAGATGAGCTTGCGAATGGTGAAAAGGCAGTTCCGATCTACGGAACAAACATGTATGCATATGGCTATGATGTTATGGTAGCAGAGAAGCTTGCGAAGCAGATGGGCAAGACGTTGGAAGTACATAAGGTTGAATGGGATTCTATCGGAATGTCGCTCGATGCAGGTGATTATGATGTGATTATCGCAGGTATGGGACGTACAAAGGAAAGAGAAGCTTCCTATTCATTTACAGATCCGTACTATTACAGAGATAACTGTCTGGTTGTGAAGAAGGGATCCGGACTGGAGAATATCAAAGGTCTTTCTGAACTGGCCGGTAAGAATGTAACACTTACAACACAGCTTGGTACCGGATGGGTAAATCTGCTTGATCAGGTGCCGGATGCAAAGCTTGGTGCGAATTATGAGACAACAGCAGAGTGCTTCATGGCAATTTCAAACGGAACCGCAGATGTATGTGTCATCGATGTACCAACAGCGGAATCGGCAGCCATGACAAACGATGATCTGGCAATCATCTATCTTGATCCGAATGATAAGTTCCAGGGCGATGAGGAAATGACAAATGTATGTATCGCAACAAGAAAAGATGATACAGAGCTTCGTGATAAGGTTCAGGAAGCAATGAATGCAATCGGCTGGAATGATAAGGATACTATGGATAAGACAATGGAAGATGCAATCAGTTTGCAGCCGGCAGCTAACTAAATATCGTCACCCCCCCGCAGCCTTTCGTGATTTCAGGCTGCGGAGGAATTATAAAAAACGTGTATGACAGGAGGAAATCATATGGGAACTATTCTAAGTTTATCGTCCCCGACCAATATCTTTGAATGGATGGCATTTCTTGCCAAGAAGTATTCGAACATGTTCCTGCAGGGAACATGGATTACCTTGTATGTATCTGTAATCGGTACGATCGTAGGTTTTATACTTGGTTATATTGTGGGTATTGTCGGAGATATCAAAATTCACAAAGAAGATAATCCGATTAAGAAGGGAATTATCAAATTCTTCAAATTTATTTGTTTCTTATATGTGGAGCTGTTCCGAGGAACGCCAATGATCGTGCAGGCGATGATCGTATATTTCGGTCTCCGTCAGGGCGGTGTGGATATCAACCCGATCATTGCAGGTATTCTCGTAACGGTTTTGAACACAGGTGCTTATATGTCTGAGACAGTGCGTGCCGGTATCAAATCCATTGATGTTGGTCAGCGGGAAGGTGCTCTGGCAATGGGAATGTCACCGATGCAGGCGATGTTTTATATCATATTGCCACAGGCGTTCAAGAATATTATCCCGGAGATGGCGAATACATTTCTGACAAACCTGAAGATGACATCTGTGTTGAACGTAATCGGCATTCAGGAGCTTTTCATGCAGGCAAAGACGGTTGGTGGTACATATTACAAGTATTTTGAATCGTATCTTGTAATTGCCTTGATCTATCTGGTGCTCTGCGTGGTATTTAACCGGTTGTTCTTATTTATCGAGAAAAGGATGGCAGGCAAAAAAGATTATGTACTTGCTGTAGAATATATGGAAGACAAGGTCTAGGAGGTGCGCTTATGGGTAACAAGGAAGAAAATATTATTGAAGTAAAAGACTTAAGCAAATCCTTCGGCGATCATGAGGTTTTGCGAAAAATTGATTTTGAAGTGAAAAAAGGGGAAGTGATCTGTATCCTCGGCTCGTCCGGTTCCGGCAAATCCACATTGCTTCGATGCGTGAACAAGCTGGAGACGCAGACAAGCGGACAGGTGCTGTATCATGGTAAGGAAATCCGGAATGTCCAGAGGGAGATTAACGAGTTTCGTTCCAAAGTCGGCATGGTGTTCCAGTCCTTCAACTTATTTAACAATATGACGGTGCTGGAAAACTGCATGGAGGGTGCAAGAAAGGTTCTGCATGTATCCAAGGAGGAAGCATTCGACCGCGCGATTAAGCATTTGAAAGCGGTTGGTATGGCACCGTATATCAATGCCAGACCGGAGCAGTTATCCGGTGGACAGAAGCAGCGTGTGGCAATTGCCAGAGGCCTCTGTATGAATCCGGAGGTGCTGCTGTTTGATGAGCCGACATCCGCACTCGATCCGGAGATGGTCGGTGAAGTATTGAATGTTATGAAGGAGCTTGCAAGCTCCGGACTTACAATGCTGATTGTGACACATGAGATGGATTTCGCGAAGAATGTATCGTCCCGTGTGCTGTTCATGGATAAAGGCTATGTGGTAGAAGATGCTCCACCAGAGGAGTTCTTCACGAATCCAAAGAACGATCGAAGCAGAGAGTTCTTAAGCAGATTCATCGCATAACAACCTTGCTTGAAAATGGTTTCAAAAAGTGTAGATAGATTGTGAGGGAAAAATATGGAAAATTATGTTGTTACTTTTGCAAGAGGCTTTGGTACCGGCGGAAAGGAAATCGCATCGAAGCTTGCGAAGGAGCTTGGTATCCATTGCTACGAAAACCGAATCCTGACACTGGCGTCCCAGATGAGTGGACTCGATGAGAAGTTATTTCAGGAGGTCAATGAGAAGGTGCGTTCGAATGGTGGTTTCTCAAGCTTCTTGAAAGGCCTGCCGCGTGCGAAAAGCTATATCAGCCGGAACGAGAAATTCGTGTCTGATGATAAGCTGTTTGAGTATCAGAAGCAGATTATTGAGAACTTAGCGGATACCGAATCGTGTGTCATCGTTGGAAAATGTGCGGATTACATTCTGCGTGGAAGACAGAATATCGTAAGCATCTATATAGAAGCACCGCGTGATTTCTGCGTGAAGCGGACGATGGAGCATATGGGCGTGACGGAGGATGTTGCGACAGCGACAATCGTGCATACGGATAAGTTCCGTGCGGATTATTATAAGTATTATACACATGGGAATTACTGGACGAATCCGGTCAACTACGATCTGACGATCAACAGTGAGAAGGTCGGAATCGAGGACAGCGTGAAGCTGATCAAGGATTACATGAAGATCAAAGGAATTATAAAGTAACGAAAACATTTTATATATTTAGGAGGCGTTTATTATGAAATTAAAGGATCTTGGATTAACAAAGCAGGACATCAAGGATAAGGTAAGCAAGTACATGATCGATACATACGAGCGTTTTGATTTCTTGGCAGAGACAGCCGAGGGCATGTACATGTACGATGAAAAAGGAACTCCATATCTGGATTTCTATGCAGGTATCGCGGTAAATAATGCAGGAAGCAGAAACCCGAAGGTTGTTGCAGCCGTCAAGGATCAGGTCGATGATATCATGCATACATTCAACTATCCGTACACGATTCCGCAGGCTCTGCTTGCTGAGAAGGTCTGTACAACCATCGGCATGGATAAGATCTTCTACCAGAACTCCGGTACAGAAGCAAATGAAGCCATGATCAAGATGGCAAGAAAATACGGTATTGAGCATTACGGACCAAACCGTTACCATATCGTAACTGCGAAGATGGGCTTCCACGGCAGAACATTTGGTGCGATGTCTGCAACCGGTCAGCCGGGCAATGGCTGCCAGGTAGGATTTGGACCGATGACATATGGTTTCTCTTATGCGCCATACAACGATCTACAGGCGTTCAAGGATGCTTGTACCGAGAATACGATCGCAATCATGATCGAGCCAATCCAGGGTGAAGGCGGTGTCCATCCTGCAACCTACGAGTTTATGACAGGACTTCGTAAGTTCTGTGATGAGAACAATATGCTGCTTTTGATTGATGAGGTACAGACCGGATGGTGCAGAACCGGTCAGCCGATGTGCTACATGAACTATGGCATTAAGCCGGATATTGTCTCTATGGCGAAGGGACTTGGTGGCGGTATGCCGATCGGTGCCATCTGTGCAACTGCTGAAGTTGCAACCGCATTTACACCGGGTTCCCATGGTACAACCTTCGGCGGACATCCGGTCAGCTGTGCAGCCGCTTATGCGGAAGTAAACGAGCTTCTTGATCGCGACCTTGCAGGCAATGCAAAAGAGGTTGGTGCATATTTCATGGATAAGCTGAAGAATCTTCCACATGTGAAGGAAGTCCGTGGTATGGGCCTGATGATCGGTGTGGAGTTTGATGATACGATCGGGGCGGTTGATGTAAAGCATGGTGCATTCGACAGAAAGCTTCTGATCACAGCCATCGGTGGACACACAATCCGTATGGTTCCACCACTGATCGCTAGCAGAGAAGATTGTGACAAGGCATATGCAATTCTGGAAGAGACAGTGAAGGCACTTTCATAAAATTATGGGGAAGAATCTGTCCTGCTGCTGTAATTGCGGCGGGACGGATGTTCCATCCGGAAAGCAAGGTGACATAGATTGAAAAGTTTTAATTTTTCGGTGCCGCAGGATATTATTGTCGGCGCAGGTTCTATTAAGAAATTAGGTAAATGCGCGAAGTCGCTGCAGGGAAAACATGCGCTTATTATTTCCGGCCCCCATCTGAATAAGATGGGACTGGTGGATGTATGTAAGCAGTCTCTGGCAGAGGTTGGGATTCCGGCGGATGCATTTACCGAAACAGAGGGAAATCCTTCGGTTGAGACAGTTGAAAAGGCTGCAAAACTGTACAAGGAATGCGGTGCGGACTTTATCGTGGCATTCGGCGGCGGTTCTCCAATGGATGTGGCAAAGGCAGTCGGGGTTGTTGCCAGATACGGCGGAAGCATCACAGAATACGAAGGTGGCGGCAAAGTGCCGGGACCGATCGTTCCGCAGATTGCGATTCCAACGACCGCGGGTACCGGTTCTGAGGTGACTGCATTTTCCGTTATCACCGATCACAGCCGGAATTATAAGCTGACGGTATTCAGCTATGAACTGATTCCGAAGTATGCGATTTTGGATCCGGATTTAATTGCAACAGCACCGGCTTCGGTCGCTGCGGCGTGTGGCATGGACGCGTTTATCCATGCGTGTGAGTCGTATATCTCGACGGATGCTTCGCCATTTTCGGAGGCAATGTCTGAGAAGGCAATGGAATTAATCGGTCGTTCGATTCGAGCTTATGTGGCAAATCGTACGGATGTCGATGCAGCCAGCGATATGCTGGTCGGCTCGCTCTTTGCAGGCATTGCATTTTCCTGGGCGAGACTTGGCAACGTACATGCAATGAGTCATCCGGTCAGTGCGTATTTTGATGTACCGCATGGTGTGGCAAATGCCATTCTGCTTCCGACGATTCTGGATTACAACAAGCTTGCGGACAAAGGAAAATACAAGAAGATTTATGAATATGTGAGTGAGACACACAGAAGCGATGAGAGCTTCACACCGGATATGCTGGTGGATGCAATCAGAGCGTTGAATGATAGTCTTTCGATTCCTGCAACCCTTGCAGAAGTAGGTGTGACGGAAGACAAGATCGATGTCATGGCAGACGATGCCATGAAGAGCGGAAACATCATGGTGAACCCACGTCGCTCTACGAAGAAGGATATCGTAGCCCTTTACAAAAAGGCTATGTAATATCAAACCTGTCTACACGGAAAAAGGTTGTCGCTTGTCGGCAGCCTTTTTCTATTAAAAGGCTGTTATTTGGACGTTTTAAATTAAAAAAATACAGATAAAGCGGTGGCGGTTTCATGGTAAAAATGTTAAAATAATAATAATTATGGACAAGTATGGAGATGAGGATTGACAAATTATGAAAAATCAGGTTATGACAATCGGAAACCGCAGTTTTGAAATCGGAAAGCGCCCTTATGTGATGGGAATCCTAAATGTAACACCGGATTCCTTCTCGGATGGCGGAAGATACGGGGACCTGGATGCGGCTTTGAAGCATACAGAAGAAATGATCAGGGATGGTGCAGATATTATTGATGTCGGAGGAGAATCCACCCGGCCGGGACATGTGAAGATCTCGGTTGCGGAAGAAATCGAGCGTACCTGCTTCGTGATTGAGGCAATCAAGGAGCGGTTTGAAATTCCGGTTTCGTTAGATACGTACAAATATCAGGTGGCCCAGGCGGGAATTCTGGCTGGTGCCGATCTGATCAACGATATATGGGGATTTAAATGGGACGATGAGATGGCACCGCTCTGCGCGAAATACCAGATTCCGGTCTGTCTGATGCACAATCGGAAGGAAGCGGTATACAATGATTTTATTGCGGATGTGATCGCAGACATGAAGGAGTGCATACAGATAGCGCACGCGTCAGGACTTGCTGACGATAAGATCATCTTAGATCCGGGCATTGGATTCGCAAAGACTACCGAAGAGAACTTAAAGTTTATGAACCATCTGGAGGAACTGGTTGCACTCGGATATCCGGTACTGCTTGGGACTTCGAGAAAATCCATGATTGGAAATACACTGAATCTGCCGGTTGATGAGCGTGAGGAAGGGACGATGGCAACCTCCGTCTTAGGACTTGTGAAGGGATGCAGCTTCTTCCGGGTACATGATGTGAAGAAGAATGTACGTGCCCTGGCGATGACGGATGCGATGCTCAAGGCGTAATGGAATGCTCCCGAAAATGTGGAGAACATGCACCTGTATAGATGTTATATATAGACAGACATGTAATGGAATGCTCTCGTAAATGTGGAGACATGGATGCGTGATAATGATGTCATGGCATTGATTGAGTATATAAGACAGAGAAGGACAGAAACTATATGGATAGAATATGGATTAAAGATTTAGAGATGTTTGCATATCATGGTGTCCTTGCAGAAGAAAAAAGAAATGGACAGAATTTTTATGTAACTATATCTATGGATGTGGATCTGCATGCGGCAGGCATGACAGATGATCTGGACAAAACGGTCAATTATGCAGAGGTGTGTGAACGGATTCGGCGGACGATGCAGGAGGAAAGCTATGATCTGATTGAGGCAGCAGCAGAGAATGTTGCGGATGCGATTCTGCTTGCTTATCCACAGATAAAAATGGTTCATGTGATTGTAAGTAAGCCGGGAGCTCCTATTCCGATGGAGTTTGATACGGTCTGTGTGGATATTACAAGAGGCAGACATATTGCGTATCTGGGTATCGGTTCTAATCTCGGAGACAAGGAGGCATACCTTGACTATGCGGTCGATCAGCTGAACAAAGATGAGTATATTCAGGTGACAAAGGTTTCTTCCTATATAATAACAGAACCATATGGCGATGTGGAACAGGATGATTTCTTAAATGGCTGTCTGGAGATTGAGACAATCTATTCTCCGCAGGATCTGCTGGCGGTTATCAACGATATTGAACAGGGAGCCGGCAGAAAGCGGCTGATCCACTGGGGTCCAAGAACCTTAGATATTGACATCCTGCTCTACGATCAGGAAATGATCATGGAAGAAAATCTGAAGGTGCCGCATGTGGAGATGGCAAAGCGCGCGTTCGTGCTTGAACCACTTGCCGAAATCGCACCATATGCCTACCATCCGGGCTACCACAAGACCATCATCGAACTACTGGAAACATTACAAAATAAAAAAGATTAAACTACAATATAAGAAAAACTATATTCAAGGGAGCGGCAAATGACATGTGTATGCCGTTTGCATTGTAACCGGAAGTATATAAATGAGCAGATAATTATCCGATACAATCGATGTGTAGAAATCATGCGGGACACTGGTATTTATCCTAACGCAGACCATTGGAGCACATCAGCACTTGGCGAGTAACGCATTCATTCGCAGAATGATGTGTTAGGAGCTTAGTGTCTGCTATGTGCGGAAGTGAGCGAGAGCGCGTCTGCGTATGGATAATAGCAGTGTTTTGCATGAGACATACAGGAAATGTCGGATAATTATCTGCGGATGAAATAGGGAGGTAAAAACTATGGCATACAAAATGTTTGCCGCCATCTACGTGGGAAGCAGCGAGATATCCATGAAGATCTTCCAGGTGAATGGCAGAAAATCATTTCGACAGATCGACAGTGTCAGCCGTATACTGGAACTTGGGCGGGACACCTACCGAGAAGGAAAACTGAGCCAGGAATCTATCCGGATGATCTGCGAAGAACTTAACGGATTAAAGAATAAGATGGACGAATATAAAATCACGGAGTACCGGGCCTATGCAACGAGCGCTGTGCGTGAGGCGAAGAATATGGATCTGGTGCTTGACGTGATTAAGCATACAACAGGTATCCGGGTGCAGGTGCTGAGTAATTCCGAGCAGCGCTATATCAGCTTCAAGGGGCTGGTTGCAAAATACGAGGATTTTCATCAGGTTGTAAGCAAGAACACTGCATTTGTGGATGTCGGTGCCGGAAGCGTGCAGATTTCCCTGTTTGACAAGAATAATCTGGTTGTGACAGAGAATATCCAGATCGGTGCCGTGCGTGTCCGTGATTATCTGGCACTCATCGGACACAAATCCGGCCGGCTCGATGAGATCATGGCAGATTATGTGGATAACGATATCGTATCCTTCCGGAATATCTATCTGAAGGATAAAGAAATCAAGAATATTATTGCGGTCGGGGAGGTCGTAAGCTCACTGAAGAAGATCGTGCCGGAGCTTTCTATCAAGGATGTGATCACGCGGGCGCAATTCGATGCGATGTACCAGCGTGTGATCAGTATGCCGGCACAGGAGCTTGCGGAGAAATATGGCATTCCGTACGAACGTGCGACATTGATGCTGCCGAACATTACGATCTACCAGTCTTTCCTGAACAACTGTAAGGCGGAGGAAATGTATGTGCCGGATGTTGATTTCTGTGAGTGCATCGTGGCAAATTACATGGATGAGGGGAGCCGGGTCGTATTCAATCATAACTTTGAAGAGGATATCGTGGCAACGGCGAATAATATTGCAAAACGGTATCGATGCAATTGGAATCATGTGAACCAGACTGCATATTTTGCACTGAAAATATTTGATGTGATCCGAAAACCGTTTGGTCTCGATAAGATGCAGCGGCTTCAGCTTCAGATTGCATCGATCCTGCATGAGTGTGGGAATTTCATCAATTTGCATGATGGTGCAAAGAACTCTTATTATATAGTAGCAAACACGGAGATACTCGGACTTTCGCACAAAGAACGTATGGAAGTTGCGAATGTGGTGAGGTATAACCCTCTGTATCTTCCGTCTAAGGATAAGATATCAGCAGAGCTTGATGGCTGTGATTATATCGTGATAGCGAAGCTGGCTGCAATCCTTCGAATTGCAAATATTCTTGACAAGAGTCATATGCAGAAGATTGAGGATATTTCGGTCACAATGAAAGAAGATAAGCTGATCATTCTGGCAAAAACATACGAAGATATCTCGCTGGAGGCAGGACTTTTTGAGGCGCGCGCGGATTTCTTTGAGCAAATCTATGGTATCAGACCGGTACTTCGGGTGAAAAGGAGTGTGTAAGACATGGACAAAAAATTATTGGAAAAACCGGAAAATTATTATAACCGGGAAATGAGCTGGCTGCAGTTCAATTACAGAATCTTGAATGAAGCGAAAGATAAGTCGATCCCCCTGTTTGAACGTTTGAATTTCCTGAGTATTACAGAATCAAACCTGTCCGAGTTCTTCATGGTGCGTGTGGCATCTCTGATTGATCTCGTACACGCAGAAGTGAAGAAGAAGGATATTGCGGGACTGACACCGCAGGGACAGCTTGATTTAATCATACCGGAGACGAAAAACATGATTGCAAGCCAGTACAGCACATTGAATCGTCAGATACTTCCGGCGATGGAAGAAAATGGCCTGAAATTAGTCAAGCATTATGAGGACTTAAATGAAAAACAGAGCCGGTTCGTAGACAAATACTTCGAGAAGGAAGTCTATCCGGTGCTTACGCCGATGGCAGTTGATTCTTCGAGACCATTTCCACTGATCAGCAACAAGACCTTGAATATCGGTGCGTTGATCCGCGATAAGAAGAAGGACGTGATTGATATTGCAACGGTTCAGGTGCCATCGGTATTGCCGCGCGTGGTTGAGATTCCGGGCGAGGGCGGATGCAGAGAGATTATTTTACTCGAGCAGATCATCGAGAAGAACTTAAATCAGCTCTTCCTGAATTATGAGATTATCTGTGCACATCCATACAGAATTATGCGAAATGCAGATCTTGCAATCGATGAGGACGATGCTTCCGATCTGTTGAAGGAGATTGAAAAGCAGATCAAGAAGCGTGCGTGGGGAGAAGTCATCCGTCTCGATGTGGAGGCAGAGATGGATAAGCGCCTGTTGAAAGAATTGAAGAAGCAGTTGAATGTCAATAGTGATTATGTCTATTCGGTAAATGGACCACTTGATCTTACGTTCCTTGGAAAGGTACGCGGACTCGATGGCTTTGATCATTTGAAGAATAAGAAATACATTCCACAGCCGGTGAAGGGCTTGGATCTTGATGCGAATATCTTTGATCAGATTAAGAAGAAGGACATTCTGTTACATCATCCATATGATGAGTTTACACCGGTCATCGAGTTTATTAAGCAGGCAGCGATTGATCCGGATGTGCTTGCAATCAAGCAGACACTTTATCGTGTCAGCGGCAATTCTCCGATTATTGCGGCTCTTGCACTCGCGGCGGAAAATGGTAAGCAGGTAACGGTATTAGTTGAACTAAAAGCCCGGTTTGATGAAGAAAATAATATAAATTGGGCAAAAAAACTGGAAAAAGCGGGTTGCCATGTTATTTATGGTCTGGTAGGATTAAAAACGCATTCCAAAATTGCGCTTGTCGTAAGACGTGAAGAAGATGGCATCAAGCGGTATGTTCATCTTGGAACCGGAAACTATAATGATGTTACAGCAAAGCTGTATACAGATATGGGTATGCTGACTGCATCGGATGCGATAGGGGAGGATGCAACCGCAGTCTTCAATATGTTGTCCGGTTATTCCGAGCCGCCGGCATGGAACAAGCTGCTTGTGGCACCAATCTGGATGAAGGATCGTTTCCTTGCTCTGATAGAGAGGGAAGCGGAGAATGCACGTATGGGCAAGAATGCCAGAATCATTGCAAAGATGAATTCCCTGTGTGATCCGGTGATCATCCGTGCGTTGTATGAGGCTAGCAATGCAGGGGTAAAGATTGAGTTGATCGTGCGTGGTATCTGTTGTCTGAAGACGGGGATCCCGGGACTTTCCGAGAATATCACGGTGCGTTCAATCGTAGGAAATTTCCTGGAGCATGCGAGAATCTTCTATTTCTATAATGATGGATTCGAGGATGTATATATGGGCAGTGCCGACTGGATGCCTAGAAATCTGGACAAACGTGTGGAGATCACATTCCCGGTTGAGGATGAGGATTTAAAGAAACGTGTCATTGAAATTTTGGAGATTCAGCTTTCCGATACATTGAAAGCATACATTTTACAGCCAGATGGCTCATATGCAAAGCAGGATCTGAGGGGGCGCGAAAAGCTGGAGGCGCAGAATTATTTCTGCAAGCAGGCGATGGGGTCCTTGAAAGAGGACGATAAAAAGAAAATATCCCGTATCTTCATTCCGCGCATGAAGATCGGTGATTAATAAAAAAGAGAGGAGACTTAAAAAGTGGAAAAGTTTTTTAAGATCAAAGAAAGAGGATCGACGCTTAAGACGGAGATCTTCGCAGGTATTACAACCTTCTTCGCGATGGCTTACATTATCTTTGTAAACCCGAACCAGGTTGCAGCAGAAGGCGCAAATGGATGGCTTGTCGGATTAGGGGCGGATCCTGGAACGATGGGACAGATCTGGAATTCTGTTTACATCGCATCCATCATTGTAGCAATCATCGGTACGCTGTTGATGGCATTTGTTGCAGATATGCCGTTTGCACAGGCATGTGGAATGGGACTCAATTCCTTCTTCTGTACAATCTTCGTAGCAGGTTCGTTCTTCGCAGGAGAGGATGTAACGACAGGTTATCAGGCAGGTCTTGTTATCGTATTTTTGTCAGGTATTGTATTCCTGCTTCTTTCTGTAACCGGACTTCGTAAGTACATTGCGGTATCGATGCCGGAGTGCCTGAAGAAGGCAATTCCTGCAGGTATTGGTTTGTTCATCGCAATGATCGGTTTCAAGAATGCAGGTATCATCGAAGATAACCAGTACACATTTGTACAGTTCTACGATTTCCATGGCAGAATCAAGCAGATCGGTACAGAGGTTGACGGTGTGATGGTAACAGGTCTGGATGTATGGCATCAGATTGTTCCAGTTGTTGTCGCTTTGCTTGGTGTGCTTATCATTGCAATCCTTGCGAAGAAGGGAATTAAGTCAAACGTGATTATTGGAATCCTTGCATCAGCAGTACTTTATTATCTGTTTATGTGGGAGGTACCTTCTTTTGATATGAGCAATATTTCCCAGTCTTTCAAGGATTTTGCAAAAGTAGGTTTCTTAGGCGTATTTAATGGTGACGCATGGGATGCCGCATTTAACAGTTCGTATGTCGGCGGTGTATTCTCCGGAATTATGCTGATCGTAGCATTCTGTCTGGTAGATATGTTCGATACGATCGGAACCATCTATGGTACAGCCGCATCTGCAAACATGATGGATGAGAATGGTGATCCGATCAGCATGAATGAGTGTATGCTCTGTGACTCAATCGGTACAGTATCCGGTGCACTTCTTGGTACATCTACATGTACAACATTCGTAGAGTCCGCATCTGGTGTTGGTGCCGGTGGTAGAACAGGATTTACAAGTATTGTAACAGCAATCTGCTTCGCATTCTGCCTGTTCTTAAGCCCGCTTGCAAGTGTGATTCCAAGCTGTGCAACTGCACCGGCTCTGATCTATGTAGGTGTTCTTATGGCCAGAAACTTTGCAAAGGTAGATATGGACGATATGCTTTCTGCAGTTCCGGCTTTCCTTGCATTGATCATGATGCCGCTCACATACTCTATCTCAAATGGTATCGGTATCGGAGCAATCGCGTATGTTGTAATTGCCCTGTTCACAGGTAACTTCAAGAAGAAGGATATCGTGATTACAGTTATCGCTGCATTGTTCGTATGTAAGTTTATCTTCGTTACGATGTAGCAGCAGATCGTGTAAATTGAATAATTTTTGAAACTGACGTAGAGAATGTTATTTCACAAGCATTAGTTTCTTTCTTTATTATAGAATGATAAAAAGGATCGTACTTGCGGGGTACGGTCCTTTTTCGTGCAAAAAATGTTATATAGAGTTGTGTGCGTTCATATATTTATAGGATGATTCACACGTATCATCCGATAGATGAGACAGTAGTATACAATGTTCACAATTCAAATTGTGCAATTTGACGAATAATGAAAAGGAAACGGATGAAAATATTGGATAGTATTTCTTGTTGACTAATTTGCTATATGTGTTATACTTCAAATAGAACAGAAAAAAGAGATACAGATCCGGAAGGGAGTTGAGAAGTATGGATGCTGAAAAGTTTACAAAGAAATCATTGGAAGTAATAGAGAGTTGTGAGAAGCTTGCATATGAGTATAACAATCAGGAACTGACACAGGCACATCTGATGTATGCACTTGTGACGGTGGAAGACAGTCTGATTGCGAAGCTGCTTACGAATATGGGAATCAATATGGATGCGTTTACCGGCGAATGTGAGAAACTGGTTGCAAACCGGCCGAAGGTATCGGGCGGACAGTTGTTTACAGGTCCGGAATTTTCCAAGGCATTGATTCAGGCAGAAAAAGAAGCAAAACAGATGGGTGATGACTACATTTCTGTCGAGCACATTTTCTTGGGTCTGCTTGAGAAGGCAGATAAGGATATCAAGCGAGTGATAAATGCGTATGGTATCACAAGAGGTAAATTCCTTGAGGTGCTGGCAAATATCCGTGGTAACCGGAAGGTGGAGAGCGATAATCCGGAAGATACTTACGATGCACTGAACAAATACGGATACAATCTGGTACAACGTGCCAGAGAACAGAAACTTGATCCGGTCATCGGACGTGACAATGAAATCCGGAACATCATCCGAATACTGTCCCGTAAGACAAAGAACAACCCGGTTTTGATCGGTGAACCTGGTGTAGGTAAGACTGCCGCTATCGAGGGATTGGCACAGCGTATCGTGCGTGGAGATGTCCCGGATTCGCTCAAAGATAAAGATATTTTTGCCTTGGATATGGGTGCGCTGTTGGCAGGCGCCAAGTATCGTGGCGAGTTCGAGGAGCGTCTGAAGGCAGTCCTTGATGAAGTGAAGAATTCCGAAGGTCATCTGATCTTGTTTATCGATGAGATTCATACAATCGTTGGAGCTGGTAAGACAGAAGGTTCTATGGATGCGGGTAATATGTTGAAGCCTATGCTTGCACGTGGTGAGCTGCATTGCATCGGTGCGACAACGCTGGATGAATACCGGAAATACATCGAGAAGGATGCGGCATTGGAGCGTCGTTTCCAGCCGGTTATGGTAAATGAGCCGACTGTGGAAGATACAATTTCCATCCTGCGTGGTATTAAGAACCGGTATGAAGTGTTCCATGGTGTCAAGATCAGTGATGGCGCATTGGTTAGTGCCGCAACACTTTCAAACCGTTATATCACCGATCGTTTCCTGCCGGATAAGGCAATAGACCTGGTTGATGAAGCGTGTGCGATGATTAAGACGGAGCTTGATTCCATGCCTGCTGAATTGGATGAGATATCCAGAAAGATCATGCAGAGAGAGATTGAGGAAGCCGCTCTTAAAAATGAAACCGATCATCTGAGTCAGGATCGTCTGCAGGTACTTCGGAAAGAACTGGAGGATCTGCGTGAACAGTCCAAGCAGATGAAGGCAACGTGGGAACACGAGAAGCAGGATGTTGAACGTGTACGGAAGCTTCGGGAAGAGTTAGAAGATGTGAATAACCAGATTCAGGTCGCACAGCGGGAATACAATCTGGAGAAGGCAGCAGAACTGCAATATGGTAAACTGCCGCAGATCAAGCAGGAGTTGGAACATTTGGAGGCACAGGTCAGTGAGAAGGACAGAAGTCTGGTACATGAGTGTGTCACAGAGGAAGAGATTGCGAAGATTGTTGCAAAATGGACAGGAATTCCGGTTGCAAAGCTGACCGAGAGTGAGCGTAACAAGACCTTGCATCTGGGGGATGAACTGCATAAGCGTGTCGTCGGACAGGATGAAGCAGTCCGTCTGGTCAGTGATTCCATCATCCGTTCTAAGGCAGGCATCAAGGATCCGACAAAACCGATTGGATCGTTCCTGTTCCTTGGACCGACTGGTGTAGGTAAGACAGAACTTGCGAAGTCACTTGCTGCTGCGCTGTTTGATAATGAAGCAAACATGGTGCGTATCGATATGAGTGAATACATGGAGAAGCACAGTGTGGCACGTCTGATCGGAGCGCCTCCGGGATATGTCGGATACGATGAAGGTGGACAGCTTACAGAAGCAGTCAGACGGAAACCGTATTCCGTTGTCCTCTTTGATGAGGTAGAAAAGGCACATCCGGATGTATTCAATGTACTGCTGCAGGTACTTGATGATGGACGTATCACAGACTCGAAGGGTAAGACGGTCGATTTCAAGAATACGATCCTGATCATGACATCAAACATTGGCTCTGAGTATCTGCTTGAAGGTATCGATGAGAATGGCGAGATCAAGCCGGAGGCGTCGGCACAGGTTATGGCGGGCTTGAAGAATCATTTCCGTCCGGAGTTTTTGAACCGTCTGGATGAGATTATCATGTTCAAGCCACTTGACAAGGCGTCTATCAGTGGTATTGTCAATCTGCTGCTTACAGATCTTAATAAGCGGATTGCAGATAAGGAACTGACACTGAAACTCACCGATGCAGCGATGGATCATGTTATCGAAGCCGGTTACGATCCGCATTATGGGGCGCGGCCACTCAAGCGTTATCTGCAGAAGAATGTGGAGACACTGGTTGCAAAGAGCATCCTGTCGAATGAGCTTCGTGCAGGCGATACGATTACGCTTGATTATGATGGCAATGCTCTGTATATCAAGAAGTAAGCGTAATGTGTGCGGGATAGTAACTTGAGATGTTGAATGCACATAGCATAAGTCGGTTGCGAGGCAGAAAGCAAAACGATGCCGGAGAGACATATATAATTATAATATAATGATACCGTCAATATGGGAGCAATCCTGTATTGAAGGTATTTTTTTCGCCCGATTACGTGGGAGCATGATTTCGTACAGCAATTCTGCCAAAGTATCAGACTGTGCGCATAGCTGTTCGGTGTCAATATTGGAGCAAATGTCAGTATTTGAAGATGACTGCTCAAACATGAAAAAATGTTATGAAGCTTGTTCGGAGTAAAGAACAAATAATATTATAGTTTGCTCCAATGCTTTTATTCATTTTTTTGAATAAGTTGGAGCAATTGCGCAAGAAAACCGTATCTGCACCAAGATACATGGAATGACAAGGAAAAACATTAGGAGTAATTTATCCATAATCACAAAAAGACTCCAAAGCAAGCAGACGGCAAGGATCGGCGTTGGAGTATAATTAAGCGTATTAGTTATATTGCTCCTAAAAGGTTGTTCAGACTACAAAAACATGGTAAAATAAGCAAGGCAAAACGTGCAGGATATACATGCGTAAGTATATAGAATGTAGATGAATCACATATAATTTCAAGATGGTCTGTAAGCATATAGATATGTTTGAATCTTAGAAGTTCTTAATGCTTGAAGGATTATTTAGAAATGATTGAACACGATGTTCAATCAAGTCGCCACTGAGCCATGGATGGCGAATTGGCGACGGTTTCGTGCGGTGTCAATATGTGGATCAGAGCATTTAGAACTTCTTAGGTTCAATACATTTATATGCGACAGACTATGTGAAATTATATGTGATTTGGAGAGACGCATATACTTACGCATGTATATCACGGCATGTACGAAAGGAGACAAAACTATGTGGGCAAACGAAAGTGTATTTTATCAGATTTATCCGCTTGGCTTTTGTGGTGCACCATTTGAAAACGATGGGAAACTTGTGTCACGAATCAAGAAGGTAGAGGACTGGATTCCTCACATTCAAAAGCTTGGCGCCAACGCAATATATTTCTCACCGGTGTTCGAGAGTGATACACACGGCTACAACACGAGAGATTACACGAAGATCGACTGCCGCCTTGGCACGAATGAGGATTTCAAGGAAGTGGTTGACAAACTGCATGCAGCAGGAATCAAGGTTGTATTAGATGGAGTATTCAACCATGTGGGACGAGGCTTCTGGGCATTCCAGGATGTACTGAAAAACCGCTGGGATTCCCCGTACAAAGACTGGTTTCATATCAGCTTTGATGGAAATTCCAATTATAACGATGGTCTCTGGTACGAAGGATGGGAAGGAAACTTCGACCTTGTCAAATTAAACCTTCGCAACGAAGAAGTAATCCAGCATATTTTATCCTGTGTCAAGGGATGGATTGATGAGTTCGATATTGACGGACTCCGTTTGGATGTGGCATATTGCTTAGATCACGATTTCATCCGCAGACTGCGTGCGCATTGTGACGGACTGAAGCAGGATTTCTTCTTATTGGGAGAACTACTGCATGGCGATTACAATGTATTTGTAAATGATGGCATGCTGCACAGTGCGACAAACTATATGTGCTATAAGGGCCTTTACTCAAGCTTCAACTGCATGAACATGTTCGAGATCATTCATAGTCTGCTGCAGCAGTTTGGACCGGAAGAATGGACTCGCTATAAAGGAAAACATTTCCTGTCCTTCGTGGACAATCACGATGTGACAAGAGTGGCAAGCATCCTGACGAACAAGAATCATCTGCCGCTTATTTATGCACTTGCATTCGGCATGCCGGGTATCCCTTGTGTATACTATGGAAGCGAGTGGGGGGCAGAAGGCAGAAAAGAAGAGGGTGATCCGTCTTTGCGTCTCAGCTATGAGAAGCCGGAATGGAACGAACTGACAGACTGGATCAGCAAGCTGGCAGAGGCAAAGAAGCATAGCGAGGCATTGAATTACGGTGGTTTCCGTTCGGTTGTACTCACGAATCATCAGTGCATCTTCGAAAGAAAATCCGAGCATGAACGCGTGCTTGTGGCAATCAATGCAAGTGACCAGCCATATACGGCGCATTTTGATGCCGGATGTGGAATGGCACAGGATCTGATTACCGGACAGCCGCATGATTTCGGAGGCGGCTCTGAACTTCCTCCATATTCTGCAGCATTCTGGAAGATGGAGCATTAATGACTTTGAAATTATATAAACACCATAGATAAGAAACATCTGCACATCCGGCAAGGGCGCAGGCTGATTTCTTCAACAAATAAAAAGTCTCGCATAAACTATACAGAAGGTGTATGTTTGCGAGGCTTTTTTTATGGCAGTAAAAATCGTGATTGACGCCGGACATGGTGGATATGATGCCGGCGCTACGTATAATGGAAGAAGAGAGAAGGATGATACGCTGGCACTGGCACTTGCGGTCGGTGAGATATTGGAGGCACAGGGATACGATGTCATCTATACGAGAACGGATGATGTCTATGACTCCCCGGTGCAGAAGGCACGGATCGGAAATGAGAGCGGGGCGGATTTCTTTGTATCTATTCACCGGAATTCTTCTCCGTCACCGAACCAGTATAATGGTGTACAGACGTTAATCTATAATAATGCCGGACTGAAGGCAGTAATGGCGGAAAATGTGAACAACGAACTCGAACAGGTCGGTTACCGTAACATCAATGTCGTGGAACGACCGGACCTTGCGGTACTCCGGCGTACGAAGATGCCGGCAATTTTGGTAGAAGCCGGATTTATCAACAGCGATGAGGACAATAATCTCTTTGATACAAAGTTTTCCGAGACAGCGGAGGCAATCGCACGCGGAATCGACGAGACAATCCGGGATGCGGGCTATGCAGTGTCACAGACTGGAAATCGGGAAGGTGCGGTAAAGTCTGCCATACAGAACGAAAAACGGGGAACTGAAACGAGTGCCAGTGCAGATGAAAACCGGAAAAATAAAGTATATGCCGGTACACAGGTGGTAAATGAGTATTACGGGATTTCGCGAACGGTTCCTGCATTTGCGGAAGAGGAACCGCAGACATCGACGGGTTACCAGATTCTGGTTGGAATCTACCGGACATTCGGTACTGCATCATATCAGGCAAACCGGTTTATCAATGCAGGATATGATGCGATGGTGTATGAGGATGATGGATTGTATCAGGTGCGCGTCGGGGATTATGAAACAATCGAAGATGCAATCATCGCACAGCGGGAACTGCGCGACCGCGGATACGATACGCTGATTGTGTATAAGGTATAATCTTAGAAAAACAGCACTTAAAAGAAATGCTGCAATGTATATAAATAAAATATTGGCAAATAAATCTTGGTACGATATCAGTTTTGACATATATAAAATTATTGAAAACTGTTCAAAATTGTCGATAAAACTGAAAAATAGGTATTGACAACCATAGGTTTACATGATAAAGTATCAAACGATGAACTGCCGTAGACAGTAGGTGCCGAAAGGCATAAGCAGGTAAACGCCTACCGAGGAAGAATCGTGATGAACGAATTTTAACTCTCATACTGCGGTATGGGAGTTTTTCTTTTAAGTGCAGTTTCCGTTAATATTATAAGGAGGTGCAAGACTTTGGCTAAGATCGAGTTAAAACAGCCTGTCGTTGAGGAAATCAAAGAGAATATTAAGGACGCAAAGTCAGTAGTATTGGTTGATTACCGTGGACTTACAGTTGATCAGGATACACAGCTTCGTAAGTCAATGAGAGAGGCAGATGTCATTTACAAGGTATACAAGAATACCATGGTAAAGATTGCTATCGCTGGTACAGAGTTCGAGTCATTAAAGGACGAGCTCGAAGGACCTACAGCCGTTGTTATCTCTAAGACAGATGCAACAGCTCCTGCAAGACTGGCAGCTAATTTCGCTAAGGCGAACCCGGCGCTTGAGCTTAAGAGCGGTGTTGTTGAGGGTACTCACTACGACACAGACGGCATTAAGACAATCGCTACAATTCCTTCCAGAGACGAACTTATCTCTAAGTTCCTTGGAAGCATCCAGTCACCAATTACAAACTTTGCCCGTGTTATTAAGCAGATTGCTGAGAGCAAGGAAGCATAATTGGAATTATTAAGATTGTAATCTACAAACAAATTTAAATTATAATGGAGGATTATTATTATGACAACTCAGGAAATTATTGAAGTTATCAAAGGTTTATCAGTATTAGAGTTAAATGACCTTGTAAAGGCATGTGAGGAAGAGTTCGGCGTATCTGCAGCAGCAGGCGTTGTAGTTGCAGCAGCAGGCGGAGACGGTGCTGGCGCAGCTGAGGAGAAGGATTCCTTTGACGTAGAGCTTACAGAAGTAGGTCCTAACAAGGTTAAGGTTATCAAGGTTGTTCGTGATTGTACAGGTCTTGGACTTAAGGAAGCTAAGGACGTTGTTGATGGCGCTCCTAAGGTTCTTAAGGAAGGTGCTTCTAAGGAAGAAGCTAACGAGATTAAGGAGAAGCTTGAGGCTGAAGGCGCTAAGGTTACTCTTAAGTAATTTCGACTTAAACAATCTATGTCCGGTTTGGCAGATGCCAAGCCGGATTTTTTATCTAAGAAATAGGATACGGTATCTTTTTTTGTTTTTCTGCAATTTTTTTCAAAAAGTGTGTTGACACAAAATTCCAATCGTGATAGTATAGTAAAATGTCATTACTATGGATATGTGTGCTATAAAATCGGATAGTAAGGAAAAAACCAAATAAATTCAAGGGGTGAATGCGTCGATGAAAAAGTACAGAATGCGTCCTGTGAAATCGGGAAGAGGAATGCGTATGAGTTTTTCAACTGAGAAGAGAGTTTTGGATATGCCAAACCTCATCGAAGTACAGAAGAATTCGTATCAGTGGTTCCTTGATGAAGGCTTGAGAGAAGTGTTCAAGGATATTTCTCCAATCGTTGATTATACAGGAAATTTGAGTTTGGAACTGGTTGATTATCAGTTGTGTAAGGATGACATCAAGTACACGATCGAGGAGTGTAAAGAACGTGATGCAACTTATGCAGCTCCAATCAAGGTCAATGTGCATCTTCGTAATGAAGAGACAGGCGAGATTGCACAGCATGATATCTTCATGGGTGATCTTCCGCTTATGACAGAGACAGGTACATTCGTAATCAATGGTGCGGAACGTGTTATCGTCAGCCAGCTGGTTCGTTCTCCTGGTATCTATTATGCACTGGATCATGATAAGTTTGGTAAGACCTTGTACTCATCCACAGTAATTCCAAACCGTGGTGCATGGCTGGAGTATGAGACGGATTCTAATGATGTATTTTACGTACATGTAGATAGAAATAGAAAAGTGCCGATCACAGTGCTGATTCGTGCGCTTGGTTTTGGTACCAATCAGGAGATCATTGACCTGTTTGGTGAGGAACCAAAGATCATGGCGAGTCTCGAGAAGGATGTTTCAAACAGCTTTGAGACAGGTGTTATAGAGCTGTATAAGAAGCTTCGTCCGGGTGAGCCGGAGGAAGTAGAGAACGCAACCAACCTCTTCATGGGCATGTTCTTCGATGCAAGAAGATATGACTTGGCGAAGGTTGGACGTTACAAATATAATAAGAAGCTCGCACTCAAAAATCGTATTGCGGGACATGTCCTTGCAGAGGATGTCATCGACCCAAGTACTGGTGAGGTTCTGTTTGCAGCTGGCACAACTCTTACAAGAGAGGATGCAACTGCTATCCAGAACGCAGCAGTTCCGTTTGTGTACATTCAGACAGAGGAGAAGAATGTAAAGGTTTTGTCAAACCTTATGGTAGATCTTTCTGAGTACGTAGGCTTTGATCCGAAGGAAATCGGTATCCATGAGGCAGTTTACTATCCGGTATTAGAGAAGCTTCTGCAGGAATATGATGATGAGGATGAGTTGAAGGCAGCTATCGAAGCATCAGTAGCAGAACTCGTTCCGAAGCATATTACAAAGGAAGATATCATTGCTTCTATTAACTATAATATTCATCTGGAGTACGGCATCGGTAACTTCGACGATATCGACCACCTGGGCAACCGTCGTATCCGTGCGGTTGGTGAATTGCTCCAGAATCAGTATAGAATCGGTCTTTCCCGTATGGAAAGAGTCGTTCGTGAGCGAATGACAACACAGGATAAGGATGCTGTTACACCACAGTCTCTGATCAACATCAAGCCTGTCACAGCAGCAGTCAAGGAGTTCTTCGGAAGCTCCCAGTTGTCACAGTTCATGGATCAGAACAACCCTCTTTCCGAGCTGACACATAAGAGACGTCTGTCAGCCCTTGGCCCTGGTGGTTTGTCACGTGATCGTGCCGGATTCGAGGTTCGAGATGTACATTATACACATTATGGTAGAATGTGTCCGATTGAGACACCTGAAGGTCCGAATATCGGTCTGATCAACTCACTTGCAACCTATGCAAGAATCAATGAATATGGTTTTATCGAGGCACCATACAGAAAGGTTGATAAGTCAGATCCTTCAAACCCTGTCGTTACAGACGAAGTTATATATATGACGGCAGACGAAGAAGATAACTATATTGTAGCGCAGGCGAATGAAGCACTGGATGAGGAAGGACACTTCAAGAAGAACAATGTATCCGGTCGTTTCAGAGAAGAAACATCTGAGTTCCCGAAGGCAAACGTAGACTTCATGGACGTATCACCGAAGATGGTATTCTCTGTAGCTACATCCATGATTCCGTTCCTCGAGAACGATGATGCGAACCGTGCTCTCATGGGATCCAACATGCAGCGTCAGGCAGTTCCTCTTCTCCGTACAGAGGCTCCGGTTGTCGGAACCGGTATGGAAGGCAAGGCAGCTGTTGACTCAGGTGTATGTATTGTTGCTAAGCATGATGGTGTTGTTGAGATGTCTTCAAGTGAGAAGATTATCGTAAAATGTGATGATGGTACGTTGGATGAGTACCACGTAATCAAGTTTGCCCGAAGCAACCAGGGTAACTGTATGAACCAGCGCCCAATCGTTAAGAGGGGTGACCGCGTAACAAAGGGAATGGTAATCGCAGATGGTGCATCTACATCAAACGGTGAGATCGCACTTGGTAAGAACCCACTGATCGGTTTCATGACATGGGAAGGTTACAACTACGAGGATGCCGTTCTGTTAAGCGAGAGACTGGTAAAGGAAGATGTTTATACATCTGTTCATATTGAAGAGTATGAGACAGAGGCAAGAGATACGAAGCTCGGGCCGGAAGAGATTACAAAGGAAGTTTCCGGAAATGGTGACAATGCCCTGAAGGATCTCGATGAGAATGGCGTTATCCGTATCGGTGCTGAGGTTCGTGCCGGCGATATCTTAGTTGGTAAGGTTACTCCGAAGGGAGAAACTGAGGCAACAGCCGAAGAGAGACTGCTTCGCGCAATCTTCGGTGAGAAAGCAAAAGAGACAAGAGATACATCACTGAAGGTGCCACATGGCGCATATGGTGTTGTTATGGATACAAAGATCTTTACGAGAGAAAATGGTGATGAGCTGCCACCGGGAGTTAACAAGTCTGTTCGTGTATATATTGCACAGAAGAGAAAGATTTCCGTTGGTGATAAGATGGCCGGCCGTCATGGTAACAAGGGTGTTATCTCGCGTATCCTCCCGGTTGAGGATATGCCATTCCTGCCAAATGGACGTCCGCTCGATATCGTGTTGAATCCATTGGGTGTACCTTCCCGTATGAATATCGGACAGGTGCTTGAGATTCACCTGAGTCTTGCTGCAAAGGTACTTGGATTTAATGTATCCACGCCGGTCTTTGATGGTGCAAATGAGCATGATATCATGGATGCTCTGGAGATGGCAAACGATTATGCAAACTCCGATTGGGAGACATTCTATGAGAAATATAAGGATGATACAGAGAAGGAAGTTATGGATTATCTGTACGAGAACCGTGCCCACCGTGAAGAGTGGAAGGGTGTTCCGATTAACCGTACAGGTAAGGTAAAGGTACGTGATGGTAGAACCGGAGAGGAATTTGATTCACCGGTTACAATCGGATTCATGCATTACCTGAAACTGCATCATCTGGTTGATGATAAGATCCATGCACGTTCTACAGGTCCTTACGGAATGGTTACACAGCAGCCGCTTGGTGGTAAGGCACAGTTTGGTGGACAGCGTTTTGGTGAGATGGAGGTTTGGGCTCTCGAGGCCTATGGCGCATCTCATACATTGCAGGAGATCCTGACAGTGAAGTCCGATGATGTAACAGGTCGTCTGAAGACTTACGAAGCAATCATCAAGGGTGATAATATTCCGGCTCCTGGTATTCCGGAGTCCTTCAAGGTATTGCTCAAAGAGTTCCAGTCACTTGGTCTGGATGTTGGTGTGCTGGATGACAACGGAAATGAAGTGGAACTTGGCGAGACAACCGATACCGGAAATGAAAACGTTAAGAAGTATATGGGTGAAAATCCGGATGACTATAACGAGGATCTTGATGAGAACGGTTATAGCGGAATCAACGAAGAGAATGAGCTGGAGGCATTGGATATGGATTATTCCGACGACTATGATGTTGAAGATGGCTCGTTCGAAGATGGATTCGGCGATGATGAATTTTAAGGAAGGAGATTTGTAAGAGATGTTAGCGATGAACAACGAAAAAGAGCAAGAGCAGCCTATTAATTTTGATGCCATCAGAATTGGACTTGCATCTCCTGAAAAGATTAGAGAGTGGTCACATGGTGAAGTAACAAAGCCGGAGACAATCAACTACAGAACTTTGAAGCCAGAGAAGGATGGACTTTTCTGTGAGAGAATTTTTGGACCTAGCAAGGATTGGGAATGTCATTGTGGAAAGTACAAGAAGATCCGTTTCAAGGGCGTTGTCTGTGACCGTTGTGGTGTAGAGGTAACAAAGGCTTCTGTACGTCGTGAGCGTATGGGACATATTGAACTTGCTGCACCGGTATCACATATTTGGTATTTTAAGGGTATTCCAAGCCGGATCGGTCTGATGCTGGATCTGTCTCCGAAGCTTTTGGAGAAGGTGCTTTATTTTGCAGCCTATATCGTAATTGATCCGGGCGAGACGAATCTGGAGTACCGTCAGGTTCTGTCTGAGGCAGAGTACCGCAAGGCAGATGAAGATTTCGGTGGAAAGTTCCGTGCAGGTATGGGAGCTGAGGCAATCAAGGAATTGCTTCAGTCAGTTGATCTGGATAAGGAATATGAGACATTGACAGAGGAGCTTCAGACCGCAACCGGCCAGAAGCGTGCAAGAGTAATCAAGCGTCTGGAGGTTGTAGAGGCATTCCGTAATTCCAATAACAAGCCGGAGTGGATGATTCTGGATGCAATTCCGGTTATCCCACCGGATATCCGTCCGATGGTTCAGCTTGATGGTGGTAGATTCGCAACATCAGATCTGAATGATCTGTATCGTCGAATCATCAACCGTAACAACCGTCTGAAGAGACTGCTTGAGCTTAAGGCACCGGATATTATTGTCCGTAATGAGAAGCGTATGTTGCAGGAAGCAGTAGATGCGTTGATTGATAACGGTAGAAGAGGACGTGCAGTTACAGGTCCTGGTAACCGTGCATTGAAGTCACTTTCCGATATGCTGAAAGGTAAGCAGGGACGTTTCCGTCAGAACCTTCTTGGTAAGCGTGTTGACTATTCCGGACGTTCCGTTATCGTCGTAGGACCAGAGCTGAAGATCTACCAGTGTGGTCTGCCAAAGGAAATGGCTATCGAGCTGTTCAAGCCTTTCGTTATGAAAGAACTGACAGCACGTGGAATGGCAAATAACGTTAAGAATGCTAAGAAGATGGTAGAGTCTCTGGATAAGGAAGTGTGGGATGTACTTGAGGATGTAATCAAAGAGCATCCGGTTATGCTGAACCGTGCCCCGACACTTCACAGACTTGGTATTCAGGCATTTGAGCCAATCCTTGTAGAAGGTAAGGCAATCAAGCTTCACCCACTCGTATGTACCGCGTTCAACGCCGACTTCGATGGTGACCAGATGGCCGTGCATCTCCCGCTTTCGGTAGAAGCACAGTCAGAGTGTAGATTCCTTCTTCTTTCACCTAACAACCTGTTGAAGCCTTCTGATGGTGGCCCGGTAGCTGTTCCTTCTCAGGATATGGTACTTGGTATCTACTATCTGACGATGGAGCGTTATGCAAGCATTTCCGACGAGGAAGCTGAGAAGGTTGAGATCAAGAAGGAATACCTTGCAGAAGATGAGCAGGGCAACTTGGAGCAACTCTCTAAGGATTGTTATGCAGGTGAACTCGATGCAGATGATTATATAAGAATTTGTGTTGTTGCGAAGAAGACAAAAGCAGAAACATTCTATAAGAACATTGTAGGAACCGTAAGAAACTTCATGAAGCCGAAGTTCAGCAGCGAAAACCTTGCAATGCTTGCATATGAGAACAAAGAAATTACACTTCATCAGAAGATTGAAGTAGTTCGTACCGTTACAACTCCGGACGGCGAGAAACATACAGGATTTGTAGAGTGTACACTTGGACGTCTGATCTTCAATGAGATTATTCCGCAGGATCTTGGATTTGTAGACAGAACAAATCCGGATAACATCCTGGAGCCGGAGATCAACTTCCATGTTGACAAGAAACAGTTGAAGAAGATCCTTGATAAGTGCATCAATACGCATGGTGTTACAAAGTCCGCTGAGGTATTGGATGATATCAAGGCAATGGGTTATAAGTATTCTACAAGAGGCGCAATCTCCGTATCTATTTCTGATATGACGGTGCCTGCAGCAAAGAAGACAATTCTTGAGGATGCACAGGAAATCGTAGATAAGGAAAACTTCTTGTATGGACGTGGATATCTGACAGACGAAGAACGTTATCGTGGAGTTGTCCGTACATGGGAAGTTGCCGATGACAAGCTGACAAAGGCTCTGTTGGATGGACTTGACAAGTACAACAACATTTACATGATGGCAGACTCCGGTGCCCGTGGTAGTGATAAGCAGATCAAGCAGCTGGCTGGTATGCGTGGTTTGATGGCAGATACATCTGGTCGTACAATCGAACTTCCTATCAAGTCAAACTTCCGTGAAGGCCTTGACGTATTGGAGTACTTCATCTCTGCACATGGTGCCCGTAAGGGACTTTCAGATACAGCCCTTCGTACAGCCGATTCCGGATATCTGACACGTCGTCTGGTAGATGTATCGCAGGATCTGATCATCCGTGATGTAGATTGTAGTGCAGACCGTGATGAGAAGCCTGGTATGTATGTAGAAGTATTCATGGAAGGTGACCGTGTTGTTGAGAGTCTGAAGGATCGTATCACAGGTCGGTATGCAGCTGAGAGTATCTTTGATAAAGATGGCAACATGCTTGTGAAGGTTAACCACATGATTACACCAAAGCGTGCAGAAAATGTACTGAAGAATGGTGTCGACAAGGATGGCATACCATTTACACTTGAAGGTGAGTCAGAGCCAAGAAGAGATGCGAAGATTAAGATTCGTACAATTCTTACCTGCCGTTCACACCTTGGTGTATGTTCAAAGTGTTATGGATCGAACATGGCAACCGGCCAGGCAGTTCAGGTTGGTGAAGCGGTCGGTATCATCGCTGCCCAGTCAATCGGTGAGCCTGGTACACAGCTTACAATGAGAACGTTCCATACAGGTGGTGTTGCCGGTGGAGATATTACACAGGGTCTTCCTAGAGTTGAAGAGTTGTTCGAGGCAAGAAAGCCGAAGGGACTTGCAATCATCACAGAGTTTGGTGGTGTGGTTGAGATCCGTGAGACAAAGAGAAAACGTGAAGTTGTTATTACAAATCAGGAGACAGGCGAAGCTAAGGCTTACCTCATTCCTTACGGCTCACGTTTGAAGGTACAGGATGGACAGGTGCTTGAAGCCGGTGACGAGCTGACAGAAGGTTCTGTAAATCCACATGATATTCTGAAGATAAAGGGCGTACGTGCTGTACAGGATTACATGATCCGCGAGGTACAGAGAGTATACCGTCTGCAGGGTGTTGAAATCAATGATAAGCATATCGAGGTTATCGTTCGTCAGATGCTGAAGAAGATCCGTATTGAGGAAAGCGGAGACAGTGAATATCTCCCTGGCATCAATGTGGATGCTCTCGAATTCGCGGAAATGAACGAGAAGCTTGAAGCAGAGGGTAAGGAGCCTGCAAAGGGAACACAGATCATGCTTGGTATTACCAAGGCATCTCTTGCAACGAATTCCTTCTTATCAGCAGCATCCTTCCAGGAGACAACAAAGGTGTTGACCGATGCAGCTATTAAGGGCAAGGTTGATCCATTGATCGGTCTGAAGGAGAACGTCCTGATCGGTAAGCTGATTCCTGCAGGTACAGGTATGAAGCGTTATCGTAATGTGAAGCTTGACACAGGTGATGGAAACATCGATATGTCAGAGGTTCTGGAGGAAAATAGCGACGAAGCAGTCGACGTTGCAGAGGAAACAGTTCCGGCAGGCGCTTCAGATTCAGAAGAGTAATTCAATCGGTGATTCTGATTTGAAATAGGATATCACTAAGAAATAAAAGGTTAAACGCGTATAATCATGGTTGATTGTACGCGTTTTTCTTCTGAATAAAATAATTTGCAAGAATTTTTTGAAAATTGTCGGAATCCTGTTGACATCCAGCGGATTCGATAATATAATAGTCAAGCATGCGTTTAGGACGTGTGTTTTTTGTGCATACTTCTGTATGCATGGTGTAAAATATTTTGAATGGAGGTGAAAACATGCCAACTTTTAACCAGTTAGTTAGAAAGGGAAGACAGACTGTAGAGAAGAAGTCTACTGCACCAGCACTCTTGAGAAGCTATAACTCTCTTAAGAAGAAGCCTACTGAGACAGCATCACCACAGAAGAGAGGTGTTTGTACAGCAGTTAAGACAGCTACTCCTAAGAAGCCTAACTCAGCTCTTAGAAAGATCGCCAGAGTTCGTCTTTCAAACGGAATCGAGGTTACATCTTACATCCCAGGAGAAGGTCACAACCTTCAGGAGCACAGCGTTGTTCTGATCCGTGGTGGTAGAGTAAAGGACTTACCTGGTACAAGATACCATATCATCAGAGGTACTCTTGATACAGCAGGTGTTGCTAAGAGACGTCAGGCACGTTCTAAGTACGGTGCTAAGAGACCGAAGGATGCAAAATAAATCGGTAGATTAGTATTGTAACAGTTCGTATTTCAAGAACTAAAAAGTGCGAAAGTAGGTTATGTTTTCCATTATTTATAGAAGGAAAGATAGCAATTTCCGCACGAACACATTTCCACAATACTCAAGTACAGCAGGTAACGGTTTGCTGTATCTCTATTGAGGGGAATGTGAGTACCGTTGAATTAATTCGGATTGAATGATCCAAAAATAATTAAGGAGGGAAGAACCGTGCCACGTAAAGGACATATTGCAAAAAGAGACGTATTAGCGGATCCAATTTACAACAATAAGATCGTTACAAAGCTTATCAACAACATCATGCTTGATGGTAAGAAGGGTGTTGCTCAGAAGATCGTTTACGGTGCTTTTGACCGTATCGCAAACGAGACTGGTAAGGAGGCTTTAGAGGTTTTTGATGCTGCTATGAATAACATCATGCCATCACTCGAGGTTAAGGCCAGACGTATCGGTGGTGCAACATACCAGGTTCCAATCGAAGTAAGACCTGACAGAAGACAGGCTTTAGCACTTCGTTGGCTGACAACTTACTCACGTGCAAGAAGTGAGAAGACTATGGAAGAAAGACTTGCAAAAGAGCTTATGGATGCAGCAAACAATACAGGCGCATCTGTTAAGAGAAAAGAAGACATGCACAAGATGGCAGAGGCAAACAAGGCATTTGCTCATTACAGATTCTAGTTTTCGGGTGCATATATACTAAAATAAGGAGGAAAAAACCTTGGCTGGAAGAGAATATCCACTTGATAGAACAAGAAACATCGGTATCATGGCACATATTGATGCTGGTAAGACAACTCTTACAGAGAGAATTCTTTACTATACCGGTGTAAACTATAAGATTGGTGAGACTCATGATGGCGCTTCTACCATGGACTGGATGGAGCAGGAGAAAGAGCGTGGTATCACAATCACATCTGCTGCTACAACATGTCACTGGACATTAGAGGATCATCATAAGAAGAAGCCAGGTGCTTTAGAGCACCGTATCAACATCATTGATACTCCGGGACACGTAGACTTTACTGTTGAGGTAGAGCGTTCACTTCGTGTATTGGACGGAGCAGTTGGTGTATTTGATGCAAAGGCTGGTGTTGAGCCACAGTCAGAGAACGTATGGCGTCAGGCTGACACATACAATGTTCCACGTATGGCATTCATCAATAAGATGGATAAGATGGGTGCAGACTTCTTCATGTCTGTACAGACAATCATTGACCGTCTTGGCAAGAATGCAATTCCTGTACAGATTCCAATCGGACAGGAAGATGACTTCATCGGACTGATCGATCTGTTCGAGATGGATGCATACTATTATAAGAACGATGAGGGTACAGATATCGAGATCACAGAGGTTCCTGCAGATTTGAAGGAGCTTGCTGATAAGTGGCATGAGAATCTGGTAGAGAAGTGTTGTGAGCTTGATGATGACCTTATGATGCAGTATCTTGAGGGTGAGGAGCCATCTGTCGCTGATATGAAGGCTGCACTCCGTAAGGGTACAATTGCAAACGAGGCAGTTCCTGTATTCTGTGGTTCTGCATACAAGAACAAGGGTGTCCAGAAGATGCTTGATGGTGTCATTGAGTATATGCCTGCTCCTACAGATATCCCTGATATCACAGGTACAGACGAAGATGGTAACGAGGTAACTCGTCCTTCATCTGATGAGGCTCCATTTGCAGCACTTGCATTTAAGATTATGACAGATCCTTTCGTAGGAAAGTTAGCATTCTTCAGAGTATATTCCGGTACATTGAACTCAGGTTCTTATGTACTGAACGCAACAAAGGGTAAGAAGGAGCGTGTAGGACGTATCGTTCAGATGCATGCAAATTCCCGTACAGAGATCGACAAGGTTTACTCTGGTGATATCGCTGCAGCGGTTGGATTCAAGGTTACAACAACCGGAGATACAATCTGTGACGAGCAGCATCCGGTAATCCTTGAGTCTATGGAATTCCCTGAGCCGGTTATTGAGCTTGCTATCGAGCCAAAGACAAAGAATGATCAGGGTAAGATGGGTGAAGCTTTGGCAAAGCTTGCTGAAGAAGATCCTACATTCCGTGCACATACAGACAAAGAGACAGGTCAGACAATCATCGCAGGTATGGGCGAGCTTCACTTGGAAGTTATCGTTGATCGTCTTCTCCGTGAGTTTAAGGTTGAGGCAAACGTTGGTGCACCTCAGGTTGCTTACAAGGAGACATTTACAAAGGCTGTTGATGTAGATAGCAAGTATGCTAAGCAGTCTGGTGGTCGTGGTCAGTATGGTCACTGTAAGGTTAAGTTCGAGCCTATGGATCCAAACGGCGAAGAGCAGTTTATTTTCGAGTCAACTGTTGTCGGTGGTGCTATTCCTAAGGAATACATCCCAGCTGTTGGTGAAGGTATCGAGGAAGCAGCAAAGGCTGGTATTCTTGGCGGATATCCGGTACTTGGTGTTAAGGCAAACGTTTATGATGGTTCTTACCATGAAGTCGATTCTTCAGAGATGGCATTCCACATCGCTGGTTCTATGGCATTCAAGGATGCTATGGCAAAGGGTGGAGCAGTGCTTCTTGAGCCTATCATGAAGGTTGAGGTTACAATGCCTGAGGAGTACCTCGGTGATGTAATCGGTAGCCTGAATGCAAAGCGTGGACAGATCCAGAGCATGGACGATATCGGTGGTGGAAAGATTGTTAAGGCATTGGTTCCACTTGCTGAGATGTTCGGTTACTCTACAGAGCTTCGTTCTTCTACACAGGGACGTGGTAACTACTCTATGTTCTTCGAGAAGTATGAGCAGTGTCCAAAGAACATTCAGGAGAAGGTTCTTGCAAACAAGAACGCATAATTTGTCTGCAAAGTATATTTGTAGTATAAATTTATAAAAATGCTTGAAAATATCGCTATATTTTAATATAATGATTTTTAGCCGAGTAAACGCCCGGAAAGGGCAATAAAATGCCCGGAGGGGCTATATTAAGGAGGAAATTATAATGGCAAAGGAAAAGTTTAACAGATCAAAGCCACATTGTAACATTGGTACAATCGGACACGTTGACCACGGTAAAACTACTTTAACAGCTGCAATTACAAAGGTATTGGCTGCT
>ULWY01076479.1_pt1 | contig 45067 bp, 36 predicted proteins | sample 1960761 | NCBI WGS metagenome assembly ULWY01 (sample SAMEA4835824, study PRJEB28245) | human gut metagenome | biome: gut microbiome; material: fecal sample | place: Denmark | collected 2008 | reverse complement strand
ATTCCTGTAACTTATAATTCAAGTGGGGATGTAGTTGTTGCCGATACTAGCACTAAGTGGTATGACTATTCAAAACATGAATGGGCTAATGCTGTATTAGTTAACTGTGCTGATAGTACAATAAAATCTAAGTATTTTAATGATGATATGAGTTTAAAATCAAGTGCTGTTGGTTCGACTATTTCTATGGATGAAATACTTCAAATGTATGTTTATATTCCAAGATATAGGTATAAATTGTTTAATGCCAATAATGGAACAAGTAAGGAACATGCAATTGATATAATTTTTGAAAAAGTTAGTACTGAGAAATCTAATGGTACAGAAAATGGTGAGTGGCTTACTCATCCAGCTTTTACTTTTGGTAATACGAAATTACCTGGTATATGGGTAGGCAAATTTGAAGCCTCAGGATTAACTGATAATTATCAAATTAAACCAAATCAAAAATCTATGACGCAGCTTAATCTAAGTGAGATGTTTAATACTTCTAGGACTGTAACTACCACCATGGCAAGTACTTATGAAACGAGTTCTAGTACTAGTGATAGCCATATGATAAAAAAACATTGAGTGGGGTGCAATTGCATTTTTAACCAACTCAATTTATGGACGTTATAATGATGCTTCAACTTGTATCGCATCAGGTTGTGAAGTATGGATAAATAATATTAATACTGGTTATGGTAATGGTACTGCGGTTTCTGGTCAAGTACCATGGGGTCCTTCAATTACTGGATGTTCCGGTTCTTCTGCAAGTGCCGCTGTGTCAAGTTCGCAAACTGCATGTGCCTCTGGATACGATTGGAAAACTAAGGGTGTCAATGCCACAACTACTGGAAATCAATATGGAATATATGACATGGCTGGCGGAGCATGGGAATATGTCATGGGTGTCCAAAAAGATTCAAGTGGCAATGTTCAAGTTGATTCATCCGGCTTTAGTATTTCAAGTCTTCCTGATAGTAAGTACTATGACCTTTACGATTATCAATCGGCCGGTAGTGTTGGATATACTAAGTACCATTTAGGCGATGCAACGAGAGAAGTTTTAAAAAATACTTCTAGTAAAGGACCAAATGCTTGGTGGAGTAATTATTCTAATAATATATGTAGTTCTTACCCTTGGGTTGGTCGTGGTGGCCATTATAATGGTGTATCGGACGTTGGTGTTTTCCACTTCGGCCTTCATAATGGTTTGAGCATTCCTTATCATTCGTTCCGCTCAGTAATAACTGCACCATAATAAAACAAGGAACTTTCTTCTTACTTGAAAGTTCTTTTAATATCTAAAAGTACTAAAAAAGACAACACCCATAACAGGCATTGCCTAATTTAATATAAACTAAATTTCTTGAATCTTTAAGAAGTTAGTATGAGCATCCTTAGGGAAACCACCAACAACAGCAACTAAATCACCATATTTTAAATCTAACATAGCTTTAGCTTGTTTAACACCTTCTAAAACAATACTATCAGTATCATTAGAAACAGGAACAATCTTTGGATAAACTCCCCATTTAAGTGCTAGAGAACGAGCAACCTTTTCACTAGTTACAGTAGCAACTATTAACGCATTAGGTCTTAATGAAGAAATATCTAAAGCTGTCTTACCAGTTAAAGAGTTAGCTACAATAGCCTTAATAGGTAATTCTAAAGTTGCATCAACAGCACACTTAGCAATTGTATTATGAATTGCTGTACCAAGTAACTTATAATCTTCTAAATTATATTTAGTCATCTTTTCTGCATTAACAGCAATCTTAGCCATATACTGAATAGTCTCTACTGGATACTTACCCATAGTAGTTTCATCACTAGTCATAACTGCATCACAACCAGCTAAAACAGCATTAGCAACATCATTAACCTCTGCATTAGTAGGACGAATACTTTCCTTCATTGAAGTCATCATTTGTGTAGCCATAATAACCCCTTTACCATTAGCATGACACATATTAATCATCTTTTGTTGATATAAAGGTAAATTTTCTAAACCAGTTTCAATACCTAAATCTCCACGAGCAACCATAATATAATCAGATACATCAACGATTTCTTGTAAATTATCAATAGCGTATTGAGTTTCAACCTTAGAAATAATAATCATATCAGGTCTACCATATTCTTTGCATAATGCTTTAACATCTAAAACGTCTTGTGCGCAGTTAACAAATGAAACTGCTAAATAATCACCATCATGTTCACAAGCATATTTAATATCTTCTTTATCTACATCAGAGATAAATGGAACATTAAGTTTAACCCCTGGAATACAAACTCCACGACGAGACTTAATAACCCCACCATTAATGATTTCACAAGTTAAACCATCATCTTCTTTAGAAACAACAACTAACTTATAAAAACCATCATCTAAAAGTATAGCTTGACCAACTTCTAAATCTTTTAAAATTCCTTTATAGTTAAAAGATATCTTTTCTGCTGTACCTAAAACATCTTCCTCTACAATACGAATCTTATTACCCTTAACAAGTTCAATCTTATCTTGTTCAAAAGTACAAGTTCTTAAATCAGGTCCTTTAGTATCATATAAAGTAGCAATATTAGCTCCTAATTCTTCATTAGCACGTTTAATTAAAGATTCATCTAACGCTCTTTCTTCTAAAGTAGCATGTGAAAAATTAATACGAGCAACATTCATACCAGCTTCTACAATACCTTTAAAGTTTTCCCAAACTTGTGTAGAAGGACCAATACTACAAATAATCTTTGTTTTTTTCATAAAATACTTCCTTTCTAAAGCATGTTAATCTTACCACAAAATCACAAAAAAATCTATATTTCTCTACGATAAACTACTAATTTTAGCAAAGTTTCTAATCGATAAATCTCTTAACCATATTTTTAATAAATATTTCGACATCATCCAAGGTACAATCTAACTTACCCATAAAATATTTAACAAACAAATTAACACACCCCAAAGTAAAAAAGTTAATTTCCAACGTTTTATTCTTAGAATTTCGAAAAACATTTAATTCTTTTAATCTTTTAATAATTATATTACTTAGTTTTTCCACAAAGAGTAGGGGTTCTCTTGTTTTAAGAATCGTCTTATACAACTCTTCATTTTCTTTTAAGTTCTTTATTACCTTATGAATATATTTATCTAAGTCATCAATGGTCTTTATATCACTATCATCTATGGCAATTAGCTCTAATGTCTCGTCTTGTAGTTCCTTAGCAATATCATATATTGATTCATAATGCGTATAAAATGTTGACCTACTAATATCGGCTTTCTTTACTAGTTTCGTTACACTAATATTAGCTAAACTTCCGTCCTCCTTTAAACTTTCTACAAAAGCATTCCTTATTTTTTCTTTAGTCTTTATTGACGAACAATTTTTATTCTTTACCTTCATATTTTTCCCTCTAATCTTCTAAAATTATACCATGTCACTCGTTTAAAATGTCAACAACTGTCAAAATTTAGACACTATCTATAAATTTGTACTTTATTTTCTAAGTCTTCTAGCATATAATTGTTTGTGCAGCTAAAAAAGAGCTGGTAGAAAAGAGGGTTTTATGCGTAAGATAACAGATTTTATTATTGAAAAAAGAAATTACGTTTTAACAATATTTATTATTTTATCATTATTTTGTTTATATCTATCTACCAAAGTTAATATAAACTATGATTTAACCGAATACCTACCAAGTACTTCGGAAACTAGAATAGGTATGGACATTATGAACGAAGAGTTTGGTTCTCTTCCAACTAGTAGTCTTAATGTTATGTTTAAAGATTTATCTACTGAGGATAAGCTAAGTATCAAGGATGCTTTATCTAACATTGACGGGGTATCTTCTGTAAGTTATGACACCACTAATACCTATAATAAAGATAATTATACTTTATACCAAGTAAGTGTTTCCGGGGAAAGTGATTCTACTAACGCTGCCAATGTGTATAAAACTATTAAAAATGATTACAAAGATTATGAAGTCTACATGTCAGGGGACGTTGCTACAAGAAATGCTCCTGTCTTAAAAGTTTCGGTAATTGCCCTTGCTATATTCTGTGCTATGGTTATCCTTATTATTATGTGCGATAGTTACACCGAGCCATTCTTGTTTTTATTCGTAATCGGCCTTGCCGTTTTCCTAAACAAGGGTACTAATATTATGTTTAGTAGTGTTTCTAACATTACCGTATCTATTTGTGCTATCTTGCAAATGGCTTTATCTATGGACTATTCAATCATGTTAATGAACCGTTATAACCAGGAAAAAGAAGTAACCCCTGATAAAGAACAAGCTATGAAAAATGCTTTATTCCATTCTTTTAGTTCTATTTCGAGTAGTTCTATTACGACTATTGTTGGTTTACTTGCCTTAGTATTCATGAGTTTCACCATTGGCCGTGATTTAGGTATCGTTCTAGCTAAAGGGGTAATCTTCAGTTTAATCAGTATCTTCTTAGCCTTACCAGCACTTATCTTAATATTCGACGGGCTTATTACTAAGACCAAGAAGAAACATTTCTCACCTGATTTAACTTGGTTAGGTAACTTCAGTTTTGGTATTCGCCATATTGCAATTTTTCTATTTATTATTGTATTCGCTCTAAGTTATTTCTTAAAAGGTAATTTACAATATGAATTTACTTCCAACGAAGAAAATGAGGTTAATAAAGTATTCCAAAGTACTAACCAAATTGCTTTAATCTATCCTAGTAGTGAAGAAGACTTTGTTGCATCATACTGCCGTAGTCTAGAGGGTACTCCTAAAGTCGATCAAATCCTATGTTATGGCAACACCATTAACGAACCCTTAGAGTACGATAATCTAGTCAATAAATTTAGCGACCTAGGCCAAGATGTCGATGTTGAAGATTATATCTTAAAACTAGTATATTTTAATTACTATAATAATAAGGAAGTGACTTTAAGTTTTCATGACCTTATTACGTTCTTAGAAACTAATGTCTACAATAACCATGAGCTATCTAAGAAAATTACTCCCGAGTTAAAAGAAAACATCAATCGTTTGAAAAACTTTGCGACGACTAAAGAACTATCCCGTCTTCGTACCTCATCTGACCTAGCATCAATTCTCGGTGTTGACGAAACCCAAGTAAAACAACTATTAATTCTTTATAATTCGTCTAACCCAACTTCGAAGATAACTCTAACTAATCTTGCTAACTTTATTAATAAGAAAGTTCTAACTAATAATACTTATAAAAACTATCTAGGTAATGACCAAAAAGCTTTATTAAACCAAGCCAAGCCTTTCTTAGATAAGAAAAATATTACGACCAAGTATGACGCTAAGACTATTGCTAAGATGTTTGGTCTAAACGAAACCGATGTTTCAAGTCTCTTTATGTACTATGAATCTTTAAAAGATATTAATGAAACTATGACTATAGAAGAGTTCACTGACTTTACTCTTAACACTGTCTATCAAAACAAAAACTATAAATCGCTATTTGATAACGATACTCTAGCTAACTTAAAACTTCTAAGTATCTTAAGTAATAAAGAAGTAATTAATACTAAAATGGATATTCAAGGTTTATCGAAGATATTTAAACTAACTAACCAAGATATTGAAAGTATCTTAGAGTTAAAAGGTGTAACTGTTGGTGGTTATACCGTACCAGAATTAAAAGCGTTATTACTAAAATATAAAGATACTATCGAAGAACAAACCGGTCTTGATATTAACGAAATTCTTATCAAGTTAGACGAATATATTCAAAATAGCAATCTAACCGAAGAAGATATTATCAAAATTAAAGACTTAGCAAGTATCCTAGGTATCGAAGAAGAAAAAGTAGATAAAATAATCTCTATTATTCAAAATAAAGAAATGTTCTTAACTCCATACGAATTCGTTAACTTAGTTCTTGAAAATAAAGAAAACGCTATTCTAAGTAAGATATTAAATGACGATATCATTAACTACCTAGAACTTGCTCAAAATATCATGCAAAGTACTAACAATAACACTAAATACACTTACCAAGAACTATCTAAGTTAATAAATACTGACGAATCCTTGTTAAAACAAATCTATACTTTATATCATGTTATGAATACTACTACTAAACTAACTCCAAGCGAGTTTGCTAAGTTCTTATTAGCACATCAAAACGACACTATATTAAAAGACTCTCTAGATAAAGAATCACTATCTAAATTAGAACTAGTCAACAAAGTAATGGATTCTGTAATAAATAATACATCGTATACTTACCAAGAAATGGCTTCTTTAATTAATGTTTCAAGTACTGACTTAAAACTATTATACTCATTGTATGAAGTCAAAAATGGTAAGAACGTAACTGTGTCTCTAGATACTTTTATAAACTATATTTTAGAAAACGTTATTAACGACTCAAAATACTCTAGTATGTTTAATGAAGAAATTAAAACTAAGTTATCCGTTGTTAAACAAATAATTGGCGATACCAAGAATGGTACTAAGTATAATCTATCTAATATGTATAATATCATAACTAAATTATCTAACGATGTTGAATATAATACCTTAGACTTACTATTTATCTATTATGGTAGTGTCAATAATTATAATAAGAATTGGACTATGACTGTTGAAGAGTTTGTTAATTACTTAAATACCGATATCTTAAAAGATACTAAATTTAGTGAGTTCATTGATACTGATATGAAAAATAAAATTACTGATGCCAAAGGTACTATCACCGATGCTAAAGAACTTTTAGTAGGTAGCGATTATAACCGTGCGATATTTAATACGACTTTAGATAGTGAAGGAAAAGAAACTTATAGTTTCATTGAAAATGTTAAAAACGCTATGACTGATAAAAATGCTTATGTTATTGGAGACTCTCCAATGGCCTTAGAAATGAGCAAAACTTTCGATAACGAAATGAATCTAATAACTATTCTAACTATGATATTTATCTTTGTTGTTGTAGCATTCACTTTCAAATCAATTCTTATTCCTATAATTTTAGTCTTCTTAATTCAATGTGCTGTCTATATTACTATGGATACCTTAACATTCGCTGGTGGCTCTGTTTACTTCATTGCACTACTTATTGTTCAAAGTATCTTAATGGGTGCTACTATCGACTATGCTATTTTATATACTTCATATTATTTAGAAAGTAGAAAATCTATGGATATTAAAGAAGCTTTAATAAACTCTTATAATAAATCAATTCATACTATCTTAACAAGTGCTTCTATCCTTATTATTGTTACATTAATAGTAGGACACTTTGCATCAAGTATTGCCTCTATGATTTGTAAGACAATCTCTATTGGAACATTCTGTTCAATGTTATTAATGTTAATAATCTTACCAAGTATGTTAGCCTGTGCTGATAAGTTAATTATTAAGAATAAGAATTAGTTTAATCTAAAAATGATTTTTAATAATATTTTTGATTATTATTTAGTATAAAAAATGTTATAAATGAATATAATAAAACTACAATAGTATTGACAAATAAATTGGAATTTGATACTATTGTTATACCGAAGAGAAATCTTGTCAGGTCTACACGCAAGTGTTGAATGAAAATTTAATCGTATTTGTAAATACGACACCTTGTGTGGAAGCTGTCCTTTATGGACAGCTTTTTTGTCGCACTAAAAAAAGCTTTTTGGAAAAGCTATTATGGTAAAAATAATTTTACATCTAAATATTCTAATTTTTTTAACATTGTTAATTTATCTAAATCGGATAATATAATTCTTCTAGTTTCACCAGCTATAAAGTCTGAAGCTTGTATTGATATATGTCTATGTGATAAAACATACATTAAATCAATATTTAGTTTTGAAAAGAGAATTGGTTTATGCGTCATATTATATTCCAAATTCATCATTCCTACAGTTAGCTCTTTTTCAATATCTTTAACAAAATCTCTATTTGTATTAGTAGCTGTAGCTTGCTGATCTATTCTTATAATAAGTTTGATCGGTAAATTAGGATTAATTTTGCCATCTTTTATTAATCTATCTATTACTTTTTTTATAATAATTCTTTGAGCATAATCTCTGTATCTTCCACGAGATTCTTTATCATCCATGATTGGCTGATTAACTCTTTTATTATCAATAATAACAGCAAAACAAGTTTCCTTTTTTATTAAGTTCCAGATCCATCTTTTGTGTTGTGGCTTTATATTGGTATCCTTAATTTCTGGACAAATATGAGAACATCTTGATATATCTGATTGGCAATATTTACATTTTATTTCTTTTAAAATGCTTTTATATTTACGTCCAAAAATTTCTTGATCTTTTTTGCTAGTAAATACAATCCCACCATATATACAGCATTTTTCATTAGAATGCAAAACTCCAGAGTCATCCATATTTATATAAATTTCCTGACAGTTATCTTCCATTTTTTCACCTACTTTCTGTAATTTCAAAAAATATTATATCACATAATGGTGAAAAAATATATTTAATAATAGTAAACAGTAAAAAAATAATTATTGGGAAAATATGTCTAAGTATGATAATATATATATGGAGGTAATAAGAATGATTTTAGAAAAATATCAAGATACATATACTAAATTTATAACTAAGTATGAAGAAATCCATGTTAATCCCTGGCACAATATAACCAAAGAAAAACTCAATGAAATCTATCAAGAACTAATCACAACTATGGATATAAACGATAAATACACGTTTATATACTTCATGAATTACATTATAAAAAGACTAAGTGGCACAAGTGATGCCCACACCAAACTTTGCATAAACTTACCATATTATTTTCTGCCATTATATTTTAGAATAATAGAAAATGAAGTTATAACCATGTACCCAAGTAGTTTAAAAAACGGACTTTTAGAAAGTATTAACAATATTCCTATTAAAGTTATTTTAAAAGAATTAGATGATGTAATAACCTACGGGACCGAAGGTAAGAAAGAATATGAATTAGAAAAATCTTTATTTAACAGTGCTATTTTATATGGCTTACCTTCATTAAGAAATAGCAATCAACTAACATTTATAATTAACCTAAATAATCAAAAAATAACAAAAACATTTATCAAAGAAGAAAAAATACCAGACCAAGAAAAATTTGATTTTTATAATTATTCTTTTAAAGATAATGCTTCCTATAGAATAATTGATAAATGCCTAGTTTATAATCATAAATCCGTCCAACAGTTTTTTGAAAATGATATAAAGAATTCTATCTTAGAACTAGAACAACTAGATTTAACTCAAATAGACAAATTTATTATCGACTTACGAGGAAACTTTGGTGGTAATGCTAGCTTAAATAGGTATTTAATCGACTTTCTAAAAAGACATAATGATAAAAAACTATATGTTCTTACTGATTATCGCATCTTTTCTGGTGGTAGATATGCCTTAATTGACTTAATAAAATTAGGTGCCATAACAATTGGCGACGAAATTTCAACCCCAATTAACTGCTATGGCAATTCCCATCATGAATTAATAAATAAGTATTGGCAATTTAGTATTTCTAACTCTTATTTAGACCCATTAAATAATATTGATATTAAATCTAAAGAGCAATTTAATAAACTAACTTCTCTTGAATATAAACCAATTATTTTTAAACCGTATATCTATATTCCCAAAACATTAGAATCATTTATAAATGATACTGACATCGTACTTGATACAGCACTAAGCCAAGAAATAACTAGCTTATTAAAATAATTAGCATAATAAAAAACTATTTAAAAAAAAGAGCAATATGATATAATGAACATGCGAGTGAAATGGAGGAATAAAAAATGATAAAAGGAAAACCATTCGTAAAATGGGCTGGCGGCAAAAGACAAATTGTTGATAAACTATTAATGTATGCCCCAGATGAATTTAATACTTACTATGAACCTTTTGTTGGTGGAGGTGCTTTACTATTTGAACTATCTCCCAAAAAAGCCGTAATAAATGACTCTAATAAAGAACTAATAAATGTTTATAACGTTTTACGTAATGAAGAAAAATTTAAGAAAATGTGCAGTATTTTAAATACTTACGAAAAAAATAACAGTGAAGAATTCTATTATGAATTAAGAAATAAAGATCGTAATAAATCATCATTTGATAGACTATCTGACTATAAAAGAGCTGGAAGAACTATTTATTTAAATAAAGCATGTTTTAATGGATTATATAGAGTAAACAGTAAAAACGAATTTAATGTTCCATTTGGTAAAAAAACTAAGGTAAATACTTATGATATAGGAAATTTAATAACAGTCAGTAATTATCTAACCATGAATGATATTAAAATATTAAATGTTGATTTTGAAGACTCTGTAAAAGATGCTCAAAAAGGTGATTTTATATACTTTGATCCTCCATATGATTCTGAAACATCAATATTTAATAGTTACACTGAAGATGGTTTTGGTAAAGAAGAACAAAGAAGACTAGCTAAAGTATATAAAGAACTATCTAATAAGGGCTGTTATGTAATGCTTTCAAATAATAATACAACATTAATTAAAGAATTGTATAAAGACTTTAATATTCATATAATTGAAGCTAAAAGAAGTATAAATTCTAATGGTAAAAAAAGAGGAAAAGTTGAAGAAGTTATTATAACCAATTATAAAAACGATAAAGAATTAGAATAATAAAGAAAATACGTTGTTATAATGTACTTAGAAAGGAATAAACAATGAAAACAATTGGCATTATTTTTGCTATGCAAGAAGAATTAATTGAGTTAAAAAAATATCTCCATATAAATAATGAAAAGAAGATCTATGATCTTACATTTTATGAAGCTACTTTAAATAACCAAAATATCATTTTAACTGAAAGTGGTATTGGTAAAACTAATGCGGCTAGAACTACCCAAATTCTAATTGATTATTATAAACCAGAAGCTATATTCAATATCGGTGTTGCTGGTGGTATTGCTAAAAATCTCAAAGTAGGTGATGTTATAATATCAACCTCTTTAGTTCAACATGATTTTGATATAACTGCTTTCAACCACCCCAAAGGTTATATTCCTAATATTGGTAATAATATTCCTATAGATAATAAGCTTTTAAATACTACTAAAACCATTCTTGATACTAACAACATATCTTACAAAGAAGGCCTAATCGCCTCAGGTGATATCTTCTGTACAAAAGAATCTATGGCTACCAAAATAAATACCCAATTTAACGCTTTATGCGTTGAAATGGAAGGCGCCTCAATTGCCCAAACGGCCTATCTATCAAAAACACCATGCCTTGTAATAAGAAGTATCTCCGACTGTCCAGATAATAATAATAAAGTAACCTATGAAGAATTCTTAGAAACTTCTTCTAATAAAGTTGCCCAAATCATGTATGCCATCCTTACAAATCAATAAAAAAAGCCAATTTTAACCTTGATTTTTCGTAAATACATGTAAAATATTGTTAAAAACAATAATTTTTTAGACATCTTTTTGATATAATTTAGTAAGGACGTGAGGGTTTATGCAAATACTCATAAAAAATTTAAAAATTAACTATACTCAAATAGGTGAGGGCCAAGACATAATTATGCTTCATGGTTGGGGTCAAAACATTGAAATGATGTTACCTCTAGCTAAAAAACTAGAAAATAACTTTAAAATAACTATTCTTGATTTACCAGGTTTTGGCTATTCGGAAGAACCAAAAGAGCCTTTAGATATCTATGAATACACAAGTATTATCGAAGATTTTGTCTCTACATTAGAAATCAAAAATCCTATTCTAATCGGTCATTCCTTCGGGGGCCGTATTGCCATAATCTATGCTTCGCGTAACGAGACCAAAAAGCTAGTCTTATTCGGTGCTCCTTGTATTAGAGAACGCAAAGTAAGTAAAAAAGAACAATTCTTAAAGAAACTAAAGAAAATTCCATTTACTAAGAACCTTGTTGAAATAGCCAAAAACTATATTGGCTCAACAGACTATAAAAATGCCACCCCTGTAATGCGTGAAATATTAGTCCGCACCATTAACGAAGACTTAAGCGAATGTGCCAAGAAAATTGCGGCTCCAACCTTACTTATCTGGGGGTCACTTGATACCGCCGCCCCAATTAGCGACGCTAGAAAACTAAACGACCTTTTAAAAGACAGCGGCCTAGTAGAAATACCCAATGCCACTCACTATGCATACTTAGAACAACTCAACTACGTAACTCAAATATTAGAAAAATTTTTGTAGGAGGAAATCATGTTACTATATATTATTACATTTTTAGTAATCTTTTATGCAGTTACTATTAAATCTAGAAAATCATTGCATATGTTACAACAAAATCTTTATAACGAAAACAATCGTTATCTAAAATGGTTAAGACACAATCTAAAAAGTGCCTTCTATCACTATGATATCATAGCCTTAATTCTTTTTATCATTGCAGGGCTTCTTCATAACTTCTTATCTGTTATCCTAATATTTCTAGCTCTTATCATTCTAATCTTTGATACCGAAGTTATTAAGTATTCCATTATGGTTGAAAAACATAAAAAACCCCTAGTTAAAACCGCTAGAGTAAGAAGGCAAATCTTAACATTATATATCTTAAACTTATTACCACTTCTTATCTACACTTTTAACCCTAACTTAAAATACATTCTAATTATTATTGCAGCTATATTGTTAGTACTAAACTACTTAGTAGTATACTTAGTAAAAGTTATCAATACCCCAGTAGAAAAATACGTTTATCATTATTACTGGAATAAAGCTACTACTAAATTAGCATCCTTAACTAACTTAAGTGTTATAGGTATTACAGGATCTTATGGTAAAACTAGTAGTAAAAATATCTTAAATGAAATTTTAAGTGTTAACTTTATATCACATCCTACACCTAAAAACTTCAATACTGATGTAGGATTAATGAGTACCGTAAATAATGATCTAACTAAATTTGATGAAATCTTTATTGCTGAAATGGGAGCTTACCGTGTTGGACGTATTAAAAACGTTTGCAACTTAGTACATCCTAAATATGGTATTTTAACTACAATAGGTAAAGCTCACTTAGAAACATTTGGCTCACAAGAAAACATCATTAAAACTAAATTTGAATTAATTGAAAGCCTACCTAGTGATGGCATTGCCTTCCTAAATAAAGACGACCCATTACAAGTTAATTACGTTAAAAATAATCTAAAAAACAAAGTTAAAATCGTTTGGTATGCTGTCGATAATAAAGAAGCCTCTGTTTATGCTAAAAACATTAAATGTTCTAACACCGGCTCAACTTTTGATGTAGTATTCAAAAAAGAAGATAAAACCGTATCCTTTGAAACTAGACTACTAGGTCGTCATAATATATCTAACATCCTATCTGGTCTAGCAGTTGGCTATGAATTTGGCATTCCTATCGAAAAACTAGTTATGGCCGTTAAAAAAATAAAACCAATCGAACATCGTCTAGAACTAAAACGTCTTGGTCTAATGTATCAAATTGATGATGCTTATAATTCCAACCCAATTGGAGCTAAAGTAGCTCTTGAAGTTCTAGACATGATGCCTGGAACCAAAGTAGTCGTAACCCCAGGCATGGTCGAACTAGGTGGCGAAGAAGCCAAACTAAACTTTGAATTTGGAACAGAAATTGCCAGTGTTGCCGACTATGTCATATTAGTAGGAGAAAAGCAAACCAAACCAATCTATGAAGGTTTAATATCTAAAAAATATAAAAAAGATAATATCATAATAACAAACGATGTCAGGGAAGCATATACCATGGTTAATAACCTAAAAGAACCGAAAAAAGACATATATGCTTTATTTGAAAACGATTTACCTGATACATATAATGAGTAGGAGAGTAGAAAAAATGAAAATTAAATTAGGAGTAATATTTGGAGGACAAACAGTAGAACACGAAGTAAGTATCATATCTGCTGTACAAGCTATGAAAGCCATGGATAAAGATAAATATGAAATAATTCCAATCTATGTAACTAAAGATTTAGAATGGTATACCGGAGAAATATTAAAACAAATGGATACTTATACTGATATGGACTTATTAAAAAGATACACTACTAACGTAGTACTATATAATAAAAAAGGCCATTTCTATTTACAAAGTAAAGGTTTCTTTAAGAGAATAAAACAAGAAATTGATATTATGTTTCCAATAGTACATGGTACTAACATGGAAGATGGTGTCCTACAAGGATACTTACAAACTATAGGAGTTCCTTATGTAGGAAGTGATACTTATGCATCTTCTGTAGGTCAAGATAAAGTCTTACAAAAACTAGTCTATGAATCTAAAAATCTTCCTGTAGCGCCTTATACTTGGTTCTATGATGTTGATTATAATGAGAATACTGATAGTATCATTAAAGAATGTTCTAAGTTAAAATACCCCGTAATTGTTAAACCTGCAACTCTAGGTAGTTCTGTAGGTATTGAAGTAGCTAAAAACGAAATTGAATTAAGAAATGCCATCGAAGAAGCATGTAAATACGATAAGAAAATTCTTGTTGAACATGTTGTACCTAACTTAACTGAAGCTAATATCTCTGTTCTAGGTAACTATAAATTCCAAGAAGTATCTTTAATTGAAGAAGTAAATACTAGCCATGCTCTTCTAACTTATGAAGATAAATATATTGGTGGTGGTAAATCTTCTAAAACTCCTTCTAAAGGAATGGCATCTCTAGGATGTATTATTCCTGCACCTCTAGGAGATAAACTAACTAAAGAAATCGAAAATATCGCTATTACAGCCTTTAAAGCTATCGGTAACTCTGGTGTTGCTAGAATAGATTTCTTAATTGATAAAGAAGAAAAGAAAGCTTATATTAATGAAATTAATACTTGTCCAGGTTCATTGTCATTCTACCTATGGGAACCAAAGGGTAAGAAATATCGTGAATTACTAGACGAAATGATTAAAATTGGTATTAAAGATTACCAAGTTAGAACTAAAAAAGTACATAGCTTTGATTCTAATATCTTAGCTGGTTATAATGGTACTAAGGGTGCCAAGGGTTCTAAATTTGGTGGTTCTAAGTTTTAAGGTTAATGCTTTGCATTAGCTTTTTTCTTTAATTTTAAATTTTTATCTTCAAATACGTTTATAAGTTGCCGAAAATATTTTAATTATGCTATAATATTAAGCACATTTGTCAATGGGGAGGAAAAAAATTATGGAAAGGCAAAATGCATATAACTTTAAGTTTAATAAAGTTACAGAAGAAGATATTATTAAAGGTGCTATTCAAAGTGGAGTTGCAGTTTTTTTACATGGTCGTTCTAGTGAGGGAAAAAGTGCTAGAGTTAAACAAGTTGATCCAGATTGTGAAATTGTTTACCTTCGTAATGCTACACCAGAAAGTTTAAATGGTAAAAGTGTTTATAATCAAGCAACTGGTGAAATGATTGATGTAAAACCTACTTGGTTATTAAAATTGGAAGCAAGATGTGAGGCAGAGCCAAATAAAATTCATGTTGTTTTCTTTGATGAACTTACTAATGCACTTCATGCAATACAAGGTATGGCATTCAATATTATTTTTGATAGAGAGGTAAATGGTAAATGGAAATTACCAGATAATGCAAGAATTGCAGCTGCTGGTAATGATTTAAGTGATTCAGTTGTTGCCAATACTTTAGCAGAACCATTATTTAATAGATTTGCTCATGTTTATATTGAAACAACATTAGATTCTTGGTTAGAATGGGCAAAAACTCCAAAAAAATCTTATCAAAGACTTGATTATGTTAAAGAGTCAGAATATGAGTTACCAATACATCCTGCAATCTATGCTTTTATTTCATTAAAGCAACATTCTGGAGTAAATGTATTAAGAACAAAATATGATGGAATAAAACCTAATGCAGATCCAAGAAAATGGGAAATGGCATCAAAAATGCTTTATGCAACTAGAGAGCCAGAAATGATTCGTTCGTTAGTTGGTGAAGGTATAACAAAAGACTTTGTAAGTTTTTGTAATATTAACATTGTAAGTATTCAAGATGTTATAAATGGAAATTATAATTCAAGAGATTATGAAGGTGATGTTGCTAAAAAATATGCTACTGCATTAGCTCTATCACAAGTAGATGATGCCAATGTTGGTGTTGTTAGAGATTTTGTTAAAAAAATGGGATTAGAAGTATTAACTTTATTCGATGAATTCTGGTCTAAAGGTAATCCAGAACGAGCTGCAAAATTAGAAGATATTAGATCCATGGGATTAACTTGGAGAAAGAAATAATGAAAAAAATAGATTTGGAATCATTAAAAAAATTATTAATGTTAAATGAATATCCTATTCTAGTTGAAGATATCCCAAATGAATTATTTGAAAATTCTGTTATATTAAATAATGATTGTGATATATCTTTATTAAATGGTCATTATGAGGGTGTAAATTTTGTTGCACCAGATTGGTATGATATTTTAACTGAAAAATGTAAAGATGGTCGTGCATTGCTTATTATTAATGGTATTAACAATATTGATAAAGAAGAACAATTAAAATTTGTTGAGATTCTTAAATACAGAAAAATAAGCACATTCGACTTACCTAAAAATTGTTCTATAATTGTTACTGCTTATGATTTAGAAAATAAACCCATAGCAGAAGAAATATATAGTTTAGTTGCTAGTGTGTGAGGTGTTTATTAATGAGTGCAAATATTAATTCTATAAAAAGAAATTTAATTGATAGATACCCATTTTTTGGAAGTATTGTTGATAGTATGGACTATGTTGAAACAAAGAATTGTATAAGTTATAATGGTAGTCCAACAGCAGGTACTAATGGTAATACAATATATTATCATCCAGATTTTATCGAAAATCTTTCTGAAAGCCAAAGAACTTTTATATTTGCTCACGAAGTATGTCATGTTGCCTTTGATCATATTAATAGAGGAAAAGACAAAGATCAAGAGGTTTGGAATTATGCAACTGATTCAGTTATAAATGCTTTTTTAAAAAAAGATGGTTTAGAATTAGTTGATGGTGTTGTGGATATACAATGGGCTATTAGATATGATGCAGAAGAAATGTATAATAGACTTATGAAAAAGAAACAACGAGAACAAAAGAAAAATAATCAAAATAATAATGCCCAAAACAATAATCAAAAAGATGCTGGGCACGATACTCATAGTTTCTGGAGTGAAAAAAGTATTGATAAAGGTAAAGACGATGTAATTAAGGAAATGCAAAAGCAATTTTCAGAAATGGGAGAAAAAGAAACATTAAAAAAGAAAAATAGTAATGAAGTAAAAGAAATACTTAAAAAAATAAAAAAAGCATTAGAAGAAATGAAAAAAAGTCAAAAAGCATCTGATGAAAATGAAAAATTAGGTTTTGGAATTAGTGGTAAAGGTGCAGGAACAGATACCTTGGAGGAAAGTGTTAATTTTGATAATGTAGGTACTTCTTACCCAATAATCAATTGGCCTTTAGTATTAAAAAAGCCAATTGAAATTGTTGAATTAGATTGGTCATACCAAAATGCTTATTTAGAAGACGGTGTTGTATCAGCTAATTTAGAAGAGAGTTCGTATTTATTATCATACGAAACTGAGATAGTATTAGATACAAGTGGTTCTATTGATGATGGACTTTTAAGAAGTTTTTTAAGGGAGTGTAAAAACATTTTGAATTTTTCTAAAATAAAAGTTGGATGTTTTGATACTAAATTTTATGGTTTTACTGAAATAAAGAATATGAAAGATATAGATGAATTTACATTTGTAGGTCGTGGTGGAACTGATTTTGATGTTGCAGTTAATGCTTTTTCTAAAGAAGCAGATAATAAAATAATTTTTACTGATGGTGAAGCCTCTATGCCTTATAAAGAACTGGATGCTATTTGGGTTGTATTTGGGGATTCTAAAATAAGTCCAAAAGGTGGTAAAGTTATTTGTGTTGATAAAAATAAATTAATTAAGTTAAGTCAAGAACATGATTCTATGATGTTAACTAAAACTAAAGGAAGTGTTAGAAGATAATGAAAAAGACAAGTACTATTGTTAAAGAAAAAAATACCTATGAAATTGATGTGTTTATTAATAATACTGCTTATATAAAATCTGTTACTGGGAAAACAGGATTATTAAACATTAAGACAAATCAAATTATTGGTGATATGGACAATTATCATACTATTTATGATACTCATGGACAATTCTATTATCAAGAGAAAACAATTGAAAAATCAAGTGAAGAAAATAATTGGACTACAAGAAAAACAGTAAGAATTTTTGATGCTTTAAATGAAAGGATACTTGTTGATGGTTTTGAGGTTGTGAAAGAATTTAGTAGTCAATACGATCTTACTGCATTAAAGTCACCTATAGATGGAAAACTACATTTATTCGATAAATATGCATGTAGAAAACATACAAACATATTTGATATGCCATTGGATGATATAGAATATCTTTTTAGTGAATATAATGATACATACTTAGTTGTAACAGTTAATGGCAAAAAGGGTCTTTACTATCACAATTGCTATGATAAAACACTTAGTTTAATAACACCAATAGAATTTGATAATATTGAGAAACTTCATAATATTATTGTTTATACTAAAAATAATCAAAAATATTTTGAATGTACTGGTAGAGATGGTAAAAAAAGCAGTACTTTTGATGAAATTAAACTTGATGATAACAACAAAAATATTGCTTATTGTAAAAAAGGCAATCAGATTTATGTTTATAATACAGAAGCACAAGAATTATTACTTTCAACAGATGCAGATGAAATAAAGTATATGTATAAAAATGGTGATAGTTATAATGACTATCATGGAGACTTTTTCTTTGAAATAATGAAAAATGGAAAATATGGAGTTATTAGTTCTGAAATAAATAATGAAATTCGTAAGGCAGGAACTGGAGCTAAAGTATCTACACTATTGCCACCAAAGTATGATGAAATTGAAATAGCTCGAGGTGGATTATATTTAAAAAAAGATGGAAAAATTGGTTTATTCATTGGTGGTTCATATCATAATCAAGTTATAGAACCTAAATATGATGATATAGATTTTTTAGGATATAATTATTTTGCTCTATATAGTAATGGACTTTGTGATATTGGCAAAGCATCTTCATATAATCCATTTAAACCAAATATTACTAATTGTAAAATAGTAGAAGATTTTGATAATGCCTTAACTTATAAAAAAAATGGGAAATGTGGTTTATTATTTGCAGATGGTAGACATGATGAAATTATTCCACCAGAATATGATAGTATTAGCAATGTAGCAAAATATTATTTTATACTTAGTCAAAATAACAAAAAGGGATTAATGCATTTAGGTAAAATCATAATTCCCGTTGAGTATGATGAAATTAGTGTTGGTGGTCAATATGGAAAATATAGCAGTTTAAAAGACTCTGAAGTATTATACTTTTCTTTAAAAAATGGCAAAAAACATGAACTGGCTAAATTGCATAATTGGCAGTATGTTGATACAGATGTCGAATTTGTAAGTAATCATACATTTGATACTATTGATTTCTTTCGTGATGTTATGGTATGTAAAGATCAAGTACATTCATACATTTATGATTATAATGAAAAATTGTTAAAATCATTACCAGCTAGCACATCAATAACTGCATATGAAAGACCATATGAAGATGATTATGATGAAAAGCGTGGATATAGAAAATATTTCTATTGTATAGACGGTGTGTACTATTATTATAAAGATGGTAAATTTGAAGAAGTTTATACTGAAAATAATGATTTATATTCAACTATATATGAAACAGATACAGAGTCATTTGAAGTTAGAAGTTACAATAAAGATGAACATGATTCATTTTGCTCTACTATTGATTCTCAAAAAGATGCAGAAGCAGAAAAATCTTTAATTGAAATGTCAGAAAAAGGAATCTCAAGAAAAGATTACCCTACATTGGTATTAAGAAGAGTAAGTAAACAAAAAAATTAAAAATAACCTAGTAAGAAAAAATACTAGGTTCAGGCTGTTGACAAAGTCAATTTTTCAAATCGGCTTTGTCACAGCCTTTTATATTTTTCACACTAAAGTATAAAAAAGAGCATTTTTTAGGGATTATGTACCTAATATTTGCTTTTTTTAGACAATTTAACTCGCTTTGATTTATTAAAAAATCAATTTTTTTCAAAATAGGTAGTTTGTCAACACTCTGAGCTAATGCTTACATAGCATTGGCTTTTTCCATACCCACTAGCCCAAACCCCATAAATATGATAAAATATATTAACAGGAGTTACTTATGAATAGAGAAGAAATAAAAAATAATATGAACAAAGATAAAAATCTAAGTAGTTATGCATGTAAAAACAACGAGGCCCTTAGATTTAAACCTGAAGTCGAAGACATTCGCCCACCATTTTTCCATGATGCCGATAGAATTATTTACTCTCTAGCGTACACTAGATACATCAATAAAACCCAAGTATATAGTAATGTTAAAAATGACAATATAACTAGACGTATTATCCATGTTCAAATGGTTAGTAAAGTTGCCAGAACCATTGGCCGTGCCCTAAACTTAAATGAAGACTTAATCGAAGCTGCTGCCCTTGGTCATGACTTAGGACATGTTCCATTTGGTCATGCTGGAGAAGCCATACTAAATCGCATTAGCCAAGAAGTAGGAGAGGGTTACTTTAATCATAACGTTCAAAGTGTTAGAAATCTTATGTTTATTGACCACCAAGGCCATGGTGATAATCTAACCCTTCAAGTTCTAGATGCTATAATGTGTCATAATGGCGAACTAGAACTAGAATGTTATAAACCTAAAAACAAAACTAAAGAAGACTTTATGACGGAGTATAATAATACTTACAAAATACCATGTTTTAACACTACTTTAACACCAATGACCTTAGAAGGTTGTGTTGTAAGAATAAGCGACATAATTGCCTACCTAGGCCGCGATATCGAAGACGCCCTAAGACTACATAAACTATCTCGTAGCGATATTCCAAAAGATATTATAGACATCCTAGGACCCGATAATAGAAACATCATAAACCACTTTGTTCTAGATATAATCGAAAACAGCTACAACAAACCATACATAGCCATGAGTAAAAAAACATTCGAGGCCTTAAAAAAACTCAAAAAATTCAACTACGAATATATCTACAACAAAGCTAACACTCAAGAACAACTAGCAACATGGGATCACATGTTTCGTACCATTTTTAACTACTACTTAAAAAACTTAGAAACCAAAAACCAAGAAAGCCACCTCTACATCTACTTCTATAAATATATGTGTGAAGAATATAAAAATAACACATCCAATAGTAGAGTAGTAATAGACTATATAGCTGGCATGACCGACGAATTCTTGTTAAGAGAATATCAAGAAATAGAAAATAACTTGACTAAACATTACTAATTTTAGATAATAAAGAAGTGAGGTACCTTATATGAAAAAAAAGAAAGAAATAAAAAATTTAGCCCTAACGGAAGAAGAAATTGCTACTAACCATATCGTTAAATCGAATAAAACATACTTAATTGTCTTTGGCATTTTCTCTTTAACTATAATTTTACTTTTAGTGGGAAGTCTTTTTAGAACTAATATAACCCCAGATTACCCTCTAGTATTTAGAGACGCCAATAATAAACTAATGGTTATAACTAAAAGTGGGTCGGGTAAAAAAGATATTACTACTATAACTGATGCCAACATTGTCTATGCTAATAAAGATATTAGATACTTACTTTATAGCCACAACAATGCTTTATTCTTACTAGATACTACCAGTGGTGGCGAAGGCAAAAAACTTGCTGAAGACATCACCAAATATGGTTTTAGCAGCGACGATAAAACTGTTTACTACATTACCAAAAGTAATGAACTTCATATTTATAATCGTAAAAACAATGCCGACTATCTTATTGATAGCAAAACCGCTGACTGCTTAGACGTTGTGGGGAACTATGTCATTTATGATAAAAATTCTAACCTTATATTAAAAAATTACAACATTGGTTCAACTGAGATTATCTCTAAATCTTATAAAGACATTAAGCTAAGTAAAGACGAAAAAGCAATGCTATATTCTGTTGCTAACGAAGATAATACTTATAATTACTATCTTTATACCTTTGCAGACTCGAATAACGAAAAAGTTCTAACTAACATCAGTGAAATGCTATCTTATAATACTAACTTTACTAAATTTATCTATACTATTAAAAACAAAGACAGCTACAACATCTATAACAATTTAACCGATACACTAGCTGATAGTGATAAAAAATTTGTAACGCATACTGAAGAAGACGTAAAAAACGGCACTATAACTAAAGAAGAACTTTTAAAAAACAAAGAAGCAGCCGCCTTAGTTAGTGAACGTAACAAGATGCGTGAATACGCTAAAAACTATGTAATTAATGGGTATGACTTATACTATCAAAATAAAGAAACTATGACTCTTCTTGCTAGTGGCATTAACAAAGTATACTATGATGATATCGATACTAAAAAAATTGTTTATACCAAAAACACTTGGGATAAAACTCTAGATTTATCTAACTATACCAAGTTCGAAGAATTTAAAACTACCCTTGATAATGGTACTAAAAATGGTCTTTACTACACTGAATATACTAATAAACCTTCTTTAATAAGTGAAAACCTAAGTAATAACATCAATGTTTACTATGGAGAAGAAGACGCTATCTACTATACTGAAAACAAAGCCTTATATTATAGTAAAATAACTAATAAAAATGCCGTTAAAGCAAGCCTAATCGAAGACAACCTTGAACTAGATACTCTATTTACAGATTATGCCAACGGCCTAGTTTACCTAACCAATGCCACTGACAACAACTCCCTAAAATATATCTATAACGGAAAATACCATATTATAAATGAACAAGTATATAGTAAATTTATCCAAGTATCTGAATCTCAAGAATTTATTTATTATATTAAAAACTACAAAGATAATATGGGAACCTTAATGCTATATAACGGTATTAGAAATAGCAAAGTAGCTGACAATGTAAGTAGTTTAATGTACATCAATGACGACTTAATCTATCTAACAACTAATTACGATGCCAAAACTGAAACTTGCGATCTATATCGTCTAAATGGTAACAAACTAACCCTAATTCACGAAAACATCTTAGAGTGGTTCTCACCAGTAATAACTAAACAAAAAGAAAATAAATCTTAAAAAAGTTCACTATTGGACTTTTTTCTTCATATTTAATAAAATTTATACCATAATATAAAAGGAGGACTTTATGATATACAAAAAATATAAAAACGAAAACTATAATCTATATACCATTAAAACCGATAAATTTAAAAGCTGCCTTATGGAAGTTGTTTTCTCTAAACCCTTAGATAAATCTAAAGTAACAATAGATAACTTTCTTGTTGAAAACCTAGGGTACACTTGTAAAAAATACCCTAAACGTAAGAACATGGTTGAAAAACTAGAAGACTTATACGCTGCTAGCTGTTATTCCGTAACCACTAAAGTAGGAAATGTCTTATTTTCTAACTTTATCTTAGAGTTTCTAGATCCTAAATATTGTGATAAAAACTATCTTAAAGATGTACTAGAACTACCTTTTGAAATGATTTTTAACCCTAATATAACTAACAACGAATTTGATATCAAAACTTTTAATATCATAAAAAATCGTATTCGTGCCAGTATCTCTTCCTTAAAAGAAAACGTCACTAGGTACGCCATCCAAGAAAGCCTTAAAGCTATGGATAAAGATAGTCCAAGTAGCATTAATTCTATCGGTTACTTAAAAGATTTAGAAGAAATAGATCCTGAAACTCTAGCTGAGTACTACAATGAATTTCTTAAAACCTGTACCTGTGATATTTATGTAATCGGTAATTTAGATATGGAAGAAGTAAACATGCTTATCAATAAATACTATCGTAATCGTTATCTAAGTACTGATAAACTTAATTATTTCGTTGATAACAAACCAGTACGCAAAGTAAAAGAACAAATTGAGACAGGTTCATATACCCAGTCAACCTTAATTCAAATCTACAACACCAATACTTTTACCGAAAGAGAGTACAACTACGTTATCCATGTCTTTAACTACATTTTTGGTAATGGCTCCCTAACAACTAAGTTAAATAAATACTTACGTGAAGAAAATGGCATGTGTTATAGTACCTACAGCATGTATCAAAAACTAGATGGCCTTTTCCTTATTTATGTAGGAACCCAAAGTAAGTACAAAGATAAATGTAGTAAACTAATTGCCAAAGCCTTAAAAGAAATGGTTAAGGGTGAATTTACCGAAGAAGATATAGATTACGCTAAAAAAGCCTTACTATCTAGTGTTAAATCTAGTCAAGATACTCCAAGTGGTTTACTAGATAACTATGTCTTTAATTCTAAACTAGGTACACCATTACTAAAAGAACGCGCTAAAGAACTACAAACCATTACCAAAGAAGAAATTATAACGTTAGCTAAAAAAATTAAATTAAATACCATCTATATGTTAAAGGGGAACGAAAATGAAGAAAATTGAATTTAAAAAATTAGGTGAAACAATTTATTACGACGAATGCGAATGCGGGCTTCCTATCTATTTATGGGTTAACGAACGGGTTAGTAACTTCTATGCCACACTTTCGGTTAAATATGGCAGTATTGATACAAAGTTCAAAGTTAAGGATAAAGAATACACGGTTCCCAATGGCATTGCTCATTTTCTAGAACATGTTAAATTTAATGAATCAGCGGACACCACTGCTCATGATTACTTCAACAAACTAGGTGCATCAATCAATGCCTTTACAACATTCGAATATACATCCTACGAGGTCTATGGTACAGAGAACTTAAAAGAAGATGTTACTCACTTACTAGATTATGTTTATACCCCTTATTTTACGGATAAAACCATTGCCAAAGAAAAAGACATAATTATTGAAGAAGTAAAAATGGGTGCCAATCGCCCAACTCAACAACTATATTACCAAATGAATAATAACTTATTTCACCAAGATAATCATCGCTTCCTTGTAACTGGTACCGAAGAAGATGTTAAAAGTATCACTACCAACGACATTAAACTAGTTTATAACACTTTCTATCATCCAAAGAATATGTTCTTAGTCATAACTGGTAACTTTAACCCTTATGAAATAGTAAGCCTCGTTAAAGAAACTATGCGTAAGAAAAACATTCCTAAGTACTTAAATCCAATTAAAATATATGCTAAAGAAGAAGAAAGTGTTGTTAATAAAGAACAAGATATCACTGGTAATGTTGCTATTCCTAAAATAAGAATATCTTATAAAATACCTAAAAAAAGATTTAAAAAATATAGCGACTTAGATACTTTAACATACTTAAGATTACTTCTTAATGCTAACTTTGGTGCCACAAGCGATCTAAGAGCAGATCTCTTAGAAAAAGAATTAATTACTAAACTAGGTACTGAATCATATATCGTTGGTGATTACGTAATAGTATCTTTAGTCTGTGAAACTAAGTACCCTCATGAGTTAGAAAAAATCCTAATTAACGCTATGAATAATTTAAGTATCACAAAAACTAGATTATTAAGGCGTGCTAAATGTAACTATGCCGAAGGCATCTATGGCTTCGATGATATAGAATATGTTAATACCATGGTTCAAGACTTTATTATTCACTTTAATGGCATTGATAATGAATACTTTGAAAGAATTAAAAACTTAAATATTGATATTGCTAGAGATATCTTAAAATCTCTTAAATTAGATAATTATAGTGTTTTAACTATGGAGCCTGAAGAGTAGGGCTTCTTTTTTTGCTACAAAAAAACTTAGTATTTCTACTAAGTTCTAAGTTACTATCTATTATAGTATTCAACGATTAATGATTCGTTAATTTCTTGGTTAAGTTCACTTCTATCTGGATAACGAAGGAAAGTACCAGTTAACTTATTCTTATCAAATTCAACAAAAGCTGGATAGTTTAAAGTAGCTTCAACAGCGGCCTTAATAGCAGCATGATTTAAACTTTGTTCTTTAACACTAATAACGTCTCCAGGTTTGCAAGTATATGAAGGAATATCAACCTTAACACCATTTACCATAATATGTCCATGATTAACAACTTGTCTAGCAGCACGACGTGTACTTGCCATACCCATACGATAAACAAGGTTATCAAGTCTACTTTCAAGTAAACGAAGTAAGTTTTCACCAGCAATACCTTTCATTTTACTAGCACGTTCAAAAGTTTTCTTAAATTGTTTTTCATTTAAACCATACATAAATCTAACTTTTTGTTTTTCTTGTAACTGAACACCATATTCACTTAATTTTCTTCTTCTATCAGTTCCATGAATACCAGGAGCATAAGGTCTTTTAGCTAAATCCTTACCATTTTCTAAAGTAGAGAAACCAAGTCTTCTAGATTTTTTGTATCTTGCACCAGTATATCTTGCCATAATAATTCTCCTTTCTTTGTATTTGCAAATAAAGGATTTTCCAATACCTCTAGAGGGAGTTTATCTTAGAACTTTCTCTAAGGCAGTCTTAGATACTAATTCACTAACTCGGGATAAACACATTCTAAAAATATATAGAAACTGCCAAATAATTGCATTATTAATCTACCATATTTCATGTTCTTTTGTCAAATGATTCTTACTAAAAATACAGTATTTTCATCTAAAAAGTTCATTTCAAACCAAAAATAAGCTATTTAAGACATAATTTGTGTTAAAGTGATTGACCAATGATAAAATTATAGATATAATTCTAATTAATAAATATTAATATTAATTTTAACAATAACTAACTAAAGGAGAATAATTAAAATGTTAGAAGAAAAAATTAAAAAGAGCCTAGACATAGAAGCTCAAAAAGTTTGTGCACAACTAGTTCACGAATATAATAAAAATAAAGAAAAAAAAGTTAATAAAAAGTTTGATGATATCGTAGCTTCCCGTATCGATAAATCATATCTAATCTTTAAAAATTACATCACCTCATCTGTAATTAAATCAATTCCTGACGGCTATTTTCTTGATCCTTCCAATACCTATATCTTCCTAGACCAAGTAAAATTCTTTACCATGTATGAAGAACTAACTAAAAAACATAACGAAGAACAAGATAGTAAGCATGCCACACTACTTGAAAGACTTCAAAACAATATTGCGAAAACCAGCGACATTGTTAAAGCCATTAACAAAACCCTTAAAGGAAAAAGTCTTAGTGAAGAAGAAATATTCGAGTTAATAGGGGAACTAGAATGTCAAAAAAAATAATCTCTTGCAGATTATTTTTTGTACATATAGACTCTCTTTGGTAAATTTATGGCTTTATTTGCAGTTTTCTCACTAAATAAAAGCTCCACATCAATACCTAAAGATCTAGCTATAACATCAATATTACGACAAGTTAAGTTTGCATTACCACTCTCAATAACACTGATATAAGCCATTTTAAAATTAGTTATCTCTGAAAACTTCTCTTGCGTTAAACCTTTTTGATAACGGTACCATCTTGTATTTAAGCCAACTCTTTTCATTGCATCCATATTAACACCACCTAACATAATTGACCAAATAAATAATTTATTTATACTTATGATTATAATTATTTGATATCTTTAAATTAATACCAGTAAAATATATTAACATATAGAATAATAAAACTGTACAATTTATCCATAATATCAGCAATCTTTACATACCTACCATTATCATACCCAAATATTAAAAATTTAGTATATCCTTTCTTTACAAATTGTGATAAAATATTTTTAGACTAGGAGTGAAAATATGAGTAGTACGACCTTTATTTTAATTGGAATTACATACTATATTGTATCAATAATTATTATCATTGTAGTGTTAAATATAATAAATAAAAAAGATCGTACTAAGTATCTTAATTCCATAAATAACTTAGAAAGAGAAAAAAACTTAATCATATCCGCTGGTATTTTAACCGAACTTAACAAAGTAGAAAATCTAATTAATAATGATACCATGAAAGAAATGTATGACGATTGGCAAAAACGTTTTAAAAAGATCAAAGAAGAAGAAATTCCTAAGATAACAGACTCTCTAATAGAAATTCAAGACCTATTCGATCATAAAAAATATCATGACCTAAAATCTAAACTAGCCAAAACCGAACTTGATATCTACTATGTTAAAACTCAAAGTAATTACCTACTAAAAGAAGTCAAAGACATAACTTTAAGTGAAGATAAAAATAGAGAAATAATTACTAAGTTAAAAGCTAAATATCGTAGTATCATTACTAAATATAATAATAACAAAAATGAATATCAAGCTATTATGGCTCCTGTCGAACTCCAATTTGAAAATACCGACAAATTATTCAGTGCTTTCGAAGTTCATATGGAAAATAATGATTATCAAAGTGTTGATAAAATAATTAAAGCCCTAGACACTATTGTAGGAAACCTTGAACTAGTTATTGAAGAAGCACCTTCCATCATTTTAATGAGTACTAAACTTATTCCTAAACGTATGAAAGATGTTTATATCGAAGCTGAAAAGCTAAGAAAACAAGGCTACAACTTAGATTATTTAAATATAGAATATAACTGTGAAGAAGCTAATAAAAAAATAACTGATATCATGGAACGTTTAAATGTTTTAAATATCGAAGACTCTACCGTTGAACTTAAAACTATTATGGATTATTTTGACGGGTTATATCATGATTTTGATAAAGAAAAGATAGCTCGTAAAATATTTGAAGATTACATTCGTACTATCTTAGTTAAAACTAATAAATTTGAACGCATAAATAATGATTTAATAAGAAAAGCCAAAGACTTTAAATATAGTTATGACTTAAAAGACGAAGATTTTAAAATACTAGATGTCTTAAAAGAAGACTTAAAAGGTATCAAACATGACTATGATGAGATAATAACTGCTCATCGTAGTAAATCATTTGCGTACTCACGCCTTGCTAAAGAAATGGAAGAGTTAAACGTAAGATTATCTAAAGTCGAAGAAAAACTTGACTATGCCCTAAAGAACTTAGGCAGCCTAAAAGAAGACGAAGTCCGTGCTCGTGAACAATTAGACGAAATAAAAGAAATCTTAATTAAAGCTAAAAGTAAAATCAATAGTTACAAACTACCAGTGGTTCCCAAAAAATACTATGTTGAACTTGCCGAAGCCACTAACGCTATTAAAGAAATGATTAAAGAGTTAGAACGTCAACCAATATCTATTAAAACCCTAAATATAAGGGTAGATACAGCTCGTGACCTCGTTCTAAAACTTTATAATACCTCAAAAGAAATTGTTAAAACTTGCTATCTTGCTGAAATGAGTGTTGTCTATGGTAATAGATACCGTACAACCAGTTCCAAAGTCGATGCTGGCCTAACTAGAGCCGAAATGCTATTTGAAAAAGGTAACTTCAAAGCTTCTTTAGAAAATTCCATTAATGCCATTAGTACCATTGAACCTGACTTTTACCATGATTTATTAAGTACATTTGAAAAATAAAAGGAGATTATATGATATATTTAGATTATTCAGCCACAACCCCAGTTAGTTACGATGTTTTAGAGTCATACAACAAAGCAACTCGTGATTATATTGGTAATGCCAATTCCATCCATAGCCTAGGTGTTAAATCCAAAGCTCTTTTAAATAGTGCCACTAAACAAATAGCAGAACTTCTTAATATTAAAGAAAGTGAAGTCATATATACAAGTGGCGCTACTGAATCTAATAATATGGCTTTAATTGGTGCCATGTTACAATATAAAAATAGAGGTAACCACTTAATTGTTTCCAAGTTAGAACACCCATCAATCTACGCTATTTGTAACTACCTAGAAACTCTTGGTTTCCAAGTTAGTTATGTTAATAATGATACTGATGGTTTAATTGACTTTGAAGATTTAAAAAAGAAAATAAGACCTGAAACTATTTTAGTAAGTATCTGTGGTGTAAATAGTGAAACTGGTGTAAGACAACCCCTAAAAACGATTAGACAAATAATTAAGAAAGAAAACCCTAATACGATATTCCATAGTGATTTAACACAAGCCTTTGGCAAAGTTAGTATTAATTTATTTGATGTCGACATGGCATCTATGAGTGGCCATAAAATATTCGGCCCTAAAGGTATTGGCTTACTTTATAAAAATAGCAAAGTCTCTCTAATTCCCATTATCCATGGTAGTACAAGATACAATAATCTTCGCCCAGGAACACCACCACTTCCTTTAATTGTGGCTCTATCTAAAGCTATGCGCCTAGCCCTAAACGACTTAGACCGCAAAGAAGCCTTTGTTAAACGTCTAAATGATAAGATAGTTAATGATATTTCACATTATAAGGATATTAAAATCAATCAAACTAAGTATTCTATTCCTCATATTTTAAATATCAGTCTTATGAACATTAAACCGGAAAGCTTCGTCCATGCCATGGAAGAACACGAAGTATATATAAGTACTAATACAGCTTGTTCCAGTGGCGAACTATCAACATCCGTTATGGCTATCTATAATGATAAAGCCCGTGCCACAACAACCATCAGAATAAGCCTTTCAAGTATCACCACATTAGACGAGGTTAATAAATTCTTAACTTTCTTCCATGGTGAATATCAAAAATTTATCAAACTAAAAATGAAATAATAAGAAGTGTCAAAAACTTCTTTTATTATGATTAAAACCCAAAAAATATCCCATATTAAAAATAGAATATGATATAATGAATGGGACTAGTAGAAAGGAACTATTATGAAATTTTGTGAATTAACCGAAACTGAATTTGATACTTTTAGTAAAGAAGTATCTTGCAAAAACTTTTTTCAATCTCTAGAAACTTTAAAACGTTATAAAAATAATAAAGAAGAAGTCTACTTAGTAGGAGTTAAAGATAATGATAAAGTAGTTGCGGCATCTATCCTTGTTGCCTATAAAGAATCTAAATATTTTAACTATAAAACTTTTAATGCTTACAAAGGCTTTTTAATGGACTATTCTAATAATGAACTTCTTATATTTTTTACTAAAGAAATTAAAAAATTTATTAAGAGTAAGAAAGGCTTTAGATTATATGTTGATCCCTATATTGTTAGTGAACAAAGGGATACTGATGGTAAAGTAGTCGAAGGTGGCATAAATAATTTAAGTGTTAAAGAATCTCTTCTTACTTTAGGATATCACTATATTGGTGAATATACCCAAGTAAAATGGAACTACTGCTTAGATATAAAAGGTAAAACTAAAGAAGAACTATTTAAAACCTTCAAACCTAATACTAGAAATAATATCAATAAAACCCTAAATAAATATTTATTAAACGTTAGAAAACTAACACTAGAAGAACTTCCTTTATTTAAAAAAATAACTGAAGATACCTGTGCTAGACGTGGGTTTAAAGATAAAACTTTAAAGTATTATCAAGATATGTACAAGGCTTTTAAAGATAAAGTTGTTTTCTATATTTGTGAATTAGATTGTGATAAATATATTACTAACTTAGAAAAAGAAATTGAAAGTGCTAACGAACGCATTATAACCCTTAGTGATTCACCTTCTAATAAAAATCGCAAGTTATCCCTAGCACAAGAAGTTAAAAGTAATACTAAAAGAATTGAAGAAGCCAAAGCCATAAAAAAAGAGAAGGGCAACATTATTCCTTTATCGGCTGCAATGTTTATCCTTTGGGGGGATGAAGTAGTATATCTTTTCAGTGGCTCTTATGATGAATATATGAGTTTCTGTGGCCAATATCGCTTACAATGGGAAATCATTAGTTATGCTTGCGATAATCACTATTCAAGATATAACTTCTATGGTATTAAAGATTTATTTAATCCTCAAGGTAAAGATTATGGTGTTTATGAGTTTAAGAAGGGCTTTAATGGTTATGTTGAAGAACTTTTAGGGGCGTTTGTTATTCCAACTAATTTACTAGGTAAAATTATCTATCTAATTAAGAAGTAAAAATTATATTTTAGAAGAATGTACTTTCTTCTTTTTTTATTGCCAATTTTGTTTGTTTTATGTCAAATTTATGTCAAATTTTGACATTTTTGAAAAAACTTTGCCAAAAATGCAAAGAAAAAAAAGAAAATTGGCCCTTTTCCGGTAATAAAGAGTAGTGGAGGGATAGAATTTTCCCCTCTTAGAAAAATCGGAGGTTTTGATGAAAAAACTAGCAAAAAATCTATGGAGAAGGGTGGTGATAAAATGATCGACAGTATAATAAACGAGACTAAAGTTGTGCCGAGAAATATTGTAGAATACAAAAAAATCAATCCAGATTATCAAATTCCACTGATTTATGACCGCCCTTTTAAAGCTGTTTGTAAAACATATAAAGAATTCATTAATAAAATTCTAATCGAATTACTTGATATTAATCCCAAAAGCATTGAAGCATCTTATTTTGTTGATGCCGAATTACCCCTTGAGCAACACAGCAGTAAGAAAATGATAACAGATTTATTATTACATGTTGACGATAATTTTCTTATTGATGTCGAAGCTTATTCAAGTTTCTCTGCTGGTAATGTTATTAAAGGTACTAACTATGCTTTTCGTATTGTTATAAGTGAAGAAGTTGATGGCAAAAATTATAAGAAATTAAGACTTATTCAAGTGAACTTTATTCGTGGTAAATATGATGCTGATTGCAATTATCTTACGGAAGGCTTTGCCATGAGAAGCAACCGAACTAATAAAGTAATGAAATATACGCCTGAATTTGTTTTTGTATATCTTGAAAATGTCGAAGAAATTGCTTATAATGAAACTAGGAATTGGTTATATAGAGCCTTAAAAATGTTAGTTAGTAGTAGTATTAAGGAAACTAAAATGCTAGCAGGTGATGATCCAATACTTAGTAAGGTGGCTTTCTTTATGAAAAATTATTCAAATCAATATAGTAATTTAATGTATATTAACGAGCAAGAAGAACAAGAAAAAGTATATAATACTGACATGGCTTTAGCTGCCGAGACTGGTGAGAATAAAGGTCGTCTTGAAGGCCGTCTTGAAGGTCGTCTTGAAGAAAAAAAAGCAATTGTTAAAAATTCTTTAGAGAATAATCTTGATATTGAAACAATAGCTAAGATTACTAACTTATCTATAGAAGAAGTTCAAAAGATTAAAGAAACTTTAGAAAGATAACAACAAAGATTCTACTTGAAAAAAGTAGAATTTTTTCTCCTAAACCTTAAGAAACTTAAAAACTTACCTAGAGTGAAGAAAAAGTAAAATATTGGTAAAATATTAGTCAACTTTCTAATTGAAAAGTAGAAAAAAATTTAGTATAATTATCTATAAGGTAGGGAGGATACTTATGCGTAAGATAATGGCTAGTTTAGATATTGGCGCAAATGCCTTAAAGTTAGTAGTAGCAGAAACAGTAGGAGAAAAGCTAAATATTTTAGGCGTAAGTACGATTCCTAATAACACAATTAAAAAAGGTAAAATAATTAATAAAGAAGAATTAGCAAACAAATTAAAAGAACTATTTAAAGATATTAACGATAGACTAGGTTTTGAAGTTACTAAAACCCTAGTAATTGTACCTTCCAGTAGTGCTGAATTCACTCTAGGTACAGGAAGAATCGATGTAAAATCAGAAGATGGCATCATAACTGCCGAAGATATCGTATCCGCTGTTAAAAAAAGTGCTTACCATGTCGTTCAAGATAACATGGAACTAGTTACCATCATGCCAATCAACTATACCCTAGAAGATGGTACCAAAGTATTAGACCCTAAAAACTTAATCAGTAAAACTCTTGAAGTAAAAACAGTCATAATAAGTGCTTTAAAAAGTGAAGTCTATGACTACCTAGAATGCTTAGAAAAAATAAATGTTGATGTTGTTGATATAGCATTCGCTTCTATAGGCGATTACTTTCAATTTAGAAATAAAGAATTTGATAAACAAGTTGGAGCCATCATAAACATTGGTGAACAAACCACCTGTGTATCAATAATCAATAAAGGTGTCCTAACTAATACCTCCACAACCTACCTAGGAGGTTCTAACGTAACTAACGATATTGCTTACATCTATAAAATAGATAAAGAAAAAGCTAAAGACATCAAAGAAGAATTTGCCTTAGCCCATAAACGAATGGCAATATCTGCTGAAACCATTAATATCAAAAATAAAGAAGAAAAAAACATCAGTATAAATCAATACGAAGTAAGTGAAGTAGTTGAATCCCGACTAAAAGAAATACTTAACTTAGCAAAAAAGCAAATAAACATCTTAACAAAAAAAGAAATTAGTTATATAATACTTACAGGTGGAGTAACAGAGACTAAAGATTTTAACTTAGTAGCCGAAAGTATTTTTGGTAAAAATGTTACTCTTGGTAATATTCATGAACTAGGCGTTAGAAATAATATATATTCTAGTGTAGTGGGACTAATAAAATGGTATGATTATAATCAAAAGTTAAAAAATAGAGAATATTCATTATTAAATATAAAAGAACAAGAAGAATTTAGCAAATTATCCAATGGGGAAGAACTATCAAGTAATGGAGTAATTGGAAAAGTATTCGGCTATTTCTTTGATTAAATAAGGAGAGATAATATGTACGAAGCAAAAGTAGATCAAATAGCAAAAATTAAAGTAATTGGTGTTGGTGGCGGTGGATGCAATGCCGTTAATAGAATGATTGAATCAGGAGTTATTGGGGTTGAATTTATTGTTGCTAATACAGATTTACAAGTATTAAATGTTAGTAAAGCAGAAACTAAATTACAAATAGGTAAAACTTTAACTGAAGGTTTAGGGGCTGGTGCCAATCCTGAAATTGGTAGAGAAGCGGCTCAAGAAAGTAAGAAAGATATCGAAGAAGCCTTACAAGGTGCTGATATGGTCTTTGTTACTTGTGGTATGGGTGGTGGAACCGGTACTGGTGCTGCTCCAATCGTTGCTGAAATTGCTCAAGAACTAGGGGCACTAACGGTAGGCATCGTTACTAAACCTTTCAAATTTGAAGGTAAGAAGAGAATGGAACAAGCCGAAGTAGGTATTGATGAATTAAGAAAACATGTTGATACCATAATCGTTATTCCAAATGATAGATTAAGAGATATAATCGATAGAACAACTCCTATGATTGAAGCCTTCAAAGAAGTAGATAATGTTTTAAGAAGAGGTGTTCAATCAATATCAGACCTAATTGCAGTATCTGGTCTTGTTAACTTAGACTTTGCCGATGTTAAAGCAATTATGGCTAAACGTGGCAATGCTATTATTGGTATTGGTATTGGTGTTGGTGAAAATAGAGCCATTGAAGCGGCTAAACAAGCTGTAGCAAGTCCACTACTTGAAACCACAATTGATGGTGCTACTGATGCCATTATTAATATTACTGGTGGTAACTCGTTAACTTTATTTGAAGCTGAAGATGCTGCTGAGGTCGTAAGAGGAGCAGCTAAGACTGATATCAATACTATATTTGGTGCTGTTATTAATGAAAACTTAAATGATGAAGTTATTGTTACTGTAATTGCTACAGGATTTGATGACAATAATCAAGCTTTTGATGATGACTATCCAAGTATGAGTAGTTATAATACTAAGAATGATGAAGATGATGATGGTGACATCGATATTCCTCCATTCTTAAGAAGTAGAGATGATTTTTAGAAGCCTTATGGGTTTCTTTTTTTAATATTCATATCGACTATTAGTGTAATGGATGCTATATATTATATGTAAATGTTAATCGCCTCCGAGTGGTGCGAGTAATAAATGAGCTCGGTTGCAAATGTAATATATTATAGATAATTGTTTCCGTTCAGTTCCGTTCACTTAGTTTTAAAATAGAAGAGATTAATATATTTAAACTATCTTAAATAAAAGATGGTTAAACTTTATCTAGCTAGATAGAGTTTTAAAAAAAACTATATTTCTATAGCTTATTTGATATAAATAAATTACATTAAGAATCTTTATTATTAACTATACTTTTAGGATATGGTCTCCTTTGATCCGTAAGGTATAATAAATAATCTATTGATACATTATAAAATTGTGCTAACTTTGCAAGTTTGTCAACCGGCATTAATCTAAGTCCGGTTTCGTATCTAGAATACTGAACTTGGCTAATACTTAATACACTGGCAACATCTTTTTGCAACAAATCTCTATCTTCTCGAATTTCCTTTAGTCTATCTAGGTTCATAACAGATACTCCACTTCATTAATTATTTTACCCAGTTAGATTTTTTTATACGCTTATTTAATACCAAATGGTTATATAAATTATATCCGTTTAGTTATGGGTGAACACTTGAAAAATTGAATAAAGGCTTAATTATACTAGCATATATAGAAATGACATGAATACATAGTTTTTTAGAATGAAAATTATAGTATAATATAATTGAGGTACTAAGATATGGATAATAAAGAAATGATTGAAATATTAATAAAAAAATTAGAAGAAAAAGAGCAGGGTATTGAATCCAACCTAAATACTTATAATAATCTTTTAAATGAACTAACTGATGCTTATGATTCTCTAGAAGAAATAGATATAAATGATTATGAAGAAACTTATAATATACTTAGAAAAATAGCTGATAAATATCATATAAATTATTTTCCTAGTGAAATTACATCCAACTATATTACAAGTGTCAAAAATGATATTAATAATCGTATATATCGTGTTAAATTAACTATTAAAAAAGTTAGATATCAAAGTATCGATGTAAAATCCCTAAGAAGATTATTTAACTTAGAAACTATTTTAAATGCCCCAATTGATTCTACTGCTAAATCTAATCTTTTAACTAAAGTAGTCTATAGTATCAAAGATTTCCAACTACAAAATGAACTTCTAAAACAAATTATGTTTAGTAACTATAATGTTTCTAAACAAAAAATAAATAGCATGAAGAAAAAAGAATCTACCAAGAAACTTGCTTCTAAGAAAGGCATTATTAAAGATACCGGATTCAAAGAATACCTTAAAGTTACTACCTTTGATCCTAAGAAATTAGAAATGCTACTAGTAAATATTGATAGCATTTTAGAAAATAATAACTATTTAATTAAGAATGGCTATCCAACTAAAGTCAATGAATACTTTGAAACTATCAAAGATAATCCTAGACATGAATACACTTTAGAAGATCCTAAAGAAAATTTACTATTAATTCTAAAAGATATGGAATATCTAAAAAATACTTCTATGGATAATGAAACTAAGTTTAACTCTCTAACTAATACCATAGAAAACTATACTATAGCTAAAGAACTATATAGTGAAATTGAATAAAATAATGTTAAAATTACTAAGTTAGAACATGACCACCAAGAAATATTTGAGAAAATAGCTTCTATCATTAAAAACTATGATATAGAAAGTGAAACCCTAACCATTGAAGAGAAAAATTTATTAAATAGTGTCCTAGGTTTCTTAAAACAAAATGATTTGAGTGCTGAAGATGATACTGCTAGTTTAAGTAGTGCTGAAGCCTTATGCTCTACAAGTCCTAGATTAAGTGTTGATTTCTGCAAGAAATACGATATCGAAAGTAGATTTAAATCATACTACGAAGACTATTTAAATGCGGAAACCTTTGAAGAAAAAGAATTTGTTTATAGTTTTCTAGAATCCTTAATCCAAGAACTAGAATCAGTTGAGGCCATGAAAGTTGAAGATGAACTAGAAGCTAAAACTGATAATATGATAGGAAAAACTAGTGATAATGTTATAATGCTTTATCTATATGATAATGATAAAAAGAATACTTATATGGAAGATTATATTTACAACGATACTGTTACAAAAAGCCAAATCAAATTAAGAGATGTTGAAGGCATTAACTCTTTAATCAATCGTCTTAAAATCGATAGTGGGGAGAATAGATCATTCTTTCATAACAAATCCGAATCAGTATTAGATGGAAGCCATCATGCTACCCCAATGCGCCGTATTAGAACAACTAATAATCGTTTATTATATCAACCAATTAGTCCTCTAGATTTAGGGTTACCAAATAACTACCAAATCTATGCTATCTTAACTTGGGGTATTAAACAAAGTGAATATGATATTTATAATTATGTTAAAACACCACGTATTCAACTACCTTTAAATAATCTCTTAATTAGTATATCTAACGATATCGCTTCCATTAAATCTCAGAAACTAAGTAAACAAGAAGAAGATAAACAAATTTCAAAATACATCCAAGACTTAAAAGCTACCCAAGAAAAAATCTATCAAGATTACTATGATAGAATGGAATGCTTTATCAATAATGGTCATAAACAAGCTAGAAGGGGGACAAGATAATGAATTTAAATAAATTAATTGAAATCTTTAAAGATCTCGAAGTCAGTACTAAGAATATAAGAGAGTTCTTAAAAAGTGATGATTATTTTGCTAACTATTCTAGATATCAAGAACTAACCGAGATAGTTAAATCTACTAACTATGGCTTATTAGAAATTGATGGTCGCCTTGCTGAGTTAAACCTAACTTTTGAAGAAATCCAAGAATATTCTAGTATCAAGAAAGTCTTACTAGCATTCCAAGATAATCCCATCTTAACATACCCAAGTGGTCTTTTAAACCAAATTAGAGATGCTAATATAACTAAAGTTATAATAAACAAACTTATAGAAAAACAAAATATATATCAAGATAAATATAAAAGATATACTAAAATGGTCGATGATTGTGATACTTTAACTAAGATAATTACAAAGTTACAAAATCTTACTTCTACTGATTACATCACCCCTGACTTAATGACTATAATCTCTAACTTTCTAGAAAATAAAGAAGAATATAATCAAGACCAGGAACAAGTCTTTAAACGTAATAATCATATATATAAGTTAATCATAGAACAAAATATTGAGGCTTATAACTATGAACTAAAACAAGTAATGACTGAAAGAACTCATCGTTCTTATACCAAAACTCAAACCGAGTTAATTACTAAAGACGAACTTCTAAAAGTATTTAACCAATATGGTTATGATATAACAAATCTAAATAACGAAGTAATAAATGAATTTAAACATAGTATCTCTAAAGAAGATTTAATTAACAACTTTGAATTTCTAAAGAAACACTTATCTTTACCAACAACTATGGACAGTAAAACTCTAACTATCCTTTGTGGTTGCAACGGCGAAATCATTAACTACTTAGAAGATTTTTCTAATAAATATGGTATCTCTATTATTAAACTAATGCAAGTAACACCTAATATCTTTATTAGCAAACGTAACAGTATCAAATCTAACTTAGAAAAAGACAGCATTCCTATTCAAAGTGCTTTTAAAGACTTTGTTCCAAATGTTAACCTAATTGAAAGCCTAGGTTACAATATTCATGATTCTTATAGTACTTGTCCTTCTGTCTTCACATACTCCAATAGTACTTTGAAAAACAACGTCCAATCTCTAGAAGTATATGGTATTAAAAAAGATAAACTAGCTAAGAACTTTAAACTAAGTGGCCTAAAATCTACTGAGATACTATCTACTATCGATGCCTTTATCGAAGTAGGAGAGCTAGACTACTTACTAAGTAATACTTCTAGACTTTGTATATCTTATGATAGTCCAATGTTATATCGCTTATACTTTGTTAAAAAATATAATGAATCACACCCTAATAATAAGATAGAATATAAAAGTAAAAGAAACCATAATAATCTAAGTAATATAATATCTAACTTAGAAGATAATACTCTAGGTATTAATAGTACTAATGCCTTAGAACGTACTAACACTATTATTCCTCAAGTATTTGATGTTGATACTACTAAAGAAATTGAAGATAAAATTAAAGAAAATAATGTTACTTATGATTTTACTAAGATTAATAATCCATATATTACATATTTAGAACAAAACAACAAAGTTAGTAATAATGCTTATAATATTTGTGGTGTTATTATCTCAAGATTTAAAGTTCTAAGATTATATGCTTCTTTAAGTAATATGAGCCCTAGTACTGATAAACTATTATTATTTTGTATTACTTATCATTCTAAGATTACAGCCCAAGAATTTGCCATTATGAAAGAGTATGTCGAATCAATAGTAAATGAACCACTTATAGGAGGTCGCAAATGAAAGAAAAATTAGAAAACTTAGGAGTTTCTTCCTATGTTTATGAAGAACTTCTAAGTACTGATCCTGCTACTTTAAGTAATTTAGAGTTAAACTGGGATATAGTAAGTAAAAATGTTAAGTACTTAAAGTCTATTGGTCTTACTTGTATTGATGAACTACTACTTTATAGTTCTTTGGTATTCATGTTAAACCCTAAAGACTTAGAAAATAAAATAAAAAGGCTCGATAAAGATACCTTTACTGCTGAAGTTAACGAAGACTTCTTTAAAATAGAACAATTATATCAAGATTAAGACAGCTAATAAAGGCTGTTTTTTTATGCGAGAATATGATATATTTAACCCGAGGTTACCTATGAAAATAATAAAATATACGAAAAAAAATAAAAATACTTACGAGATTACGTTAGAAAACAAAGAGACAATAACTATCTATGACGAACTAATCTTAAAATACGACTTACTAATTACTAAAGAACTAGACGACTATACCAAGAAACTAATCTTAGAAGAAAATACTTACTATGAAGCTTATTATAAAGCTTTAAAATACTTAAGTATTAAGAGGCGTACTAAGTTCGAAATAACTAATTACCTTAGTGACTATCCTAGTAATATTATAGATAAAGTAATAACTAAATTATATGAAGAAAACTATCTAAACGACGAAAAATACATCACTAGTTATATCAATGACCAAATTAATCTCAACAATAAAGGCTATAACAAAATACTTAAAGAACTAGGACTTATGGGGTTTGATAGCAATACTATATCTTATTATCTTAACTTAGTAGATCATAATACTTGGCTTAACAACATTAACAAATATATAACTAAGAAAAATAAGCATGACTATAAAGGTTCTTCAAAAAACTACAAGTTAAAGATACTAAACGATTTATTAAATAAAGGTTATTTCAAAGAAGATATTACCCAGTGTCTAGATAATTTAGAAGTTAAAGATGATAAATCTAATATTATTAAAGATTATGATAAAGCATACCTTAATCTAAGTAAGAAATACCAGGGTAGAGAACTAGAATACAAAATAAAAAATAAACTTCTAAGTAAAGGCTACGACTACCAGACAATCGAAAATTTATCCCACGAAAAAAAGGCTTAACCTAGGCCTTTTTATTTTGAACTACTTGATTTAGATTCTTGAGCTTGTAATAAAGAATTTTGAATGTAGTTAGTATAACTTGTCTTTAAATCACTATCCGTAATATTTAAATCATATTTCTTTCTAAGTTCTTGCATTGCTTTAATAGAAGCCTCACTATGACTAGAAATATAAGTATTAGCTAAAGTATCTAAAACAGTATCACGAACATCATTTAAACTTGCTTTTTCTTTAGTTTCTGTTCTTAAAATAATATGATAACCAAGTTCTGATTCTACAACCTCAGTAGTATATTCATTATCTTTTAACTTATAAGCAGCATCTACTACTTTAGTATAATTAGAACCTAAAGTATCAGTATTAATAACACCTAAATTACCACCATCATTCTTAGTAGACTCATCATTACTATATTCTTTAGCTAACTCACTGAACTTAGCTTGTAACTCATCTTTAGAAACACCTTTTAACTTTTCTAAAACTTCATTAGCTTTATTCTTAGCGTCTTCCTTAGCTTTATTCTTATCATCATCTGAAGCATTAGAATCATAATTAACACTAAATAAAATATGAGAAATCTTAATATCTGGTTTAATAGAATCTTTATAATACTTCTTAATCTCACTTTCTTTTATTTGCGCTTTAGCATAAGAAGTAACAGCTTTCTCTTGTAAATAATTTAAATATAAACCATCTTGATACTCTTCCTTAGTATTATAACTAGTATAATATTGAATAGCACTTTCTAACTTATCACCATATTGTTCCTCAAGTTGTTTCATCGTAGTTTCAGCAGATTCCTTAGCAGCATTTAAATCATTAGGATATTCTTTTTCTAAAATAATTTTATCAATCATATTAACAACTACTTCTAAACCATAACGATTTTTTAAAGAATTATATAAATCATTAACACTTATCTTAGTATTATCCTTTAATTCAACGACAACTTCATCTCCATTACTAAGTTTAGCAATCTCCTTATTACCACAACCAGTAACCAAAAATAAACTAACAGCCCCTATGATTATAGTCTTTTTTAAATATTTATTCATCTTTATCTCTCCTTCTTTCTTATTATAGCATTTATTTTTTAAAAAAATAGAGAACTTTACACAATTTTAACATGATTATAAGGATTTTTAGCTTAAATTACATACACAAAAAAATTCTAGAGCCATAAAATATAATGAATACAAATAAAGGAGGAATGATTTATGAATAACGGTGCTTGTGGCTGCATGGGTCCTGCTATCATCTTAGTATTATTTATTTTACTTATAATCATTGTTGGGGCATTTATCTAAAATTATGAAGAAATGTAATAATAGTGAGGTATCCCCTCAAAATAATAGTGGTTTATTTATAATTGTTTTATACATTTTACTAGCCATTATTTTAAGTAGTTTTATTTTTTATTAAAAGGGTGTATAAGCACTCTTTTCTTAAGTATAAGTATCTAACTTTGTCAACAAATAAGTAAATCTTTTGCATAATATTAGAAAGTAGGATATAATTAATATGGTGGTAAGTATGGCAAAAAAGAAAAAAAGAAAAAAAGATGAAACTAGTAGTTTTCAATATAGTGTTGAATTAACTGGTCTTATTTTAGTTCTAATTGGCATTATTGGTTTTGGTTTTGGTATTGTAGGAGCTTTTATTAAGAAATTTGCCATGTTCTTAGTTGGAGAATTTTGGTGGGGTATTTTATTATTACTTATTTATTTAGGTACTATGATGCTTATTAAAAGAAAATTACCTAAGTTCTTTAGTTCTAAGTTAGTAGGACTATATATCTTATTTACAATGATTTTAGTCTTAGCACATTATACTTTTATTAAAACAAATATTAATCTTACTAGTGTAATTAACGCCACTAAAGATAATTACATGGAACGTATTTCAACTATTAATGGTACTGGCCCTATTTTATCAAGTGGTCAAGGTAGTATTGCGATTGGTGGAGGTTTTATTGGGGCTTTAGTTAGTGGTATATTAGTACAATTCTTTGGGTTTATTGGTACGATGATTGTTGTTGGAGTATCAAGCGTCTTTGGCTTAGTCTTATTGTTTGATATTAATATTAGTGAAGTATGGGATTCTATAAAAGATTACTTTGCTTCTCATAAGAAAGAGGAAGATGATGAAGAAGAGGAAGAAGTTCCTATATCTAATGCCACTATTCATAATGAAGAAGACAACTCTAAAGTAGTTATAACAAGTGTTGAAGAATTAAAAAATCATTCCAATACTATTAGTACACCTAAAGAACCTGTTATTACAAATAACCAAGTAATGCCGGAACATCCTACCCAAGAAATAGTAGAAGAGCCAATTATTACCGGCCTACAAAATAGTAACTATAAATTACCTAGTATAAATCTTCTAGATTTACCTAAAAATGATGGTAAGAAAAACTCAACGGAGTTTATTAAAACTAACAAAGTTATTTTAGAACGTGTTTTACAAGAATTTGGTATTAATGGTAAGGTTGTCGAAATCCATGTTGGCCCTGCCGTTACTCAGTTTGAAATCCATATTCCTGCTGGTACTAAACTAAGTAGGATAGTTAGCTTAGATAAAGAAATTGCCTTAGCATTATCCGCTAAAAGTATTAAGATAGAAGCCCCAATTCCGGGTAAGAATACGGTTGGTATCGAAATACCAAACCCAGTTATATCAGCAGTTAAAATTAGAGAAGTCCTGGGAAATATCCCTGAGTCCCAACAAAAAGCTAAGATTTTGGTTTCTTTAGGTAAAGACATCATGGGTCGTGTTCAAACAGCTGATATCTCTAAGATGCCACATCTTCTAGTAGCGGGTTCTACTGGTTCTGGTAAATCGGTATGTATTAATTCCTTTATTGCTAGTATTTTAATGCGTTATCGACCTGATGAAGTAAAACTTATGATGGTTGATCCTAAAAAGGTTGAGTTATCTAATTACAATGGTGTTCCTCACTTATTATGTCCCGTTGTTACTGACCCTAAGAAAGCTTCTTTGGCTTTACAACGTATCGTAAGTGAAATGGAACGTAGATATAATGAATTTGAAAGAGTTGGCGTTAAAAATATTGCCGGCTACAATGAATATGTTGATAAATGTAACAATAATAATCCCCAAGCTAATATGACTCATATGGGTTATATCGTTGTTATAATCGATGAACTTGCTGACCTTATGTTAGTTGCTGCTAAAGAAGTAGAAGATTCAATTATGCGTATTACTCAAATGGCTCGTGCCGCTGGTATTCACTTAATTGTTGCAACCCAAAGACCTTCAACCGATGTTATTACGGGTGTTGTTAAAGCTAATATTCCTTCTCGTATCTCCTTTGCCGTATCTAGTCAAATCGACTCTCGTACTATTCTAGATTGTACTGGTGCCGAAAAATTACTAGGTAAAGGTGATATGTTATATCTACCTATGGGTGAAAACTCACCAATTCGTATTCAAGGATGCTTTATATCGGATGAAGAAATCGCTAGAGTAATTGACTATGTTTGTAAAGAACAAGTTGCACAGTATGATGAATCAATTACAGCACCTTCTAAAGATGATGATCATAACCCAGTATCAGGAGATCCTGAAGATTATGAAGATCCGTTATATGATCAAATCGTTGAGTTTGCCGTTCAAACAGGTAAGGTTTCTGCATCTCTTCTTCAACGTAGGTTTAGATTAGGTTATAATCGTGCCGCTAGGGTAGTTGATTTACTTGAAGAACGTGGTATTGTAGGCCCTGCCAATGGTTCTAAACCTCGTGAAGTATTAGTTAAGTTAGAAAATAAACCAAATGAAGAGTAGTTGCTATTCTTCATTTTTAAGTTATTAAGGTGTAGCAGAG
>ULWY01077862.1_pt1 | contig 45900 bp, 44 predicted proteins | sample 1960761 | NCBI WGS metagenome assembly ULWY01 (sample SAMEA4835824, study PRJEB28245) | human gut metagenome | biome: gut microbiome; material: fecal sample | place: Denmark | collected 2008 | reverse complement strand
ATGTGTGCCAGCATTTCTTCATTGTTCTTCTCATGTCTGTTGGCACACCCGCTTAAACATACCAGTATACACCCCAGAACTGCCAGTACACTCCATTTTTTTCTCATGCATTCTCCCCTAACTCTTTATAACAGATTCCTATACTGTTAAGTGCCAGCATACTTTCCAACACATCCTGTGTTACAATGAGATGGTGTGTGATTCCTTCTGATACATAAAAGATTCTCTGTCTTTTATCAGCCCTGGGAGATATCACAATCTGATCCAGCAATCCATTATGATCGTAAGTCGTTCGTTCATCCAGTACATCCTGTTGCATGGGCAGGACAAGCCGGTATACATTCTGACATTTCTGTTGTCTGTCCATCAATACTACTATTTTGTATATTACGTTATTATCATAATATTTCAAGACCTGATACATTTTCTCTGATACCATAAGTACCGGAGACTGTATCATATCCGGATATTGACTCTCCTGTGTTCCCTTGACATATAATATGGTGCATTTATTAAACTGCTCTGCCATATTCCGGTCCAACACTATGTCAGGACAACCATGAAAGCCTTCTATTTCTATTAAATTTCTCAATTTTCTATCTTGCTTTAACTCATAATATTTCATGATATTTTATCCCCATATGCTTCCTTCAGGACATATACATTTTCCTTTTGCTGCTCTGTAAGATGAAGCAGTTCCATATCTTTCTCATTGATGTATACTTCTTCCATTCTGGCATCTGTCAGATCTATTCCTTCCAGACTTTCTGCTCTTAGATCTACCATGGATAATGTCGTATTACGAAAATTGCATTCACTCAAATTACTTTTACCAAAATCAACTGCTACCAGTCTTGCACCCTGAAAATTTCCTCTACGTAAATTTATTCCTTCAAAAGATGAATTCGTGATCACTGTATTGGCAAATCCTAACTGATATCCTTTTATTCTGCTGAAGTTACAGCCATAAAACGTACTTCCATTGTAGGAACACCAATCCATAACGCTTTCCTGAAACATGCTTTCACCGAATTGGCAATGTTCAAATTCGACATACTGCATACTGCTTTTTTTCACATTCAAATATGCAAATTTTTCTCCTTTTAACCGCATATCCTTTAAATTGCTATGTACGGAACTGACGAACTGATGTCCTGCTTTCTTATCATGCTCACATACCTTGATCAGATCTTTGGCTTCCTTACCATACTCATCCTGCAAATACAGAACATCAACTCTTCCCCTGTACTCTCCCCACATTACACGATATGGTTTTCTGTATGTTCTGCTATTACTCAACAGCCACTCATCAAACAGATAAAATCCCTCTCTCATTTGCATTGCTGAATGATTAAAGCAGGATATGAAGAATTCATTCACCATATTGTTGATATCATACAGTGATACTGCTCCCATATATACAGAAATTCCCTGTTCTAATTCCTGCTTCAGCTTTTGAAATGGCATGAATAAATATGCAATATCCACATATGCTGTTGTTCTTTCCTCATCCAAATACCAGTTTTTATTATATCCACATACCTCTATGCGATACTTGTCCTGATACAGATCCGTTCTCATAAGCTGAAATTGCAGAACACGTATCGGATAATGCTTTCTTAACTGCAGAACCGCTTCCAGTAACTTTTGCGTTAACTGCACTTTATGTTTTTGCAGTATCAATTCGTATTGCCGTTGCGTGTTATCTTTTTTTAATTCAAATGTTCCTTTCAGTTTCTCCAGTGCAAGTGCTCTGTCCATTGTCTATTCCTCGCTATTAATATTCACATGACCACCTAAATGCTGTAGTTCGCCTTCTTCGTTCATCATGATTTCGCCCGTCATATCAGCTTTAATATTCAATGTTTTGGATGCATTGATATCCAGGGTATCTCCTGCGGTAAGCTCAATCATTTCTGATGCTTCCAGTGATACCATTTGTTTTGCCTGTAATATAATATTTCCCTCTGTGTCCATTGTTAATAATGCATTTCCGGCTCCTGCATCTGCCTTTATCTGTGACGGAGTCAACTGCATCTGTTTACCACTTGGGTTTCTCATATATTTCACATTTGTATCTGCCATCATATCTGTTGCACTGTCTGCATTTTCATATGTACTGACTGCACTGACTGCAAATGCATCCTTCTCCTCCCATGATGGTATACATACTTTTACCTGATCCCCTATCTCCGGCATATAATACCATCCACTTCCGTCGGAGGAAGCCTCCATCGCTGAAAAAGGAAACCAGTACGCATTATCCTTTTTCTGTTCTTTATCTATTGACAGATGTACTTTTACCTTATCCTCTGATACATCTATGATCTTACCTTCTAATGCAGTACCCGGCATATCTTCTCTGAATTGAGTAAGATAACAGATTCCTGCCTTTGACTTTGCCTTATACACTCCTCTGAATGCTGCCTGATCCATTTCACAATGCATCTCAATGATGTGAACTTTCTGCGTTCCTATCATAACAGTGTCTCCTACCCGAAACAGCTCTGTACTCTCGAATTCATACACAACACTGTCTGCCATAGTGCAGTTCTCATTTGTATTTTGTTCACATTGTTTATAATAATCGATATCTTTTTCCACAGAATATTCTGTAATTTGTGTCTGATTAACAGAATCCATATCTGTTATTCCCCAGTAAATGACACATTTTCTCTGCCTCATATCTGCATACACTCCTGTATGCATCTGCGAAGCCATCCTTATAAGAAACTCCCAGTCTGTTTCTTTATACTGTATTATTACATGCCCGATTGCTCTATATGGACCATCATAAACTGTCAGCGCTTTATCCTGTGCCAGTTCCTGATAAGTCATTGCTGTATTCTGATACGACTTCGACTTTCTGTCCCTGTCCAGTAAATAACTGCCGTTCAACAAGGTAACATACAGCCTTGTTCCATCCTTTTTTGTCCTGCATACCGCTTCTGTAACTGTTCCACAGAATAATTCCGTATCCTGTTCCCACACAGATACTACGCTCTCGCGCAGTGGCAGTTTCACACATTCCTGTATCTGTTCTTTTTGTATCAGGCATACCATATCCAGCCTGGCATGCTGGTTTATAGCTGCCTGTATTTTTATATTTTCTACTAGATCTACTTTGATTCCTTCAATCCTGATTTTTCCGATTTCCATAGAATTCTTTATGACCATCCCTTTCCAGATTAATAAAATGTAAAATAAGAAATTGTAGCTTTTATTACATTCTCCCAGATTGGCAGATCCTTATAAAAACAGTTATAATTACCTATGATCATGCCATTATGTTCTTTATGGATCGCATAAAATATCATCTGATACATAACTCCTCTTGCTGTCGGCATGCGATATGTTATAAAGTGAACCGGAGCATTTTCATCCTCTACCGTTCCCTCTTCCAGTAATTCAATATATATTCCTGCTGCCTTGAGCTGATTGATCATGCCTTTTTTTACACTCTCAAAACTTACTGTTGGATCTCCGGATACGGTATACTGCAGCGTCAGACTGATTCCTATCGCATCATTGAGCAACGTCACGACTCCATCCTGATTGGAATATTCTTTCAGATAATCTATGGGAATGGGAATTGCCACATGTCCATCGAAATATTTACCAAGCCTGATTCTCATTGGGGCATCCGGAAAAGAAATCATACCGGTTCCCATCTGCTGCGTCACTTCTTCAAGGGATAACAATGGATTATTCTCATTCTCTCTTTCCTGTTCTTTTGCCTTCTCAAGACTTTCTTTTACAAGTTCTGACTGCTGTTGCTGCTTTAAAAGCATTTCTTCCAGTTCTCTTTTATTCTGACTCATATTTCCTATCCTTCCTGCTCTTAACAGTTATTCCTGATCCGATTGGCATTCTCTGTAATTTCCGTATCGATCACCAGAGTACTTCCACTGTCATTACTGATTGTCATTGCGTTTGCCGACGTAATACACATTCCCCGCTCCGCTCTCATCATAACTGTTTCATCTGCATAGATCCTGATATCTTTCTGTGCTACGATCTCTATGGTTCCATCCTGGTTCAGAAACATTGTAGCCGCACTGTCTGCACAGGTCATTTCTATCCCCTGTGGTAAAAAGGACACTGATTGTCCTTCTGCGTTAGATAACACTTTATTTTCAGGCTGCTGTCCTGCCTGCTTTCCCTGTTGATTCAGTGAATCTGTCTGTCCTTCCTGTTTTTTTCTGATCGCAGAAATGACATATGCGTCATTTTCATCATCTGTTGGACAGAACAACCGGATTTCTTCTCCTATTACCGGCATACAATACCAGCCACTGCCATCTGTTGATGCTGCCGGCGATGAATATGCGAACCATTTCCTTTTATCTTCTTCACAGGGTGTCGTCTTGCTCAGTTCTATCTTAACCTTATCGCGCTTACAGTCTTTGATCACCCCGTCCATTGAGATTCCTGTCACTTCATGGTTGGTCCATCTTGCGGTTGCGCATGCCTCTTTTGTACCAAGCATATATTCATTTACTGATTCTCCCTGCAGATATCTGTTATGTACAGATATGACGATCAGTTTATGTCCATCCAGTTCTATCTCCATTCCCAGATCCAGATATTCGTCAGTCTCTAACCGATATTTCTCACCGGCATCATAACTTACTTCCCATTCTGCCTGATTGAGAACGACCTCTGTATCCCTTACAGACAGTCCATAACATATTCTTCCGTTTTTACCCTGCATGGTCGTATAAACAGGTGCTCCTACGCGTGAGAGCACTCTGCCGGCAAATTCATAATCCGATTCTTCATACTGCATCATGAAATCCTGTATCGTTTCATCGGGACAGTTTATATCACAGTCTATATCAGGATACGATTTCATCAGTTCCTCAATCATTCCTTTATTGGTTTTTGTAATATCCTGATAGTCCAGTATCACCTTCGTTCTGTCCAAGACTTGAGTCAATCCGCTTAATTCCATCCATACTTCCCGCTGTTCCCCAAGCTCCGTTACTTTCATTCTTTCAATAAAACCTGCAAATAACAACTGTGTCTGCTCATCCTCCTGAAAAAACAGTGATATAACCGTTTTCCCATCCATCATATTCTGATAGGCCAACAGGGAAGTTTCTGATATCATTCCCTTTACATATGCCTTATCATGAACATTCATTGACCTGTCTATCTCTATTTGCGTTATATATTCCATATTATAAGGAGTCAGCCACGCATGATTATATACTCCTGTCATCCATTTCCATCCTTTCCATTACCCTCTATACAATGCATTTTCCGTTTACATCCAGTCTATGCATATCTGTCATCAGAAAAGCTTCTGTCCACGCTATATGTACCTGTGTATCTATTGGAAGGAACAAGTCCCTGCATCTCTCAATCATCCACAATACATGTCTGTCCTTTGCCGTTCCCATATAAACATAAATATGACCGGGTTCCTCTATATTCTGAAATAACATACAGTGAGGATAAAGTTCTGATACTTCTCTGGCAAAAACATCTACACTTTGCTTATGCTGATAAAAAAACATAATATTCTCCAACGTCCGGTTCTGTTCCTTTCTTGTCAGCATTTGATAGAATTCGGATATCTCTTCTCCAAATTTTCCTGTAGTTATCTCTTTTTCAATCAGCCTTTTTATAAAATAATTCTTATCACAACCTGCATACTTTTCTATTTGCAGCAATCTGTAAACAGCCTGATGGAACAGAAGTTTTCCTTCTTGGCTTTGCAGAAAACTGTCATTTTCCAATAACCCGGATAATATTCCTCCATATTGAATATACGGATTAATTGCAATCTGCTGACCTTCCATCCCTGTTACTTCATCATAAGGTGACCCCTGTGTTGCAATGACAAACTCCAATTCTTCCTGATCCTGTATTGCCCTTTCACCGATCAGTTCCCATATCCTGTTTCCCATGTGTCCTTCTCCTGTCCTGTATACAAATTCCCTGTTATACCTGATTGCGGATACATGGTCTCCATATCTGCCAGCATCATATCCATGCATGCCCGTACTATATAGGTGTCCTGTTTTACATAGAAGTTGATCTTCCTGTCCTCTATTTCAATTTTATCAAAGTATGCCGATACCTCATAAGAATTCACGATCCGATATAATTCAGCTCTGGTATTTCTTTTTCCTCTTTGAATTTCATCTATAATATTTCTGTTTATCCGGGTAGACAGCACATTTTCTGCATTTCCTGCCAATTTCCACTCCTTTTGGGGAACGATTTCGTACACATTCCATTTCTTATATTGTTTTATCGTAGTCTTAATAAGGAGTAAATCCTGCTGTCTGTTTATTTCATAATTTCTCATATCTGATACATCTACCAGATATGCATATTGCGTTTTTCTCGGAATCAGTTCATGTTTATATCTGATTTCCTGTTGTTCCGGTATCGGAAATATTCTTTCTTTTAACTGGCATCTTCTGACATTGCATAGAAGGACAGCATCTTCTCTTACGTATGGTGTCATTTCTTCCCAGTCAACTTCAACCGAAAGAATCGTTTCCTGACTTCTCAATTTATCGTACTGTACTTTAAAAATGACATCACAAAAGCGCTCAGCAAAACAATGGGGCAGCATAGGATTATTAATTCCATTGCTTTCCATTATCTTATTGAGCGTATTTATTTTCTTCACAGACTCATCACTCATCTGTAGCGCTACTTTGCAGTCATATACATCACAATTGGTCTTTACCACTGCATGAAATTCTCTTTCCTGCCTTATTACCTGTTCAAGCTGGTGTTGTACCAATTCCAGATATACACGTTTTATCCTCTTTTGATTCCAGTCTGGTGGATAAATCCGTGTATCGTCCAGTGCTTCACATACATCTCTCCACCTCCTGCTCTCTTCATGGTTCACCAGAAACATATCAATACCATAATCGACCATGCTGCCACTCAAGTCTTCCTGCACCTGCTGCTCCAGTTGCCTTATCTTCTCTTCCTGATACAGCGCCAGTTGTTCAAATACAGACTGATATATCTCCCGTATCTCCTTACGTTCAGACAGATTCTCTATCTGTTTCAGTTTCTCTCTCAATTGCTCTTGTGTCATTTCAATAACCTTCTGCTCTAATCAACTATGACTTTTCTTACAGGCTGTTGCCTTGCCACTACATTTCCCGTCATGGACGATCTGCCCAATATCTTTTCGAATTCCCTGTAGATCTGTTCGTTGCTGAGTTTCTCATATTCTCTATGCATTTTTATCTGTATGTACTCTATAATATTCTCTCTGGCTACCGGTTGTCCATTCCTGCATAACATGGCAAACGCTACATCATACACATCATTGGTATGTTTGTCCAGCAATGCCTTACCAAACAGAGTTGTTACGACCGGTGACACTGTCGGCTCCTTTACAGCAGCATATTTTACATACCTGATATCAAAATTATCATATACAACTGCCAGCTTGTAGAAGTCCGTCTGATTTTTATAAAGTACTGCCCCGGATGAAGCGATAAATCGCCCCAGCTCCATTTCATACGGAAATTCTGCTGCCTCCTCTGACAGAATCAGTTCTGTTTCATAGCATACACTGCCTTCACACTCCACGGCATCCAGAAAACGAATACGCAGAAATGTCTGCACATTTCGATGTTCATATGGAAGATACTCCGTTTTACTGAGACTATATATGATTCCATTATGCTTGATCAACCCGGGATTTACCAGAATATGCGCATCCGTGATTCTGATATCCACTCCTGATATAATTCCATCCGAATAATCCATATAGGCATTCTGCAGCATATGATATGCATAATCCGTATGTTCCTGTAATACCTGCGCTGTCAGAATCATGCTATTCTTATACAATGGCTCTACATATTTAAACATGCATATCCTCCCTGTCTATTCTTCTATAGGAACCAAACCTCCATTCCTGACATCTTGCACTGTCCAGGATCATTTGTCTGTCTTCTGCCTTTGGAGAATATGACAGCATTGATCCAAAAGGTGCCTTTGCCAGTTCTTCTTTTACTGCTTCTCTGTAAGGATATAATTCTCTTGGCATGGTGGTCATGCTCTTCTCTTCCCTGCCGGCCAGTAACATCCCCGCAACAACATATGCAGCACCAATATATACCTGATCTTCTATCCATGTCAGATTGGGATAACAGCATGAAATGACAGCACTGTTTATCTGTTTTTCAAATTCAAACGCACTTTCCTGTATCCTTGTTCTTCCCTCTAAGGCAACTGCTCTTGCTGATGATTCCACTCCTGTTTCATATTGATAACAGCTTACGATCTGCTCTCTTTCCAATATGTTAAAGAGAAATGCCAGTTTTCCAGGATCCATCAAAGATGTGTCCTGCTTCTTTTTTGTTCCTTCAAACCGGATTCTGTTTATTTTAGTCTGCACACTCATCATTGGTATTTCCGTGAAAACAGCAAATGTGATCTGCTGCGTATCATCAAGTTTCTCATTTACTGTCTCCATATATAAAGAAAGTTTCCTCTCTGCATCATTGGTTTTCATATCCTCATAGGAGAGATTTGAAATCAGTAATTCCAGATTTTCACCCTGTTCAAAGAAACTCTTTACTCCCAGCCATATTTCATATTGTTTGGCTGATATCTGTTGATGTTCCTTTGGGATATCTTCTTTCTCCTTTATATCATAATACCACAGTCTATATTGTTCTCCCTGCTCTTTCTGTTCCAGAACTTTGTAATACCTTTCTACATTTTCCAGACTTTGTTCAGCCTTCTGATATTCTGTTTCTTCATATACGGGAATCTCTATTTTAAATTTGTCTTCAAATTCTTCTAAAGAATGCACCACCAGATTATCTTCCACACACCTGATCTGTGCATCTTCTAATGCGAGCATATGTGGTGATACTGTAATCAAAGACAATAAATCTGCCATATCTTCATTTACTTTTGCAAATAATATCGCCCTGTTACATCGTCCTCTCATTCCAAGTCATACCTCTCTCAAATAACCCGAATTATAATATCTCCGTTACATACTATATTATGTTAACTTTTCATATGTTTCAAGCGTTAAATGTGAATAATCAACAAAAAATGCTGTACCACCCTCTCTGATGATACAGCATTCTCGTGAATATTCTATGCTTCTTTACTTCTTTCTTTTAAAATTGCTTCTGTCAGTTCTTTTCTGTTTGTCTTAAAATGGAAATACGGGCGTTCTTTAATTACACGGATTTCTACCGGATATTCATACGGCTCAAGCGTTGCCAGAATGTTGTCCTTTACCTCATCTATGCTCTTTCCTTCTTCCAGGATAACAAATAAATAAGGAACAGAATAACCCTCATGCTCTGCATCGGGAATGAAACAGAAGAAACCGTCTTTCACACCACTGGCTTCTACCATACGGCTCTCCATACGCATCATATAAAGTGTCCCGCCGCCATAACGCTTCACATCGCCTCTTCCCAGAATATATACAATACCATTCTCTGAAATATATCCAAAATCACCTGTATGCAGCCATCTGTCACCATCCGGATGAGGTACCAGAGTTCTCTCGGTAAGCTTTCCCGCAGAAAAACCGCCATAATACAGCATCTTAGCAGGTCCGTTCATGCATACTTCGCCGATTTCCCCATAATTTTTCTCTTCCAGTGTCTCCGGATCAAATACTGCCAGTACGGTAGCAGGCATTGGCATACCCACACAGCCATCTGTCAACGGGAACATGGGGTTAGGCAGTGTGAAATTGGAACACCCTTCACTCTGTCCATAACCTGCACTTAAGGTTGCCATGCAGTTATGTCTGTGGAAGAATTCCTCTACTTCTCTGCTCTTGCGTTCATTCATTGGTTCTGCACCTGTTCCGATGCTTCTAAGATGGGACATGTCATAATCATCAGGAATTCTGTCGCTCTTCATCAGAATCTCACAGAACATCGGGATCAAAGCCCAGAAATTAGGCTGGTATTTCATAAACTGTACATCAATATCTTCCAACGGACAATAGGGGTCGAGAATAACATATAATCCTGCAGATAAAGGGAATATGGTCATTGATACTGTCGCAGCGATCAATGCAGGGGTCAGAATCGGCAGCCACCATTTCTCCTGTACAGGTGATGGCGGGACGAATATAGACATCTGGTAGGCAATTGCAACAATATTGGCAGAGGAATGGATTACCAGCTTGGATACCCCTGTAGAACCACTTGTATATGCTCCAAATACCGGTCTGTCAGGATCTTCACTTACATGATAATCACCCTGATAATTCTTACCAAGTTCCAGAAATTCCTGCCAGGTCATATCTCCTGCTAAATCTTCTCTTTCTTCTGCATAATGTTCTTCTATGCCCTTTACCACATAATCAGGCATACTGTCCCGGTCTGCATAATCATACGGTGAGATCTTAACAATTCTTCTGACCTGTGTCGTTTCTCTCATCATATCTTCATCTGCCTTGGATAAATAATCATGAACAAAAACGACATCCGTTGTTGTCTTGCGAATCGCAAAGCACAGTTCCTGTGGTGTATCATCTCTGCAAAGCATTGCTGCACCGATTCTCTCTGCTGCCAGAAGCAGAATATAATGAGCCGGCACTGCCTGTATGAATACCGGTATTCTGTCACCTTCTTCAAATCCTACTGCTTTTAATGCTCTGGCTGCTGCATCTACCTGCTGCCACAACCATTCATAATCGTATCTGCGACCATAATATTCAAATGCATATTTAGTCTGATCCTGATTCCTCATCCGCAAAAATGCCTCAATGGTCATCTTCGGTACTTCTACGTTCTTGAAAGTCTCCGGATAGTAGTTTAACCATGGTCTGTCAATGCTTGCTTTTCCTGTAAGAACTGTACTCATCTTCTGTTACCCCCATCTTTCTGTATACATGTATATGTTTGTCAGCTTCATAAGTTTACTTCATTGTATCCTGACTGTCAATCGTTATTTCAAATAGTCCTTTAATCCCATCGTTATTCTTTTCTCCACAGTTGTCAATCAACTTCCTATCACTTATAATAAAAATAAACGTAACTATTCTCACACTTAACAGAAAGGACGGTATATTATGGGATTTTTAACAGGTAAAACAGCGATCATTACAGGAGCCGGCCGCGCCGTATTAAGCGATGGCAGATGCGGCTCTATCGGATACGGTATTGCAACCGCCTATGCAAAAGAAGGCGCCAATCTGGTCATAACAGGAAGAAATACAGCCAAACTGGAAGCTGCCAAAGAGGAACTGGAAAAGAATTACTCCATTAAAGTACTGACTGTACAGGCAGACGTCAATGCCGGTGCCGATAACGAAGCAATAGTCAATCACGTAATAGAAGAAACGATCAAAACCTTTGGACGTATCGATGTCCTGATCAATAATGCCCAGGCTTCCGCTTCAGGAGTACCTCTTGCAGAGCACACAACAGAGCAGTTCAACCTGGCACTCTATTCCGGACTCTATGCTGCTTTTTATTATATGAAGGCATGCTATCCGCATCTGGTCAAGACCCGTGGCAGTGTCATCAACTTTGCATCCGGTGCAGGTCTGTTCGGTAATTTCGGTCAGTGCGCCTATGCCGCTGCCAAAGAAGGCATCCGCGGTCTGACCAGAGTTGCAGCAACAGAATGGGCAAAGGACGGCATTAATGTCAATATCATCTGCCCTCTGGCATGGACAGCACAGCTTGAACAGTTCCAGAAAGCATATCCTGATGCTTTTGAGAAAAATGTACACACACCACCCGCAGGGCATTTTGGTGATGCAGAACTGGAAATAGGCAGAGTATGCGTCCAGCTCGCTTCCCCTGACTTTAAATATATGACAGGTGAAACCCTGACTCTGGAAGGCGGATTAGGACAACGTCCATAGCTACAAAAACTTCTTGAATTTGCAGGTATGCGTGTTATAATATAAAAGGTTAAATATCGTATAAAATCACTCGCAATGAGAGGAGAAATATATATGGACAACTTAATAATTCCAAAGAATTATCATTCCGCTCTGAACCTGCATGATACACAGATCGCGATCAAGACAGTCAAGGACTTCTTCCAGAATCTTCTGGCTGAACGCCTGCATCTGACCCGTGTATCTGCGCCTTTATTCGTAGATCCCCTATCAGGTCTTAACGATAACCTCAACGGAATAGAGCGCCCTGTTTCCTTTGATATCAAGGAACAGAACGGTAGAGAAGCTGAAGTAGTACAATCCCTTGCCAAATGGAAAAGATATGCACTGAAGAAATACGGTTTCGGCTATGGTGAAGGTATCTATACAGATATGAATGCGATCCGTCGTGACGAAACAGCCGACAATGTACATTCCATCTTTGTAGATCAGTGGGACTGGGAGCGTGTTATCACTCAGGATGAACGTAATATTAATATTTTAAAAGAAACTGTAAAGACTGTATATAAATGTCTTCGCAAAACAGAGAAATTTATGGCAATCCAGTATGATTATATCGAGGAGATCCTTCCTCATGATATCTTCTTTGTTACAACACAGGAATTGGCAGAGATCTTCCCTGATTACTCTCCAAAGGAACGTGAATTCTATATTGCGAAAGCCAAAGGCGCTGTCTGCATCATGCAGATCGGTGATGAAATGGAAAATGGAGAGCCTCACGATGGTCGTGCTCCGGACTATGATGACTGGTCACTGAATGCTGATATTATTGTATATTATCCTGTTCTGGATATTGCACTGGAACTTTCTTCCATGGGTATTCGTGTTGATAAGGATGCTCTGCTCTCCCAGTTAAAGAAAGCAGGATGTGAAGAGAGAGCTTCTCTTCCATATCAGCAGGCAGTTATCAATGGCGAACTTCCTTTCACCATTGGTGGTGGTATCGGTCAGTCCCGCATCTGTATGTTCTTCTTAAGAAAAGCTCATATTGGTGAAGTACAGAGTTCTCTGTGGCCGGATGAAATGGTTGCCGAATGTGAAAAGAACGGTATCCAGTTATTGTAGAAAGGTGTTTAGAATATGGTCAAACATGTTATATTATGGCAGTTAAAGGATGAATTATCTCCTGAACAAAAGACACAGATAAAGGCCGGGATCAAATCCGGTCTGGAAGGTTTACAGGGTAAGATTGAAGGACTGATTGAAGTTCATGTCAATATAGACTGTCTTCCTTCTTCTAATGCTGATGTCATGTTAGATACTACTTTCACTGATGAAGCTGCACTTAAGAACTATGCAGTACATCCTGAACATGTAAAAGTGGCAGACAGCAAGGTCAGACCTTATACCAAAACCCGTGTATGCATGGATTTTGAGAATTAATGAACTATATAATACAGGGCAGAAACTTCTGATCAGGAAGTATCTGCCCTGTATTTTTGTATCAGTCTACTTTTAAGATCAATTCAAGCACCCTTCTGGCACAGATTTCCAATTCTTTTCTGGTAATTACTCCTTTGTTCAATGCTTCCATCAAACGTTCCGGAAATCCCGTTGCCATTTTGATATCATTTCCTGCTGCGGTTTCTTTATAATGTTCTCCATTTGTCCACCAGTCTGTGGTAACAGCACCATCAAATCCCCACTCACCGCGTAGTACATCTGTCAGAAGCTCACGGTTCTCAGAAGTTCTTCTGCCATTTACAATATTGTAGGAAGACATGATTGCCCATGGCTTTGCCTCTTTTACAATGATTTCAAACGCCTTAAGATATATCTCACGGATTGCTCTCTCTGATGCTCTGGAATCACTGTTCTTACGGTTCGTCTCTTTATTGTTCAGTGCAAAATGCTTTACTGTCGCACCTACATGATTACTCTGAATCCCTCTGACCATGGCTGATGCCATCTTGCCTGTTAAATAGGGATCTTCTGAATAATATTCAAAGTTTCTTCCGCACAAAGGACTTCTGTGAATATTTACCGCCGGTGTAAGCCATACTGCTATATTATTCTCTTTTACTTCGGCACCACCTGCTGCACCTACCTTCTGGGCGATCTCCTCATTCCAGGAGCAGGCGATCAGTGTGGAGCAGGGCCATGCTGTCGTACATACACCACATTCAGGATTAATACGAAGGCCCGCAGGACCATCTGCAGTCATAATATTGGGAATTCCATAATCAGGAAGATTACCAAAACCAAATGTATTGGCAACACCTGTATTAGGCTGTCCACCTAATAAACCGGCCAACTGCGCATCGGAAAGCTGTTCCATGAACTCGTCCATGGTAATCCTGCCCTCTGCTACTTCAATCAGAAAATGATGCTGCTTATCCGGTGTTTTATCTCCCCACAGACGCCATCTTCCTCTTTCTTCTGCTCTGGGAGCGAATGCTTCCATTTCTTCTGTCGTCATTGGTGTCAGTTCATTGGCATCTGTATCAACAGGCTCGGTAACTTCCAGTTCCTCATAAGTACCATCTGCACGCAATCTCCTGGACAGAGATGTGGGCGCCAGATGGGAAGTAAGCTGCTCTACGACCGTATCCTTATCCACAGTATAAGTCATACCGGCATCTGCTGCATTTCTTACAGATGTTCCAATATAGAAATGATATTCTCCCTGTTCCAGTACATAAGCAGACTTACATACTTTGCCACAGTCATCATAAGAAGCCATATCCGCAATTTTCCAGGTAAGGATCACCAACTGTGTCTCTCCCGGCTGCAGCATTCTGGTCTTTGCAAAAGCTGCCAGTACTCTGGATGCCTTGCCAAGTCTGCCCTGCGGAGCACTGTAATATGCCTGTACTACTTCTTTACCGGCTCTTGCTCCTATATTGGTAACAGATACCTGACAACGGATTTCTCCCTCTTCTATATCAATGCCGACTGTTTTGACCGCAAATTTCGTATAGGACAGCCCAAAACCGAATGGATAATTCACTTTGTCCTTTGCCTTGGGAATTGTCTCAAAATAACGATACCCTACATAAATATCATCTGTATATTCCACATAACGCTCTGATTCATGGAAATTATAAGTGGATGGATAATCATCCAGTGATCTTGCAAAGGTATCTGAAAGCTTGCCGCTGGGATTTCCATCTCCTGTCAGAAGTTCTGCCGCAGCAAGTCCTCCTTCCATACCTCCCTGCCATGCCATAAGGACACTTTGTATTTCGTCATCATCATGGAACCATGAAGTATCTACCATACCACCTACGTTCATAACTACAATGACTTTTGCGAAATTCTTTTTGACCAGTTCTACCATATTCTGTTCTGCATGTGTCAGGTAGAAATCTCCATTTTCAAAGATTTCCGCACTGCGGCGTGCCATTTCTTCTTCACTTGCCCATATATTCTTGTTTTCTGTCTCTACAATGCTCTTTCTGTCCCATCCTTCACCTGAGAAACGACAGATAGAAATGACAGCAGTGTCAGTATATGCTTTTGCCTTGTTCAGCAAATCCTGCGGAACTTCCGGTTCTATGGTCATGCCCGGCACTCTGCCTGCCTTGTACTGTTCTTTTACATTTTCCCGGTAGAAATCAGCCAGTTCCTCATATATACTGATCTTTCCCTTCTGCTCTTTCAGACCTTCGTACAGATTTCTGGTATAAGCCACCGTTACATCACCGCTTCCGCCGCCACCTTTTACATAATCAAATGTTGCTTTACCAAAAAGTGCGACTCTGGAACCGGCAGGCAATGGCAATACATTCTGCTCATTTTTAAGCAGTACCATACCTTCCTTGGCAGCTTCTTTTGACAGCGCTATATGCTCCTTACCTGCTGTAACTCTCTCCCCGTTTGCGCCGAGCCCGATTCCCGGCTGATAGTTTACTCTTACCCATTTGTTCATCAGAAATTCCTCCTTATAAACTTTACCGATTATTTTCAGTTTATCACGAAATGACACAATTACAACTCCCTTATTGAGACAATTGCGGCAATACGACTGTGAATCTGGTTCCCAGTCCTTCACGGCTTACGATTTCCACATAGCCCTGATGTTTATCCACGATCCATCGGGCAATAGACAGCCCCAGTCCTGTTCCTCCCGTCTTACTGTTTCTTACCGCATCTGCACGGTAGAATCTGTCAAAAGCATGTTCTACATCCTTCTGTGCCATACCGATTCCATTATCCTGTATCTCATAAAAGGGAGTGTTCGTTACTTTATCGTTATTGAGCAGTCCAACCCTGATCATAATATCTTCACCCTCCGGCGTATATTTTACGGCATTATCGATCAGAATTCTGGCAGACTGTTTCAACATATCCGCATCTGCCCAGACATAGGCATTGCCCTTTTCTTCATATCGGTAGGGATGCTTCTCATCAATCATAAGGGACTCTTCATATACTTCCCTCATAATATCATTGAGACAGCAGGATTTCTTATCCAGATTCTGGCGGTTTGAATCCCCTCTTGCCAGAAAAAGAAGCTGCTCTACAAGCTTCTGCATATGTGCCGACTCATTCTTGATCGCCTCTATGGACTCTGTCAGAATTGCCTCATCATCTTTTCCCCAGCGATCCAGCATATTGACATATCCCTGGATCACTGCAATAGGAGTACGAAGTTCATGGGATGCATCGGATACAAACTGCACCTGCTGCCGATAAGAAGCTCTCATACGCTCCAACAGGTCATTCAGAGCATTCTCAATGCCGATCAGATCTTTATCATGCATCTGTATTCTGGCATCTTCTCTGTCCACCTTCAGACTGCTGATAGCATCCTCCAGATCATGATATTTACTCTCATCATAATCTGCATCATTAAAAGCCATTTCACTTAACTTCTGTGCTCTGGCTGCCAGCTCATTTAAAGGACGCAGTTCCCTTCTGACACTATAGGTTCCCTTTATAAGCCTCTTGGCAAGTTCTATCATTTCCCCGGTCAGTAGTATGATGCCTCCAATACCAAACCATTTTAACCAGAGGCCTATTTCCACCTGATAATATACCTTAGTACCCTTATGCCCTACCTGATAAACCATATCCCATATGGAAGTCTCTATCAGAAGTTTTCTCGAATATGTAATGTCAAACTGCCCTGCCATCTGCATATCCAGTCCATATATCATCACTGCTGCCAGAATTATGCACACCAGTACATCTATGGACAGATATGCCAGCAACAGGCTTCCTACATTTTGCAGGTTGATCTTTCTGGCGATGGAAGTTACCTTTTTTTCCTCTTTTTTTTCAACCATGAACAGAATCCTCTCACTCGTCATCACGTATCACATAACCTACACCGCGCACTGTCTGTATCCATTTTACCTGATATACATCATCCAGCTTGCTGCGTAAATACCGTACATACACATCTATGATATTCGTCTCCCCAAAATAATCATAACCACATACCTTTTCCAGTAATGTGTCTCTGGAAATGACAATGTTCCTGTTTTCCAGTAATACCTTTAACAATTCAAACTCTCTGTGAGTCAGTTCTATCTTATTGCCTGCATAAGTAACTTCATAACGCTGTATATCCATAGTCAGTCCCCTGCAGCTTAACTGATTTTCCGCCTGTACTGTGCTGACACCTTTTCTCTTTTTCAATGCAAGTCGTATTCTTGCAAGCAGTTCCTCTATGGCAAAAGGCTTCGTCATATAATCATCTGCGCCTCCATCCAGCCCTGCTACCTTATCCATAACAGTATCTCTGGCAGTTAACATAATGACAGGCATGTCAGAACTTTTACGCAGCCTTCTGAGAACCTCAAAGCCATTTAATTCAGGAAGCATCACATCCAGTACCATTAATGCATACGCACCTGTCAGCGCCTTATCCAGCCCCTCTCTTCCATTTACTGCTTTTTCTACGCCATATCCTTCATGCTGCAACTCCAGCTCCAGGAAACGCGCTATCTTCTCTTCATCTTCTACGATCAATATCTTTTCCATTTCCGCACTCTCCACATGCAAAAAGGGCGCAGAAACTGCGCCTGTTTGCTTTATTTATCATTATCCTCTCTGGATACTGCCTGACTGAATTCACTCTTAATATTCTCTGCCGTATCCGCTGCTGTATTCATCGCCTTATTGATGTCCAGATCTACCGCATGCATATCCGGTCCTTCAAAATGGTACCGCATATTCAGGAATAATCCGATGATCAGAATCGGTACTACTCCCCAGAATGCAAAGAGTAAAAGCAACACCAGAACAGTTACCGGCAGTCTGAATACTTCTTTTCCATTTCTTTCTACACAGAAACTATTGGTATTTCCCATCTCCAGGATATGACTGCACCATTGGGCGAATCGATGCATGGATTCCTTGAAATTGCTCTTTCTATCTGTCTTATCATTCACCACTTCACCAATACACTTTTCTGTCTTTGTTGTGTATTCTGCTCTCTTATCCTCTTTGATTTTTCCATTCTTCTCCAGATAGATCATGGCATCCAGCATATCCCAGTTACTATTCTCCAATGCTGCTTTGGCTTCCTCATACGTAACATTGGCTTTCTCCCTTAATTTCTCAACTTTTTCAAAATTATCCATAAAATTATTCCTCTCTTTCTCTTTCGATGGTATTATCCTAACTCATCTTTATAAAAGAAAAATGCAGGAAAGATTAAAATCAGATTAATGATTCCCGTAGTAATCTTAATCTGCCTCTCAGACAGCGAAACTGCGCCTGTGTCACATCTCCCAGATATTCTCCATCCGCATGCAGGACCATGGGCTTTGAAATCGTAAGTTCCAACTGCTGTGCATTCTCCATGCAAAATCCCCTGATGTGCTCATGTCTGGCTGCGACAAGAAATGGCAGGCAGAAGAAAGTTCGCCATTTTGGAATTCCATAGGCACTGCATACGGACAATTTCCCGTCAATACAGGAAGCATGAGGCGCCATAGGTACTCCACCACCTTCTGCACGCAGATTCATAACTGCTGCGAAGATCACTTTGTCCTCTTCTACAGTCTTTTTCTCCTGTTCCTGATAATATGTAAAATGCAGACTGGCTGTATCCATGGAAAACAGTGTCTCTACTGTTAATATAAGATATGTCAGCTTTCCCAGATGAAGCTTATTGAGAAATTTCTTCAGTCCGGACTGCAATGCCTTCTTGCATACAATGGCATCAAGCCCGACACCTGCGCTGATTCCAAATATTCTGGACTTGTCACAGCCACTCCAGCTTACCTCTCCCAGATCAATACGCACCGGTTCTATGCCCTCACTGCATTCCCGCTCTATACACAGCAAAATCTGCTCCAGCGCCTGTCCTGCATCTTTGGGAAGTCCCAGTCCCCGTCCGAAATCATTGCCCGATCCTGTCGGAATCACTCCTAGTCTTACTTTATCAAAATCCGTGATTCCGTTAAGTACCTCATTAACAGTTCCATCTCCTCCCAGTACGATCAGATAGATGACATCCTGTGGCAATGATGATATCTTTTGTGCAAGTTTCGTTGCATGTCCCTTGTATTTTGTCTGATATGCCTTATATGTAACTTCTTTTGCAGTAAGGAGTTCACGTACCTTGCCCCATACTCCTGCCGCTTTTCCGGTACGTGCCCCCTCATTTACAATAAAATAAATCTCCTGACTGCCTCTCATTCGTACCTCCCATGAACAGCACTGTGCCGTTCTACATTGATATTCCCAGTAATCCCAGTATCCAGTAGATCAGTCCCAGCACCCAGCTTGTAAAGATTCCATAAAGGATCACCGGCCCTGCGATCGTAAATATCTTACATCCGATACCAAATACCTGACCTTCCGTTTTATATTCTATTGCAGATGCAACTACCGAATTGGCAAAGCCTGTGATCGGTACCAGTGCTCCCGCACCACCCCATTTGACCAGTCCCCCATAGAGGTTGAACCCAGTCAGGACAGCACTTGCAAGGATCAACAACATGGAACACCAGCTTGCAGCTATGTCCTTATCCAGTCCAAACCGGTTCGTTGCCATATTTACGATAAACTGCCCTACACAACAGATAGCCCCACCAGTAAGAAATGCCTTGCCCATCTGCATCCACAGATTCGTTTTAGGAGATATCTGCTTTACATAGTCCTGAAAATCTTTTATTTTCTTATCCATGACCTCATCCTCTTTTTCTTGGTTTTGGTCATAGTTATTCCCTTTTTCTGTAATCTTATACGTTCTTTTTATCTCTCAGTGAACATACCAGCCCGCTGCCGGTTACCAACGCGGTGAGAAATTCTGCTGTCGGAAAAGCCAGCCATACTCCCGTCATGCCAAAGCAGATCGACATGATAACCGCACAGGCGCTGATTGCCACAAATCCTCGAAGGATAGACGCTGCAAAAGCCCATCCTGCCTTCTCCGTGGCACTTAAAAAGCCTGTTCCTACTATATTGAATCCTGCAAACAGGAAACCCGTAAAATACATCCTGATACCGGGAACTGCGTAAGCTGCAAGCTGTAAGTCCTTTTCTCCGTTAAAAATAGCAACAATCCCTTCTGCTCCGGCGAATATTCCTGCAATAATACCGATTGCCATCACTGCTGCCAAAATAACGCCAAGGCGCAATACTCTCGCAACTGCCCCTTTGTCACCTTTTCCATAGAATTCACTCAAAATAGGCTGTGAACCCTGTGATACTCCATTAAATACAGCCACTGCTACCAGTGCCGTATTGGCAACCACAGCATAGGCTGCTACACCAACATTCCCTGCCAGTCCCAGAATAAGCATATTAAAGACTGCAGTTGTCACACCGGAAGATATCTCCCCGACAAAAGCAGCCACACCCAACTGGCAGGAAGCAAAGAGCTTCTTCACCGAAGGGACTGCAAATATAAATCGTATCGTATTGTCTTTTGACATGAAATGCAGACTACAGATGATCACGCCCAGAACAGGTGATACCGCTGTTGCCAGTGCCGCACCTGCCATTCCCATCTTCAATGGGAACATCAGCACATAATCCATTACGATATTGAACAGACTGCTGCTGAGCGTAGCCGCCATGGCAAGTGACGGTGCACCGTCATTTCTTACAAAAGCATTAAATACATAGTTCCACATAAAGAATGGCGCAAATACCATAAATATCCTTGTATAAGAAGTACCTACTTCAATAATACGTGCATCCGCTCCTAATAGTGCCATGATCTTATCAGGCCAGATTCCGCCTGCCAGCATAAAAGGAATACTACAGATACAGGCAAAAGACAACGCATTGGTAAAATATGTATCTGCCGCACTGTCCTTCTTGGCACGCAATATCTTAAATCTGGTCGCGGAACCTACTCCGATCATGGAACCGATGGCAAAGATCAGGCTGTAAAGGGGCAGCACCAGATTCAGTGCCGTAATGCCATCTGCTCCCTGTGACCTGGATATAAAGAAAGTATCTGCCAGAATATACAGGGAGATTCCTATCATCCCCATAATATTCTGTGATACATATTTTGCAAACATTTTATTAACTGACATTTTCATTCCTACTCTTTCTTCCCTGGTTTTTTATAAATTCATCAGCATACGTTTACTGTATCGTCTCGAATATCCTCATATAAAAATACAGTAAAGAACCCGCCAGTTTCCCTGCTGCAATGGCAAGTACCACAATGCCTAGTCCATGTCTGAAACCTATTCTTCTTGCAAGTATTGGAATAGAATCCAGCATCTCTGCAATGGCAAGTGCAAGACACCCCACAAACATTCCTGACAACACCCCTATCAGGATCAATGCGGATATTGTAACAATGAGATATGCTGTATGCGGAAGTTTATGCACATATTCTCCTATCAGATACGGAAATCTGAATACGCTGAGCAGACACCCTGCTACAGAACCTGCAATGATGCATTCCTCATAGAATACTTCATATCTGGCTGTATCTGTCTTTCCTGCGAATCTTGGGATCAATCCTACGACAAAAAGTACTGTAAATACGCCGCCTGCTACCATCATGCCAAAGCTGAAGCCAAATACCACAAGGGGAATCTCACTAATCCACGTCAATTTCCATACCCTCTCTCTCTGCTGTCTCTACCAGCGTTGTATTCACATCTCTCTCATAGTTGCGCATTTCAACTTCCAGAGGTGTCGGGTCTTTGGTAATACGTCTGCCTCCCACATGATTATAGAATACTATAATTCCCAGACATAGTCCAACCGAATATGCAATTTCCAATGTGGTACATCCACTGGATTCCTCTCCTGTTACGATTTCATAAATTCTCATAAAGACATCCGAAATTCCAATATCGTTATGATATGCCATGATCGTAAAAGCAGTCCCAAAGAAACTGACTGCTGCCACCAGGATAATCTTCCATACAACCAGTGGTCCCTTATATTTCTTCGCGGGAATCTTCTCCAGTACAATAGCACTTTCTCCAATGCTTTCTACCGTAAGTCCCGGTGACATCTGTGTCAGTTTTTCAATTATCTTCATCATACTGATCACTGCTCTTGTTTCCTGACCCTGATGAAACTTGTGGATACGCATGGAATTGGCTTTTGCACGGACAGCAGCATCTTCACAGTAAATACTTGCTGCATCTCCCAGCAGTACTTCATCATTCTGTGCCTCGACATTTCGCTTTGCCTGAATATACAATGTCACATTTGCCATATTAATCACCATACCTGTCTTTCTTCTTTATCAACAGATAGTTTTCCCTGTAAAGTGATTATTATGCATGATATATTATCATTCAGTGATCACTGTGATCCGTCCATTCTCCGCTCCATGCATATGGCGTCCATCTCTTCTGAACTGTTCCAGATACTCCCATACTTCCCGTGTAATTCGTTCCCCTGCATAGAGAATGGGAATTCCCGGAGGATATGGAGCTACCATCTCCCCTGCGATTCTTCCGACCGCATCTTCCCACGGGATCTGCATTGTTTTGGCAAAGTAAGCCTGTCTGGGTGTCATAATCTGTTCCGGTAACCTGTTCAGCATCGGATTTTGTTTTTTTCCCCAGCTCTTGCTTATGACACATGTGTCATTTCTTACTTTTTCACTCAGATCACGGCAAGCATTGATCAGTCTGTCTATCTCCTCGCTGGTATTCGCATAGGTAATGATAGCCAGAACATTCTCATAATCAGCCAGCTCCATATTGACCTGATATTCCCGAAAAAGACATTCCTCCAGGTCAAATCCCGTAAATCCCAGTTTTTTTGCTGTAATGACCAGTCTGGTCCGGTCAACTCCCGCTACACCTTCCATCCCTGTGATTTCTGTTCCCATACAGTCAAAGCCCTGTATTTTACGGATCTCCTCTCTGGCGTAGTCAGCCAGTTTGAGAGCATCCTGCATCATTTGCCTGCCATGCAGGGCAAGCTCATACCTGGCGCAATCCAGTGATGTCATCAACAGATAATTAGGGCTTGTACTTTGTACAATATGCAATGCTGAATTTACTCTGTCCAGATCCGCCAGTTTAGAACGTACATGAAGAACTGAACTTTGGGTAAGGGCTCCCGTTACCTTGTGCATACTCTGCACACACATATCTGCCCCCTGTTCGATAGCACCATGAGGCAATTCTTCATGAAAATATACATGTCCACCATGGGCCTCATCTACCAGCAACATCGCCCCATGTGAATGACAAACTTCTGCGATCCTGCACAGATCGGATGTAATGCCATAGTAACTTGGGCTGACCATAAACAGTGCTTTGCAATCGGGATGTTCCTGAAAACATGCATCCACATCCTCCGGCGTGATCCCTCCCTGAATGCCCCAGTCATTTAACACCTTCGGAGCGACATACACAGGTCTGGCTCCTGAAATGATCAGTCCCATCATTGCAGATTTATGGGCATTTCTGGCTATCATGATCTCCTGCCCTTCCATGGCTCCAGCCAGGATCATAGCCTCATTTCCACAAGTGGAACCATTTACCAGAAAGTAACTGCTGTCTGTATGATACAGTTCACTTAGAAGCTGCTGTGCTTCTTTGATCGCTCCCTGTGCCTGATGCAGATCATCTGTGTAGGGGGTTTCTGTTACGTCATAGGCGAATATCTGCTCTCCTACCTCTTTGGTCCAGCGCTTACTGATCCCACGCTCCAGTCTGTGCCCCGGAATCCTGAAATATGCCGGTTGTGTATGAATGAACTCTCCTATTGCATCCAACAGTGGAGTTTTATTTTGATCCATCATTTTATATGCTCCCACTTTCATCTTTTCCACTATCTTAACACGCAGTTACCCTGTTTGCAATGCACCCTCTCCATTGAAAAAGACTCTCCTTCATGTTAAAATTTATATATCATTTGTGAATCAAAAGGAGCAATTGTCATGTCATATATTTATGAAACTCATTTACACACTTGTATTGCCAGTGCATGCGGCCACAGTGAACCGGAAGAATATATTCCTTTCTATAAGAAACTGGGCTACAGCGGTCTGTTTGTCACCGAGCATTTCTTTAACGGTAATACCTGTATTCCGGATACTCTGCCCTGGGAAGAACGTGTCAATCAATTCTGTCTGGCATATGAAAGGGCAAAAGCAGAAGGAGATAAACAGGATCTTTCTGTATTCTTCGGTTGGGAATGCCGCTTCGATGGAGATGAATTTCTGGTGTACGGTCTGGATAAGGAATGGCTGTTAGCCCATCCGGAAGTCCTTACCTGGGATCATATCACTCATTTGGAAAAGATTCACCAATACGGCGGGCTGGTAGTTCAGGCTCATCCTTTCCGTGAAAGAGACTATTTATCCCGCGTAGATCTCCATCCCTATCAATGCGATGCATTTGAGGTTGCCAATGCCGGGAATCCTTCTTATCAGGACAGGCTCGCCTACAGATATGCAGTTGCCCACAATATTCCCATGACAGCCGGTTCTGACGTTCATTTAGTCAACCACACGGAATCAGGAGAATTCTACGGTGTTGCCTTTGATGAACCGCTCAAGTCTGCACAGGACTATGTCAGACGGATCAGAGAGAACAAAAGTCATACTCTCCATGTTCCCGGGAAATTACTTACCCTTACACCGGATTCTCCTAACATGCTCCCTGTTTATCTTTTTGATGAACAGAATAAAGAGCATTCTATTACCGATGTTAACACAATTCTGTAAAATAATGTCCATAATAAAAAATGTCATGGGCCGTACAGCCCATGACATTTTACTTCACTCCTATTCAGATTCCTCTGTTGCTTTATCCTGTGACTCCTCCGGATAAAGTTTTGCCTTAATTGCAGCGATGAGTTCATCGATAAAATCAGCTTCTATCCTTTTATCATCCTTTTTCTCATCTTTCTTTTCCTGCTCAGTCTTTTTCTCCTGTGCAGCTTTTTTAGCTTCTTCCGTACGCTCGGCATTACGCTGTGCAAAATCCTGGATCAGTTTCACTGCATAAGATACTTTACCGTCTTTGTCGATCGTAATGGAGAAACTGCCGATTTTCTTGATATCATCTCCCAGTTCAGACTGCAACTTCTCAGAGTTTTCACCTGCTCCATCCAGAATTGATTCATACTGTTGGCGCACTGACTCATCTGCTGCCATCTTCTCCAAAGCTTCCGGTGCAATAAGCACACTGTAATCCTTGCTGCACTTGCTTGCATAATAATCCTGTTCCTCATCACTTGACCAGTTGGCAACGGAAATCTCCATATTGGAATATTTCTTCTGGAGTTCCTTCAACAGATTCCTGGCAGCATCACTCAGTTCTACGCCGTCCTGAATACCGTTTTCATCAATTTCCTTGAACCTGCTGCCAGACTGCTGTTTTACTGTACATTTAGGTCTGTCATAACCTGCTTTCTGTAGCTGTCTGGATTCTCCATTGATTTCTACTGTATCATGATCTGCGTTAGTCTGTGTCTTTTCTTTGGTCTTCTCTTTTGTAGAAGCCCCCGTATATTTTAACTCGTCTGTCACCGTGTTTGCCTGCTGAGAGAAAAATCCCGTATTTCCTAATAGTGTATTATAATTGATTCCGTTCATACAAATAATACCTCCTTTGTCTGTATATCGGCAAAGTCCGGCTGAAACTTTAGTCCCATTTATACGTATTCTCTCATTCTAAGCAATAATTTCTTTTCCAGCCTGCTGACCTGAACCTGACTCATACCCAGATATTTGGCTACCTGCATCTGCGTCTTGTTCTCATAAAAGCGCAATCTTATCAGCATCCTTTCTTTCGTATCCAGTTTGTTCATAAGCTGTTCCAGAAGCATCCTGTCCAATACGATTTCTCCCTCATCCTGGATCGTATAGGAACTTCCCGCCTGCTGACCTTCTTTGATCATATCCAGAAGATAGATTTCATTTCCGTCTGATTGATATACAGTCCTGTAAATAGATTCCACTTCTCTGCCTGCATCCATTGCCAGAACCACATCCTCCATCGCTACTCCTGATTCTTCTGCAAGTTCCCTGATCGTAACTTCTCTGCCAAGTTTCGCATACAGCTCCTCTCTGGTCCGGTTGATCTTCCATATATTTTCTTTTATGCCCCGGCTTACCTTTACCATGCCATCATCTCTCAGGAAACGGCGTATTTCTCCGCTGATCATAGGTACTGCATAGGTGGAAAAGCACACACCGTATTCTGTGTCAAATTTCTCAATTGCCTTTACAAGTCCTATTGCTCCTAACTGAAATAAATCCTCTGATTCACATCCTCTTCCTGTATATCTCTTTATCACATGGTGTATCAATCCTGCATTTTTTTCAAAAAGTGCTTCTCTTGCTTCTTTATCTCCCTTCTGTGCCTGTAAGAAAAGCTCTTTATCTTCCATGCACTACACCTGTGTACTATTCCACACGGCTGCCTGTATCAGGACTGCCCCTTTAAATGCTTTCCACATATGTACGCTCGTCCCTTCCCCCGGTGTGCTCTCTACCTCCACTTTATCCATAAATGCTTCCATAAAAGCAAATCCCATCCCGCTTCTTTCACAATCCGGTTTGGTTGTATACATAGGCTGCATGGCTCTGGATACATCCTCTATCCCGATTCCCTTATCTGTAATGGACACCTGCAATATTCCATTTTCCAGACATGCTTCCATCACGATCCTGCCTCCGTGTTCCTCATATCCATGTACGATCGCATTGGTAACCGCTTCCGAAACTGCGGTCTTGACATCCTGCAGTTCTTCCAGTGTCGGATCTGTCTGTGTCAGAAAAGCCGCTATTACTACTCTTGCCAGTCCTTCGTTTTCTGATATTGCATCAAATTCCAATCGAATTTCCTTCTTCATGTTCTCAACCTCTTTTCCCAGATTTTAAGCCAATACTTCTATAATTGAGGACATTCCGGAGGCACGAAGTATCCTCCTGATCCTTTCATCTGCATGTATTGCGTATACTTTCCCGCCAAAACATGAAATCTTGCGGTATCTCCCGATTATAATGCCGATTCCTGAACTGTCCATAAAAGTCGTATCTTCAAAATCGAATACAATATTTCTCACCTTGTCATCCAAAAGCAGCTTATCCGCATGTTCACGGATTCCTGCCGCCCCATGATGATCTACTTCCTTCGGCATCCTGATGCACAGATAATTGTCAATGATCGCACATTGTTGTTCCATTTTCTACCTCCTGTTTTTGGATATTCGCTCATTTCCATATTCTTTTCCACATAAAAAGGACACACATATTATATGCATGTCCTCTTACGTGTCTTATTTATTTGTTTTCTGCTGTAGATCAGCCTTCCAGTTCCTTGATATAATTCTCGGACTTTCTTGCCTTCTCCGTATCAGGGAATAATTCTATTACCTGCTTGTACGTTTCCACAGCCTTATCTGTGTCTCCACTTCTGTTATATGCCTGCGCCAGATTATACAGTGCTTCACCATTGGATGGATCATATTTGAATGCTTTCTCCAGATTCTCGATCGCAGTATCATACTCTTCTGTTCTGAAAGCCTCATATCCTGTATTATAATAAGTCTTTGCAACCACTGGGCCAACATCATCCAGAATCATCTGATACAATGTCTTAAAGCTCTCCGTTGCTTCATTTGTGAGGAAGTCATCATCGATCAATTCCAGTTCCTGAGCAATGGTCTGCTCGTCTGCTGACTTATTGATGTACATAAGGGCAGCCTCTATCAGATCTGTATTAGCTTCTACTGCCACATTAACACCCTGTGCTTCATCCAGACTGCTGCTTAAACTGTCTTTTTCCTTTGTCAGCGCACTGATCTGCTGCGTCAGCTCGTCTACCTGCACTGTCTTGGCATCTAATTGTTCACTCACTGTCTTTAACTGTGTGTTCGCACTGTTCTGTGCCTGCTGTACACGCGCAGGCAATACGAGATACCAGGCAATTCCTACACCGATCACGACACCGATCACAATATTGATCAATGTCTGGAACCCGACAATTTCCTTTCTTCCGACAGGCTGAATAACTGTATCATTACCACTCTGATATACAATTGCCTCTTTTTTCTTTTTGACACGTTCTTCCTCAGAAGGCATCATAGACTCTACTTCCTTGAGGTAACGTAATGTCGTTGTGTTATTTGTGTCAATCTTAAGACACTTATCCAGTTCCTTCTTTGCTTTATCCCAATCCTGATTATTAATATACAAAAGGGCAAGCAACTGGTGCGCCTGTACGAATCGGGGATTCATGGACAATACTTTCTTGAGCTGGATAATTGCCAAATCAAGACTGTCCTGCTGACAATATGTCAGTGCCTGATTGTATTTTTTAACCGTCTGGTTAAAGGTTTCCAGTCTTCCCGGGTTATTCTGTATCATATTAATATAATCATCAGCAATGTTTTTCTCACCCTTGATGTTCTTACTGATGACCCACTCACTAAGTGCTGCTACGACTTCACCTCTTTCAAAGTAAACAAGTCCCAGCAGATTTCTGGCTTCAATATTATTTTTATTTAATTTCAGACTTTGTCTAAGGCTGTTGATCGCACCTGAGAGATCTCTTACAGATGCTTTTTCCAGGCCTTCATTATAGAAACGGTTAGAGGCGTACATAATTTTTTTATATAATGTTACATCAGCCCCGCAACCGGTACAAAAATTCTTTTCCGATAAACGGCATCCACAGTTATAACATATCATCTTTTATTGTTCCCCTATTCCTCTTCTTCTTCCTTCGCTTCCTTTACCATCTTGACCAATACATCTGCCATATCTGTCAGATCCTGGTTATAAATGGCTTCCTCGGCGTCCTCTACTTCCAAACTGGGATGAAATTTCTTTAACTCTTCTTCAAAATCGATCATTTCAATATGTCCTCCGCGAGTCCTGCAAGGTACAGTGAACCAACGATATACAGCGTTCCATGCTCTCCCCTCTCTTTCTTACAGAATGCATATGCATCCGTAATATCCTCATAAGCGTGGACCGGTTTCCCCGTATTCATTCTGAACTGTTTTGCAAGCTCTTCTATCTTAACACCTCTGCTGCCCGGAATCTGCGTAATACAGAACTGGTCAATACAGTCTAATCCAGTCAGCATTTCAATCATCTTGTCATATTTTTTATCATTTACGGCTGAAAAAAGTACGATCACAGGATTCCCATGCTCACCTGACTTCACAGACTCTATAAAAGCCATGATCCCATCCTCATTGTGAGCACCATCTATATATACATTTGGAAGGATTTCTTCCATTCTGCCAGCCCAGTGCATATGAGCGATTCCCTGCCTAATGGTTTCCTCATCTATCCGATCAAGCCCTCTGCTCTTTGCCAGGACCTCCGCGGTATATACCGCAATTGCTGCATTCTCAGCCTGATATGCAGCAATAGTCCGTGCCTGCAATCCAATATAATCATAATACCGACTACACACTGAAAAATCAATGTATTTTTTTTGAATTTCATTAATTTTATATGCATTATTCGACACTTTATAACACTCTGCTCCAGCCTCCAACGCCTTTTTTTCAAATATGACAGAAGTAACAGGTCTTTTGTCGAAATATACCAGCGGTACGCCCTGTTTTATAATTCCTGCTTTTTCTGAGGCAATGGCTTCCAGCGTATTCCCCAAATATGCCATATGATCCATTCCGATCTCTGTAATAACTGTTACTGCCGGATGTTCTACCACATTCGTTGTGTCCAGTCTGCCTCCCAATCCTGTCTCCAATACCGTGACATCTACACCTGCCCTACAGAATAAATAAAGCATCATAAAGAAAAGCCTCTCAAAATAAGCCGGCCGATACTCCGGACAATGCTCATGATATGCATCAATTTGGGAAGCCAGCCAGTTAAAAGCATCCACAAATTCTTCTTCACTTACCATGCTGCCATCTATTCTGAAGCGCTCTCTGGTCGTAACCAGGTGCGGTGAAGTGAACATCCCTGTATGATAGCCACTCTCCCTACAGATTGCATCCAGAAAAGCACACACCGAACCTTTTCCATTCGTTCCTGCTACATGAATCACAGCTCCCAGTTTCTCTTCTCTTATTTCTCCTGCTGATTTATCTGATAAAAGATACCGATAAAATCCTTTCGTTTTCTCCAACGGATTTTTGGTTGTAAATCTTGGCACTTCGTTAAGATACTGTTCTGCCATACTGTAATTTTGCGCCCGTACTTCCATTCTACTGACCATGCCTTTCTTCTCTGCAATTCCATATATAGAAAATCGTTTCGCGGCATGCAGTTGCATGCTCCACGAAACGACTCGTTCTTTTCTATATTACCACAACAGTGCCTGTAATAACACCATTTTGTGATTGATATTCCATAAAACTTGTATCTCTGTTAATTATCATATCATGATTATCGATACTGATCACAACTCCATGATATATGTTGCCTTCCACTCGGATTTTGGCTTCTCTGGCTGCGATCACCATTGCTTCCATTGCATCGGCTTCTTTTTTAACTTCCATACACCGACTGTATATCTCGTCCTTTTTCTGTTTAAATTCATCCAGATGCTTCTGAAGCTGTTCGCTAAGTTCTCCACTCTGCTGCCTTACCCTGAGGATTTTCGCCATACTTGTGACAACATCTTCCAGTTCTGCATTTGCCTTACTGTAACGTTCATTGACTTCTATACGCTTATTCATTATTTCCGGTTTAAGTCCTACATGAAGTCCTGTCCTGATCTCTGACATATTTCCGGCTGTAATACAACTGATTCCCAGCATACCGTGTACGGTACCGCCTGCGATCAATCCCTTCTTGCCTGTCAGTGTTACTTTATTATCCGCACTTACTTTTGAATTCAGAATAACATTGGCCTGTACATTTCCGCCTGCCTGTACACTGGTATATTCCAGAAATTCCGTAAAGACATCTCCGCCTGCTACAATAGAGCCTTTGCCACTACCCTGCATTCCTCTCTTAAGGCATACATCTGTACCCGCTGAAATAATTGCAGACTCTACAACTCCTTCTACCGTAAGGCTTTTCCCGGCTTTGATCACAACACCGGCTTCTACATTACCATTGATCACGACATCCCCATTAAATTCAATAATGGCATTGCTGGCAAGATCACAGTCACCCTGTATCTCATAAACCTCCACAATAGATAAATGATTCTCTCCATCATACTCTATTTTACCCGATTTAGTTGCACGGTACTCATTGGGATTACCTTCATTACTGATTCCTTTTCCAGACAGAGGACGCAATTCCTTGTACACTGCGCCCTTCTGTGCTCCACCCATCACATCTCTGCCCGGCTTATCCTGTACTGCCGGGTGATAGACAGCCAGCAGATCACCTGCCTGTGCGTTCTGGATCAGACTCATACTTCTGTAATCTACTGATCCATCACTTCTGATCATGGGCTTTCTCTTACCGGTATCAAAAAAGAACTCATAATGACCGGCACATCCCTCTTCTCCTTTTTCACTCACCGCAACTTTAACTTCACGCTCATATATCTTTTTCTTACACATTGCAGCAACATTAGACTGGTTAATACCTGCAATGACCTGATTTTTCTGGAGATATTGGATGATTTCGGTTTTATCATATTGCCCTTCACCCTCTGGCGCACATAGATAGAGCCATGCTTCTGTTTTATCATCTGTTATCCTGACATAGGATTTACTGTTGACCATTGAAATCACCTCCACCGGAGGCGTAGTCAGCCCCCTATGTCTATTGTAACATTATTTACTGCAATTGTGCAAGACGTTCTACAACTTGTTGTTTCATTTGTGTATATTTTGACAATTTTTCCTTTTCTTCAGCAATTTTACTCTCTGGTGCTTTGGACAAGAAACGTTCATTGGATAACATACCGTTTACACGGGCAAGTTCTCCATCCAATCGCTTGGACTCTTTCTCCAGACGCTCGATCTCCTGCTTGATATCTACCAGTTCTGCAAAAGGAATATAGATATTTGCATTGGCGATCACTACGGATACTGCATCATCAGCGATTCCATTTTTATCTGCCTGAACAGATACATCAGAAGCATAGGAAAGTGTTGCGAAGAACAGTTTACCTTCTTCAAAAGTCTTTCTGATGTCTTCCTTCTCAGATACTACATATACATGAGCCTTCTTGGAAGGCGCTACGTTCATCTCTGTTCTTACATTACGGATACCGCGAACTGCTTCCTTGATGATCTCGATTGCCTTTTCCTCAGAGGCGAAATTACGTGCCTCGCTGTATTCAGGCCACTTGGAGATCATAATGGATTCTTCTTCTGACTGAATCGTACAGAAGATTTCCTCTGTAATAAAAGGCATATATGGATGCAACAACTTCAGAGCATCGATCAATACTGTCTTTAATGTCCACAATGCTGCGTTCTGAGATGCTGTATCATCTGAATTATACAGTCTTGGTTTTACCATTTCGATATACCAGTCGCAGAATTCATCCCAGATGAAATCATAGATCTTCTGAACAGCAATACCCAGTTCGAAATTCTCCATGTTATCTGTTACTTCTTTTACCAGACTGTTGAGTTTGGAAATGATCCACTTATCAACAAGCTCTAAGGAAGCTGACGCATCTGTCACTTCTTTACCTTCCATATTCATCATGATGAAACGGGAAGCATTCCATACCTTATTAGCAAAGTTTCTGTTTGCTTCTACTCTTTCGTAGTAGAAACGCATATCATTACCAGGTGCATTACCTGTGATCAGAGTCATACGCAGGGCATCAGCACCATACTGGTCAATTACTTCCAGAGGATCGATACCGTTGCCCAGAGACTTGGACATCTTACGTCCCTGAGAGTCACGAACCAGTCCATGGAACAGAACTGTCTTGAACGGTTTCTCGCCCATCTGCTCATAACCGGAGAAGATCATACGGATAACCCAGAAGAAGATAATATCATAACCTGTTACCAGTACATCTGTAGGATAGAAATAATCCAGATCTTCTGTTTTATCAGGCCATCCTAATGTTGAGAAAGGCCATAATGCTGAGGAAAACCAGGTATCCAAAGTATCAGGGTCCTGTGTAAAGTGCTCGCATCCACACTTAGGGCATACCTTAGGCATCTCCTTGGCAACTACGATTTCACCGCACGTATCACAATAATATGCAGGAATTCTATGTCCCCACCAGAGCTGTCTGGAAATACACCAGTCCTTAATATTGTCAGTCCAGTTGAAATATGTCTTATCCATTCTTTCAGGGATCAGCTTGATCTCACCATTCTTTACTGCCTCTACAGCAGGTTTGATCAACTCATCCATCTTAACGAACCACTGCTGTTTTACCAATGGCTCGATCGTAGTCTTACAACGGTCATGTGTACCTACATTGTGGCTGTAATCTTCGATCTTAACGAGAAGTCCCATCTCATCCAGTTCTTTTACAATAGCTTCTCTTGCTGCATAACGATCCATACCTGCGAACTTGCCACCATTCTCATTGATGGTCGCATCATCATTCATAATGTTGATGATCGGCAGATTATGTCTCTTACCTACTTCAAAGTCGTTAGGGTCATGGGCAGGTGTAATCTTAACAACACCTGTACCGAATTCCATATCTACGTAAGTATCTTCTACGATAGGAATCTCACGGTTCATAATAGGAAGTAATACCTTCTTGCCCTTCAGATGTGTATAACGCTCATCATCAGGATGAATGGCTACTGCGGTATCACCCAGCATAGTCTCAGGTCTTGTTGTTGCAAAAGTCAGATACTCTCCTGACTGTGTTCCATCCTCATTTAAAATAGGATATTTGATGTGCCAGAAATGTCCGGCCTGATCCTCATATTCAACCTCTGCATCAGAAATAGAAGTATTACATACAGGACACCAGTTTACAATACGTGAGCCCTTATAGATATAGCCTTTCTCATGCATCTTGCAGAATACTTCAGTTACAGCCTTATTACAGCCCTCATCCATGGTGAAACGTTCTCTGTCCCAGTCACAGGAGGAACCCAGCTTCTTTAACTGACTGATGATTCTACCGCCGTATTCTTTCTTCCAGTCCCATGCACGCTCCAGGAACTTCTCACGTCCCAGATCATGCTTGTCAATGCCTTCTTCTTTCAGCTTCTGGATGATCTTAACCTCTGTTGCGATACTTGCATGGTCAGTACCAGGCTGCCACAGTGCATTGTATCCCTGCATTCTCTTAAAACGGATAAGGATATCCTGCATAGTATTATCCAGGGCATGTCCCATATGAAGCTGTCCCGTGATATTTGGGGGTGGGATTACGATGGTAAATGGTTTCTTGCTTCTGTCTACTTCTGCATGGAAATATTTCTTGTCCAGCCACTTCTGGTAAATTCTGTCTTCCAGACCATGTGGATCATAGGTCTTAGCCAATTCTTTGCTCATGGATTTCTTCCTTTCTCTTTTTAAAAAGTCTACATGATTCCATGCATCTGCATTGTGAATCATGGCTCTGCTCATTTGCGCAAAAAAACCCTTCACCGGATATCCGGCAAAGGGCGTATTAACGCGGTACCACCTTTGTTCAAACAATAAATTGTTCCTCTTATAGGATTTCTATCAAAATCCTGTCCGATAACGGGGACGAAACGTGAATCCTTACTGCTACATAAATACTTCGGGACTCCGGTTTCAGAGCTACCTTCTCCATTCCTTCCTTTAAAAGACCTTACAGCCGACGGATCTTTCTCTCTGATAAGGGGTAGTGGATACTCCTCTCTGGCATTACCTTTTGCTTCTATTATACTAGCGCAGTCCCAAGTCCTTTGTCAAGAGAAAAATACTATTGACATCTTATATTATACGCTGTATAGTATATACACAAACAATATTATACATCATATAATATTATATTAATTTACACTAATAATATAAAGGAGATGATCCAATGGTATTTAATACAGGTTCTACACTGCTGGATGCCATCGTTCTTGCCGTTGTCTCCAAAGACCCGGAAGGAACTTATGGATATAAGATCACACAGGATGTACGGGAAGTCATTGAATTAAGCGAGTCAACTTTATATCCTGTTCTTAGACGATTACAGAAGGATGAATGCCTGAGTACTTATGACAAAGAATGTGCGGGACGCAACCGGCGTTACTATCGCATCACTGAAAAAGGAATTACACAACTGCAGATGTATGAGACTGAATGGATTAATTATTCATCTAAAATAACGAGTGTATTTGAGGGAGGTATTACTCATGAGTAAAAATGAATTTTTAGACCGGCTGGCATGGCTGCTGGCTGATATTTCACCAGAAGAAAGAGACGCTGCGCTCACTTATTACCGCGAATATATTGAAGATGCCGGCGCAGAGAATGAAGAAGCTGTTCTACAGGAATTAGGTTCACCGGAAGAAATTGCTGCTGACATTAAAGAAGATCCGGCTTATAAAGCTTCCCGACAGCCCCTTACATCGATTCCAACAGCATATTCCCAGAAGAAGGATTCAACACCTCTTATTATTACAATTGTACTCGCAGTTATATTAAGTCCCATCTGGATTCCTATTCTGGTTACCTTGTTATCCACTATAGCAGGCATACTCCTTGGCGCTATATTCGGCGGTATCGGATGCATGTTGGCGGGTATCGGATTATTGATCGCTGCAATTGTATGTATGTTCAAATCCACACTGCTGATTTCCTTTTCCCTGTTGGGTGCTGCACTTGTGGTTACCGCTATTGGTATCATTCTGATGCTTTTTGGCATCTGGTTATGCGCAACCGTCATTCCCTGGTGTGCCAAAGGAACAGGAAATTTATTCCACAAATTGTTCTCTCAGAATAAGGAGGTTCAGGCATGAAAAAATTTTATAAATCATCTCTCATTACAGCAGGTATCCTTTTTGCAACAGGTTCCATCATTTTAATAATCTGTACCTTTGCGGGTGGTTCCTCTTTTTACCATAATATCAGATCCGGGAATATTCCGGGAATCGTCTCCCAGCTTTCTGCTGCCAATTTGGATACTGATGACTCTGCCTTCCACATAAATGATCGTATCGTTCATTGTAATTTTAACAAAAACTACCCTGTTTATTCCGGTTCCAGAACAGACAAAGAAGCAGCAGATGCCGGCAAGGTTCAAAAAATAAACATCGACCTGGGCGGTGGTGAATTTATGATTGAGAAATCTTCTGACCAAAACTGCTTTGAAGTAGTGGCTGAGGGCAAAGACAAATATCAGTATTATACGGAAGAAGGCACACTCTATATCATTGGATTTGATGGCTCTAACATAAATTTCGGTGACAGACATAATAAACTGACTCTTCGTATTCCGGCAAATCTGAAATTTGCTGATGTCTATGTATCTCTGGGCGCTGGTAACATCAAATGGGATTACCTGACGACTGACTCCATTACCATCGATGCAGGTGCCGGTTCCATTACCATGACCGATGTATCAGCCGCCTCTGCGAACGTCGATCTTGGTGCCGGTTCCATTGAATTCTATGACAGTACCTTACAGGATGCCTCTTTTGAAGTTGGTCTGGGTACACTGGACTACTCTGGTGTGATCCGTGGTGATCTGAGTGCAGACTGCGGCATGGGCAACCTGAATTTTGATCTTACAGACAGTGAGAAGAAGCATAATTATTCTCTTGATGTCAGCATGGGCAGCATCTCTATCGGTGATCGTGAATACAAGGGTATGGCTTATGAACAGACAATTAACAATGAAACCTCCAGTAATTATGATCTTTCATGCTCCATGGGAGATATCACGATCACTTTTGAAGATTAAACGGGGGCAATGGTTACTGTTCCCTGCGAACTATTTACACTTTTAATCAAATTTGTGCAAAATATATATAGGAACCTCCCTTGGGGCATGCTATACTAAGTCGGATACACGATTTAGAAATACAACCTATAGGGAGGTTTTCTTTATTATTATGAAAATATTAAAATTATATTTTGCAGTTATGGTTTCCACGCTGACTTTAACAACACCTCTTGTTACTTACGCAACCGAAACTACGTCAACCGAGCAGAGTGCAGATACTTCTTCCGGTACAACCTCATCTGAGGCTTCAGAAAATACTACCGCAAATTCTTCTACATCAGAGAATACTACTGGCAGTTCTTCTTCCAATACGTCAGAAAGTACTTCTGAAACCGCATCCAATACAACAGAAAGTTCCAGTACTGCCGCCTCATCTGATACAACAGAAAGTTCCAGTACTACCGCCTCATCTAACACAAATGAGACAACTTCAACTGATAGCAGCACAAATGCTTCCACTGTAGAGTCCTCATCCTCAGTGACAGAAAGCAGCACTACAACTACTTCTTCCAGTACAACGGAAAGTTCCAATACAACATCTTCCAGCACTCAAAATGAGTCCGCAACTACAAGTTATACAGTAAAAGATATTTCACTTACTTGTTATGCCAATTCTGAAAAAGGGCTTAATGTGCGTAGTGGCCCATCCACCAGTTATTCTGTTCTTGGAACCCTTTCCTACGGAACCAAAATCGAAGTAACCGGAGAAAGTGATGGCTGGTACCGATTCTCTTATAATGGTAAAAACGGCTTTGTTTCCTCTAAATATACCTCTCAGGAAGCTCCTGCCACTGACAACAATAACACTTCTTCTTCAGAAAGTGCATCTACTGCATCAACTGAATCAGAAAAAACAAGTCAGGAGAATCGACTTACCATATTTGGAGATTCCTCTATTATATTCCTGCTGATCGCTATTATTGTTGTTATAATTCTGATTTTGATCTCCGTACGCAGCTTTTTCAAGAAAAGCCCGGAAGAATACGAGGATGAACCATATGATGATTCTGACGGTGATCCATATTATGATGATGCTGATAGCCGATACGATGACTCTGATGATTTATACAATGATGATCAATATGATAATCCTGATGATCCATACTATGATGACCGATATGACGACTCTGATGAATATGACGAAGATCAATATGATGATTCAGATGAGTATGATGAAGACCAATATGATGATCGATAATCAATAAATATAAGGACGAGAAAGATTATTCTGCTAATCTTTCTCGTCCTTTATTTTATGGCTTTTAAAATCCTATTTTATTATTTGATTTTGTTCGTATCATCCTGATACTGGATTCCATATCTCCCAGATTCTTAATTACTTCTTCTGCAGTTTCCAACTGTGCTGAATTAATACAAAATACGATACTTGTCTTAGTACCGGTAAATAATCTGGCAAACAGACCCGGCTTCTCCCATCTTAAAAAATAAGAAACCCGTGCTTTCATAAATGCCTTCTCCAGAGCAGTTTTCACATCAATATCCGTTACGGAACATAAATCCATTTCATTATTTACTTTTACTTTGCTAAATTCATTTTCTACCATTATGCCTGCCTTCTTTCGTCATATATTCGTAATGATCGAGAATCTTTTCTCAGTAGAACACTTTATTTTCTTCTAACAAAGTAATTCTGCCATCAGTTACATCAAGAATCGTCACTGCGCAATTCTTATGTACGCCACCCTGCCAGAAATGAGCAACATCCGTCTTCTCGACAGATGACAGTAATCCCCGAAGTGCCGCTCCATGGGTCGAAAGCAGAATGATATCTCCTGCTCCATACTGTGTAGTATGCACCAATTCCTGTAAAAAATCAGTAGTTCTTGCACACAATTCTTCTATTGATTCTGCCCCTTGTGGCGGTTGATACTGTTCCGGCCTTGTAAAGAAATTCATAAAATCAGGAACAGGCATATCATAATGCTCCTTTTCGCAGCAATGCCCTTCACATATCCCGAAACTGATTTCCTGCAGCCTTGCATCTTCTATAACAGGAATGTTTCGATCACGTTTTATGATCATTGCTGTTTCTTTTGCCCGCTGCAAAGGACTTGTATAAATACAGGTAAAAGGAATATCCGCAAGAGCTTCTGACGTAATCTTCGCTAAACGTTTTCCATTCTCATTCAAAGGAATATCCGAACGCCCCTGCAGACGTCTGGCTACATTCCAATCTGTTTCTCCATGCCGAATAATATATACCTTCATCTTGATCTTACATCCTATATACATGTCATTATCTCACATTTATGTACCTATCCATAACCCCATATGCAAAATCGCTGTTTCACAGCTTTATCGGATAACAAATTTATCTGTCATCTGCTTATTGTGGTTACTTCACCATATAACTTGCGTCAAATATGCTTATAAATAAACACATTCTGCCTCTCCTGAATAGTTACACATTTACTATAATATAAACATGTCCAAAAAACAATATCTCATCACAATTACTTCAAAATACAGATAGATTTCGCCGGCATCTTAAGAACACTATCTTCCAGAGTCACTGCTTCTCCATGTAAAGTCAGATATCCTCTGATCAGCATATTTTCTACTGTAGAATTCTTCAGGTCTATTTCCATATTCTCATCTGAAGTATTATATACAACGCCAATAGTACTGCCTTCCCACTCCTTGGTGATTACTGCCTGATGTCCGTCACACAGAGAGTCTACAACCGCGATTTTACCTCTTGCCAACTCAGGATTCTCATTACGCAGCCTGATCGCCCTCTTATAATAATTCAGAATAGAATCGGCATCTGCCTGCTGTTCTTTTACACCTGCAAAGGCTGAAACAATACCCTTATCTGCTCCCTCAGGTCCTTTTGTCATACCTGTTTTATCTGAATCGGACCAGATAATAGGTAAACGTTTATTTTCGTCTTTGGTCCCTGAACTTGACATTCCAATCTCTTCTCCATAATAAACAAAAGGATTTCCACTTAATGTCATAAGCAGACCACCTGCCATTTTCAGATCGTCTTCATCATTTCTAAGCGCATTGGCAACTCTTCCCATATCATGATTGGTAATAAAAGGCGCATCAATATAATTCGGATTCTTATCTGTGTAATCTGTCTGATACTTTAACATTGCCTGTACCAGATTCTCCGCTTTATATGTCCCTCTTGCTGCTTTGATCAGTTTGCCTTCTTTATCAGCCAAATCAAAATTGAACATACTGGGCGTGCCGCTTGCATAGTAGTCAGCTATTGTTGCCTCATACGCCCATACTTCAGATACCATATAGAATTCAGGATTCTGACTGATGCAATATTGATAGAACCAGTTCAGTATTTCCGTATTGGCAGTGGTATCATTTTCTTCAAAATGCATTGCAGCATCCATTCTGAAGCCATCAATTCCCATCCTTATCCAATATTGTGCAATCTGTTCTAATTCTGCTCTAAGTGCCTGATTTTCCAGATTCAGATCCGGCATCTCGGACCAAAACACCCCTTCATAATACCAATCTGTACCTTTTACCTGATAGCAATCACTCTTTTGTTCCTCAGAAAAATGATAATATCCTACATATGGACACTCCGTTTCATCCGGTTCCTGTCCCTGTGGCAGTTGTTGTAAATACTCACACGCCTGAGTAAACCAGAGGTGCTGTGAAGAAGTATGGTTCATCACAAAATCCAGAATAATCCTGATCCCACGTTTATGACATTCTTCGATCAGATTCTGCATATCCTCCGTTGTCCCATATTCCGAATCAATCGTAAGATAATCTGTAGTATCATATTTGTGATATGTTGTTGACTGAAAAACAGGCATAAGCCAGATTCCATTAAATCCCATATCCTGTATATAATCAAGTTGCTGTGTTACACCGTTCAGATCTCCTATTCCATCGCCATCCGAATCATAAAATGAATATACAAAAATCTCATAGTAATTTCTGTAATTATCATCTATGATCTGTAATTCCTGATCATAAGGATAATCTTCTCCTATCCATGCAGATGTCGTAATTGTCTGCCCATCTGTATCCACTGCTTCTGTTGACAAATCCATTTGTGTACTGCCAATTTCTGTCTGCTCTACAGCCTCTACCGTAACATTTGCTCTATTATCCTCTTCTGTCCTGCCCTTCATCCCGCATCCTGATACAGAAGCTAACATCAATACTATAATTCCACATACATACATCTTATTTTTCACACTTATCACCATCTCTTTCCGTAGTCTGCAACCTTTATTCAGTTCCCTTCGCACATCCTATGTCATTTGGTCATTTGCGAAACACAATATTATAAATACAGAATTGTACAGATTTAACAAATGCATAAACAATTCGTGACATTCTCTATCCCAGTTTCGCAATCACCTACCTATATCATTATACCAGTTAAACCTTATCTATCCTATAACTTTATAACTCATCTGACACGTAAAAAATCGGTAGTCTAACAAAAGACTACCGATTTCTATATAGCTATTTGGCTTATGATCCATTAACCCTTAACAGCGCCACCGGTCACACCTTCAACATAGTACTTCTGTAAGCACATGAAGAGGATTGTAACAGGAACTGCTACCAGAATACCGCCAGCACAGAATCTGGTAAAATATCCCTGATAGTCATTTGTCCATACCCAACGCTGCATTGCTACAGCTACATTATAGCTGTCACTATTACCTAATGCAACATAGGAAGCAAATACATAATCACACCATGGAGCCATAAAAGCTAACAAAGCAGTGTAAATAATGATTGGCTTAGATAATGGAATGATCATCTGAACAAGGATCTGTGCTCTTGTCGCACCATCCATTAATGCAGCTTCATCCAATGACTTGGGAATTGTATCAAAGTAACCTTTACATACGTAATATCCCATACCGGAACCAGCTATTGAAATTAAGATCAAACCAGGAACTGCACCAGCCTGTGTTAAACCGATCTGCTTTAACAGGAAATATAAGCAGATCATCGTAAGGAATCCGGGGAACATACCCAGAACTAACCAGAAATTCATCAATGCCTTACGTCCTTTGAAACGAAGTCTGGATAATGCGTAACTTACGCAGATAACTACGATCGTATTGCAGATTGTTACTGCGACTGCAATCTTTAATGTATTACCATACCATTTAAAGAACTGACAGTCCTTACTGAACAGGAACTTATAGGAATCTAATGAAAATTCCTTAGGAACCAGATAATTAACCATACCACCGAACTCTGTAATGTAAGAACGGAAACTCTGTAAAATCAGACATACAAATGGAAAAAGCCAAATGATACTGATTATTATTAAAACAAGATAGGCGATCGCATTGCCCAATTTCTTATGCTGTTTATGCATTTTATTTGACTGTGCCATTATTGGAATCCCTCCTCATCCTTAACTGAAGGTAAGATATTATATACTACCAGTGAAATAACCGCTGTTACCATGAATACCATAATACCAATAACTGCTGCCATCTTATAATCTGTATCCTGTACTGTCATCTTATACAACCAGGTTACCAGAAGGTCTGTATAACCTGCACCACCAGCCAGCTTCATGGACTGTGGATTTCCCTGAGTCAACAGGAAGATAACATTGAAATTATTCAGATTACCTGTAAACTGTGTTAACAGGAACGGTCCTGTTACGAATAACATATACGGAAGTGTAATCTTAGTGAACATCTGGAATGGATTTGCCCCATCAATACGCGCACTTTCATATAAGTCAGCCGGAATATTCATCAAAAGTCCTGTAGAAATCAACATCATATAAGGAATACCAATCCATAAGTTGATTAATATAATCAGAATCTTTGCATAAGTACCATTAGTCCAGAAAGGAATTGCTGTTTTAACGAATCCCCATTTCATCAGGTATGCATTTACAAGTCCATCTGCTGCAAACATTTTACCTACATACAATAAGGATACAAACTGAGGAACTGCAATTGTCATGACAAGGATAGTTCTCCACAGTTTTTTAAATTTAATACCTTTCTTATTTATTAAAATTGCAACTGCCATTCCTAAGAAATAGTTCAGGAAAGTTGCGAAGAATGCCCAAATTAATGTCCAGGATAATACCGTACCAAATGTAGAACCAAATCCATTTGTTCCAAGGGAAAACAGATTCTTAAAGTTCGTCCAACCTACCCATGTAAATAACTGCGCCGGTGGCTGATGGTTATAATCATAATTCGTAAATGCTACACAAATCATGAAAATAATAGGTACTACCGTGAATATAAAGATTCCCAAGCATGGTAATGCTAAAAGAGTCTTATCAAAATTATGATCAAGCAGAGAATGTAAATCCTGTCTGTTAGTAGGAAGATCCTTACCGGATTCCAGAATCAACTGTGACTTACGATTATCTCTGACATTCATTCTCCATACAAGAATAAATGCTAAAATAATAATGATACTCAGAACACTGTACAACAGGATCAGGAAACTATTATCACCATAGGAAACTGTACCATCAGGATTAAATCCACGTCCCTGAGTACCAAGTGTTGCCAAATCAACCAGATATTTAGATGCGAATTTTGTGATATAAAGGATGAATGCTACTTCAATTCCCAAAAATGCGATGCCTCGAGCAAATTGCTTACGCATCAACTGACCAAATCCCATAATGAGATAAGATACACGGGTCTTCCAATCACCCTTTGCGAAAGTTGTACCGATTTCTTTTAAATCAGTACCAATCCATTTGAAGAATCTACTAATTGCACTTCCTGCATTTTTAAATACATTGCCCTTACCAGAGTTTTTTTCTTCTTTCATATTCCCTCCAGATTTTGTTTATCGTTGCAGGCAAGCGATTACATGAAAACTGAGCTCATCTCATAAACGGAAGCAAACATCACTTCGCGGATTGCAGAGCAATCATGATTACATGCAGAATGTTTTACCTACAAAAGCAAGATAAAATTTTCATAAGACCAGACAGGGAGAAGCATTCTCCCTGCCCAATCTCTAACTCCCATTAGTTTATAAGTGAATCATATCCACTTATCACATGATGTAAGCAGTACTGCTTACTGTGCGTAAGATTCACAAGAAGCCTGGAAGGATTCAAGAGCCTTCATCAGATCTTCGTCAGAAGCATTATCATAATCACCAGCAATTACAGAATCACCAAGAGATGTTGCAAGTGTCCAGTAATCGTTAGGATACTGACCCTGAGGAATTGTGTATGCTAACTGTTCAGCAAGTGCTGAAAGAGCTTCATCAGCCTGAACGCTGCTATCCTGCTGTGCTGCTAAGTTAGAAGGACCCCAAGCTACTGCATTGTAACGAGCGATCTGGCTTTCTTCACCTGACAGGTAGTTAGCAATTGCAAGGCAAACTGCCATCTTATTAGCATCTGTCTGAGGTTTAACACCTAATAACTTAAATCCACCAAAACCGCTGAACTGATAATCCTTACCATCAACTGTGAAAGAAGGAAGTTTAGCACAAGCATAGTTGTCACCAAGTAAATCCTTAAGTGCACTTGCATCCCATGTACCATCTACAATAGCACCGATGTTAGATGCGTTGCTTGCTGAAGAACCATTAACGAATGCAGATGACTTATGCAGATTGATGATAGCTTTAAGAGCCTTAACACCGTTATCTGATGCATAATCTGTATTGCAAACTGTAAAGTTACCAGCATCATCTGTATCATATGTTAAAGTACAGCCTGTACCAAAGAAGAATGCCGTCTGATACCAACCGGAGTTGATCTCCATGTAAATGTTCTTGCCTGCCTTCTCGCAATCAGCCACAATAGCATCCAAAGATGAAGGATCTGTAACAACACTCTTATCATAGTATAAGAAATAACCATTATCAGATGTCAGAGGGAAAGCAAATACAGTGTCAGACATTGTAGCTGCTGCTGCTGCACCTGAGTCATTATTTGTTGTAACTGCTGTAGCATAATCACCTGTGATAGGCATTAATGCACCTGCGGATACAAGACGTGCTAACTGGTCCTGAGCAAATCCGTAAATATCTGCACCACCCTCAACATCAGTGATCATATTGCCTGCTGCATCGCCTTCTCCAACCGGCTCAACTGTTACTGTGTAACCAGCGTACTGAGGATTAGCATCCTGGAATGATTTGATCTGATCCTGTGTAAATGTCTGAACATTCTCAGCAACCCAAACCTTGATTTCACCTGTACCATAATCAGTAACTTCTTCTGTTGCAGCGGCTTCTGTTGTAGTTGTTGCTGCCTCTGTCTTTGTTTCTGTTGTAGTTGTATCTGCAGCAGGAGTCTCTGTTGTATTAGAGCTGCCACATGCTGTTAAAACAGATGCAACCATTGCTGTTGACATAACTAATGATAAAACACGCTTTTTCATTTTTTTCCTCTCCTTAATTATATAAGTTTCTTTCTATTATTAAAATCCCACAATGTAGAATATTAATAAACATGTTCCTCTACTTACCTAAATTTTCTTGCAAAATGCACATAATTAACATATCCATAGCAATCTAATTTCGTGCATTTTCAATCATTGGAAACGATACCAGAAATTTACATAAGTAAAAACGCTCACTTGAACGTTTTCTCAGTTTAATTACAAATCTTACTAAATTTGAAAAACAGATTTAAAATCTTTCAAACTGCTAACTACTTTGTATGTTTTTATATTAGCAATTGTGCAACTTATTTTCAATGGGAAATATTGACGATAAATAGGTATATTATTTGTGAATAATGCACGTAAAAAATTTCGTGTAATTTCGTACAGAATCAACAATAAATACATATTGAGATACAAAATAAAAGGACTGGATGCTCTCCAGTCCTTATTACGTGCGTTAGAGGATTCGAACCCCCGACCTTTTGGTCCGTAGCCAAAC
>ULWY01007539.1_pt1 | contig 45990 bp, 63 predicted proteins | sample 1960761 | NCBI WGS metagenome assembly ULWY01 (sample SAMEA4835824, study PRJEB28245) | human gut metagenome | biome: gut microbiome; material: fecal sample | place: Denmark | collected 2008 | reverse complement strand
GACGGCTGGCCGGGGACGATACCCCGGCGGCGGAGTACGCTTCGCTGGTCCTCTGGCAAGAACTGGACCCTGAGACAGCCCCGCCGGTTCAGGAGGACTACGAGAACGAGAAGATCGAAGCGGCGCTGTTTGACAGCGGGTATTTCCGGGATGACGTTCCACTGGACGGAGACCTGCAAAGCTATCTCCGGGCGGCCTGCGAGGAAAGCGGCGTGGAGTACACCCTGATGCTGGCGATCATCCGCAAGGAGACCGGCTACCGGAACGTGAAGGGAGACGGCGGAGCCAGTTGGGGCTACTGCCAGGTACAGCCCCGGTGGCACAAGGCCCGGATGGAGCGGCTGGGGGTCACAGACCTGATGGACCCCTTCGGAAATTTCCGGGTGGCCTGCGACTACATGGCGGAGCTTTTGAGCCGGTATGACGTAGAGAACGCCTTGACGGCCTACAACAGCGGCCATCCGGGGCACAGCGATTATGCCAGAACCGTGATGGGGTATTGGGAGGAACTGAAAAATGGGTGAGTTGGTACGGCTGACTTTCCCGGACCGGCCGCAATGGCTGGCAGGCCGGGGCCGTGGCATCGGTGGCAGCGAGGCGGCGGCGGCCATTGGGCGAAGCCCATGGAAAACGGCGCTGACGCTGTGGAAGGAGAAAACTGGGGCGCAAGCCGCGCCTGATCTCGGCGGCAACGAGGCCGTGGAGCTGGGGCGGCGAATGGAACCGGCAATCCGGGACTTCTTTATGGCGCAGTATCCCGGCTACGAGCTTTACTACGGTGCCTATGACATTCTCTACCAGAGCGACCGCCCATGGCTTTTTGCCACGCTGGATGGAGAACTGACGGAGACGGACACCGGACGGAAGGGCATTTTGGAGATCAAAACCTCGACGGTGAGCCGGGGAATCGACTGGGCGAAATGGCGGGATCAGGTTCCTGAGAACTATTTCACGCAGATCCTTCACCAGCTGCTTGCCACCGGGTATGACTTCGCCGTGCTCTATGCGGCGCTCTATGATTTGTCCGGCAATATCACCCTGCGCCGCTACGATTTTGAGCGGCGGGAGCACGAGGCGGACCTGAACTGGCTGCTGGAACAGGAAACGGACTTTTGGGACCATGTGGAGGCGGGGACGATACCCGCCCAGACCTTGATTTTATGAAGCGCACAACTCCGAAAAATTTAAGAAAGACGAGGAGACATGAATATGGAAAAGAACGAGGTTCACATCACGGTGAGGAACATCAAAACCGGCGAGGTTTTGATGGACAAAACCCCTGCGGCTTTTATCTGCGTAGCTGTGGACGATGCGAATGCGCAGGTATGCAGCGCCATTTCCACCTCCAACGTGAATGTGCTGGTGAATCTGATTCACCGGACATTGCTTGAGGTCAAGCGTATTTGCAGAAAATTCCCGGATTTGGCAATTCTTCTGTCGATCATTTCCTGCGCAGAAGAGGACGATGACAAGGAGGCGCAGGCATGATGCTGGTAAACATTCGCTACTACAAGCCCCTGCACAAGGCATACGCAGGGAACGCATTTACCTACCGGACGGCGATGCCGCTGACGGTGGGGGACAAGGTGATGGCCCCCACCAAGGGCGGAGACAAGCGGGCCATGGTGGTGGAGATCAACGTGCCGGAGAACCGTGTGGACGAGCGGATCATGCCGCTGCTGAAGGAGATCACGGCCTATGATACCGGAGAACAGGAGGATGCGGACGCATGAGCAGTGCCATGGAATTTGCCATTACCACGGACCTGACGCCGCTGAAGGAGTTTAACATTTCTGCCAACTTTGAAGAGTGTCAGGCGTGGCTGGAAGAGAATCTGGCTCCGTACCGGGGCATGGTGGTGACGGAGGACGGCATCGCCGCGGCGAAGAAGTACCGGGCCAACATCCGCTCCGTGGCCGCACGCATCGACGAGTGCCGCAAGATGGCAAAGGCGGCGGCGCTGGCCAGCTACGCCCCCTTTGAGGGGAAGTGCAAGGCGCTGACGGCCCTTTGCGACGAATCCGCCGCCAATCTGGACGGTCAGATCAAAACCTTTGACGAGCGGCGCCGCACGGAGAAACTGGACGCTATCCGGGCCTTTTTTGATGAGCGCATCGGAGAACTTGCGGAATTTCTCCCGTGGGAAGCGGTTCTGGACAAGCGGTGGGGCAACGCCACCTATTCTGAGGAACAAGCCCACAAGGACATTCTGGTGGCGATCAGCAAGTGCGACAGCAGTATTGCCGCCATCCGCGGGCTGAACAGCGAGTTCGAGACCACGCTCTTGGAAGAGTACAAGCAGTGCCACGATCTGCCCACGGTGCTGAAAAAGGATCAGGCGCTCAAGCGGGTGAAGGAGATCGAGGAACAGCGGAAGGCGGAACAGGAACAGCGCAGACAGCAGGCCGAGGCTGCGCGGGCGGCGGAGGAAGCCGCCAGAGCGGAGCGGGTGCAGGCCGCCGTGTTAGCGTCCAGAGCCATTCAGACGGAAGCACCGGCACCGGCCCCGGCGGCGGAGGTACAGCCGAAGCGCACGGCTCCGCAGACCGTCACCCTTTCGTTCCGGGTGACAGGCACTGTGGAGCAGCTGAACGGACTGCGGGATTATATGCTGGCCAACGGCATCGCCTTTGGCCGCGCAGACTGAATAAGGGAGGAATTTTGTCATGAAGGCAACAAACAGCTTTGCGACCCAGACCCAGCGGGACAAGCCCACGTTTTCCATGGCCATTGCGGCCCCCAGTATGCAGAAGATGATCCAGAGCGCTCTGCGGAGCGACAAGGCGGCGGCGCGGCTGACCTCCACCCTGATTTCCGCCGTGAATGCCAGCGAACAGCTGAGAGACTGTGAACCCAGCACCATTGTAGCGGCGGCGCTTCGGGGCGAGGGCATGGGCCTGATCTTCGGCCATGGCTACTATGTGGTGCCCTACGGGACTACCGCAACGTACATTCTGGGCTACAAGGGCTACATCCAGCTTGCCATGTCCACCGGTTTTTATGCCGACATCGACTGCACGGACATTCGTGAGGGCGAGATCGAGGGGCGGAGCCGCCGGACGGGCAAGCCCATCGTGAACCTTGCCAAGTATGAGAGCGACGAGGAGCGGCAGAGTAAGCCTATTATCGGCTACTACGGTTACTACGAACTGAAGGACGGGACCTTCCGTTTTGAATACTGGCCCATGGACCGGCTCCTTCGCCATGCGGACCGGTACTCCAAGGCGTTCAGCTATGAGAAGTTCAAGGCCATGCAGAGTGGGGAGATGAACCCCAAGGACGTGGAAATGCTGCTGAACGGTTCCCCTTGGTATGATCCCAACGGTGGGCAGGACCGGATGTGCCGCAAGACGATTCTGCGACAGCTGCTGAACAGCGGCTACGCGCCCCTGTCCCCGGAGGTCAAGACCCAGCTCATGGAGGAAGCCAGCGCCGAGGACGAGGGCATGATCCCGGATATGCCCATGCCGGAGCGCACGGTGGCATCTACCGGAGAGGTGGTGGAGACCGCGCCTGCGGCTGTGGAAGCCCATCAGGAGACCGTGGAGATCGAATCCGGTATGGTTACACCCCCCAAGGCCGAAAAGACCGCAGAGGCCACTCAGAAGGCGCAGGACGAGGGCATGGACTATGCGGCCACCTTCTTTGGGGAATGAGGTGAGGGACCATGCTGATCTCCATTAAGACGCGGGAGGAGGACGGGAGCCGGTACATGATGTGTGCCGGCACCGTGACCCGCGAGGTCAAGACCGGGGCCACCGCCAAGGGGACCCCGAAAGCGGAATTTGGCATGAAGTACGCCAAAGGCGAGTTCATGAACGTGTCCGCCGTGGGGGACGATGACGTGACCCGCATGGCATCGTGTCTGGAAAAAGGGGATGCCGTTCTGGTGTGCGGCGTGTGGAAAACCCGGAGCTACACCACCCGTGACGGGGAACAGAAGGAGTGGAGCGAGCTGCACGCGGAGTTTGTGGCCCCGCAGGCGGTGATGGCGGCGGTGCTGGAACTGCTGGCGGCAGAAAGTGAGAAGCCGCGCTCCCCTGAACCGGCGAAGCCTATGGAACACAGCGGCAGTCAGGCGGGTTTCCTTGACAGTCAGGAGGACGCCGTTTTGCCGTGGGAACAGCCTGCAGAGGACGAACCCTACGATTATGTACCGCAGATTTAGGGAGGATGAAGCGAAGCCATGGCAAGTGACGTGAAGTGGATCAAGATTACCACGGACATTTTTGACGATGAAAAGGTTCTGATGATCGAATCCATGCCAAGTGCGGACAGCATCATCGTGATCTGGTTCAAATTGCTGGTGCTGGCCGGGAAGCAGAACAACAGCGGCGTGTTTATTCTGAACAACCGCATTGCGTACACGGATGAAATGCTGGCGTCCATCTTCCGGCGGGACATTGGCCTTGTACGGATGGCCCTTCGGACCTTTGAGCAGTTCGACATGATTGAGATTGTAGACGATGTGATCACGATCCCGAACTGGGGGAAGCACCAGACGTTAGATTCTTACGAGAAAAAGAAGGAGCGGGACCGGATTTATCAGGCGAAGCGGCGGGCAAGCCAAAAGCGGCTGATTGAAAAATCGTCTGACACATCGCTCGACCGCCATGCCGACCAGTCGCTACCTGTCGCTGTTTCAGAAGAAGAAAGAGAAGTAGATATAGAAGATATATCTTCTTCACTACGTTCAGAAGATATGGGGGGCAGTGCCCCCAGTGAGCCAAAGGCACCGGAGAGCGGAAAGCGGACGGCGGTGAAATTCGTACCGCCCACGCTGGAAGAGGTGGAAGCCTACGCCGCGTCCCGGCAGAGCACGGTGGACCCCCGGCGGTTCTTTGAATATTTCAACACTCCGGACGCACAGGGCCGCTCGTGGAGGGACAGCAAGGGGAACCCGGTGAAGAACTGGAAGCAGAAGTTCCTCACATGGGAGGGCCGGGGCGGCGGGAAGGGAAAGCCCGCCCCGGCGGCATCCCGGACGGACAAGCCCCGGAAAAGCTGGACGGAGCTGGCAGCGGAAATGGACGCGGAGGAGGGCCGCACAACATGACCAGACAGGAGACAGGCATCATCATGGATATTCTGACGGCGGCCTATCCCCAGTTTTACAGCAGTACCACCGGGCCGGATATGCGCAACGCCATCAAATTGTGGGCGGATATGTTTGCCCATGACGAGGTGGCGCTGGTGGCGGCGGCGGTGAAAAGCGTGATCGAGAGCGACGAAAAGGGATTCCCACCCACCATTGGACAGGTGAAGGCAAAGCTGCGACTGTTGACGGCGCCGCCGGAGATGACAGAGGCAGAGGCGTGGGACCGGGTGGCCCGCGCCATCCGCAACGGGCTGTACGGCGCGGAGGAGGAATTTGAGAAATTCCCGCCGGTGGTACAGCGGATCGTGGGCAGTCCAAACACGTTGCGGGAGTGGGCGCGGATGGACACGGAGACGGTGCACAGCGTAGTGTCCAGCAACTTTCAGCGCAGCTACCGGGCCATTTCCGCACGGGAACGGGAGATCAACGCCCTGCCGCCGGATGTGCGGGCGCTGGTACAGCGGATCGGCACCGGGGCAGAACCGGAGAAGCTGGCGGCACCTGAGAAAAAGGAACTGCCGGCGGCGGAAGCGAAACCGGAAGCCGAGGCGGTGAAGCCGCCGGAATGGTTTAAGGACGCAGTACGGCCCCAACGGCGCAGCCGGGATGAGGTGATGGCCTATCTCCGGGGAAAGGCCGATGGGGATGGCAGGTAATTTTACGCTGGCAAGCTGTATGCGGAGATACAGCACGAAGGCGGAGAAGGAGGACCCCTCCAACAGTCTGCACAAGTGTTGGTCCTGCAAACTGGCCTATGGGCAGTGTGAATGGAGCCGGGTGGACGAAAAAAGTGGAAAGGTTCGCTTTGAGGACGTTCCCGGCTGGAAGGTCCGGCGGAGATCCCGCATGGATCGGGACGGACTGGTGGAACGGGTACAGGTGCTGGATTGCCCGAAATATCAGGAGGAAAAGCGATGAGTGTTTGTTTGGATGACCTAAACAGCCTGCCGGAGCGATACCGGAAGCAGGTACAGCAGCAGATGCAGGCCCAGCAGATCGACCGGACGGCCAGGGTGATGGCCCAGTTTGTGACGGAGGAGAAGGGAAAGGCGGAAGCGGCGGCGGAGGGTAAGCGCAAGCACCACAACCACCCCGCCGCCCGAACCCTGCCCAACGGAACGGAGCACACCTTTGACAGCCGCAAGGAGGCGGCACGGTATGACGAGCTGGTACTGCTCAGCAAGGCCGGGGCCATCCGGGACCTGCGGCTCCAACCCCAATTCACGCTGAAGGAAAGCTACATCACGGCCAACGGCGACCGAAGCCGCGCCGTGACGTATCGGGCGGACTTCTCCTACGAGGAGCGGGGGAAGGACGGAACATGGCATCTGGTTGTGGAGGACGTAAAAGGCCCTTCCACGAAAAAAGACAAGACCTACCGCATGAAGGTGAAGCTGATGCAGGATATGAAGCACATCACCGTGCGGGAGGTATGAACGGAAAGGAGATATGCCCGGTGGAGACCGTAACTGTGATCGTGCGGGCTGTGCTGCCCTGGGACAGCGCAGACGGGAAAGACCGGATCGAGATATGCACCCATGACCGGCAGAGCCAGATCGACTACTGCCTGAACCACTGCCCCTATGCGGAATGCGTGAACTGCGCGGGCGGAGGTCGGACTACCAGCCGCGGCGGGCGGCCGCCCCTCCTGCGGGAAGCGGAAATGCAGAAGTTGCGGGAGCTGCTGGAAGCACGGACAGACCCGGCGGATATTTGCCGGGAGATGCACATGGATGCGGATTTTCTAAGTCGGTGCAAACGAAAGCTGCGGAGGGAGACCCCAAGAACGGCCAGACACGAAAGGAGCGGGACATGAAGCACGGCAACGATTATTGGGAACAGGAAGCCTACTGGGAACTTGAACGGCGGCGGGCGGAGAAGAACCGCAAAACCAGAGAACAGCGGCGGCGGGAGCGGGCGGACACCTCCGCCATGATCGGCGGAATTTGCTTTTTACTGCTGCTGGCGGTTCTTTTGTCGAAGGTCATACTGGGAGGCGGTATGCGGTGAATCGGGGAAATCGGAGAGCGGGGGAACACCGGGCACTGGAACCGTGCGCCCTGTGCGGAATGTACAGTGGGGAGCGGATGGAGGACGCGGCGCCACCCTTTGACTTCGCCGTGGTGTGCGCTTCCTGCGGGGCGCGGACCAGACCGTATCACGGCCTGAACTGCGCCACAAAAGCGTGGAACCGGGGTGATGTTTACCGCCCGGAGAAAGGAAAACACCATGTATCACTGTGAAACCTGCGGTGCGGAGTTTGAAGCGCCGATGATCTTAGACCGGTCGGAGCCGAGACCGGACTGCTTTTTTGAGCGGTTTCGGAAGGTGGGCTGTCCCTATTGCGGGAGCCAGTATTTCAACGAATTGGACGAGGAAGGGGAGGATGAATGATGGATGCTGTGGAGTTTTTGGACAAGGTTGACCGTCTCAGCAAAAGGGGATTTACCGAAGAAAAAATGCGCTACACCGATTATAGGGCAGCAGGAGATAACGTAGGGGCGGTGAAGTTTGTCGAGCGGTGGGCCGCCGATCACCCTATCAAAACCCGCCAGAGCGAGTTCTTAAAGATGTTTCCGGGAGCAGATGTTGGCGAAACGGATAGTTGTCTAACTTTGTGCCCTTGCAATATTTACGGAAAGATGCGGAAAGAGTGCGGTACACCTAAATGCTCTGAGTGTCGGAGGAAATTCTGGCTTGCGGAGGTGGAGGAATGAGAGATACAAACCTCGCAAATGCGCTGCGTGAGCACGCAGATTGGTGGGAAAATGGAGACATGATGAATCCGCTGGGAGGGCTGGAGAAAGACCTGTTTGCAGCCGCTGATCGGCTGGAGAATCAAAACGCACACATCGCGGCGCTCCAGCAGGAAATTGAAAAGCTGCGGGGGCAGGCGCCCCGGTGGATCCCGGTGGAGGAGCGGCTGCCGGAAACCCAAGGCTGGTATCATGTGGCAATCCGGGACGAAAAAACGAAAAGGATTGCTGTTGAGCTTGATTTGTATTCGGTAGAAACTGCCAAAAATTTTGGGCATGAAACTGGATTTTGCAAAGATGGCAGATGGGACGGGCGTGAAAAGGTTATTGCGTGGATGCCGCTGCCGCAGCCGACCGGATTGAAGCGCAGGCGAAAGAGATTGACGCACTGCGGAACGAACTGTGCCTGAAATGCGGAAATTACACGCTGGCCCATGATGGGGCCTGTGATGGATGTCGGTGGAGGAGGCGATGAAGGATGAATGACTTAAAACCGTGCCCGTTCTGCGGCGGTAACGTTCGATTCGACGTAGCATACAGTTATTTCCGCGACATCGTGATTTATTGCGATAGCTGCGACATGGTGTTTACGCTGGATAATTGCGAGACAACAGCTTCGGAGATTGCCGATGCGTGGAACAGGAGGAAGGAAAGAACATGACGAAGCGTTTTTGTGATCTCTGCGGAAAAGAAATACACAATCTTCAGGAAACTTATAGGGTCTGCGTGGAGAGCAACGCAAGCATCTACGCAAGCAACCCGGACATAGTGGACGTCATAGTGGATGTGGGGGAAATATGTCCTGCCTGCGCAAAGCGTATCCACCAGACGGTGCAAGAGCTGAAACTGGAGGTCTACAATGGCTGAATACATCGAGCGCACGGAAGAACTTGTGCTTGCCATGAACGCCGGTGCGAGGGTAATCGAGAACACAAGGCGCTATCACGGCGCTGTTTACAGCAAAAATGTGTTCTCGGAGGACTCACAGGAAATTCCGTACTTGCTGGCTGCCAAAGTGTTGCGGGAAGTAAGTGACGCCCCAACCGTTGATGCTGTGGTCGTGACACGGTGCAAGGACTGCAAGCACTATGATTTAGGAGTTTGCCTGAAGATCTATTCGGATGGCAACGCACAAAAAGATTCGTGGCAATCTCGTAACCCCGATGACTTTTGCAGCTACGGAGAGAGAAAGGACGGAGGTACTGAATGAAACGGAAAGACTGGCTGATTATAGCCTTTTGGACGATGGTCATAGCCGCTGGCATTGCGTTTATCGTGTTTTATTTCAAAAGCATTTTGACCGCCGACATCCCCCTGTGGCTGAAACTGTACTTGTTGGGTAGAAAGTAAGATGGCCAAACAATCTGGATACTTGCAACGGTGGGAGAACGAGACCAACCGGCTGCTTCAGGCAACGATGGTTATAACCTCGCAATATGACATTGATACACTGCAAATCGCGATCCACCAGACGGAGGGCTGGGGCTATGATCGCATTATGCGGCTCACCGAAGCATGGGCAGAGGTGAGAAAAGAATACAGGCCGGCGCTGGACTACAAAAACCCGGCGGCGGACGTGTGTCAGGAGCACATGGACCGGGTGCTGAAGGAGATCATCCGGGATAAGGCGGAGCTGATTCCGCACGCTGAGCGGTACAAAGATTTGAAAAAAGTGACGTATGGAGGACGGAAATGAAGATCGGGCAGACGGTAGAGGCGAAGTTCAAGACGCTGCCGGTGGAGCGGGCGAGAAGTGAGCGGTCAAGCGTGGAGCTATGCCCGATTCGGCGGGGATGGGTCGCATGGATTCACCCCCGCGGACGGTTTATCGCCGTGACCACCCACACCAAGGGCGGGGACGTGACGGAAAACTTTTTGCCCGGAGAGGTCCGGGCAGTCTGAAGAAGGAGGGAGCTGATATGGTGGAAACGATCTTGAATTTTGTGATCCTGCTTGTAGTGGTGGGCTTTGCGGTCTATGAGGCGAGCAGCGGGAATATTGCCATGACGGTATACGCCTGCACACTGCTGGCGCTGTTTTCTTTGCTTTGGAAGATGGAAAGCATCGAACGGCGCCTGAAACGGCTTTGCGAATTGCTGGAAGGGGAGGGGGACGATGAAGAGGACTGAGGACCCCAAGAAGAGCAGGGAACTGCCGGTCTACGCGGTACGGCTGTGGGAATTGCGGCGGGCCAGAGGCGTAAGCAGCCGCCGGGTATCCGAATACTGCGGTATGAGCCACGGTATGGTAGGCTTTTACGAAAGCGGCATGAAGGAACCGAAGGCATCGGCCCTGATCACGCTGGCGGATTTTTACGGCGTGAGTGTGGATTACATCCTCGGCTTGGAGCCAGAATAAAAAATTTTTCAAGTGGCTACTAAAGTTTACCAAATTGGGAAAACCTTGTGGAATAATAGAGAGTGAGAAGAAATAAATTCTTTTCACTCTCTGTTTTTTGGGGAAGGAGGCCGCGAATGGAACTGGAACCGATGGATACGGCGGAACTGACTGCACAGCAGGAACGCTATGACGCCATTGCCCGTGCCACGAGCGACAGCCTTGCCCTTTTTTACTGCTGCATTGAATTTGACCGGCCCTTTGATATGCTGGCGGTGCCAAAGGAGCCGGACGTGGGCGAGAAGTGGATCGCCTATCTGGACAACCTGCGGCTGAAGAAGCTGGACACGCGGCGGGGGGAACCCCTTGGCTTTCTGGATGGGCTGACGGACATCACCAAGATTTTTGGCGAAGGGCTGACCGCCGGGGAGTTTACCAAGGCGGTGGGCAATGAGAAGTCCGCCCGGAACCGGAAGGTGGGGACGGCACAGCAGAGGAAGAACTGGGGCGAGAACTCCGCAAAGAACCCCTACACCTCTGAGGACTATGACGAATTGGACCGTATTTACGAGGCGCTGGCCAGCGACCTGATGGCAGCGGGCGGCGTAAGCGTGAAGCAGGAGTTTATTCTGCGGGACTGCGCAAAAATGACGCTGGATCGGGACAAGATGCGGGCCATCGGCCAATATGACAAGGCGGCTAAGCTGAACAAGATGGTGCAGGACAACCTGTCCAGCGAGGGACTGCGGAAACGGGATGCCAAGCCGATTGATGACTTGAGGATCGACGGCATTGTGGACCGTCTCGAAAAGGCGGGGCTTTTGAAAAACGGAAAGCAGTGTTCCCCGGATGAAATGTTTGAGATTCTGTTTCACCGGCGGCCCAAGTATTCTTACACAAAGGATGCCGCCGAACAGATTCTTTTGTACATGGTCAACACAACGCGGGTCAATGACGGCCTTTCGGAACTGCCGACGCTTCCGCCGGACATGCGTCTGCGGGATGATTTGGGCGAGTTTGCGGAGGAACCTGACGAACAGGAAAAAGAGTCGTACAAAGAACTTGGCATTGTGAAAATGCCGCCGGCAAAGAAAAAATAACCGGGATAAGGGAGGTGAGTTGATACCAATGGCAAGACGATCCGGAAAGGTTTGGTCTGCGACTTCTGGCTGGGTACAGAAGAAAGAGACGGAAACCAGAAATTACGCAGACTATGAGGACGCGTGGTATGCGTTCCTGATCTGGACAGGCCGTTGGTATTAGCACCCCGACATTCTGGCGGACATTCTCCGCAGTGATGACAGCGATTTTAAGACATTAGAACTGCTTCAGCGCATGATGATGCGGGCCTACGCCCGCAATCAGGAAGTGGCGATCACCGGCACCCGTGGCATGACAAAAACCTACACAAAGCTGCTGACTGAGATGGTAAACGGCGTTGTGTGGCCGGGAACACAGGTGTTGTATGTGGGACCGGCACTAAAACAGCTGGCGGGTATCGGCGGGAAAACCTTCCGCGCCTTGGAACATGACTATGCGGCCCTTGCCAAGCACTGGCGGGTCAGCGCGGAGAGCAAGGACGATTTCAAGATCGAGACGGACGGCGGAAGCGCCTTTTACATTGGGGCCAAGCGTGGCGATAACATTCACGCAGCTACGGCGGAGGAGTTCGCCCAAGAGGAAAACCCGCCCTTCGACTTTGACGAATACACCACAGTTGTACTTCCAGCGGTTCGTCTGCGGCACAACGTAAACGGAGAACCGGACCCCAACTTTGTGGCATACAAAAGCCATTCCATTACCAGCGCGGGGCGGAAGCAGAACCACGCATTTCAGGTTCGGTGCTCCGTATTAAAAGCCATGTGGCGGGGTGAAAAATCTTTTGCGGTGGATATTCCGTGGCAATGCGTGATCTTACAGCAGATGCGGCCCTATTCCTGGGCACAAAAGCTGAAAGAGAAACTGACCATTGAACGGTGGATGCGGGAAATGGAGAGCCGGTACACCGGCGCGGACGAGTTCCCCGTGCTTTCCGACGAGGTGCTGACGGATTCCCAGCGGGTTCTGGTGATGGAGACGGAGCACTGCTGCAAGGACCCGCACCCCAAGCTGGACCCGGAGGAAGTTATTTACATCGTGGGCTATGATGTTTCCTACGAGGATTCGGCAAAGAACGCCAAATGCGCCTGCGTGGTGCTGAAGCTGACCCGTCAGCGGGAATACCTGAAACGGGACCGCTTTTTGAAGCAGCTGGTCTACATCGACGATTGGCCCCCACCGGACAAGAGCAAGGCCCAGGCACGGCGGCTGAAGGCGATATGGAATCGGTTCTGCTATGACGGAAGCCAGACCTACATCTCCATCGACTCGTGGCAGTACGGGCGCGGGGTGCTGGAAGATTTGATGACCGACTTGGGAGACGGCCTTCCGCCCCTGTGTGTGAAGAACCACGCGGCCTATGCGGCGGCGGAGCTGCCGGGGGCCATTCCGGTGATCTACCCCATCAAGGCAGGCGGCACCGGCGTGACGGACCCGGACTTTGAAATGCTGAAATACGCGCAGACGGAGTTTGAGCACCACAACGTTGAACTGCTGACGCTGAACGCCAATGAGGGCGTGGAGGCGTATAAGCGCGCCCACCGCATCCGTGACGATGACCGGGACTACCAGTTCGCACAGCCCTACCAGAAGTGCCGGGAGCTGTCCGGCCAGATCCAAAACCTGAAGCTGGTGCCCAGCGGGGCGGGGATGAGCGAGAAGCGCATTTCCAAGGCCATCCAGCGCGATAGCTGGTCCGCCACAAAATATGCTCTGCGGCTGGCCCAGCTGATTGAGCGGGAGGAACTGCTGACGGAGATCCACGGGAAAAACAAGAGCGACTGGGCGTCGGCACTGGATCGGTTCAAGGAAAACAAAGTGGCTCCGCCTATCAGCACCGGAGGCAGCGGACGGCTGGTGACGGCGCGGCGGGGAGGCCGGAGGTTTTGACAATGGTTCAACGGAAGAAACGATACCGGCTGTACGCCATGGGGCGGACCCGGAAAACGGAAGAGATCGCGTATGACACCCGGTTTTACCGGATCTGCGCAGGGTACATTCTGCTGTATCTCACCGGGCGGAAAAAGCCGGAGGGCGCAGTGGAGGTGGCCGGGGCAGACCTGGACCGGCTGACAGACGGGGACCGCCTGTGGCTGGCGGACTGCAACACCATGATCCTGGCAGAAGCGGCGGCCCAAGCAGGCGTAACGCCGGAGGAGGCGGAGAAGCAATGGGCCAGCACTCTGGACCGGCTGGAATTGGAATTGCAGAAGGAGCGGGAACGCATGAAGGGAGGCGGGGAGCATGGACCTGCAAACTGAATTGAGGTCGGTGCAATTCGCCTCGTACCCGAAGATATTCGGAAGGCTGCGGGAACTGGCGGCACAGTATGGCGACCTGCCCATGGATGCCGTAAGCGGCGCATTTATGCGGGCGGCCAGCAACACCTACACCCGGAATAACCCCTACATTCAGAACCGCCGGGTAAAGGCCATTTCCTCCTTGCCGGTGAATTACAGCAAGGACAAGGTGGCGGAGATGCTCACCGCACCGGACGGCAACGAACAGGGCCTGCGGCAGGTGGCCCACGCGCTGGAATGGACGGCGTATCCCCTGTTTCACACCCGGAAGGTGTACACGGAAATGCTGACCTACCACAGCTACATTGCCCCGGAGTACGCCACGGAGGAAGAAGCGAAGCGGGAGGACTTTCTGCGGGAATGGCAGCTTTTGGACAAGCTGCGGAAAACACTGGACCCCAAGGCCACGGCCCATGAGATCGCAGGGCAGGTCTTGCAGGAGGGAAAGGTTTTCTACTATCCCCGGATTAGCGTGGACAAGCCCCACAACAAGGTAAACCACGCCTTTTTACAGCAGCTTCCCAGCGACTGGGTAAAAATCGTTGGGTTCAACAACGTGTCGAAATACACGGTGGCGATGAACCTGATGTATTTTATGCAGCCGGGGACGGACCCGTTGCAGTTCGGAGACCTGCTGCTGCCCTATCTGGATGACTTCTACGCATCGGCGGAGCGGGCACCGGAGGGCACGGGAAAGCGGGTGATCTTCGCGGCGCGGGACCGGGTGGACCTGAACGTGCTGGAACAGCGGCGGAAGCAGACCGGGGGCCGCTTGGCGGGAGACCCGGAGGTATATTCCCAGAACGGGCGGTGGTTCTACTGGGTGACGCTTCCGGTGGACAAGATTTTCACCTTTGAGGCAGACGATGTATCCCGGAACGCCATTTCCCCGCTGGCGGGGCTGTATCTCTCTCTGGTGCAGATGGCGCAGTACGAGCAGATCCAGTTGGAACTGGTGCAGAACCCCCTGATCGCCCTGTTTACCGGCGAGATCCCCTACAAGGACAAGAGCGAAATTACAAGCACAGAGGACGATTACCGGCTTTCAGACGCGGGACGGCGGCTGTTTGAGTACCTGTGGTATCAGATGCTGACAGAGAGCAACACCAGCGGGATCGGCTGGTTTACGGCCCCTGTGGAAAACATCAAAATGCACCAGCTGGCAGAAGCACCCAGCGCCACCAAGATTTCCGCAGCCGGGTACAGCTACGCCATGAACAAGGCGGGGTTGTCCGCCATCGTACCCACCACGGAGGACCCCAAGGCGGGCATCGCTCAAATCTCCCTGCAAATCGAAGGGAAGTTTGCGGAGTGCGTATACCGGGGCTACGAACGGATGATGGCGGCCATTATGGACAAGCTGAACCTGAAATATTCGTGGCGGTTCAGCTTGTTCGGGACTCTTTCCACAGAGGAAAAGCGGATGGAGGAGGCCAAGCAGGGCATGACCCTCGGCATCCTGCCCCAGACCATCATCTACATGGCTATGAACGATCTTTCTCTGCTGGACGATCTGAGCATTTCCAACGCCATCAAGGCAAGCGGCATCATGGATAAGCGTTTGCCGCTGGTGACAAGCTACAATGCCAAGCAGTCCGAAAGCGGACTGCCGCCCCAGGCGGCCCACGATCTGAACCCCGGCGGGAGACCCAAGGGGGACGGCACCGTGACCAGCGAGGGCCAGGAGGCGGACATTGACACCTACGGCGAATAGCCGAAGAAAAAGTGAACAGAGCACCCCGCTCTAAGCGGTGAGCGGGAGGAGCAAAGCGTTGCTGACGCCGGAATGACCGGCGTGGGCAGCGCTTTTTTTCAACATGAGAGGAGGAAACCACATGGCAAAGTTGCGGGACATTTACCACTACGAAAATCCCCGCTTTTCCCCGCTGCGGGACGCGGCGAGGCGGGCAACGGCGGCATACCAGAACGCCGCGCGGGGTCTGGACACGCTGAAGGAGTGGGTTCTGGTGGAGTTTGGACTGGTACACACGGCGGACGCCATTCACCGTCTGGCCCACGAACAGCCCAAGCGGTTTGACGAGATCGGGGACATTCTCCACCAGCGGCACCTGATGCAGGAATACCCGGAGACCCCGGAATACCGGGAGCGGCCGGAGGACATGGACGGCGTTTTCGGAGAGGTGATCCGGCTGTTGGAGGACATTGAGGACGCCTTGCGGGACTGCGTAGCCGCCAGCGAAGAAGTGGGGCTGTATCCGCTGGCAAGGGAATTTGAAAACCTTCAGATGGAGAACAGCAAAAGCTACGAGACCATGCTCTACGCATGGCAGATGTATGACAAGACCGACGGCAGCGCCACCAGCTATGACAACTGGGTGGAAAAGCTGTTTGACGGAGAGGAGGCGTGACCATGCCGTTTCGGACAAGAGGAACCCCGCCGGAGCACGTAAAAATGTCCGGCGAACTGCGGGTCATGCAGCGGCTCAGTGAATACGAGTTCGGCGTGGAGCTGTGGGTCATGCGCTCCGGGCTGAATGAGAATCATTGGGATTTCCGCAATATGCGGGAGCACTACCTGACGTTTGTGGGTCAGCCCATTCTGTGTGCCTATGTGGGCCGCAAGGTGGGGGACGGACACAACATGAGAGAAGTGCGGGACCCCTACACCGGCGAGAAGGGCTACACGTTCATGGACGGAACGGCGGAGCGCATCGTAGGGACCCTATCCGACGATCCCAAAGACTTTTCCATTGTGGAAGAGGACGGGAACGAGTGGATCAGGGCGAAGGGCCGGTTATTCCAGTTTTACGCACCGGAATTGGTGGAAAAAATCGTGCGGACAGGGCGCATGGATGTTTCCGCTGAGACCGATACGAAAAAATCCCACATGGACGGCGAGAACGAGATCATTACGGATTGGGCAGGTCTTGGCGTGACCGTGCTGGGAGACGATGTGCCGCCGGCAATTCCGGGGGCGCGGATCAAGGCGCTGAGTGCCATGCAGGAAGAGTTTAAGACATTGAAACTGCGGGCGGCGTCTCTGGACCCCGGAAAGGGAAGCAACGAAACGAACAAGAGAAAAGGAGTGAACATCATGAGCAAGAAGGCAATGGAGGCCATGTCCGAAAAGTTCAAGGGCTACCGCGTGGTCGCTCTGAGCGAGGACGGGATGCACGTTGGCCTCGTGGACTCTGCCGGCAGCGCTTATACCTACGCCTTTAACGCGGAGGATAACGGCGCCGTGGTGGAGAGCCGCATCAAGCCCGCTTACCTCACGGCAGCCTTCCCCTTTGGCGAGGGCGTGAACGCCATGGCAGAGGTGAGCGACATCGTGGACTATGCCTGCGCCGCAAAGGGGCAGCAGGCGGAGGACGTGAAGGCATTGCAGACGCGTCTGGACGAGGCGGAGGAGAAAATCCGCACCATGGAAGCCGCCGAGCATGAGCGCCGGGTCGAAGCCGTGAAGGAAGCCGTGAACGGGGCCTTGGAGGACATCCGGGCCTGCGCCGTGGAAGGCGACGCCGACATGACCGAGACCGCCAAGGGCCTGTGTGACCGGGCAGAGGAGTTCGCAGCCATGGAGACTGACGGGAAGTTCTGCGGCGCAGACCGCGCCGTGCTGGACCTGATGGCCGCACACGGCAAGGCACAGACCGAAAAGCGCAAGAAGGAAATGGCCGCCAAGCAGCATTCCTTCGCATGGAACAACCCCAAGACCAACAGCGGTGAGGGCGGCGGCATTGAAGAAATGCTTGCCCGCATGAACGGCTGAGATACGAGAGGAGAGTGACAACAATGGCATACATTGAAAAGACTGCGTTTTGGCCCCGTGTGACCAACCGCGTATTCGACGAGACCCTGAACATCACCGGCAAGTTCCAGAACGGCGATAAGGCAGACGAGACCTGTTCCGCCGGTTTCCTGTGCGTAAAGGATGAGCTGATGGACTGCGAGGGCTATGTGGGCGTTGGCCCCACCGGATCCACCGTGACCATCAAGAACAGCAACAGCTGGAACATGAAGGCCACCGGAGCCGCCGTGAAGAGCGAGGGCGACGGCATTTTCGCCTGCAACCCCTATGACGTGAACATGGTTCAGGACCCCGCCACCGGCAACCTCTACAAGGTGGGCGCCAACACGCTGGGCTTGCCCGCTCCCAAGGGCTATCCCGTCACCTTCACCAAGATCGTGTTTGACGGGAACAAGATTTACCGGTTCGGCATCGGCAACCTGTCCACCGCTCTGGGGGCCAACAAGTTCCTGACCATTGCCAACGGTCTGCTGGTTCCCGCCACCGCCGCTCCCACCGACGTGGGGACTCCGTACTTCAAGGTTCTGCCCACCGGCGGCACCTTCACCGAGGGCGCACAGAGCGCATTTGAGTTCGTGGACGTGCTGGCCTGCAAGGTTGACGCGGCAGCGGGCTGAGAAACGAGAGGAGAGTGACAACAATGGCAATCAAACTGAACAGCATCAATCCTGCTGTGTATGACAGCGCCGCCAAGGAGTTCAGCAACGCGGAACGTGAGCGGGCCGACATCGTGACCTGCGGCCGTCTGCTGATGCGTGAGCGTCTGGGCCGGGACGAGCGCGCCCTGCGGGTCATGACCAAGCAGCCCGACGATTTTACCGCCATGCTGGCGGACGGCGAGGGGCAGAACAGCTACGGGATGACCAACCGCAACCTTCAGAAGAACCTGCTGCTTTTCTGCGCCAAGCGGGTGTGCGCCCTGAGCGGTGAGATTCCCCCCGCTGATCTGGACGAGTTCCGCCGCAACCAGCGCAAGTTCATGAGCGACAGCCTGTACCTCAAGACTCTGGCCGGGATCGTCACCGAGATCGTGACCCCCATGCTGCCCACCGTCATGAGTTCCGGGCTGGGCTGGCTGGCTGAGATGACCACCGTGCCCATCGGTCAGACCAAGGAACTGGACATCATGAGCAATGACATCTTCCTCTTTGAGGATGACAGCTGGGGTGCCTCCCGCTCCAAGCCCGCCAACACCCTCTACAACAAGAGCGTGACTCTGAACCCCCGCCTGCGCACCGCACGGGTGAGCATGAAGTGGTATCAGTTGGTGGGCAACGATGCCGACATGGGCCGGTTCTTCAACGCTCTGGCCGCCGGTATGTACTCCAAGATCACGGCGCTGTGGATCAGCACCCTGACCAAGATGACCGCCAACACCGCCTATGTGCCCAACAACATGAACTTTACCAACACCTCCGCAAACTGGGTCACTGCTGGTGAGCGGGTGAGCGTGGTGAACGGGACCCGCTACCGGAACGTGGTGGCCATTGGCCGCCCCTCCGCACTGACCAAGGCACTGCCCAGCGGCGTGGTGAACGCCTCCACCGTGAATCTGGATGCCGCTCTGTCCACCATGCTGGGCATGGATTGGGCGCGGTACGGCTTCCTGGGCGAGTACATGGGCATGAACCTGATGCCGATTGATACTGCTCTGGTCCCCGGCACCCAGAACACCACCGTGACCGACATTGTGCCTGCCGACAAGATTTGGCTGACCGCCGTGGGCGGCTACAAGCCCGTCTACATCGGCATGGAGGAGGGGACTCCCATTCAGTTGGAGCTGACCCCCGACCAGACCGCAGACATGAGCATCGACGTAGTGGCTTCTATGTCCATTGACTGTGTGCCTGTCCTCGCCAACAGAATGGCAGTTATCAACGCGTAAGCACCCCAAGCGGGAGGGAGGAAACCCTCTCTCCCGCAGATATGGTGCGAAGCCTGCATGAGGGCAGAGCACCACGGAAAACACAGCATCTTTTATCTGAAAGGAGCGGACAAAGATGGCAAAAGAGAAACGGACGGCCGCAGATGTGGCGGCGGGGATCGAAGCCCAGGAGCTGGAAGCAGCCGACCAGCCCTTGCGGGAACAGACAAAGGCTGCGCCCGTGGCAGAGCAGAAAGCACCTGCGGCGGAGAAGGAACCCGAAAAGCTCTATACAGCCGATGAGGTAGCGGAGATCGCCAAACAGGCGGCGGCGGAGGCCGTTGCAAAGGCCATGGCGGAGGTCAAACCCCAAGTGGTGCAGGTGATGGCAGACACTGAAAAGGTGACGCTCCGCTGGTGCGCCCCGGTGGCGGACGATAATCTGGCTGTATTCGGCCCCAACGGGATGTACGGCACCGTGACCGGAAAGAACGGCACCGTGATGGTGCCCAAGAGCGAGTGGAGCCGGTTCTATGATGAGACGGCAAGACGGCTCATTGAGCGGCGCTGGCTGGTGGTGCTCTCCGGAATGACGGACGAGGAACGGGCGGTGTATCACTGCGCATACCGCAAGGGCGAGGTGCTGGACGAGACGGCTTTTCGCTGCGCCGTGACCATGGGGGACAAGCTGCTGGACATCTTCGACGATCTCTGCACGGAGCATCAGGAGATGGTGGCCAAGGCTTACTATGACGCATGGGAACGGGGCGAGGTCAGCGCTGACAGCCGGGAGCTGCTGAAGAAACTGAACGCGAAGAACAAGACCCGGTATGCCGAAGAACCCAAGGAGGACCCCCGGCGGAAGGGAATGTTCCGCCCGGTGCTGGACGCACTGAACAGCGCGGAGGCAGCGGAAGAGGACTAAAGGCAAAAGGAGGAATTAGACATGGATATTTCCGGATTTGGCATTGCCAGCGTGGCGGTCATTACGGTGATCTGCTACCTGATCGGCATGGCTGTGAAGGCCACCGCCATTGAGAACAAGTGGATTCCCATTGTTGTGGGCGTATCCGGCGGCGTTCTGGGCGTGGTGGGGATGCTGATTATGGCAGACTTCCCCGCAACGGACTATCTCACCGCCGTGGCAGTGGGCATTGTAAGCGGTCTGGCCAGCACCGGCGTCAATCAGATCGCAAAGCAGATGAGTAATTAAAATTGCGCTCCCCGCAGGGAGACATTCCCATGTCAGGGCAAGGGGAAGGAATCTTTGGCGCAAAGATCCCTCCCCCTTAGACCCCCACCAGAAACATGGGGGACGCCACCGTCCCCCATACCCCCTCTGGCACAAAGGCCGGGGGCTGTGGCCCCCGCCTTTGGAAACCAACCCCCAAGGGGACGAGGGACGGGGGAATCCCCTTTGGAAACCCCACCTTGAGGACGAGAAACGGGGCGAGGACAAGGGGGTATAGATAGAATCAACAACCATTTTTTTGATTTGAAAGGAGAACAAATCATGGAAAAGAAATATGCAGAGATCATCAACGAGGGCAAGAAGAACGGAAAGACCATCGAGGAGATTAACAAGCTGCTGAAGGAGGCGGGTGCCAACTTCCACCTGAACCCCGACGGCGGTACGGCAGGCTGGACTGAGGCGGAGATGGCCGAGGGCTTTATCCCCGCTGAGGAGGAACCCAAGGACGCCCAGCGTACCGTGGATATGCGCCGCCGTGAGGATCTGGCTGGCACCAAGCAGATCCAGTGGATCCCCGGCGGCAAGTTCGAGGTTACTTATGACGAGGACGGTTATGCCAAAAGCGCGGTGAGAGTCAATGACTGACATCTTTGACTGTGCTCGGGCGCAGGTCTACTATAACCCTGGGAAGCTGACGCCTGCGCAGATCAAAGCGAAAACCGGCTGCACGCACATCATCAACGGCTATCTGTTCAACGGCAAATTTCAGCCGGTTGGCTGGACGGTGATCAATGGGAAAGTTATCAGCCGGGACGCCTATCAGGATTGGGGCATTTCCATTGGCAGTGATGGCGCACCGAAGATGCTGACGGACCGGGGAGGATCTTTCCTCTCCGGCGTCCCTCTCCTGAAAGCGGGGGCCAAACTACACCGGAATCTGACGCCGGACGTGGCCCGCTCTGCCGCACGGACGGCGGTGGGCTGGCTGAACAACGGCAAGGTGGTGCTGTGGTGCGACAAGTCCAGCCTGACCCGTGAGCAGCTCCAAAACAAGCTGCTGGGGCTGGGCGTGGTGGATGCCCTCATGCTGGACGGCGGCGGCTCCACGCAGGGCATTTTCCCCGGCGGGAAGGTGATCAGCAGCCGGAAGGTGCCTACGCTGCTGCTGTTCTGGGAGCGGAAGGCGGCCACCGCAAACCCTTCCCCGGCCCCAGTCAAGCCGGAGGAACCGGCGCTGGCATGGGGCAAGGCCAAGGGGCTGCTGACGGACAGCAATGCGGCGGAAACGCTGACCCGTGCGGAGCTGGTTCGGGCACTGTACAAACTGAAAGGGAGGTAGCTATGGTCGAGATCAACGGGTATTCCAAGGCCAAGGACGGAAACAAGCGTCTTTCCGCCCACTTCAAGGTCAAGGAGTTTGCCTGCAGGGACGGCAGCGACGCCGTTCTGGTGGCTCCCCGTTTGGTAATGGTGCTGGAATCCATCCGCACTTATTTCGGTTCCGCTGTGGTGATCAACAGTGGCTACCGGACTCCCCAGTACAACGCCAAGGTGGGCGGCGTGACGGAAAGCCAGCACTGCTACGGCACGGCAGCTGATATTTCCGTGGAAGGACAGAAGCCGGAACAGGTGGCGGCCTATGCCAGACAGCTGATGCCTGACTGGGGCGGCGTGGGCATTTACAGTAAGCAGGGCTTTACCCACATCGACGTGCGGGAGGCCAAGGCCGACTGGATCGGCTGAGAAAACACAAGCAAAAAGCCCCGTGCCACTGGGAACGCGGCGGCACGGGGCAATATTAAAACAGAACATGACTGTTCCGAAGAAAAACAGACGGGACGGAAAACATATAAAACAGGCCAAAAAGGAGGGACGGCTATGGGAACGAGTTGGAGCGAGATCATTTCGGACCATGCCATGGTTTTTATTGATGACGTGAGACTGACGGATCAGGCGGCGGAAAGCCCTGCGCGGTTCCTCCGGCGGATGAGCCTGTACATGAAAAACGCGATCCCGGTATTCAACCGTCCCCCTGAGATGGTGGATTACCTAAAGGAGGGGCTGACGGAACCCGCCTACGGGGACAGCGCATGGGTCTCCACGGAGGAAAGCCTGACGGCGGAGACCAAGGTGGAAACGGGGATGACCGGCTACGAATTATTCTCCTGCGCACAGCGGGCGGAGCAGCCGGACGGGTCCGTGCTCTTAGTACCGTATGGAGAGGCGGTATATGACCCGGAGACCGGGACCGTGACCTTTCCTCCCCAGATGGACGCGGGATTACAGTACGAAATGGACTTTTACACCGACGGGGCCTTTGCCCATGACCTGACGGCGGAGCAAAAACGGCTGTTGGGATTGTGCGTAGCCTCCGTATGGGACGAGCGGTTTTTCCGCAACTGGCTCGGCGACGCGCCCAAGGATCATGACCGGAGCTTTAACCCACCTAACGAGCCGCAGTACATGGAAAAGGGCAGCAAGAAGAAGCTGCAAAACCGGGGGCTTTTGAACGAGGAATTGCGGAAGTATGAGCAGGACTGCCTGTACGCCACGGCGTTCCGCCGGTCGGCACGGCAGATGGAGCTGATCTGAAAGGAGGGGACCACATGGCGGACGCCAAGCACGGCATGAAAAACATCGGCCTTTTGAGCGGCGGGAACGGCAGGGCAACCAACGCTCCGGCTCAATACCGGGACCGGAATCGGCAGTATTTTGCGGATGCCACGGCCCGGTTTGTGGAGGAAATGGCTCCTTACGCCACGGACTTTGTGACGGCCCGGATGCAGGGCTTGGTTCCCGGAGACTTCTACCGGTGGAGCACAAAGCGCATCCGGTTCTCCGACACCACCAAGCAAGGCGTCAGCCTTACCCGAAAGACCGATGACCAGAAGGCGTTTCTGGTGGCGGACGCCGGGGTGGACTACATCCCGGAGGGAGCCAAGGTGGAGACCATGGGTTCCTACTGGCTGGTAACGAACCCTTCTAATCTATCCAGCGCAATAGGGACCGGAATCATGCGGCGGTGCAACGCCGTATGGCGGTTTCTGGACTGGTACGGAAACATCCGGGAAGAACCGATCCTTGTGGAAAAGTCCTTGGCACAGGCCACGGCCAATGACTTCCAGGAAATGACCCTCATCATGCAGGGCTATTTCAACATCATCTGCCAGCGCAACGCCAACACAGAGCAGCTGGACCAGAACAGCCGCCTGATCTTAGGGCGGCGGGCCTATCAGATCACCGGATATTCTGACATTACACAGGAGTTCACCGGGGATGACGAGAGCACCCATCTGCTGCACTTCAACGCCCGGATGCAGGAGCCGAACCACGAGATCGACGATCTGGAAGCGAAGGTGGCAGGGGGGAAGAACTTCTCCTGGGCGGTATTCGTCACCGGGGCGCCCCGCATGACGGCGGGGGACGCCTTCCAATTCACCGCTGCTTCCCAGCGGAACGGGGCCGAGGTGGAGAACACGGAGGAACACCCCATCGGCTATGTATGGTGTTCCAGCGACACCAACGTGGCCACGGTGGACAGCAAAGGCGTGGTAACAGCGGTAGGCGAGGGCACCTGCCAAATCACGGCGGTGCTGGACCAAAACCGGACCTACGGCGGGACCTTCGCCGTGACGGTGGAGGCATCGGCGGCAAAAACACCGGCGGTACGGTTTTTGAATGAAGTTCCCAAGTACATGGCCCCCTACGATGTGGAGACCTTGGAGGCGGCGCTGTTTATCGGCGGCGTTCGACAGGACACGGCGGTGGAGTGGACCTATGAGGGAGCCGCAGAGGGTTCTTACAGCGTGAGTGTCAATGGGAACCGGTTGACAGTAAGGTGCTGGGGGAACAGCCCAAAACCGCTGACGGTAACGGCCAGATGCGAGGGCGAGAGCGTCAGCGCGGAGATCGAATTGGAGGGCTTGTGAGATGGCAGAGAAGTGTCCATACGCTTACAAGCGGCCCGGAACGGTGAGTTTGCTGTGCGAGAAGCAGCCGGGGCAGAAATTCCCCATCTGCGGGCACCAGCATTTGTGCGGCGTGACCGGGCAATGGGAGAACACACCGCAGGCGGCCTTGTGTCCCCTGCGAGGAAGCAACCGTGAGAAATTCCAAAAAATCTGAAAGGAATGACGTATATGGAATGGAAAAAGCTGACGGAGGAAGGGCTGCTGGCAGCCAGAGACTATGTACCCCTGATGGAAAAGGCGGCCTTTTCGGCGGAGTGCGCCGGACGGTGCTTTGACCGGATGGAGGTCCGGGTGGAGGGGGGACAGGTGCTCCCCTATTTCAAGGAGAACGTGGAGCGGCGGAGCCGGTATCTCATGGGCGGCTTCGTGAAGCTGTATCTGGGAGAGGACTTTGAGCCGGTGGAGGGGGAAACCTACCTCATGTCCGCCGATGACTACGACCGCTGGGCCGGAGGGCACATCTTCAACCAGATCGACCGCATGAAGGGAAAAGGGCCGGACCTGCGGGACAAAGCCTTTGACCTGCTGGCGGACTACCGGGATCTGGAAAAGATGCTGAAAACGGAGATTTACGGGATGCTGCAAGCCATGAACGATCCCGTGAGCCGGTTTCAGGATCTTGCGGCGCAGAGCATGACGCCGGAGGCGGTGCAAAAGACGCTGGATGACCTGAAGGAAGCCCGGAGCGCTTTTGACGCGGCCTTTCAGCAGCGGAAGGGCGGCGCACAATGAGCGAACGGTTAGACCTCACGGGGAAAAAGTTCGGGAGAATAACTGTTATCCAATATGCAGGGAAAAGCAAGTGCAATCACATCCAATGGAAATGCAAGTGTGATTGCGGGAAAGAAATTATTGTTACCACAGGGCATTTGCGAAGCGGGCACACCCAAAGCTGCGGATGCAAAGCAAAAGAATTAGCGAGAGACGCACACACTACCCATGGGATGAGCGAAACCCGGCTATATCACATTTGGTCGAACATGATAGACCGATGCGAAAATCAAAATGTTTCACATTACTTTAGATATGGCGGTCGAGGAATCACCATTTGCAAAGAATGGCGGAACAGTTTTGAAGCGTTTGGGAATTGGGCGCTATCCAACGGCTACCGGGACGATTTGAGCATAGACCGCATTGACGTGAACGGCAACTACTGCCCGGAGAATTGCCGGTGGGCTACCCCTAAAGAGCAATCTAATAATAAGCGGAACAACCATCTGATTGAATACAACGGCGAAACAAAAACAATGAAACAATGGTGTGATCAATTTGGGGTTAGTTTTGATCTTGTAAAGCAACGCATCAACAAATTGGGTTGGAGTCCGGAGATGGCGTTTTTTACTCCAAGCGCACAAGCAAGGAGGGCATAATGAATAGAGAATTTAACAGTCCTACATATCCATACGAAAGAGTTATGCCATCGTTTCTGACCTTCCGTGGGGCGGAGGAGATCCCCCACAAGCTATTGACCTATCTGATGGATCTGCCGCTGCCGGACGGCTACGAGCCGGTGGATGACAACACCCGCCCCCGTGTCCGGCTGATGAAATATCTATGGCATGACGGGGCCAAGCCGCTGGGAGAGCGGCTGCCCACGGCCAAGGAGAAGCAGAGCCTTCTTTTTGACGGGAATGAGCCTGTGGTAGACAGCAACACCCAGCGCCGCAAGCACCCGAAAGGGTATCGCCTTTACGCACAGAAGTTCTGGGGAGAAGCCCAGACGGAGGCGAAAAGCACGATTAAATGTTATTTGGGCCGCATTTTTTCACAGACGTCCTTTGACGCGCGGATCGGGATCACGTTTGTGATCTCCTGCAACGTGAACCAAGAGACTACCACTAAAACGGAGGCATACGCCCGCTCCTACGATATGGAGCAGTGCATCATCGAGGCACTGAACGGGGTGAATCTGGCGGGGATCGGCGTGTGCGATTTCTCTCGTGCCGCACACGCGGACAACGGAAGCCGACCGGTATATGACCAGACGGGCACGGTGGTGGGCCGGGAACTGAAAATGAGCATACATTGGGCGGAAAGCGAAGCCGCCATGGGGGATACCATTGAGGACTACTAAATTCACAACGGGAGGACAGCCACCATGACCATGGAAGAAGCAGCCGTAAAGATAGAGGGGCATGAGCACGAGATCAAGTCCCTGAAACACCGCATGGAAGAGGTGGAGCGGGATCAGCAGGCGCTGATCAAGCTGACTGCCAGTGTAGAGGTAATGGCGACCAAGCAGGAAGAAATGGGGACCAAGGTGAGCCGGATCGATGAAAAGATGACGGAGATGGAAGGGAAGTCCGCCAAACGGTGGGACAGTCTCGTGGACAAGGTGATCTGGCTGATCGCCGGGGCATGTATTGCGGCGCTGTTTGCCAGCGCGGGCATTGCCATTTGATTTCAGATATTGGAGAGGATGAATTAAAAGAATGGAACTCTCACGGAATATCAAGCGGGCGGCGGACCGCTACGAACCCGTAGAAACCGCCGGACTGACCCTATGGCCCATCCGGGTATGTGAGCAGGAGGAATTTGAGCGGGCGAGACCCGCCATTGACGTGATCCAGCAGGCGCTCCCTGTGCGCTATGCGGTCATGCCTCTGCTTTCAGCCTATTGGGTCATGGATCTGGAAAGCATGGAGCGGGGGGAAGAACCGGTGGGCCTTTTTAACCGGGCGCTGGCGTTTTTGGCGCTGGCGCTGCGGCTGGGGGAGGGCCGGAGCCTTTCAGACCGCATCCGCCTGTTTCATGTGAAACTTTCACCTGAAAACACAATGGATTTAAAGGGGATATGCTTTACATGGAACGGTGAGGAAGAAATCACCATTACCCCGGTACAATTCCAGCGGCTCAGGGCGATTTTGGCCTACCAGAACGGCATTGAGCTGACGGATGAGGACGCCAACCCGGACCTGTTGGAAGCGGAGGCGGAGCTGGCCCGAAGAAACGGGCCGAAGCTGCGCCGGGACCCGGCCAGTCTGATTTCCTCCATCGCCCTGTTTACAGGCTGTGAGGAAACAGAGATGGACGAATGGCCCCTGCTGAAGCTGAAACGGCGTCAGGAAGCCATCCAGCGGGCGGCGGATTATCTGATATGCGGCATTTCGGAGGGCAACGGCGTGAAGTGGAAGGGCGGGAACCCTGTACCCCACCTTTTCTATGACCGGGAGCGGGAGGACGCGGGGGCCATGACCCCGCTGAGTCAATTTACCAACAATACGGAACATTAAAAGGAGTGTGAACAGACATGATCACTTTTACCGACAAGAGACTGTACGCCAAGGGCATTTGCACGGCGCAGCTTCAGGACCCCTCCACCGGGGAGATTCTGAGCCAGAGCGATAAGTTTTCCACCGGCAACATTCAGTTCTCCGCCAACACCGACCCCCTGCGGGCGGGCCTTGGCAACGGCATCGCCACTATCATCGCCAGCGACAGCGACACGCAGGTGAACTTCACCCGCGCGGACTTCGACCTGATGACCAAGATGATGGCTGTGGGCGGCGCCGTGAACTACAACGCCGTTTCCCCCGTCTGCCAGACAGTGGAGGCCACGGGTACTTCCTTGAAGGCCGACGTGAGCAAGCTGGTGCCGGTGACCCAGTACGGCTATTCCAACATCTTCTGCTACGTGCAGGAGGTGGGTGCTGCGTCCTCCTACTCTGTGGGCGGCGTTCCCTATCCCATCGACCCTGCCACCGGCGCCATTACCGGCTTCACCGCTGAGAACGGCAAGAACTACAAGGTGTGGTACTTCGCCAAGAAGCCCGCGGCCCAGGTGGGCATTGTGAACGGTGCGTTCAATGGCCGCATCGTCCACTTCACCGCTCAGATCGCCGTGTATCAGAACGTGTCCGGCAAGAATAAGGGCACCCGTTGGGGGTGGGGCTATTTGATCGTGCCCCGCCTGTATCTGAACCCCGAAGGGGCCAACACCACCGGCGACCAGTCCAACTACGACACCACCACCATCACCGGGCGCGCCATCAACGAGGACGCCGATGTGATCTCCGCTGAGTGCGACGCCTGCGGCGGCATGGGCACCGTGGCCTACATGGTGCTGGTGCCTGACGAGGAAAGCGACGAGGTGGCCGGGATCGCCGTGATCGGCGGCGTGGTGAGCGTGGCTGCCAGTGGCACTGCCCCCGTGAATGCCAAGTTGGTCATGAAAAACGGGGAACTGGTGACGCCCTCTCCCGCAAGCCTGCTGAAGTACACCGTGACCGCCGGGACTGCTACCGGGACCACGGTCTCCACGGACGGCATTGTGACCGCCGGGAGCACGCAGGGCACCGGGAGCATCGCCATCCAGTATCCCGCCGAGGGAGCCGCCAAGTACACCGCGCAGGCGGTTCTGGAAGTCACCGCCGAGTAAGGGACACACCAAAAACGCCTTATCCTAAGCGTTGGATAGGATGAGCCGAGCGGGGCTGACTGCCGGGGAAACCCGGCGGTCGGCTCCGCTTTTTGTTCCCCGGCAGACGGGAGAGCATGAGGATCTCATGCTTTGGCGTATGCTTGGGACCATTTTCGTGAGGTCACGAAATTGATGGAAAGGAGCGGGGATATGAGCGGGAGCGCATCTGCCAGGATCACAGGGCTGGACGAGGACATGGCGGCACTGGAACAGCGGTTCAAGGCGGCGCTGGCGGGGGCCATGCCCACGCTGCGGGAGGATCTGTCCCAATGCCTTTTCGAGCACGTGCAGGGCGACGTATACGAAAAATTCGACCCAAAGGAATATATCCGGCGGGGAGAATACGGCGGCTTGGCCGACATAGACGGCAACACGGAGTTTGCGGTGACAGAGGACAGCGTTTCCATGGACTACCAGCCCAGCGGCGAGAGCGAACAGGTGGAAAACCCGCTGAACGGAGACGCACTGATCGGGCGCATTGAACATCTGGACCCGCCCTATGACTGGACCCGGAGGCCACCGGCCAGACCGTTTTTTGAAAATTTTGTCACGGAGCTGGTAGAAGGCGGACGGGCGGAGGAAACGCTGGTACGGGCCATGAACCAACAGGACGCAGAATTACAGATCGAAGCCAACGGCTACACGGGCCGGGAGGGTGACGAAGGATATTGAAGTAAAGGCAGGGCGGTGAAGCATGGCAAAAATTATCTTTAAGGGCGTACCCGATTTTACAGAGGTCCGGGCGGAGATCGCGAAACTGAAGCAGGAGGTAGCGTCGGTTTCCTCCACGAAGGTGAATCTGAACGGCACGGCGCAGGGCCTGAACGGCGCGGCCAATGCCGCCGGGAAGCTGGCGGGGAATTTACAGAAGGTTTCCACCACCTTTGACGCAAACGGGCAGGCCACGCGGCAGGTGCGGGATTTCTCCGCACGGCTGGGAGAGACCACCCGCGTGGTGGCGACGCTGAACAGGGAGACGGGGGATCTGGCTGTGACCCAGCAGACCGTGACCCGGAACTACCGACAGCAGGCCCAAGCGGCGGAGAAAGCCGCTGCCGCAGAACTGAAAGCCACCCGACAGGCCAACGCCTATTTACAGCAGCAGACCAGAGCAGCGCAGAACACCCCTTATAATCCCACATCAATCCAGCGGCAGATCGAGGGCATGGTGGGCATCGGGAATGCCGCCAAGAGTGCAGCGGACAGTGCCGGCGCGTTTGAGCGGGCGTGGAGCAATATTCAAACCAAGTACGGGCAGAGCCAAGGGCTGTTTAGCGGAAACGCTGAAAGCGCCAAGGAATACATTAAGACGCTGGACGGGCTGCAAAACGCGCAGGTAAAAGCCACGGGCATCGTGCAGGGTTCCGCTGGAACGTTCCAGACGTTCCAGGCGAGCGTCAAAAATGCGGACGGGACTGCCCAAAACTTCAAGATCGCCATTGACCAAGCGACCGGAGAAGTCCACCGCTTGAATGAGGGCGTAACAGAATCTACCGAGAAAAACGGGCTGTTAGGGGACAGCTTTACCAACGTCTACCTGAAAATGCTTCAATGGCAGGTGATGGGAACCATCGTCTCCAAGACCATTGGGGCCTTCCGGGACGCCATTTCCACCATGAAGGCCGTGGACGATGAGATGGTGACGGTCCGCAAGGTAACTGGCTTTACAGCGGAGCAGATGGAAAATCTGCGGGACCGGGCCTATGAGACGGCATCGGCCTACGGCGAGGCGGCGGACGAATATCTGAACTCCGTGGCGGCGTTTGCCCGTGCCGGTTATGGCGAACAGGCGGACGCACTGGCGGAGCTGGCCACCAAGACAAAACTGGTGGGCGACACCAGCGCAGAAACGGCACAGCAATTCCTGTTGTCCGTTGACGCGGCGTATCAGTACAAGGGAAACATTGACGCATTGACCAAGGTGCTGGACGGCGCCAACGAGATCGACAACAAGTACGCCACCAGCATTGAAAAGCTGGCGGAAGGCTTGGGGACCGTGGCTCCCGTGGCGGCACAGGCCCATGTGGGGATCGATGAACTGACGGCGGCGATCGGTACGATCACGGCCGTGACCCAGCGGAGCGGCAGCGAAGCGGCCCGTGCGTTCCGGGCACTGGTGCTGAACATCGTGGGGGACACGAAAACCGAGATCGACGAGGGCGTGACGTGGACCACCGGGGAGATTGCCGGGTTGAGGGACGTGATCCGGGAGTACGCCCCGGCTGCGTATGAAGCGGCGAAGGCCACCGGCGAGGTCATTGACCCCATGGAAGCCATCGGGGGCCTTGCCCAGAGCATGAAGGACGGGCTGCTGACCGAACAAAAGCTGATGGAGATGGTCAGCGACATCGGCGGCAAGTTGCGGACCTCTCAACTGCTGGCCCTGATCCAGAACTGGGATATGTACCAGTCCATGCTGAAGGACTACGCCAACGCCGTAGGCAGTGCGGACAAGGAAATTGAAAACGCGCTGGACAGCTGGACCCGCAAAACCAACATTCTGAAAAACGAATGGACGGAGTTCATCCAGAGCATGGTGAGCACCGATGCCGTTAAGGGCGGGCTGGACGTGCTGATCGGCGCGGTGGAAGTCCTGAACACGGACATTGGTCATTTCGCGGCGGTTTCCGGGACTGCGGTTTTGGGAATGCTGGCGCTGAAAGCAGCGGCCAAGGGCGCGACGGTGGCATTTGCAAAGCTGTCGGCGGCGGGGATCGCCATGAACCCGTGGCTGCTGGCAATCGCGGCGGCGGCAGGGGCGTTCAGCCTCGTGTGGAAGGCGACGGAGGACTACCGGAAAAGCCTTGACGCGCTGAACACGGAGATCGAGACCAACAACACCCAGTTAGAAGAAAACAAGAAGCGGCTGGAAGAAATCTATGCAATTCCATGGCATGATCTAACGCCGGAGCTGATCGAGGAAAAGAAGGCACTGGAAGCGGAAAACGCCGAACTGGAACAGCAGGTCAAGCACCTGACGGCAATCGCGGAGAAGAAGGCCCAGACCGTGGGCGGAGCCGGTGGAACCACCATCACGTCCATGGGCAGCGTGAAGGGCTACGATGAATTTGTGGGCCGGTCCTTCAAATCCACGGAGGAAATGATCGCTCAGCTGCGGCTGGTGACGGGACAGGCCATCAGCACCACGGCAGACCTGGAACGGCTGGGGATCACCTACGAAACACTGGCGGACAAGGCCAAGGCGTACACGGACCAGCTTCAGTCAGGGCGAAGCATCCAACAGGACCAGATCGACGATTTCTACGCCGTGAAAACGGCGGCGGAACAGCAGGTGGCAGCCTACGAGGAAGCCATCAAGGCCAACGGCAAGCTGACGGACGCCCAACAGGCGGACTATGACGTGCTGAAAGCATTTTTGGCACAGGTCAACAAAGCCACACAGCCCATGAGTGACTATGTGGCGGGGCTATTGAAAGTACAGCGGCAGGCGGGGAAGTCCGGGGACCAGATTTACGATCTGGTGAAGCGGATGATCGTTCTGAACGAGAAAAAGCTGAACCTGAGTCAGCAGATCGGGGCGCTGCGGCAGCTGGCCACCGAGGCCGGGGCGGCCGCCTATTCCGTGGGCATGATCGGTGCCGCCAAGACGCAGGATGTAGAGCGGACCATCAAGGGCCTGTTGCAGACCGGAAAGGCCAAGACTTATGACGAAGCCCGTGCCATCGTTCTGAACCGGATCTACAAGTCCATGTTTACGGACACCGGGCGGGACAGCGGGACGGTGGATACCACCTCCACAGTGGGTACGTCCTCCACCACATCGTCCACAGGGAAATCCACTAAGGACGCAGAGCTGGAACGGCTGAAGGACATTGTATCCCTGCGAAAGTCGGAGCTTTCCCTCATGCAGGAGCGTGGGGACAGCACGGCGGACCAGATCGACAAGATGCGGCAAATCCAGGCGGCGCTCCACGCACAGGCGGAGTATATGCGGCGGATCGGGGACAGTCAGGCGGACATCAACGCCTTGTCCACGGAGCACTGGAAAATCACCAAGCAGATCAAGGAGCTGCAGGAGGATCTTTGGGACGAACTGGAAGATGCCGTTAACAAAAAGCTGGAAGAGGCGGAGGAAGCACGGGACAAGCAGACAGCCGCCATTGACAAGCAGATCGCGGCGCTGAAGGACGCCAAGCAAGCCGAGGACGAAGCCCTGAAACTGGAACAGCTGAAGGCGGCGGTGCTGGAAAAGCAGAACGCCTTGCTGGAAGCCCAGAAGGAACGGACGGTGCGGGTATTCAATGCCGCAACCGGACAGTGGGAGTGGGAAGCCAACGCCTCGTCCGTGAAGTCCGCACAGGATGCCTATGAAAAGGCCAAGGAGGACTTGGCGGAATATGAGAGGGAGTTGGCCCTTCAGCGGGAAATCGACGAACTGGAAGCCAAGAAAAAGCTCATCGAGGAAACCTATGACACCCTGAAAGCCGAGTGGAAGCGGATCACGGACAGCTTGCAGGAACCTACCCGGACCATTGACGATATTCTCAGCGACATTGCCAGAAACGGAACACCCAAGATGCGTCAGCAGGTGGAGGAGGTCAACAACCTGCTGGGCAAGCTGAACCAGTACATTGCCGGGGCTATGAATGGGATTATGCTCCCCGGACAGACGATGCTGCCGGGAATGATGGGTGCGGCCGGGGCGACCGGAGGCTACCACTTCGACTACACGAAGAATCCGGGCGGCGGCTGGACGCAGACGGAGATGAACGAAGGGTTCATTCCCTCCGGGTCCTCCGGCTGGAAGTTGGCGGACGGCAGCGACGCCAACCTGAACTACCGGGATACCACGCCTTACGGCAAGGGCGTGAAGGGTTCCTACACCGGCGCGGACATGAGCCGGGACCAGAAACTTGCGGGCAGAACCGTTGAGAAAAACGGGTATGTGATCACCTACGATGAGAACGGGTACGCAACCAAGGCCATCAACGTGCATCAGGGAGCAGCCAGAGCGGACCTCTCCGGGCTGTATCCCAAGGTGGATGCGGACGGCAACGATATGTACTACGCGGGCTTTGATAAGAACGTGGACTACACTCTTGCCATCAAGCAGGCCAAGGAGTCCGGGGCAGGGGAAGGGCTGATCAAGCAGTTAGAGACAGAGCGGCAGAACAAGATCAACGCCATGTACGGGGGGCAAGACCCCGACAGGGGCGGAAGCAGCTCCGGGGAAAGTTCTTCAAAGGGCGGTTCGTCCGGTTCGTCCGGCGGCAAGGGCTATGACAAGAACGTGGACTACTCTCTGGCCATCAAGAACGCGGAGAAAAACGGAGCCAGTCAGGCCACCATCGACAAACTAAAAGAAGAACGGCAGAACAAGATCAACGATAAGTACGGCGGAAAGGACCCGTACAAGAAGTACGATTCCGGCGGCATCCTGCGGGGGCTGGGGGGCATCAAGGCCACCAGCCAGGACGAAATCGTGATCCCGCCGCTGCTGGCGGAGAAGATGCTGGAACCCAGCGCGGACAGCACCTTCCAAAAGCGAATGAGCGAGCTTGGGTGGCTGTACGGCGCGGTGGAGCGCGGAGGCACCATGCCGGGGAAAACGGTGATGAGCCGGACCAGCTATGACCACTACGGAGACAGCTACAGCGTGAACGGCGTTCAGATTGGCGCGGAGGCGGCTGACCGGCTGACGGTGGCGCAGGTAATGCGGGCACTGAACAGCGGGGCCGGGAACCTGGGCCTATACAAACATTAAGGGAGGCGGAGTATGGCACTTTTTCAACCTACAAATATTTATCCATCGTCCCTTGGGGAACTGGGAAACGGCACAATCGACGTCACGAAGCCGCTGGCGGTGAGCTGGCAGGTGAACGGCAACTCCGCTATGACCGCGTTTTCCCTGACGGTCTGCAAAAACGATGCGGCGTCCACACAGGTGTACACCACGGGGAAACTGACGGAGGGATGTCCCTTCTATGGAATCGACTACGCGGGAAACACCGTGCTGTTTACCCACACCATTCCGGCTGACGCATTGAGCGGGGCGAATATGGAGAACGGGCAGCAGTACAAGCTGATCATCAAGCAGTGGTGGGGGGAGACCGATGCAGAGAGCGTGACCCAGCGGAGCGCATCGGTCTTTCTGACGAGGGCGGACCCGGTACTGACCGTGGCCGCCATCCCCTCGCCGCTGGCGGTGCGGAAGTACGCCTTCACGGCGACCTATACGCAGGCGCAGGGGGACACGCTGAACTGGGTGCGGTGGATGCTCCGGGCAAAAGGCAGCGATACGGCGCTCTATGACAGTGGGCGCATTTATGGCACGGCGGAGCTGCGGATGGAGTATGACGGCCTGTTTTCCGACACGGATTACGCCGTCCGCTGCCAGGTGCAGACGGAAAACGGCGTACAGGCGGACACCGGATGGGTGGATTTCCGGGTGGCCTACGCTACCGCCACCCCCACCGGCGCGGTGGTGGCCTGTCCCAACTGCAAAAAGTCCGGTATCCGGGTGACATGGCCGGGGCTGTACGATGTGCAGGGCACGGCGGCAGGAGAAAACCGCGTCCAAAACGGAAAGCTGGTATTGGGAGCGGATGGGACCGTGATCTGGGACAAGGTGACGGGGCAGCCGATGAACTATGCTCAGCCGTGGAGCTTGGTGTGGAGCGGGACGGTGGACGTGACCCGCGACAACCCCATCCTGACGGTGGGGTTGAATGGGGGCGCTGCCATCGTGACGCTGGGGAAGTCCGGCGTTTCTATGACGGTAGATGGCGGGGAGGTCTGGAAGGACGCCCTGCGCGGCGTAACGGCGGCGGACGAATGGACGCTGGTGATCACCGGCGGACAAATCTATCTCCGGCAGGTGACGTGGATCAACGCATTGTATCCCGCCGTGACCCTGTACCCCGGACCGGAGCTGTATCCCTCCAAGGGTACTCAGTCCGGCAACCTTTTCAGCAGCGAGGTAAAGCTGGCGGGGCGATCCATTACCTCTTTGACGCTGGGCGGCGTCCAAACCTGTGACTATCTGTGGGTGACGGGTGAGGTTCTGGAAGCCAGTGTGTTGGACCAGATTCTGAACCAGGACGGCTGGACGCCGGGGGCGTTTTCCGGGAACACACTGTTCCAGACGGATTTCGCCGGAGGCGGCCTGCAGGCGGGAAATCTGGCCTTCAGCGGAAAGCTGACGGGCTTTGCCATTTACCGCTACCACGAGGGGGAAGCAACGCTGGAACCGGTGGCGCAGACGCCCCTTTCGGAGCGGGCCATTCTGGACTGCAAGGCGGTATCGCAGGAGACGTACCGCTACTATATGTTCGGACTGGGGCAGACGGCGGACGGGCAGGAGGTCATCGTGACCAACGCCATGATCTCCGACGCGGTGACGCCCATCTTCTGGGACTGGACGGTTCTGCAATGCACCACGGACGCAGATGGGGGCTATCACCCGGCGGCGATCTTCCGGTTCAGCCTGAACGTGGCCAGCGGGGAAATCAGCAACAACAACAGCCCCGGTGTGCTGGGGAATTTCACCCGGTATCCTACGGTACAGAGTTCCCCCAGCGATTACCGCTCCGGGGCGCTCTCAGCGGCCATAGGGCACGTTCTGACAAGTGGGGAGTATACGGATACCAACGAGGTGCGGAACGCCGTGTACGCCCTCTCAACCACGCAGGATACCCTGTTTTTGAAAGACCGGCGGGGAGACTTGTGGCAGATCAGGGCGGGCGGGGCCATTTCCATGAGCACTATGGACGGCAGCCGGCAGCAGGTGCAGACAGTGACGCTGCCATGGGTGGAGATTGGTTCCGCGGACGGGGCGCGTATCCTGCTCACATCGGGCGACGCTTTGTTTGCATAAGAGGGAGGCGATGCAGAAATGACCCAAGCGGAACGGATGAACGATTACCGCAAGATGCTGCGCCGGCCTTTTACCAAACTGTGCCGTCTGCGGTTTTTACAACCGGACGGTTCCACGGCCTTCGCACTGGACAACAACCCCACAGGGCGCTTTGCCGGGGCATTTATCGCGGACGGAAGTCTGTCCGTGAATTTGAACAACGGCCAGCGGAGGACGGCCTCGGTGACGCTGGCGAATCTGGACGGCACGTTCGATTACAACATCAACCGGGTGTGGTTCGGGAACCGGATCGCACTGGACGAGGGCCTTGTGCTCAGTGACGGCACGGACTTTTACATCCAACAGGGGGTCTTTCTGGTGAAGGACCCTGTGGAGACGCTGGAACCGGCCAAGCGGACGGCGGAATACAATCTGGTGGATAAATGGTCGGACCTGGACGGAACGCTTTTCGGCTATCTGGAAAGCACCTACGAGGTGAAGGCGGGAACCAACGTCTTTGACCCCATCGCAGCCCTGCTGAAGCTGGACCGGGGGAACGGGGATCTGGTGGACAATGTGGCTCCGGTATTCACGGAATACTACAACGGCAAGACTCAGCAACTGGCAAACGGCACCACGGCCAAGCTGACGGATGCACCCTACACCCTGCGGGTGGACAGTGACAACGGAAGCTATGCGGACGTGTGCCTCGGCCTTGCGGAAATGCTGGCGGCGTGGATCGGGTACGATGCCTCCGGCGCACTGCGGATCGACCCCTCTCAGGATGACATTCTGGACAGCGACAAGCCTCTGGCGTGGCAGTTCTCCCAAAGCGAGGCGGAGCTGCTTGGAACGGAGTACACGGAGAAGAACACGGAGGTGTACAACGATTTCATCGTGATCGGGGAAGCCGTGAACAACAGCGCGCAGGTGGCGGCGCGGGCGCAGAATTTGGACCCGGCCAGCAGCACGAATGTAAGTCGGATTGGGCGCAAAACCGTGCGCTTCCGGGCGGCGGGATATTCCACGAAAAGACAGTGCGAGGACTTGGCTGTGTGGAAATTGAAACGGTCCGCAGCACTGCAAAAGTCTGTCTCGGTTTCGTGCAGTCAGATCATGCACCTGAACGAGAACGAACTGATCTCCATTGTGCGGAGCGACAAGGCGGGGTCTCCGGTGGAGCGGCATCTGGTGCAGGGGTTCACAAGGCCCCTGACATGGAGCGGCCCCATGCAGATTTCCGCCGTGTCCGTACAGGATTTCCCCACGGCCACCGTGACGGGGTGGCCCACCTGAACAGTGAAGCAGCCCCAACGGGGCACCGGATCAAAAGGAGGAACTTTTATGAAGAAGAATCGTTGCGGAAAAACGGCCCTTTCTTTTCCTGAGAGGGGGCGGATGTAATGGCATACGAAAAAACCACATGGGTCAACGGTCAGGCCCCGGCGCTGGACGCGGAGCATCTGAACAAGATTGAAAACGAGCTGGAAGCCCTTGACCAGCGGAAGGGCAGCACCACCTACACCGCCACCATCGGAACCACGTGGGTGGAGGACAGCAACACCGGTGTCAAGACGCAGAGCGTTGCCATCGCCGGAGTGACAGCCCAGAGCACCGCTATGGTTGATCATGTTTACACAGGCAGCGGGACCTCCGACGATTACGCAGCCTTCGTGGAGGCGGAAAATCAGTATCTCAACTGCATCACCAACGGCTACGCAGAGACCTATGACGGCGGCATCAAGTTTACCATCTTCGGTGATGCCAACACGGTGTCTATCCCCATTGTTGCGGAGGTGAGCTGATGGGCCATGTAACGGTAGTTGGCGGGTGCAGAGCGAAAGCACCGTCAACCGGCATCCTTGCAAGTTCCCTTGCCGTTGGGACTACCGTGAAGCTCATGGAGGGCGGCACGGCGGTGGAGTATCTGGTGGTCAATCAGGGCATCCCCAGCAATTCCAGTCTGTATGACGCAAGCTGTGACGGAACGTGGCTGCTGAGGAAGTATATTCACAGCGAACGGCAGTGGGACGCCAGCAACATAAACAGGTATGAAACCAGCGCGATCAACACGTGGCTGAACGGAGAGTTTTTCAATACGCTGGGCAGTGCGGAACAGGCTGCCATCAAGCAGGTGAAGATCCCGTATCGGGCCGACGGCGGCTCCGGCGGCACTGACCAGAGCGGTGCGAACGGTCTGCCCGCGAAGATCTTTCTGCTGTCGGGTTACGAAGTAGTCTGGACGACCAGCGACGATGGCGATTTCCCCGTAGATGGAGCAAAGCTGGATTACTTTACGAGCGGAACAACCACGTCCGCAAACAACAAACGCATTGCGTACCTAAGCGGTACGGACACCATCTGGTGGCTCCGCTCCCCGAGCACCGACAACGCCGGCCGCGTGTGGTTCGTCCGTTCCGACGGCGACTACGGCGACTATGGCGCATCCGACTCGGACGGCATCCGCCCCGCCCTTATCCTCCCCAAAACTGCCCTGTTTGACACATCCACATTGATTCTAAAGGGGGTGGCCTAATGGGACATTGCTTGATGATGCGGAAGGGCGAGGTGCATACGGCACCTATCCACCTGCCTTCCGGATACACAAAACTGGCGTATATCCAATCCAGCGGGACACAATATATTGATACCGGTGTCAAACCGGATCAAACATATACTCTGAAAATAAAATTTCAGACAACGCAAACGTTATCGGGTGGCGTTGCAGTCAGTGACCAGAACTGGCAATCAAACGGCTTCGGTCTTTGGTGCAATGCCGCCGTATTTGGGGATCAGGCGATGCAGAACGCTCCATTAAACGGAACAGACCCAATCGAGGCTGTGCTTAACCAAAGCGGCCTGACCGTCAATGGTGAACAAATATGGACACCGACAGCGGCAACTTTTGCGGTTCCTGCAAATATGACGTTGATGGCGCTCAACCGTAACGGTTCCATTGCTGAACAGCTGTCCGGAAAACTGTATTACGCACAGTTATACAGCGGAGATAGCCCAATCCGAGACTTTCTGCCCTGCAAAAACGCCAGCGGGGCGGTGGGACTTTATGACCTTGTAGGCAAGCAGTTCTACGGCAACGCGGGGACGGGGACGTTCACCGCTGGGGAGGTGGCATAATGGGCAGAGTGATCATGAGCGGCATTGTGCCGACGCTGAAGGCACCGGTGACGTATAACGCAAATTTCGCGGATAACGATTGGGCTACGATCATTAAAGCCTGCCACAAGAACCAAGTGCCGGAGACGTGGGTAGTTGGGAACCAGAAAGCCATGATGATTAACGGGGCAGATTACGTTATCGACATTATCGGCAAGAATCATGACGATTATGCTGATGGCTCCGGGAAAGCTCCCCTGACCTTCCAGCTGCATGACTGCTACGCGGACAGAAAGATGATGAACGGTGGCAACACCAACAGCGGCGGCTGGACGAGCTGTGACATGCGGCAGACGGACCTGCCCGCCATTCTGGCGCTGATGCCAACGGAGGTACAGAACGGCATCCAAGAGGTGAATAAGCTAACCTCGGAGGGTTACCGGAGCACCACCATCAGCACCACGGCGGACAAGCTATTCCTGCTGAGCGAGATCGAGATTTTTGGTAACATCACCTATTCTGCAAGCGGCGAGGGCACACAATACGCCTACTATAAGGCAGGCAACAGCAAGGTGAAGAATTACAACGGTAGCGCGAACTACTGGTGGCAGCGCTCTCCACGCATTGGCAACTACACGAGTTTCTGCGCGGTCAGAAACAGCGGCCTCGTCGACTTCATCAGTGCGAATGATGTGTATTGCATATCTTTTGCCTTCTGCTTTTAAGTGTCACAAAACAACTCCACCGGATCAATTCCGGGGGAGTTGTTTTCGGTGCCGCCATATTTCCCGTTTTTTCGACACAGCAGCTGTGGTACACTGGCCGCAGAAAGGAGGGGACGATATGGAGCATCTGGACCCGGAATACCTCTGCCTGTTTCACGCCATTACGGAAGCCATTGAAGAACTGGAACGCCTAAAAGCGGACCTGATGGCGGCGCAGCGCAGGGCGGAGGCCCTTTACATGGAGCGCACGGACTAACCGTGCGCTCTTTTTATAGTTGTGCGGTCTTATGCAGACAAAAAAACACACGCCCGAGCGATTGGAACGCACGGACGTGTGTTTTGGTTTCAGGGTGAATGTTGAGGGATCAGGCATAAAAGGCGGTGAGCTTGTCGGCGCTGCGCTTGGCTTGCAAGTCCCGTTCGGCAAAGACCTTCTTGGCGCTTTTCCGCCCGGAACGGTCCATGAGCCGCCCGGAATAACGCTGGGTGGTGATGGGGCTGGCATGGCCCAATTTGGCTTGCAGTTCGTTTTCGGGCATACCAGAATTGAGATCCAAACGGGAGCCGACGTGGCGGAGATCGTGGCTGCGGATGTCAGGAACGCCGGTGACGGAGCGGACATGGCGCTCCACCAGCTCCGAAAGCCACTGTTTTGTGCCGGCCTTCCATTCGCCGGAACGGAGGGTGCCGAACAGGGGGGCGGTATCAGGAAGATCGTCTGGGCGGATGCCGCTGGCGAGGTAATGGCGGAGGGCGATCACGGCGATGTCGGGCAGGTCCACCACCCGGAATTTATCGCCCTTGCCGTGTTCCACGCGGAGGTCGGCGTCCTCCAAGTCGATGTCCGCCGGGGTCAAGGCCCGCAGTTCGGCGTTGCGCAGTTCGGTGGTCAGCAGCAAGATCACGATGGCGTAATTCCGAGGCCAGTTCTCCGGATGGGTGGTGCGGACGGGGGAATCCCTCCATAGCTTGCAGACCTGCTCATCGGTGAGCAGCACGTCATAGGGACGCTTTCCCAATTTGCGGAGGGAGGGCATCAGGTAGAGGGAAACAGGGTTTTGCTCATAAAAGCGATCATCGCCCAGTTCGGGGGAGCTGGCGTAGGTGAAGAAGGAGCGGAGGACCACCAGATGATACCGGACGGAGACGGGGGAGAGGCCCCGGTCAAAGAGGTGATCCCGGTAGGCTTGCATGGTGGTGAAGGTTGGTTCCTCGGTGGAAAGGCCGCTTTCCACGAGGAAAGAATAAAAGCTGTTTGTGACGGCGGCGTAGGCGGTGACGGTGCGCTCCGACGCGCCGCTGGCCTGCACGTTGCGGAGCCATGAGTCTAAGGCCGACATGACCCGGCGCTCCTGCGCAGAGGTTCTTCCCATAAAATCAGTCCTTTCCAGTTAAACAGGCGGGTATCAGGGGGTGGGGGCCAGGCGGCGGAGATTTTCCACGGCGCTGACGATCAGAGGGACGGCGCCCAGAATATCATCCTCGGTGACGGTATAGGGGAGGGTGAAACGGACGGCGGAGACCGCACGGCTTGCGGGGTAGCCCATAGCCCGGAGAACATAGCTGCCGTCTGCTTCCCCGCTGGTACAGGCGGAGCCGGAGGAAGCGTACACGCCCTCCGCAGACAGGGCCATGACAAGGGCCTGAGATTCCACGCCAAGGAAAGAGAGGTTGGCGTTGCCGGGGAGCCGGAGGAGCACGTCACCGGGGGTATAGGGGCCGTTGACATAGGTATCCGGGACAAATCTCAACAGATTGGTAATGAGGAGGTCCCGGCAGCGGGCGATCCGCTTCATGTCAGAGAGCATATTGCCCATGCGGTCATGGAGGGCCGCTGCCATAGCGCAGGCGAGGGGAACGCTTTCAGTACCGGCGCGCATCCCCCACTCCTGATCTCCGCCGCGGATCATGGAGAGCAGGAGCGTGCCCTTCTTGACGATCAGACAGCCGATGCCGGAGATGCCGCCGAACTTGTGAGCGCCGAAAGCCAGATAGTCCACGCCAAGGGCCTTGAAGTCCACGGGAATCTGGCCGACCGCCGCCGTCGCATCACAGGCGAACAAAGCGTTGGGGGCGTTGCGCCGCATGGAGAGGATGTCGTAAATCTCGCCGGTCTCATTGTTAGCCATCATGTGGGTGAAGCCGGTGCGGTCCGTGCGGTGGGGATGATCCACGGGGGGATATTCCAGAACGGCGTGGTGCTCGTAATGGCGTGGGAATGTCAGCTTGCCGGTGTAGGCGCTCAGACTTTTCATCATCCAGTTGCAGGCTTCTGTTGCGCCGCTGGTAAAGTAGACTTCCTCCGGGAGACAGTTCAGGTCCTGGGCGATGGAGGCGCGGGCTTCCTCCAAGGCGATCTTTGCGGCAACGCCGCAGGCGTGAAGGGCGCTTGGATTGCCAAGGGGCAGGGCGCGGGTGAACGCCTTGACTGCGGCAGGGGAGGGCGGTTCGTGGGCCGCCGCGTCGAAATAGTAACTCTTGGGCATTGGGGATTCCTCCTTGATCTTTCCTGTATTCTATCTTTATTGTACCAGCCGCTGACAAGGGGCTTTTTGACAGAATACTTGACTTTTCACAAGGCCCGCGCCATAATGAATTTGGCGAGTCCCTGCGGATATTTGCCGTTTTCCTCATGCTGTCCGTCCGGCAAGATAGAGCAGCATGGGGAATTTTTATATCGGTTTGGCGGTCGCCAGCAGGGTGATCCCGCGCTCAATGGCTTCCGTTTTCGTGACGTTCTGCTCCCGGCAGTAGGCTTCTAAAATCTGCTGGCTGCGGTCATTGATACGGATGCTGATTTTGTGAGGGCGAGGGTTGTCTGTGGGACGGCCCAGCTTTGCGGCAGACATGGGGATGATCACCTCCTATTTTGTCTGGCAGAAGTATCATAGCATTTTGTCTGGCAAAAGTCAAGGGCCGGAACAAAGAAAAGGCCGCCCGGAAGGGCGGTCTTTTTCAATCGTTATCCGATAATGGCGTTCCCGTTTTTAAAGCCTTTTTCAGTGGCGGTATAGGTGACAACAAAATCACTGCGGATCATGGCTCCATAGGAGTTTTCCGCATCCACCCAGCCTGTGACCATATACTCACCGTTTCCCAAATGGGTCACGGTGGCATCCGATAGCTTGCAGAATTTTGCGGTGGACGGGGCTTTCAGGTAGTCCTCTACGATCAGCGTTGCGCAGTAAAAGGCGTCATCGTCGGAATGGCGGGCGGTATTGATTGTAGAGGAGCTGCCGGAGGACGAAGATGAGGACGAGGACGGGGTGTGTTTTGAGGAATGTCCGCTGGTCTGCGTGGTTGGATTGGTGGGGCTTTCAGCGGGTGGCGGCTGCATTTTGGCCACTACAAAAACGCCAATGAGACAAAGTGTAACGAGGCACATCGCAACAGCAAATCTGTGCTGAACGCTTTCGTCCTCTTTTGCCTGTTCCACCGGGTCCACTGCGGGGGCCGATGCTTCCGGGGCAGGGGCAGGACGCTGCTCCGATTCCTTCACTGGTGGTTTTTCCGGTGCTTTTTCAGATTCACCAAGGATGATCGAGACAGGGTAGCCGCAATGAGGGCAGCGGTCCGCCTTGTCGCTGACCATGTTGCCACATTCGGTGCATTTTATCAGTGCCATATCAAAAACCTCCCAAATTCCTGATGGTTTGACCATATCGCATTTTGCGGGAGAAGTCAAGCGCCTGTGAAAAAGCCGCCCACCACGGGCGGCTTTGCTTTTTAACTTGCTTACAACTTGCTTAAATCTTGCTTAGAACTTGCTTAGAGGTTGCAAGGTGTTTGCTTAAAGGTTCTGGAAAGTGGCGTCGAACATCACAACGCCGTTGGAGAGGTCGGAGTAGGGAATGCCCACCCATACGGACTGTCCGGTGGTGAGACCGGAGAGGGACGAAGCGTAGGGCAGGTTTAGCACTGTCTCGTCAAAGGGAAGCTGGACGGCCACGGTGCCGCCGCTGGGGGCCGCTTTTACGGTGGCTTTTTCCAGACGGAGGCAGGAGCGGGTAGCGTCCGCCACTTTGGGCTGGAAGTAGTTGTTCCAGAGGCTATCAGCCAGCGCTTTCATTTCGGCGTTTTGATTACTCATGCAGTGCACCTCGTTATTCCGCACCGGTGAGGCGGGCCTCCACCAGCTCCATGCCCCGGCTTTCCAGATAGGAGATCAGGAGCAATCGGGCGGCTCCCTCGCTTTCGGCGTCCACGGTATGATCGAACATCCGCAGCTCTCCCGCCTTGGTCTCGGCGGTGACGCTGAAGGCGAAGGCCCTGCGGGTGACATTGGTTTTCAGGTTCATGTGGTTTCCTCCGTGATCCAGATTTCAGAGACGGTAAAGGTGAAGCAGATACCCCGGTCCGTCTTGTCCGTCTGCACGGTGTCGCACTGGCAGAACAGGAAAGAGAGGGCCTGCCGGATGGTGGAATTAAGGACCACAAGGGGAGTGGGAAATTCCAGCGCAACGGAGGCGTTCTCCCGGTTCTCATGAGGCGGCTGGTCCAGCAAGCGGACCTGGGGGACCAGACGGTCGATCTTCCCGGCGGCCTCCCGAAGGGCGTTGTATCGGTTCATGGCGGTGGGGTTCATGATCTTCATTGTAAAATTCTCCTTTACCTTTAGGCGTGTAATTCCTTTTTACAGAAAAATTATAGGCGCTTTTGCATGGAATGTCGAGTTAAAAAAGGGAGGAACCTTTTCCAAAACGGAAATCGTTCCCCCTTTTTCGGTATGAGTATGGTCTTGGTTAAAATTCTTGCGCTGACGGCCCCACAAGCGGCCTAAGAGACAAGAGAGAGGCGAGGGGCTAAAACTACCCCACGAAACTCAAGGGGCGCTTACAGGGCTTCTGTGGGCGATTTACGCAATGTGAAGGGGATCACAGTCGTTCAAGGCATCCTTCAGGGGCTTTGCGGGGCGGAACACCGCAACCCTCTTGGCGGGAAACTCTTTTTCCTCGCCGGTGCGGGGGTCTTTCCCCACCCGTGCTTCCCGGTGCTTCACGGCGAACTTGCCGAAGCCGGGGACTTTGACCTCACTGCCGTTGAGCAGGGATTCCTCGATGACGGTGAACACGGCATCCATCAGGATGGCGGTATCGTGTTTGGTGTGGCCGGAACGCTCCGCCACGGCGGCGATCAGTTCAGTCTTGTTCATGGGACATCCTCCTTTCCTAAAATTTCAATGGCAGGGATGGCTGGATTCGGACCAGCGCATGAGGGAGTCAAAGTCCCTTGCCTTACCGCTTGGCTACACCCCTGTATTTTTACATAGGCTCCCGGCTGCGCTGCGTCTTCCTACCAGCCATCAGGAACTTGGCAATTATACCAGCCGCCTGATACTTAGCTTTTTACGCTTCCTCGCCCGCTGGCCGGGATGGTACGGCATTGCAGTCCTGCCCTGCTTTAGCGCTTCGGCCAGCATTTGGCGTCGCTCGCTGTGGTCTCCCCTTACGGGGCACCTATGCCGCATATCTCCGGTTTCCACGGTTACCCCACTTGTTTATACTCCGTTGGTGACTCCGTTTAGAGT
>ULWY01087859.1_pt1 | contig 46663 bp, 49 predicted proteins | sample 1960761 | NCBI WGS metagenome assembly ULWY01 (sample SAMEA4835824, study PRJEB28245) | human gut metagenome | biome: gut microbiome; material: fecal sample | place: Denmark | collected 2008 | reverse complement strand
TTTAATATTTTTTTTGATTTTTAAGATATTTTTAAATTTATATAATAAATATTGAGTTTTAATAGGAAAATAGGGAAGAATAATTGATTTTTATATTACATAAATTGATATTTTTATTAAAATAAAATACCAATAAATTAAAAAAACTATAAAATTATCAAAAAAATGGGAATTATTTAATCAAAATAATAATAAAAATATATTTTTAATTAAATGATTTATTAAAAGCGAAAAAAACAAATGAAAAAAATTAAAGAATTTTTTGGATATTTTTCAGTATATGAGTATTGCTGGTTTTTCACAATAACAGTGCTTGCATTTGTCTTTGCTTTTCTCTTCCCAGAAGAAGATGTTGGCGGAGTGAATGGAAAAGTGATTATGGCACTTTACCTTGTTGATGTGTTCAGTAATATTTTGTGTGAGTTGTTGATATCAAAGCAGAGCAAGTGGAACTTTATTGTCTCTCTTGTTGTTGAAGCAACAGAAATTGCAATTTGTATTGTGTGTGCTTATAGATTTGCAACTATGGCTACAACAATCTTCTTTTGGATTCCTATTGACATCATAAGTTTTATTATGTGGAATAAACATAAAGAAAAGAATGATGAAAGAAAGACTGAAGTAAGAAGACTTAAAGGTTGGCAAGAAGTTTTGGTTATAGCAGGCATCGTTGTGTGGACTGCCGTTGTTGGATATATTTTGACATTGATCGATGTTGAAGATGGAATTTTGTCTGACAATCCACTTATGGAAAAAATTGTTTGCTATATTGATGCATGTTGCAGTGCTGTTGGTGTGGCAAATGGTTTGTTTATTTTGTTTAGATTGAGAGAACAGTGGATTGCATGGTATATTAGCGCAATTCTTGAAACGGCAATGAACATCATGGCTGGGCAATGGGTTTTGCTTGTCCTTAAAGCAGGATATCTCACAAACACTACATATGGCTACATAATGTGGACAAAGAGTATTAAAAGTTATGAAGATACTGTTGACGCAAAAATTATGAAAATACTGAAAACAGAATTGAAATAGATGGGATTTTGCCTATCTATTTTTTTGTTTCAAATTTTGTTTTTGTTTGCATATATAAAACTATGTTTGAAGAATTTGAGAAAAAAGAGAATGATAGTTTAAAAAATTATTCCACTATCAAAATCGGAGGAAATGCAAAAGTTATTGTTTTTCCTAAAAATATCAACGAATTGATAGAAATTTTGAAAATTATCAAAAAAAACAAGCAAAAATATATTATTTTGGGAAATGGGAGCAATATCCTTTTCCCTGATAAGTTTTTTGAGGGGGTCGTTGTTTCTTTAAAAAACATTAACCATATTGAAAAGAAAGGAAAGTTTGTCTATGTTGGTGCAGGGGTAAATCTTTTTGCTTTGAATATTTCACTTGCAAACTTTGGTTTGTCTGGGCTTGAATGGTCTTATGGTATTCCAGCGTCTATGGGCGGATTTGTGATTATGAATGGTGGCTGTTTTGAGCATGAAATTGGAGAGTTTGTTGAAGAACTTTTGGTTTTAAGAGATGAGAAACTTGAAATTTTAAAGAGAGAAAATTTGTTGTTCGAATATCGAAATTCAAATTTGAGAAAAGAAAAGTATATTGTTCTAAGCGTAAAATTGCGATTATTTAAAGAAAAAACACAAAAAATTCGTGAAAAAATGCAATTTTTCTATGATAAAAAGAAAAATAGTCAACCATGCGATTTGCCATCGCTTGGCAGTGTGTTTAAAAGAATTGATGCAAAAGAGACAATTTATCCGGCAAAAATTATTGACAACTTGGGGCTAAAAGGTGTTAGAATAAATGGAGCAGAAATCTCAAAGAAACATGCTGGTTTTATTGTTAATGTTGGTGGAGCAACCTGCCAAGATGTTGTGAGGCTTGTCAAACTTGTCGAAGAAAAACTTGCACAAGTTGGAGTGTTTCCAGAGAGAGAAATTATTGTTCTGCAAGACAAGGAGAATTGTTGTGAAAGCGGTTATACAAGTGGTTGATGATGCCAAATTGTCTGTAGATGAAAAACTTGTTTCAGAAATCAAAAAGGGGCTTGTTGTTTTCTTTTGTGTAGAGAAAAATGATGAAGAAGACAAGCTTGATTTTTTTGCAAAGAAGTTGGCGAATTTGAGGCTTTTTCCAGATGCCAATGGCAAAACAAATTTGTCAGTTAAAGATGTTGGCGGAGAGATATTGCTTGTGTCTCAATTTACTTTAGCCGGAGAGTGTGAACATGGTAATCGTCCAAGTTTTATTACTGCCGAACTGCCAGAGCGTGCTAACGAAATGTATAAAAAACTTGGTAGCATTGTTGAAAAATATGACATTTCGGTTAAATACGGCGTTTTTGGTGCGGATATGAAAATAACTCAAACAAATGCTGGACCATTTACTGTTTTGCTTTCAAAATAGCACTTTTGTTTGATTTTGCAGTATTAAATTTTATTTCCTATAAAATTTTTTGTATATGTCCTATCAAAACGGTAGGACTTTTTTTATATTTTCTGCTTATTGCAATAAAATAATATTATTAAATAAACATCTGCAGATTTATCAGTTTGCTTGAAAAAACTTTATAAAACTGCTACAATAATTGCAAGGAGAATTTTATGCTTTTATACGGAGATTATCATACTCACACATTATATTCTAGACATCACCATGGAAAGGGAACTGTTTTGGAAAATGCATCTGTTGCGGCAGATAAAGGGTTGAAGCAAATCGCCATAACTGACCATGGTTTTAATCATGAATTTTTTGGAATTAGAAGAAAAAATATTCCTTCTCTTCAAGAAGATATTTTAAACGCAAAAGAAATTACTGGCGTGGATATTTTGTTGGGAGTTGAGGCAAACATTATCTCTCTTGATGGTGATGTTGATGTCAAAGAAGAAGATTATGAATTTTTGGACATTTTGCTTATGGGATATCACAAAATGGTGCATACAAATTCAATGAAAGACAAATTTTTGCTTTGCTGGGCAAACAATCTTGGCAAAAATTTTCGTCCAAGCAAAGAAAGAATAAACAGAAACACAACTGCATTTTTGAAAGCGCTTGACAAATATCCTATTGATGTCATTACTCATCTTAATTATGGCTTTCAAACGGATACAGTTGCGGTTGCAAAAATGGCAAAGCAAAAAGGCGTTTTTGTTGAACTTAATGGGAAAAGAATAAACTTTACTGAAGAAGAAATTGAAATTATGATTTCAGAAGGTGTTAAGTTTATTGTAAACTCTGATGCACACACACCAGAAAGAGTTGGCGAAGTCAACAATGGTATGAATTTGATTTATAAATATGACATACCTTTGTCACAAGTTGCAAACATTGACAAATTGCCAAAATTTCACAAGAAAAGAGGATAAAATTTTATGAGTTTTTCAAGACAATCAAAAGAAGAGATTTTGAAAACTGATATAGAGGACGATGCTGCTGCTCTTTCTTTTTTGTCGGGACTTATTCATTCTTGTGGAGAGATTGAGAAAAAAAACAACAAAATTTTTATTAAAATTATTTCAGATGTTGAAAAACTTTTTGGTTTTTGCCAAAAGATAATCAAAAGACTTTATGGTGACGATGTTGAGGCTGAAGTTGGAGAAAATTACAACATAAACAAAAATACTTTCTATGAAATTTCATTTGAGGTCGAAAAATTTAAAAGACTTTTTATGGATATAGGGATTATTGATTTTTCGGATGGACTTTCTTTCAATTTTGATATAGACAAAAATTTGCTTTTGGAAGATGACTCCAAAAGAGCATTTGTCAAGGGAGTATATATTGGGGCGAGCACTTCAAGCATAAAACTTTCATCAGATACCTATCAAAGTTGTGGCTCTGGCTATCATATGGAGTTTGTTTCTCAAAGCCACAAGTTTTTGTTAGACTTTTCTAGCATTTTGGCAGAGTATAACATTATTGGGAAGATTTTTGAGAGAAAAAATTCGTTTGTGCTTTATATAAAAGATGTCAACACAATTCAAGATTTGTTAGCTTTGGTTGGGGCAAACGAAAGTGTTTTGAATTTGAGCAACGAAATAATAACGAGAGAATTGCGAAACAAAGTCAACAGGCAGGTAAATTGCATCAATGCAAACATAAACAAAACTGTTGAAGCGAGTTTGAAGCAGGTTGCGGCAATAAACACAATTATAAACACAATCGGTTTGGATAGTTTGTCAGAAGACTTGCAAGAAGTTGCAGTTTTGCGTCTTGCAAACCAAGAAGAGAGCCTTGACGAACTTTTGAAGTTGTCAACAATCAAATTGACAAGATCTGGGCTTAATCACAGATTTAGAAAATTGCTTAAAATTGCAAAAACTTTGGAGGAATGATGAAAGATTTTGTTCATTTGCATGTGCATACTGAATTTTCGTTGTTGGATGGAATTGCAAGAATAAACAAATTGGTAGACATAACCAAAGAACGTGGTTATAGTGCTGTTGCTATCACTGACCACGGCAATATGTATGGAACTTTGCAATTTTTTGAAGAGTGCATAAAAGCAGGGATAAAACCAATTATTGGTTGTGAGTTTTATATTTGCAACGATTTACATAGAAAGCAAGGCAAAGATGACATTGGTCATATTATTTTGCTCGCAAAAAATGATGAAGGCTATCACAATTTGATGAAGCTTAACGAAGTCGCTTTTTGTGAAGGTTTTTATTATAAGCCACGTATTGACTATGAGACTTTGAAGGCACATAGCGAAGGGATTATTTGCCTTTCTGCTTGTCTTGCTGGACATATCCCAACACTCATTTTGCAAAGAAGATTTGATGAAGCAGATGCTTTGGCATTGAAACTTAAATCAATGTTTGCAGAAGGAGATTTTTATCTTGAAATCCAAAACCATGGTATTCCAGAGCAAAAACTTGTAAATCAATATCTTGCCGAAATGTCAAAGAAATTGGGCATCAAAATGGTTGCAACAAACGATGTGCATTATCTTTATAAAGAAGACGCAGAGATGCAAGATGTTTTGATGTGTGTGCAGATGGGTAAATTTCTTGATGACACAGATAGAATGAAATTTTCTACTGATGAATTTTACCTTAAAGATTATGACGAAATGATGCAAGCAATGGAGGGGTTTGAAGATGCCGTTGCAAACACTGTTGAAATTGCTGAAAAATGCAATGTTACAATAAAGACAAAATCTTTGGGCGAAATCCCTGGGATTGATCCAAAATACAAACTTCCTGCATCAAAAAACTATATTCCAGTTTACAAGACAATAACGGGCGAAGAACCATATGATTTCTTGCGTAGAATCTCTTTTGAAGGTTTACACAAGAAATATAAAGAAGTTACACAAGATTTGATTGACAGGCTTGAAATGGAACTTGAAATTATTTCATCGCAAGGCTTTGTAGAATACTTCTTGATTGTGTGGGATTATATCAATTATGCAGAAAACCAAGGCATTCCGGTTGGACCAGGAAGAGGAAGCGGTGCTGGAAGTTTGGTTGCTTACTGTTCGGGTATTACAAAAATTGACCCAATCAGATATAGTTTGTTCTTTGAAAGATTTATCAACAAAGAACGTGTTTCCATGCCCGACTTTGACGTTGACTTTTGTATGGATAGACGTGGAGAAGTTATTGAATATGTCAAAAGACGTTATGGAGTTGACCATGTGGCTGGTATCGGCACTTTTGGGTGTATGCAAGCCAAAAATGCCATCAGAGATGTTGGAAGAGTTTTGAGAATTCCAAATCCAGATGTCATTAAAATTACAAAACTTATTCCAAACAAATTGCCTGACGGAATCAAAAAACCACCTGTTTTGAAATATTATTTTGGGACAACTGGCAAGCCAGAAAATGACAAATACATCATTCCAGAGCTTCGAGAACTTTATGACAATGATGAAAGCATAAAAAAAATTGCAGACATGGCGATCAAACTTGAAGGTGTGCCAAGAAACACATCTCAACATGCCTGTGGTGTTTTGATTGCACCAGAACCAGTTGCGAATTTTGTGCCTGTTGCAAAAACAGACAATGAGCGTGTTACTCAATATAGCATGATAGAGCTTGAACATCTTGGACTTTTGAAAATGGACTTTTTGGGATTGAGAACATTGACAGACATCAAGAAAACGTGTGATTATATTTATAAAAATTATGGAAAGCGAATTGATTTTTATGATATGTCTTATGATGACCCAAAAGTTTTTGAAATGCTTTCCGAAGGCAAAACTGATGCTGTTTTCCAACTTGAAAGTGCTGGTTTTAAAAAGTTTATGAAAGAACTTAAACCAACCTGTTTGGAAGATATTATCGCCGGAGTGTCACTTTATCGTCCAGGTCCTATGGATTCTATTCCAAAATTTGTTAAAAACAAACAAAATCCTGATGAAGTTGTTTATGATGACCCTTGTCTTGAAAACATCTTGGACGTAACTTATGGCTGTATTGTTTATCAAGAACAAGTTATGAAAATCGTTCAAGTTATGGGTGGTTACAGTTTGGGACAAGCCGACAACATCCGCCGTATCATGGGTAAAAAACAAGTCGATAAAATTGACAAAGAAAGAGAAAAATTTATCAATGGTTGGCAAGACCCAGAAGGCAAAAAGAGTATTCCTGGTGCGGTTAAATTGGGACATGACCCAGCAGTTGCGGACAAAATTTTTAATGAAATGAAAGAATTTGCTAAATACGCGTTTAACAAATCGCACGCGGCTGCTTATGCACATGTAACATATCAAACTGCATATTTGAAGTGCTATTATGAAACAGAATTTATTACTGCCATTTTGAACGACAGAATCACAAATGCTGACGACATCACAAAATATGTTTCTTTTGCAAGAAGCGAAGGCATAAAAGTTTTGCCACCAGATATAAACAAGAGTTTGACATATTTCAATGTTGAAGACCATGCAATACGTTTTGGACTTGGCGGTCTTAAACATGTTGGAACAGCACTTACAGACAGCATCATAAAAGAAAGAGAAGAAAACGGCGAGTTTAAGAGTTTTGATGACTTTATTACAAGAGCGGTGAAAGTTGGCGTAAACAAAAAAGCTATTGAATGTTTGATTTTAAGTGGTGCGTTTGATGCTTTTGGACATTCTCGTTCTCAATATATGGCAGTTTATGAGAAAGTTGTTGAAAGAGCGGTTAAAGACAAGAAGAGCAACCAAATTGGGCAAATGTCTTTCTTTGGAGAGAACAAACTTGAAGATACAATTGATTATCCTGACATCAAAGAATTTAACAAGAAAACGCTTCTTAAATATGAAAGAGAAATCATTGGAGTATACTTGTCTGGACACCCATTGCAAGATTATGTTAAGAAATTTGATAACTACACTTTGACATCTGATATGCTTGCCGATACACAAAGTGATGAAATGTCCGAAGATGAAAATTTTGAGGGTGAAGCGACAAGTGAAACCAATTTGCAAGATGGACAACCATTTGTTTGTGGTGGAATTATCACAGCTGTGAGCAAGAAACGTTCAAAGTCTGGCAGAGATATGTGTTATTTGAAATTGGAAGATTTGAAAGGAACGATTGAAATAACATTCTTCTCAAACGCTTTCTCAAAATATAGAAATGTACTTGAAGAAGACAATTTGGTTACCATCAAAGGCAGAATAAACATTCGTGACGGAATGCCACCATCTGCGGTTGGTGAAGTTGTTATGCTTTGGAAAGACGAAGAGGAAAGAGCAGAAAAAGAGAAGCCAAAAGAGAGACTTTGTTTGAGATTTGATACGAAAAATCCAGACATTTACAGCAAAGTAAAAAACTCTATTGCTTCATATCCAGGCGAGACGCAAGTTGTGATAAAGTGCACTTCATCAGGCAAAGTGTTTGTTTATCAACAACAAGCGAAAGTTAACAACTATTTGGTAAATGAACTTAGCGGAATCATTGGCAATGAAAACATTGTAGTCCAATAATTTTAAGGAAAACCTATGAAAATTTTGATTTTGACAAGTGGTGGAGATGCTCCAGGTATGAATAAATTTATCTGGGAAATCTATAAAAAATTTAAGAAAGAAACATATTATGCACAGGCTGGATTTGCAGGACTTATCAGTGGGCAAATCTATCCGCTTGCAGATGTGATTGACAAAAAACAGAAAAATTGTGCAGGTGTTGTCACAAAGTCTTCTCGTTGTCCAGAGTTTAAGTTGGCAAGGTTTTTCAATAAAGGCTTGGCAAATGCAAGATATTTTGATGTAGTGATTATTCTTGGTGGAAATGGTTCGGAGAAAGGGGCAAAACGCCTTTATGAACATGGGACAAATACAATTTTTGTGCCAGCTACCATCGACAACGATGTTTTGGATTGTGCTCAAAGTATTGGATTTTCAACTGCCGTCAAAGAAGGTGTTTATGCGGTCGAAAACTCTATGCCAAGCATAAGGGCTTTCACAAATTCATGCATATTTGAAGTCATGGGCAGAGATTGTGATGCAATTTGCAAAGCAGTTGCAAAACAAACAAATGCGGATTACGCAGTTTGCACAAAGAAAGATTTGGACATGCAAAAGATGAAAGATATAATTTTAAGAAACTATGTTCAAGGGGGAAGTTCTTGCATTGTTATAAAAGAAAATTTGATGGAAGCGAAGCGGTTGGCTGACGAACTCAATCAAGAGCTTGGAATAAATATGGTCAAATATCAAATTGTGGGAAGAACGCAAAGGGGCGGCCATCCAACAAAAGATGAGTTGAGACTTGCAAAGAGATATGCAATAGAGACCCAAAAGTGTATAAAAACCAAAGTTTTTGGTGTTAGAATTTTAATTGACGAAAATGGTGAGATTGTTGTTAAAGAATTTGATTAGAAATCTTAAATTATTTCAAAAAACAAAAGAGAGCAATTGTTTGTTCTCTTTTTTATTTTAAATGATATTTATTACAATTTATTGACACATAGTATTGGCTGAGGAATTTTTTAGAAAAAATTGTTTTATTGAGCCAGCAATATTTTGCAATAACTTTGTTTAATCAAGGACGAAAATGTTTGTCCTGACGAATCAAAATTTTCTGCTATGAGATTTGATAAAATTTCTTGCACATTTTTTAGATTTTGTGAAGTTTCTTTCAGTGCAGGTGAAGGGTGATTTTTGAAAAGCGTATCAAAGTTTGATTTTGTTGATACATGGGAAGAAAAAACATTGTTACATTCAAGTTTTGCTTTTGTTTCATCAAAAATTTTTGTATCAAAACTTATTGAAATGTCATAAAGTTTTTTAAAGATTTCAAAGTTTGACTTCAAACAATTTGTCAACACTGTTTTTTCTTCATTTGAGAAATTTCCTTCAACTTCTTTTTTCGGTGTTTCGATTTTCAAAATTTCTGCAGAAAGACCTGCAGTTTGAAGGTTCTTTTTTACTTTTTCGGCATCATTTTGATTTTCGTAAACACTTGCCACAAGGTGGTATTTTGAGTCAAACTGAAAGACAAAACCTGCACCATTTTGTTTTTGCAAATTTTCTTTTTGTTTTTCTACATTGTTTTCCTCCTCACCAGAAAAAGTGGAAATAGCATAAACAGTTTGACTTTCAATCGAGACTGAATTTATTGTTTGAAAAGACAAGACTAGAGCGTTTGAGACCAGATAACCACATGAGACACAACAGCACACGCCGACAAGAAAAATTATCGCAGAGAGAAATGAAAACTTTTTCATGTTTTATTTATATTTTGATTATCTTTTTCATATTCTTCAAAATGAGTAAAAATTTCATTAAAATTTTGGACTTTTGGTTAAATTATTTTTAATTTGAAAGATTTTTTGCTATAATTATTGACATGAATAGTTTTTTTAATTTTGGAAATAAAAAGCCAAAAATCGGAGTAGCTTTTGGCGGTGGCGGTGCCAGAGGCATCTCTCATATTGGTGTTTTAAAAGCATTTGAAGAGTTTGGAATTGAGTTTGATTATGTTGCTGGAACAAGTGTTGGAAGTCTTATCGGTGCTGCATATGCCAGTGGAATGTCGTGGTCTAAAATGTATGAAATTGCAAAAAAATTGAAAGTCAAAGACATAAAAACAAACAAAATTTTCTTTATGCCATCAAAGACAGATGGTCTTGAAAATTTGGTAAAAGAATGTTTTGGAGATATAAACATTGAAGACTTGAAACGACCATTTTCTGCGGTTGCTGTTGACATTAAAACGACAAATCAAGTTTGTATAAGTCATGGAAATCTTTCAAAAGCGGTTGCTGGGAGTTGTTGTGTTCCTGGAATTTTTCAACCTGTTGAATTTGGCGACAAACTTCTTTGTGATGGAGGACTTCAAAATACAATTCCTGCAAACATTCCTAGATATTTTGGCTGTGATTATGTCGTTGCTGTCGACTGTAACAGCACCAGAACTTATGGCACAGACAGTCCAAAAGTTTTGGATGTTTTGGGTTGTTCAATTAGAATTTTGATGAAAAGTAACGCCATAAAAGGATACATGGATTCTGATGTAACTATCGCTTCAGACAACAAGCGTTTCAAATCTACAAAACTTGATGGAATTGATGAGATGTTGGAACAAGGTTACAAAAATGCAATAGACTTGATGCCAGAAATTATGAAGTTGTTTCAAGGCAAAGCACCAAAGAGAAAGTTTAAAGATTTTGATAAAGACCAAATAGAGTTTATTTAAAAATGAAAGGCGAGAAGAAGAAAATCAACAAAAGAAAAGAGTATGACTTGGTTAAGTTATACTCTATCATTTTGTTTTGTATTTTCAGTGTCGCTGTTTTCTTGAACTATTCGTTTTTGGGCTATTTATGTGCTGGATTTTCAAAGGTCGAGGACAAAAGTATGCAAGTTTATTTTTTGAATGTTGGGCAGGCTAGTGCAACGATGGTGGTTTTGCCAAACAGAGAAACTTTGATTTATGACACAGGGAGCATTGAAAGTAGTAACAATTTTGTAGATTCTGTTGGTTTGATTTTAAGGCAAAACAAATTGTCAAAAATAAATCATCTTATTTTGTCACATTCAGATGCTGACCATGTTGGTGGAGTGGTCAAACTTTTGAAAAAATTTGAGATTTTGAATATTTATAGACCAAAGATCATGTCTACAAGTGCAAATGAAATTGAAAATACATATGGATATAAAGTTGTCAACAATCCTATTTACAACAATGTAATAACCGCTGTCTATGCCGAACCAAATTGTGATGTCAAGTTTGTCGAAAACAGAACCATTGTTTCTTCAATTTTTAGACTTAAAGTTTATGCTGGGAAACTTGATACTTATTCACAAACAAATGCCTATTCGCCTTTTGTTTTGATGAGTTTTTATGACAAAAATTTTTTACTTACTGGAGATGCAACTGCTCAAAGAGAGACTGAGTTTATTGAAGAATTTGAAAGGGAAAATATCAAAATTGATTTTTTGCAAGTTGCACATCACGGTGCGAAGTCAAGCACAACTGCCGAATTTTTGGCAGCGACAAATCCAACTTATGCTTTTGTAAGTGCTGGCGATGATACACATCCATCACAAGAAGTGGTGAGTAGATTGAAAGATGTTGGCGTGTCAAATATTTATTGCACAAAGACAGACGGAATGATTGGTGTAGGTGTGAATGAAGATGGAGTAACAGCAATTTGTGTTATGGCAAACTCTGTTGACCTGCCACTGTTCTATGTTTGTATATCTTTAGTTTTGTTTGCGATTTTGCAGATACGAGATAAATATCATATAAAAAAACGACAAAATAATTATTTTAAAAACAGATATTATGCAGGAAACTTATGATTTTTTTCATTTATTCTTTTACTATTAAGAAAATTGGTTTGTAATATTTCAAGTTTATGATAAAATACACTTATGGAAAGAGTGAATTTCAACAAAATAATAATCGTTTCTCTTTGTGATGGTTATTCAAAAGAATTGGGGTATAAGTTATCTCAAAATCTTGGCATGATGTTTTGTGACAGCAAAGATTTGATTGAATACGAACTTGTCGATATTCGGGCATTGGAAGAATTGTGTTCAAAAGATTATTTGCAAAAAAGCGAAAAGTCTGTCATAAAGCACATCGCTTCATTTGAAAATGTTGTTGTGTCAATAAGTTATGATTATCTTGTTCACAACATAAACATATTAAAAAGCAAAAGCCTTATTGTTTTTGTGAAACTTTCAAAGAGATATGTCAAAGAAAATGGTTCGCCGATTGACTATATTGCTTTTGAAGAACACACAAAAGTTTTGAAAGATTTGGCTGCCACCACAATCGAACTTAAAAAATATGATTTAGATTTTGTGACGAACAAAATTGTTGAAACCTTGGGAGGGTTGTTATGAACTTAAACCAAAAAGCCTTGAATTATTTGAAGGCATTGTCTGCGGAGACGATTACTAACGCGAAATCAGGGCACTTGGGCGTTTCGCTTGGTGCTTCTTCTATCCTTTTTGCACTTTTTAAAGACCACTATAACTTTGACGTTTCGGATACTGACTTTTTAAACAGAGACCGTCTTGTTATGTCAACTGGGCACGCGAGTGCACTTTATTACAGTTTGCTTTCAATGTTTGGTTTCAATGTGTCATTACAAGACTTAAAAGAATTTAGAAAGTTTGGTTCAAAGACACCAGGCCATCCAGAATACAGAACAACAGAAGGTGTTGAAGTTTCAACTGGGCCTTTGGGACAGGGCGTTGCGAATGCAGTTGGAATGGCTATTGCTGAATCCGTCATGGAAGAAAGATTTAACACTGTTGGGTTTAACATTATAAACAACTACACTTATTGTTTTGTCGGAGATGGTTGCTTGATGGAAGGCGTGGCGATGGAAGCGGTAAGTTTGGCAGGAAATTTAAACTTAAACAAACTTATCCTTTTGTATGACAGCAACGATGTGACCATTGATGGATCTCTCAGTCTTTCAAACAGAGAAAATGTTGCAAAGAAATTTGCTGCTATGGGTTGGAATGTTATAAAAGTTGCAAAGGGCAACAGTTATTTTTGGTGCTCACTTGCAATAAAGCGTGCAAAAAAGAGCAAAAAACCAACCATTATCATCTTCAACACAACGATTGGAATTGGAACACAGAAAGAAGGCACTTCAGCTGTCCATGGCGCAGTTTTGTCAGAAGAAGAACTTGCAACTTTCAAAGAAAACCTGAATGTTAAAGAAAGTTTCTATATTCCTGGTGATGTGAGAGAACTTTGCATGGCAAGCACAAGAAGAGGAAAACTCAACCATGAGAAGTGGAACCAGAATTTGGCAATTTATTCAAGCACACATCCAGAACTTTACAAATCGCTCATGGCATTTTTTGATAGAAAGAAAATAAACTTTGATAGAATTATGAAAAACATTTCAAAATATGATGGTCAAAGTATGAGAAAAATCAACCATTATGCATTGAGCGAACTTGCATATCAATGTCCACAGCTCATTGGTGGAACGGCAGATGTCGGGCCATCAACAATGTCTTGTGTTGACAATGCCGGAAACTTTTCTGCGGGCTATCGTAGAGGTAAAAATATCCATTTTGGTGTAAGAGAACATGCAATGGCAGGCGTCTGCAACGGAATCGCACTTTATGAAGATTTCATTACATTTGATTCAACTTTCTTGGCGTTTTCAAACTATGAAATTCCAGCTATAAGAATGAGAGCAATGATGAAACTTCCAGTTATGTCATTCTTCACACATGATTCTTTGGCTGTTGGTCAAGATGGACCTTCTCATCAACCTATTGAACAAATTTCTCAACTTCGTTCTATTATTGGAAATACAGTTTATCGTCCATGTGATTATAAAGAACTTGTCGCTGGATATTACAACTGTTTGAGAAATTATCTTCCAGTTTCTTTTGCTTTGTCTAGACAAGATATTGCACATATTGAAGGAACTTCTTATGATGGTGCTTTGCTTGGCGGTTATTTGCTTGAAAACGCATCTCAAAAACCAGATGTTGTTTTGGTTGCAAGTGGCTCTGAAGTAGAACTTGCTGTCAAAGTCGCAAAAGAATTACGCAAGAAGTATCAAGTTAATGTTGTATCAATGCCATCTATTGAAATGTTCCAAAAACAACCAGTGGGTTATAAAAACAAAATCATTAGCAAAGATGCAAGTTTGGTTTTGGCCATTGAAGCAAGCAATGACACAAAGTGGCTCAAAATTTTGGGTGAACATGGCGAAACATTCGGCGTTGAAGAATACATGCATAGCGGTGCTGGCGAAGAGGTTATGGCAAAAGCTGGATTCACTGTGAAAAACTTGGTCAAATTTGTTGAAACGAAGTTAAAAATTCAAAAATAGACATGTTGTGACAAAAAACGATGTTATTTGCATTTAATCATAAATCACACGATTATATAATAGTATATAAAGTGTGAGGAGATTATGTTGAGAAAGAAAAGTATCGTTTTGAGTGACACGAAAGAAAATTCAAATAAAAAAGCAGTTTTGTCTTTGGAAGAAACAGGGCAAGGTGTCAATGGAATGTTGAGATTATACAACTTTTCAACAGAACTTGATGGCATTTCTTCATTGGGTTTTTATATAAATCAAAAAGTTTATAAAGCGGGGCTTACATACAAGTCCCACATGCTTTATGAATTTTTTATTGCCTTAAATGAGATTCCAAGCAAATTTTCTTGTGCGGTGGTAAATTTTAAAAATGCGGAAGCGTTTCCTATTTTGTATGGTTCTAGCGAAGGGAGTCAAGACGATATTTATGCCAGCATAATCAGCGAGATTGCAAAGGATAGCTCTGCACAAAATGCACAAAAAACTTTGGACAGATTTGGAGTTGATTTTGACGCAGAAGAAAAAGAAACCATCGAAGAAGAAATTGACAAAGCGATGTGCAATGAAGACTCTTGCCAAGGGTGTGCAAGTTGTGTTTACAAGAAATATTTTTTTGAAAAACATGACCAAACAAAAACAGCGAAAATCGGTGATGAAAAAGAAAACAAAGGCCAAACAATTTTGCAAGGTGAAAATGTTAATTTTGAAAAAAGTCAAGAAGAAAATGATTTGTTTGAGACAAGAAATGTTGACGAGAATGATAGTGAAACAAATGAAAATACTGCAAATGAAAAACCAATTTTTATTGATAAATTGAGACCACAGATTGACAAATTGTTTGCAAACAATCCGCTTGAAGACAATTTGCAAAAACTTATTCCATCATCAAAATGGGTCAAAGTAGAATATGAAGAAGATGGTGATTATTTTGTTTTTGGACTTTTGTATGATGAAGATGGCAATGTGAGATATGTTTGTTATGGAGTCCCTGCGGTCTTTGAAGAACAACCACCACAAGAATTGTCTGGCTATCCTATGTGGTTGCCACTAAACAAAGAGAATGAGCATGGATTTGGTTATTGGCTGACTTACCAAGATGCAACTACTGGAGAGCCAATAAAAGCAATTTTGGATTGATGAGGTCTTTATGAAAATTGTCGCTTGGATAACTCTTGGGCTTGTTATCTTTGTTATTGCTGCACTATTTTATTATTTGGTTGTGGGTGCCCTTCTTTTTCATCTGGTGTTTGCAAAAAGAAGTTTTTATTGTCGTGCGATGCAAAAAGGGATAAACAAAAAAATCAAAGACAGCAAAATTGACTTATGCTGGTGGGAGAAAGTCAAGTTTAAAAGAGTCTCAATAAAAAATGCAGAGGGGTTGACATTGGTTGGCAGGTTTTATGATGCCAATGCAAAAAAAACCGCTATCGTGGTGCATGGTTTTGGACAAAGTTACAAAGAAATGCAACTTTATTGTAAAATGTTTTATGAGAAAAATTTCAATGTTTTGGCTGTTGATAATCGAACGCATGGAGAAAGCCAAGGCTCTTTTATTGGATTCGGGTGGCTGGATCGTTTTGATTTGATAGATTGGTGCAATTATGTCACAAGTCAAGATTCAGAACAAAAGATTGTGCTATTTGGACTGTCTATGGGCGGGACAGCAGTGTGTTGCACAACTGGAGAAAAACTGCCAGATAGCGTTTGTGCGGCGGTTTCTGACTGTGCTTTTGCCAATGCTGATAAGCAGATTGATTTTTATATAAAAACACACAAAATCTGGCTAAAATTGGCTAAAAAACATCTTTACAGTTTTTCAAGACGTGTGCATAATTTTGATTTGATGAAAGTTGACGCAACAAAACAAGTAAAATCTTCGAAAGTTCCAATTTTGTATATTCACGGTGCTGACGATTCGTTTGTCGAACCGAAAAACATGACCCAACTTTACAATGCAACGCCATCAAATTTGCGAGACAGATTTTTAGTGGAAGGGGCAGAGCATGGGATGTCTTATCCAATTGCTGGAGTTTTGTATGAGAAAAAAATAAGCGACTTTTTGAAAAGTCGCACATCTTTATAAAATTTCTAGCAAATCAAAATCTTTTTGATATGATAATCCTTGTTGGTTTTGAGATTTGTAAATGCAGGATATTTGTTGGCTGCAAAGTCGATTCTTCTGCACATACCTACTTCAAAAATTCGTTTGTCATTTACAGTGTTTACGATGACGGTCATTGAAACAAGAGCCAATCCACCCATGATTGCAACAAGCATAACATGATTTTTTCCGCCGTAGTCAGAAATGTCAAAATCAAAGATTGTTGTCACAGTTGCAGTGGCAAAATAAAGTCTGATTTTGTTGTGATAGTTTACGATGTCTGGGAATGCATTGATAATCCCAGAATTTCCAAGCAGGCCATTGGTGTAACCATAATTCAAGTTTTCATCATCTTTGTCATAAAGCACAGTCCAATTTTCATCACTCCCTGATGGATTTGAGCCAGTGTTTCCATCGTTTCCGATGCTGTTTTTGAGATACCAAAGTTGTTTTTCAAGGTTCTCGATTTTTTCTTCCATAGTTTCATTTTTGTTCATAAAAAAACTCCTTTTGACATCATTTTAATATCAAAAGGAGTGAATTTCAATTTTTAGTGTCATTTTTTTTAAGTTTGGTTTCTCGTTTTCTTATTCTAACTTTTTTACTTTTCATAAATAACCAAGCAAACACAATTCCAAGCACTGCCATAATTAGCAAAATGCATGTGATAAGTGTTGTGCTTATACCATTTGGTGAGACATACTTTGTTTCCAAATATCCATACATAACTTGGTTTTCATATACGAATGCGATTGCGGTGTAGTCACTTTTGCTTTTAAATCCTTCATACAAAAAGATTTTTTGATTTTTCTCCAAGATAATTGAACTTTCCACTTTTTCTGTGTCTTCTGCAAAGAAAACATGGCATTGAGCGTTTGTTTTTGCATTGAAATTTGGAATAGCTGTCAACGTCTCATTTTTTGGAGTAACTAAATCTGCCAAGACATATCCATCTGTGTTTTCAAATTGGACGACCTTGAAGAATAAAAATCCGTCATAATTGAAAGATTTCGCATCGCCATCTTGAAAGAGGATTGAAACTTGGGTGTTGTGTGTGAGATTTTTAAGTTTTGAAGATGTCAAATCTGGCAATTCATAAAGGTTTGCGCTGTTTGCTGTTATGACATAGGTTTGAGTAGAGTCTTCGGCATTTGCAATTGAAACATTTATTCCAAAGCAAGAGAAAAGACAAATCAATGAAAATATAATCAAATAAAACTTTTTCATAATGATATTTAACAATATTTTGTTTCAAAATGTCAAGCGTTCTAATTTGTAGAACAAAAAAGCATATCAATTTGATATGCTTCAGGACTTATAATCATAAGGAATTTTGTTTTTCTTTTCGCCAAGCAGATTTATTATATAACCATTTTCGACTTTGCACCACCATTTAGGATTTTGTTTTGGAAGATCTTTTAAAATTATTTCATCTGTATAATGTCCATCTTCAACAGTTTCAATATCACCAACATACATCGGTATATATATATCTTCCTCATCTGGAGAGTATTTATATGAAAATATCACCATATATTCAGTGTCTCTTATTTCAGGATCGGTAAGCATTCCAACCATGCCTTTATGAACATGATTTTTTGCATATTCTTCTTTTTCAACAAGCACTTTTACCATGTCTCCGTATTTCATTTTTTACCTCATATTATTTGTTATGACTTATAATCATAAGGGATTTTGTTTTTCTTTTCACCAAGCAGATTTATGATATAGCCATTTTCGACTTTGCACCACCATTTTGGATTTTGTTTTGGAAGTTCGGATAAAATAATTTTGTCATCTGCAAATCCTTTTTCGACTAGTTCTAAATCTTCGATTTGAATGGAACAAAATTTATCATCTTCAAAATCCTTTATTGTGTTGTCAGACCATCTTATATTTTTATCGTTGAATTTGGGGTCAATAAAACATACATGAAAAGAAGAATCTCTAATTTCTCCACAAATTATGCTTCCAATCATACCTTTATGTACACCGCAATTTTTATATTCATCTCTATCTTTAATGACTTTGACTTTGTCATATATATTCATTATTGTTCTTATCTCCAATCAAAGTGTTTTATGACTTATAATCATAAGGGATTTTGTTTTTCTTTTCGCCAAGCAGATTTATGATATAACCATTTTCGACTTTACACCACCATTTAGGGTTTTGTTTTGGCAAATATTCTAATATTTCGTCATCAGATGCATTTCCATCTTCAATAGTTTCAATATCACCAACATACATTGGAATATATATATCTTCTTCATCTGGAGAATACGTATGAGAAAAAATAACCATTATTTCGGTATCCCAAATTTCAGGATCGGTAAGCATTCCAATCATGCCTTTATGAACATGATTTTTTGCATATTCTTCTTTTTCAACAAGCACTTTTACCATGTCTCCGTATTTCATTTTTTCAATCCTCCTATTAATGTGTTGCATTTCAATTTTCCATTTGGAAATATGCTCCAACCAGTTTTTAATTTATAAAATTTCCCATAATCTTCATGTTTGCCAGGGAAATTTAACACAAAGCCTACTTTAAAACCTGTTTTATCATGTGCTCTAAAAATATAATTACCATTAACAAATTCTTCTATGGTTAAATTTTTAACGATATTAATTGCTTCTACAAATTCATTTTCATTGTATCCCATCTGTTTTAACAAATGCCCCTTGTCTTTTATTGTCCATTCATTTTTTCTAGGAGGAACAATAAGACTTATTTGTCTTTGTAGTGGAGTGTCAATTTTAATTTTTTGGTCATGGCAGTTTGGATGATAAAGACCTCGTTTAGCAAGCGGGATATCAACAATGGAATGTTGAGAATAATCAAATTCTTGGGGTCTTTTGTCTTCTTTGTTTACAAACCAGCACTGATTAACAGTAACACATCTCCAACAGTGTGGATTTGTTAGATTTTCATCTACTCCAGTGTCATAAGGGAAATCTTCAATTGTCCATTTAGATTTTGGGTCAGAAATTAAGACCCATTCACTTAATTTAAGAGAGACTTTGTCTCTTATGTCATCAAATATGCTCATATTTTATCATAACTCCTTTTATTTTCAAAAGATTTTCAATCTTTGACATGTTTATAACATGAAAATTTTGCAACCACAATGTTTTGTGCCAACATTTTGCATTTATTTTTTGTTTTGTTAATAAGATATTTTGATGAAATCTAAATTTTTGATAATAAAAAAAATGCATGTTGCTGTTTTGTTTGCAGTGTTGTTGTTTTTAGGAACGGCGTTTGGCACATATTTTGCTGTTGCAAAGACAAGTGCTACTCCAAGACCTTTGCACACTATAGTGATTGATGCGGGGCATGGTGGAAAGGACGGCGGGGCGATTGGCAAGCAAACTGGCATAACTGAAAGTTATTTGAATTTGCAATATGCCAATGCTTTAAGTGATGTCTGCAAACAATATGGATATAGGGTGGTGATGACTCGCAAAGATATGAATGGACTATATTCACCGTTTGCGACAAACAAGAAAAAAAGCGAAATGGAGAAACGAAAACAAATCATTGAAAAAAGCAAGGCGGATTTGGTTATTAGTGTGCACATGAACAGTTTTCCTTCAGAAAAATCAAGAGGAGCACAGGTTTTTTATCAAGAAGGTTCGGAAGATGGTCAAATTTTTGCGGACTGTGTGCAAAAATCATTAAATCAAAATGTTGAATATGCAAAATCAAAGTCAAAGAGTGGTGATTTTTTTGTTTTGAACTGCTCAAACATCCCGAGTATTTTGATTGAGTGTGGGTTTTTATCAAATTCGGTAGAAGAAGTTTTGTTGCAAGACAAAGAATATATAAACAAATTTTGCTATTATGTTGTTTGTGGAATTTTGACATATTTTTCTTTTTCGTAACTATTCAACAAAAAATGTAGATATTTGACAATTTTCTTTGCTCGACAAATTTTTGCTTTGCAGTAAAATTTGTATGAGGTTTTTTTATGGATAGAAAATTAAACAAATATTTGAAATATCTCTTGCAATTTGTTTTGTTTGTAGGATTGTTTTTTGTGCTTTTCAATTCTAGTGTAAATTTTGTCATCTTCCCGTTTGCGTTTGGAATGTTTTTTGCACTTGCTTGGGCAAATCAAAAAGTCTGGCTTTTGGTGCCAGCTTACATAGTTGCCGGAGTGATTTTGACACCTACAATAGAATTTGCTATTTGTGCATTGGTTTGTGTTTTTAGTTTGCTTGTGCCATATTTTGTGCATATTTTGTGCAAGAAAAATATGCGAAAATGGGAATTTGGAATTTTTGCAACAATAAGTCAAACGGCAAACATTGTTTTTGATGTTATATCTGGTTTTTCACCAGTTTTGTCTTGTGTAAGTGTTTTGCTTGGAGTGCTTTTTATGTATGCATGTATAAATGTGTTTGAAGCACTTATCATCAGGGGATTTACAAACAAGCTGACAAGCCTTGAAATTGTTTCACTTTTTTCGATTATTGCGACAATTTGTGGCGGATTGGTTGTGTTGAACATTGACCAATTTAGTTTTTTGAAATTGTTTATGAGTTTTATTTTGCTCATTTTTGCTTTTTGCTCAACTCCGCTTCTCACAATTTTGGTTGCTTCAATTGGTGGGCTTGGCACACTCATTGCGACAAACAATCCGCTTTTTATCACGCCATTTGTAGTGTGGGCATTGACCATACTCTTGTTTAAAAATCGCCATCGTATTTTTATGATTGTTGGACTTGTGTGTGTAGAACTGATACTTGGATATTATTTCAAAATTTATCCGTCTTTTGGATATCTCGAAATTATGCCAGTCGCTATTTCATGTGTTGTATTTTTTGTTTTGCCAAAATCATGGTGTAACGAAATTGCAGTTATGTTCAATTTGTCAAAGGACAGAATAGCGATGAAAAATGTTGTTAATCGAAGCAGAGAAATCTTGCACAAAAGATTGGGTGATCTTGGTGAAGTTTTCAATGATATGAACATAATTTATCGCAATATGCTCAAACGAACCATGACTCTTGACGAAGTCAAGTCTGTTCTAGAGCAAGAAATAGTGGATAAAATTTGTTCTTTCTGTCCAGAAAGAAATCACTGTCATCGCACTTTTTCTGAAAAAACAAAACAGGTCTTTGACGAGCTTATCACAATTTCTTATGAAAAAGGAAGAGCGACACTTTTGGATATTCCTTCATATTTGACATCAAGATGCAAACAAACCAATTCAATCTTGGGAAGCATCAACACACTGACTGGTCAATACAAAAAATATATGGGCATGGTGCATGATGTTGACACAAGCAAAATGATTATTGCCGAACAACTCTTGGGTGTCTCAAAAATCATGAATGGGCTTTCAAAAGAAGTCGAAACAAACATATCATTTGACACAGTGCGAGAAAACAAAATCTTGGACGAACTAACATATTACAATATTGTCTGCATTGATGCGGTTGTTTTTGAAAAAGATGTTTGGACACAACTCGTGTCTGTAGTTGTGAAAAATTCTGACAGTGAAAAGCCAAGAATTGTTGATGTCGTGAGTAAGGTTTGTAGCAAAAAGATGGCAGTGTATGAGAGTTTTCCTTGCACTAGACCGGGCTATACAGTTATCAATTTGAAAACTGCTCCAAAATATGATTGTCTGTTTGGGGTTAGTCAAAAAACAAAAAATGGTTCAAGCATAAGCGGGGACACTTACAGTGTCACAAAACTGGATGGCGATAAGATTATGTTTGCGATAAGTGACGGAATGGGCAGTGGTGAGAAGGCGGAAAAGACGAGTGAACTTTCAATTAGTCTTGTAGAAAACTTTTATAAAGCTGGGTTTGACAATGATTTGATTTTGTCAACAGTAAACAAACTCCTAAATCTTCACAAAGAAGAAATTTTTTCTGCGCTGGATATTGCGATTGTCGATGAAAAAAATGGAATTGCAGATTTTATAAAAATGGCATCTCCAAAGTCATTTATTTTGAATGAAAATGAATGTCAAACGGTTGAGACGGGGGCACTTCCTATGGGGATTGTTGAAGAGTCAAAGCCACTCATAAAAAAGAATATTATTTCAGCAAAAGACTTGGTGATTTTGGTGTCTGATGGCATTAGCGATAGTTTTGAAAATGACCAGGATTTGAAGGAATGTATCAAGTCAATTAAAACCAAAAATCCACAAGAATTTGCTGATGAGCTACTTGAGAGAGCCCTCGCTTGCAATAATGGTTATGCGGTTGACGACATGACTGTTATCGTTGTAAAGATTTTGGATTATTAAAAAATTGACAAAAAAATAATAAAAATTATTTTTATTATTAAAAATATCATTTTTTAATCAAAAATTGCAAAAAAATTGAATTTTTGGCATATTTTTGCTGATTTTTGCAAAAAAATATTGTTTTTTAATTTAAAATTTTGTATACTATTTGCGTTGACGTTAAGAGGGATAATATGGACAAGATTTTAGATTTCATAAAAAAGAACAAATTGATAAAGCCTGGCGAAGTGATTGGAGTTGGTGTAAGTGGTGGCATTGATTCAATGTGCCTTTTACACTTTTTGAATGCAAACAAACAACTTCTTGACATTGATGTTGTTGCCATTCACATCAATCATGGCATAAGAGAAGAAAGTGTTGATGAAGCAAGATTTGTTATGCAAAAATGCAAAGAAATGGGAGTTAGAGTTTACAAATTTACTATTGATTCTCCAAAGATTGCAAAAGACAAAAAGATTAGTCTTGAAACCGCTGCAAGAGAAGGACGCTATGGTGTTTTTGAAGCGCTTGTTAGAAAAGATATTGTTGACAAAATTGCACTTGCACATCATCAAAGTGATCAAGCTGAGACAATTTTGATGCACATTTTCAGAGGTTGTGGTGTTTCTGGTGCAAGGGGAATGGAACCAGTTAGGGACAAGATTTATATCAGACCTATGCTTCCAGTTTCAAAAGAAGAAATCGCAGATTATGCATCAGTAAACAATATTGAATTTGTTGAAGATGCAAGCAATCTTGACACAAGTTATACGAGAAATTATTTGAGAAATGTTGTTATGAAAGACATTTTGAAAAAATGGCCAAATGCGATTGAGGCAATAAACAACTTTGCTACAGCAGTGAGTGAAGATGACGACTATATCAAAAGTTCACTTGACACAAATGCATTGTTGGTTGATGAAAAAATTGTGCAAATGCCATGTAGTTATTTTTATGGTAGCAGTTCAGTTTACAGTAGAATTGTCTTTAAAGCATTGTCATTGATTGGTGTTACAAAAGACATTGAAAGAAAGCATATAGAAATGATAAAAGATCTTGCGACAAACTTGGACAATGGCAAAAAAATCAAATTGCCTTATGACATTGTTGTAAGCAAAGAATATGATTTTTTGACTTTCGAGAACAATTATGTTGAGAAGCCAAAACTTTCAAAACAACTCAAATGTGAGGAATTTGAGGTTCCAAAGTTTGGGAATGTCACAGTAAAGCGTGTCAAAGTAGACAAAATCAAAAATGGTGATGGGGCATTGTATTTTGATTATAGAAAAATTCCAAAGACTGCTGTTTGGCGTTATCGTGAAGATGGTGATATGTTTGAAAAGTTTGGTGGCGGAACGAAAAAACTTAAATCATTTTTGATTGATAGAAAAATCCCTGTAAGGCTTCGAGATTTTATTCCTGTTCTTGCAGATGAAAATGAAGTTTATGTCATTGCAGGTGTGGAAATAAGCAACAAAGTAAAAGTTGACGGAAATGTCCCAACTTGTTATCAACTTACAGTTGAAAAGCCTGGGAAATAAATAGCAAAAATGAAAAAAATTCTAGAATTTGAACTTTTCTAGAATTTTTTATTTCACCTTATCTCAAAAATTGTCAAGTTTTAGATTTCAAAACTGTAAACATTGCGGAGAGGATTTCTTGTAAATGCACCATATTTTTTGCAAGCACTTTCGAAAAGCACATAAACTTTGTTTTTCGCATAAACAATTTCTTCGCTCATGCAAGGTGCAACAATATCTTCAATCATATCATCGTCTTCCAAAATGTAAAGTGGGATGTTGGTGTCATCATCATATTTGAAACGTTTTTCAGTTGGATTGATTGTGATATTGTTATAGACATAGAGATGAGAGTCTGCAAGAGAATAAGATGTAGAAAGAACAAGTTTATCGTTTATGATTGCCATTCCTTGCACAAGTGATTTTGTTGACAGAGCAGAAACAGGTGTAAGACTATTTATTCCGCCAGGACTATTTTCATTAATTGCATATTTGAAACTCAAAGCCTTGTTTGTTTTTCCGTTTGAAGTGAAAAAGTGGTGAGTTGTGTCTGTTGTGTAATTTCCTTCGCGATGAAATTCTCCTACCCACAAAAATTCACCATCAGTTGTGATGAAATCTGCACCATTTTTTGTTTCAAAGAAGTCAACTATTGAAATTACCCCTTTGTTTTTTACGGAAATTATGTCGTCAAAGTTGAATCTAAAAACTTTGCTTTCGCCAGAAATCCAAACATTTTTCCCATTTGTTGTTATTCCGCCTGCGTGTCCAGTGTAATCTTCGTCATTGAGCTTAAGAGTGAAATATTTTACATTGCGGTTGTTTTTTGTAACATAAATTCTTGAAGCAGAACCATCTTTCATATATCCACAAGTCAAAAAATATCTCGAGCCAGAGTCATAGGTTATACCTTGAGGTGTAAAACCTTCAGAGAGCCCTTGAATAGAAAATTCTTTTGCTGTTCTGTCAAAGAATGCATTGTAAGAACCACCAAAATACCAAAATAGCATTAAAATACTTAAAAATGAAAACAATGAAGCAACAATTATAGTGACTATTCTTTTTGATTTTGTCATTTTATCCTCCAATTTCAATTTTAGTTTAGCATTAAAAAAAATTTTGGTCAACAAATTTTCAACACTAAACTTTACAAATACTCAACAATCTCAAACAAAACAAAAATTTTGTTTGATTTTCTTGTTTTTTTTGATTTATTGTTTTGTGTTTTTAACAAAATATAGTAAAATAAATTTACATTATGGAGGTTTTATGAAGATAGCAATTTCTGCAGAAAGCACGATTGACTTGCCAAAAGAATTATTGGAGAAATACAGCATAAAAACGTTGCCTTTTGTCGTTATTTTGGGCGGAGAAGAATATAAAGACGGAGAAATCTCTTCAACAGACATTTTTTCTTATGTCGAGAAAAACAAAATTTTGCCAAAAACATCTGCTGTAAACAAGGAGCAATACACAGCACATTTTCAGAATTTGCTTAAAGAATATGATGCAGTTGTGCACATTTGTTTATCAAGCCAAATTAGTTGTGCTTGTCAAAATGCAAAAGATGTTGCAAGTGAAATGAAAAATGTATATGTCATTGATTCGCTTTCTCTCTCAACAGGGATTGCCCTTCTTGCAATCTATGCATCGCAACTTGCAAGCGAAGGCTTTGAACCAAAACAAATTGTTGACAGAGTTTCTGCAAGGATTTCTTCCGTTCAAGCAAGTTTTGTTATTGAAAGATTGGATTATCTTTACAAGGGCGGTCGTTGCTCTGCACTTGCATATTTTGGTGCAAACTTTTTGAGACTTCGTCCACAAATTATCGTTAAAGAAGGAAAAATGAGTTCTTACAAAAAATATCGTGGAAATATGGATAAGGTTATTGCAAATTATTGCGCAGATACTTTGGAAGAATTCAATAATCCTGACAAAAAACTAGCTTTTATAACTTATACAACTGCAACAGAAAAAATGGTTGAAGAAGCAGAAAAGGCTTTGAAAGCTAAAGGCTTTGAGACGATTTATGAAACAAAAGCAGGAGCGACAATTTCAAGTCACTGTGGAGAACATACTCTTGGAATTTTGTATTTCAATGATGGAACTGACGGTCATTAAAATAATAAGATAAATCAAATTTCAAGTTTGTTTTGTTCAAAAAATCGAGTTTCGATATAAAAAATCTGTGCAAAAGCACAGAAAATCATGATTAAAACGAAAAAAGAATGCAACAAATTTTGCATTCTTTTTTATTGTTATTTAGGTGTCATTCTTCCATTTCATAATAACTGCCTTCGTGTTGGGTGGCAGGGAATCTTTGTCCTTTTTCAAGGTAAGTTGTTCCGCCGTTGTGTCCATCACGGTCATAGGAAACATATTCACCAGATTGTGGTGCTTGTTCGCCAGGTCTAAATTTTTTGCTCATTTTTTCAACCTCCTATTGTTAGTTTGGGCAGACAAAAAGAAAATATGCAAAAGAAAAAAATTGGTTATTGAAAATGCAAAAATTCTGTGTTATAATACGACCATTAAGGGGAGAAAAATAATGAATAAAGATGATTTGTCAATTGCAAAATTGAATATAAATGTGGATACATTCAATGCTCTTCGCAGAATTTTGAAAAGCAAACATATGCCACTTACGGTTGGTGGAATAAAAGAACTTGGGATTGAAGGTATTTATGATTTTGATGTTGTGCCAGAATATTTTGGAGCAAAGAAGATGAATGGACTTTTAAATTCTTTTGCAGAGATTGGAGAGCAACTTAAAATTGAAGAAAATGTTTTCGACAATCTTGATTTTGATTGTTTTGAACACGGTGCCAAAGCAAAAAAATCAGTGAAAGATGTTTTGGAATACCAAGGTGCACTTGTTTATGCAAAAGACCAAACTGTGCTTTTGGAGACCTCAAGAGAAAAATAACAATTTTGTTTGACATAAAAATAGTTTTATTGTAAAATTTAAGCATAATCAAAATGGTGGTGCAAGACCAAGTAGATTTGAAAATTTGTATACAGAGAGAAATTGGTTGGTGAAAAATTTTGGCAAAGTCAAATCAAATTACACTTGCTTCAAGTTTTGCGTTAGTCCACGAACGGACATAAATAAGAACTGAAATCATAAAGAGAAAAATTTGCGATTTTCAGTTGAATTTAGGTGGTACCACGAACAAGCACGTTTCGTCCTAAAATTTTTAAGGACAACGTGCTTTTTTAATATGAAAAAGGAGAGAACAAAAATGAACAAAACAGACACACAACTTTTCAAGACACTGAAGGAAAGAGGACTTTTGTATCAATGCACTGACGAAGAAGAATTGAAGAAAAGACTTGAGTCAGGTGAGCCAATTGTGGTTTATGAAGGAAGCGACCCAACTGCTGACAGTTTGCATCTTGGACACTGCATTCCTTATTGCATTATGAGAAGATTTCAAAAGGCAGGGCACAAGGTTATTTTGCTTATGGGTGGTGCAACTGCATGCATTGGTGACCCATCTGGAAGAAACACAATAAGAAAGATGTTGTCAAAAGAAGAGATTGCAAGCAACATTGAATCAATTAAAGAGTCTTTGAAAATTTTCTTGGATTTTGATGGGGAAAATCCAGCGATTATTGTAAACAATGCAGATTGGTATAAAGGTTATGATTACATTGATTTCATGCGTGAAATTGGAGTGCACTTCAATGTAAACGAAATGCTTGCGACAGAAATTTATAACAACAGACTTGAAAGCGGTGGACTTACTTTCTTTGAACTTGGCTATATGCTCATGCAAGCATACGACTTTATTCACTTGGCAGACAAATATAACTGCACTTTGGAATATGGTGGTGGTGACCAATGGGCAAACATCGCAGCAGGTGTTAAACTTGCAAGAAAACTCAATTTCACAAATGGCACAAAATATGATCTTATTGGTGCGACAAATCCACTTTTGGTTATGCCAAATGGAAAGAAAATGGGGAAGACAGAGCAAGGTGCATTGTGGATTGACAAAAACAAAATTTCTGCATACGATTTCTATCAAGGAGTTTACCAAACGCCTGATGCTTGCGTAAGAATGATGTTTGCACTTTTCACTGATATTCCTATGTCGGAAATTGACAAAATGATTGAAACAGACATTGTCAATGCAAAGAAAGTTTTGTCATATGAAATCACCAAATTTGTTAGAGGAGAAGAAGATGCAATTCTAGCTCAAAACATGAGTGAAAACTTGTTTACACAAGGCGGAGACGATGCCCCTGTTGTCGAGATTGCAAAAACTGAATTTCCTATGGGAATTTGTGACCTTTTAAATAAGAGTGGACTTGCACCATCAAAGAGTGAAGCAAGAAGACTTATTCAAGGTGGAGCCATTTCATTTAAAAATGAGAAAGTGACTGATTTTACAATGATGCTTGATGCCGAAATGTGTCAAGATGCACTTCTCAAGAAAGGAAAGAAGAGTTTTATAAAAATCCAAGTAAAGTAAACGGAGTTTGATGTGGCAACTTTTTCAAACACAATAGAATATATTGAAAAGAAGTCAAAATTTATTGGCTATCTTTTGGTATGTAAAAATGTGGGAGAAGTTGAAGACGCATTGAAAGAATTGAAAAAAGAGCACAAAAAAGCGACACATATTTGTTATGCTTATTCTCTCAAAAATCCATTTTTGGAGAAAGCAGTTGATGATGGAGAACCAGGTGGAACTGCTGGCAGACCAATCTTGTCAGTTATTCAAAAGAAAGGTGTAAGTGATGTGTGCGTGTTTGTTGTGAGATATTTTGGAGGAATTAAACTTGGTGCAGGTGGACTTGTTAGGGCTTATACAAAAACTACAAGCGAGGTATTGAAGTGAATGAGAAAAAGTGATTTTCTCAAAATACCAAAGGAGTGACAATGACAATCACAAAGATAAAACGAATTGCAAGCACAAATCGCTTTCATGTTTATGCAGATGATGAATGGTGTGGCATCTTTCTAGATGAAGTATTGGCATTATATCATTTTAAGACAGGCATGGAAATTGATGAAGATGAGTTTAAAGAGATAAAACTTGAAAATGATGAGAAAGTGTCATTTGATATGGCGGCATCTTACCTTGAAAAATATGTTGTCAGCGAGAAAGGGCTGAAAGATTATTTAAAAAAGAAAAATTTTGACAACATAGTGATAGCAAAAACAATCGACAAATTGCGAGAATATGGATTTATTGATGACGAGAAGTTTGCGAAAAACTATTTTGAAAGTCTGTCAACAAGCAAAGGCAAACGAGCAATAGCAAACAAACTCAAAAGCAAGGGTGTTTCAAATGAGATTGTCGAAAGTCTTTTGGAAAATGTCGAAGAAGACGATGAGATAGAAAAGGCGACAGCACTTGCCGAGAAATTCGTTAAAAATCGTCAAATTGATGCAAAAATCAAACAAAAATGCCTTGCTCATCTTATTTACAAAGGGTATGATTATAGCGTGGCACAAAAAGCAACGAACAATGCCCTTCAAAACAAAGGAGAAAATGATGATTGGATTTGATTTGCAAAAAGTTGACAGAATAGAAAATGGCGACAAACTTTTGCACAAAATTGCACTTGAAAGTGAAATTGAATACATACAAAAGTTTGACAAAAATCAAAAAGAAAAAATTGCAACTTTGTGGGCTGTCAAAGAAGCAACTTTCAAAGCACTTGACATCAGCAGTGGTGGAATTTCTTTTAAAGAAATCGAACTTTGTCACAAAGAAAGTGGAGCACCATTTGTCAAATTGCACGGAAAAGCGCAAGAAAGATTTGAATCTTTGAATGCAAAAAACATTGAGATTTCAATCTCTCACCAAGAGGATATTGTTGGGGCTGTTGTTTTGATAAACTAATGCACAAAAAACTGAAAGCGTTGCGTAAAAAAGTGTCATAATGCATCTTGTATGCGGTGGCACTTTTCTTTTTTTTAATCAAAATTTTCACTTATGAATAAAATTTTATTACTTACTTAAATTAAGTATAAAATCTTGATAAACAGGAGATATTTTCATGAACAAAAATGCTTTTCATGTGTTGGAGAAAAAGGCAAAAAAAATTGAAGAAAAATATGGTTCTCTTGAAAATTTTGTCGCATATACAACTATCGCACCTGAAAAACATAAGATGATAATGGAAGACTATTCCGTTGACAATGAAATGTTGCAAGTTTATCAGGATCTTTTGCCACTTGAGCTTGCAGATTTGATTGATTATAAAAATTTGGCAGGTTTGATTGATGGAGAATTTGGTTAAACGAGGAGATATATACTTTGCTGACCTTAGTCCTGTTGTCGGGAGTGAGCAAGGCGGAGTGCGTCCTGTTCTCGTTATCCAGAATGATGTAGGAAACAAATATTCGCCAACAGTCATTGTGTCAGCGATAACCAGCCAATTGACAAAAGCAAAACTTCCAACTCACATCGAACTTTCTTCACATGATTATAGATTGCCGAAAGATTCGGTTGTGCTCTTGGAACAAATCCGCACGCTTGACAAACGCCGTTTGAAAGAAAAAATCACTGTGATTGATGAGCATAAAATGAAAGAAGTCAATCGTGCACTGCTTATTTCACTTGGCTTTGTGCAATAAAAACTTTGTCTTGACATTTTTTATTGTGTATGTTAAAATTTCTCTATAAGAAGGGGGAATATAAACATGACAAAGAAAATAAAACTTTATTCACTTGACCCACAAAGTTATCCAAACATTGAGATTGAATGTGAAGTAATTGAGGACACAGCTGCAAAGCTCGAAGAAATTACAACTGGAACTCCATTTGTTGCAGTTAAGACAGCGGTTGTTCAAGCAAGAAAAGCACAACTTGGAGATGTTGTTGACACAAGACCAAGAACACGAGTAGACGGACGTGTTTACACATTCAGTGAAACCAAACAAACAATCAGCCAAGAAAAGGTTGATCAAGGTGCGATTATTGTGACAAACCCTGATGGTGAAGAATATGTCATCAAAAGTGAAGAAAAATTTATGTCAAAATACAAAAAAGTTGAAGGTGGTTTTGCAGCAATTGATGGACCTAAAAAATTTGCGAAAGCGTCTAAAAACTGCACTATCAAGACATCTTGGGGAGAAGAACAAATTGTTCCAGAAGGTTCTTATTTGTGTGTAAGTGACAAAGATGATATTTATTCAGTGACTAATGAAGCCTTTGAAAAAACTTATAGTGCGATAAATCGCTCAAAAGACTTTACAAATTCTTAAAGGTGTGATAAAATATCATAGATTTGATTTTAGGAGAATAAAAATTATGATGATTGAACCACCTATTGACGAACTTACAAAAAAGGCAAATGGAAACAAGTATATCCTTTCTATCATTGCTTCAAAAAGAGCAAAAGAGATTGAAACAACTCGCAGAGCAGAACTTGCAACTGCTGACAAAAAATCAATTAGTATTGCACTTGATGAAATTGCTGAAGGGAAAATTGTTCCAAGCGATATAAATGATTGATTTAAGAAAAAATTTTTGATATAATTCTACTATCAATTTGATGGTAGAATTATTTTTTTAGGGAGAATGTTTTTGTTTGCAAAAATAATAATTGACCAAGATGCAAAAGCACTTGACAGAGTCTTTGAATATAGCATTCCTGATGACATGGAAGTTGAAGTTGGAGAAAGGGTGATTGTTCCATTTGGGAGCAGATATCTCCAAGGTTTTATTGTTGGATTTGAAGATAAAAGTGAATATGATGCAAGCAAAATCAAACCTATCACAAGAAAAATCGAAAATTTTCCCGTGATAAAAAAAGAAATGCTTGACCTTATGTTTTTTATGGCGGACAAATTGCATTTAAAATTGGCAAGCATTTTGAGACTCTTTTTGCCAAGTGAAATGCGCACTGACAAAATCAAAGAACTGGTGGTAAGGTATGCAAAACTTGCCGAAAATTTTGTTTTGCCTGCACTTCGAGCAAAAAAACAACTTGACATCGTTTACTTTTTGCAAGAAAATGGCGAGCAAAAATTTTCTGAACTTTCTGAAAAATTTGGTTATGCTCCACTTTCCACATTGGTGAAAAATGGAACAGTTTTGGTTGAAGAACGCCAAGAAAACAGAATGCCAGTTTATGACAAGATTGAAAATACACATAGGACCTTGACTCCACTTCAACAAAGAGCTGTTGACACAATTTGTGAGAACAAAACCTATCTTTTGCATGGTGTTACAGGAAGTGGCAAAACTGAAGTTTATATGAATTTGATTGAGAAACAACTTTCTCTTGGGAAAACTGCACTTATGCTCGTGCCAGAAATTTCCCTTACGCCACAAGTTTTGGCAAATTTCAAAGCAAGATTTGGGGAAAATGTTGCGCTTATTCATAGCGGACTTTCTGCCGGTGAACGTTTTGATGAATGGAAGAGAATTTTCTTTGGTGAAGCGAAAGTTGTTGTTGGTGCAAGGTCGGCAATTTTTACGCCACTTGAAAATTTGGGGATTATCATTATTGACGAAGAACACGAGCAGAGTTATGTGTCAGAAAGCAATCCAAGATACGACACACATATGGTGGCGGAGTTTAGACAAAAATACAACAACTGCACGCTTGTATTGGGAAGTGCTACCCCATCAATTGACAGTTATTCAAAAGCGATTGATGGGCAATACAAACTTGTAGAGATGCCAGTGCGTGTAAATGGCATGGAGATGCCTAAAATTGTTGTTGTTGATATGCTTTTGGAGATGCAACAAGGAAATAACCAAATTTTTTCTATTCCACTTTATTATGAATTGAAAAATGTCATTGAGCAGAAAAAACAAGCTATGATTTTCATAAACAGAAGAGGTTTTTCATCATTTCAGCGTTGTAGACAGTGTGGTTATGTAGCAAAATGCACGGATTGTGATGTGTCGCTTGTTTATCATAGATTTGAAAACAAATTGAAATGTCATTATTGTGGAAAAAGGTATAAGGCACTCGATGTCTGTCCAAGTTGTGGAAGTCGTGACATCAAACAGGGTGCGGTAGGAACCGAGAGAGTTGTTGAAGAACTCCATAAATTGTTTCCAGATGTTAGAATTTTGAGAATGGACAATGACACTACTGCAAAAAAGAATGGTCACAGAGAGATTTTAAACGAATTTAGAAACACAAAACCTGCAATTTTGGTGGGAACTCAAATGATTGCAAAAGGACATGACTTTGAAGATGTAGTGCTTGTAGGAATTATTGATGCTGACCAAAGCTTGTATCAAGCGGATTATCGAAGCATTGAGCGAACATTCCAGCTTATCACACAAGTTGCGGGGCGAGCCGGCAGAAGTGCAACTCAAGGCAGAGTAATTTTGCAAACTTACAGTCCACGACATTATGTTTATCGCTTTGCGGTCAACTATGACTATAAAGGATTTTTTAAAAAAGAGGCAAACTTGAGAAAGGTTACAAACTTTCCGCCTTATGCACGCATAGTGAGAATTTTGTTTTCACACGAAAATGAAAATACAGTAGCGACAGAGTGTAAAGTGTGCTATAATAAAGTCAAAGAAATAAAAGAAAAGTATCCAGACGATTTTGTTTATCTTGATGTTATGAAAGCACCGTTAAACAAAATTAAAAACAAATTTCGTTACCAAATCATGATGCGTTTTAAACTCGGAAAAGCGGACGAGATTGAAAAACAAATTTTTGACTGTGTTGATGAAAAATGCAAGAGTTCGGTATTTTTTGAAATAAATCCAAACAATTTGAGTTAAAAGTAAATAAATAGGAGAATAACAATGGCGACAAGAAAAATTGTAGTTTTAGGAAATGAAACATTGAGAAAAGTGTCAAAACCTGTTGTGGCATTTGATGATGCACTTGGGATTTTGCTTGATGATATGAAAACAACAATGCTTGAAAAAAAAGGCGTTGGTATTTCTGCGGTGCAAGTGGGAGTTCTTAGACGTGCGATTGTGATTGAACTTGAACCTAAAAAATATCTTGAAATAATCAATCCAGAAATCGTTAAAACAAAGGGCAAAATTTGTGACACAGAAGGCTGTTTGAGTGTTCCAGGATTTTTCACTGAAGTGCCAAGACCAAAGTATGTCAAAATCACTGCACAGGATAGACATGGAAATTCATTTGAATTTGAAGCGGAAGATTTTTTGGCAAGATGTGTTTGCCACGAAATTGACCACCTGAATGGAGTGCTTTTTGTTGATTTGACAAAAGAAGGCAGACTTTATAAAAAGGAGCATGGAGTAATCTAATGAAAATTTTGTTTTTTGGAACACCAAGATTCGCAGAAATTGTGTTTGAAGGATTGATTGAAAGTGAGTTTGAAGTAACCGGTTTGGTTTGCCAAAATGACAAGCCAGCAGGAAGAGGTAACAAAATGCAGACTCCACATATTGTTGAGATTGCCAAGTCTCATAACATTCCTGTTTATCAATTTGAAAAAATTAGAGAACATATTGAAGATTTCAAAAACATTGATTATGATTTGGCTGTTACTGCGTCTTACGGAAAAATTTTGCCAAAAAGTTTTTTGGATTTGAAACCTTGCATAAATGTTCATCCTTCACTTTTGCCAAAATATAGGGGTGCTACACCAATTCAAAGTGCACTCTTAAATGGTGACACAGAGACGGGTGTCACAATCATGAAAACAGAAGTTGGCATGGACGATGGGGACATTTTTGTGCAAAGAAGAGTGGAAGTTTTGCCAGAAGAAGATTATTTGTCACTTTTGGACAGACTTGCATATATTGGACTTGACCTTTTGCTTGAAACTCTGAGAAAAATCGAAAATGGCACTGCTGTCCGCACAAAACAAGACGACAGCAAAGCGACTTTTGTAAAACTTATTCAAAAAGAAGATGGACTTCTTGATTTTTCTATGCCAGTTGCGAGTCTTGTAAACAAGGTTAGAGCATTTGTAGAGTCTCCGGTTGCTTACTTTTTCTTGGGTGAAGACAGAATAAAGGTCTACAAAGCAAAGGTTGGTGATATGACCATATCTGCACCTGTTGGACAAATTTTGTGCACAAAAAAGAGATTTTTAATTCAAGCCTGTGATGGTGTTTTTGAAGTTTTGCGTTGCCAAAATGCTGGTGGAAAGACTATGGATGCGGCAAGTTTTTTGAATGGTTATAGATTTAAACAAATGGCGGTGAGCAAATGATTTTAGACTTAAATTATCAAGAAATTTGTGAATATGTTGCTGCTTTGGGAGAGCCGAAATTTAGAGCAAAACAACTCTATGAGGGCTGTATGTTGGGCAAAAAATTGGAAGAGATTTCAAATCTTCCAAAGTCTTTTAAAGAGAAAATTGAGAAAGATTATCCAAAATATGAAGTTGTCGCACATTTAGTTTCAAAAGATGAAACGCAAAAAATTGCTTTAAAATTTCCTGATGGAAGCATTGTTGAAAGTGTTTTGCTTAAATATAAATATGGTTACACTGTCTGCGTTTCAACACAAGTTGGGTGTCGTATGGGTTGCAAATTTTGTGCTTCAACTCTCAATGGCTTGAAAAGAAATTTGACGCCAGGAGAAATTTTGCTTCAAGTTTTGCATTTCAATCATTTGCTTGGTGGAACTCTTAAAGAAAGAAAAGTTACAAATGTTGTGTTGATGGGTTGTGGAGAACCGCTTGACAACTATGATAATGTCACAAAATTTTTGAGACTTATTTCTGCCGAAGAGGGATTGAATATCAGTCAAAGAAACATCTCACTTTCAACTTGCGGGATTGTACCAAACATTTACAAACTTGCAGATGATGGTTTTTCAGTAACATTGACAATCTCATTGCACGCACCAAATGATGAACTCCGAAAGACAATTATGCCGATTGCAAATGCTTACAAGATTGAAGAAATTTTGAAAGCATGTGATTATTATTTTGACAAAACAGGAAGAAGAATAGCATTTGAATATTCTCTTATTTCTGGCGTGAATGACACTGACCAATGTATTGAAGAATTGGCATCTATTTTGCATGGGCGCTCTTGCCATGTCAACTTGATTCCGCTCAATTCTGTAAAAGAAAAATCATTGATTGGAGCAACAAGAAAACGTGGTTATATGCTTGCTGGAAAACTTGAAAAATTGGGCATAAGTGCAACAGTTAGACGCACTATGGGAGAAGACATAGAAGGGGCTTGCGGTCAACTCCGAAACAGAGTCGGAGGTGAAAATGCATAGAGGTTTGGTGCTTAAAAAACAAGCAAATTTGTTTACTATAAAACTTGAAAATGGGCAAATATTTGATTGTGTGGCACGAAAAACGCTCAAAAAAGATGGGGTTTTTGTCGGCGATTATGTGGTGCTTGACGATGCTTTGGCTGTGTCAAAAATTGAAAAAAGAAAAAACATTCTCATTCGTCCACCTGTGGCAAACATTGACAAAATGTTTATTGTGGTTGCACCAATCCCAAAGCCTGATTTATATACTATTGACAAATTGGTTTTGTTTTGTGTCTTAAATTCAATCAAACCTGTCATCTGTGTAAACAAAAGTGATTTGGACTTGAAATGTTGCGAAGATATCAAAAAAATATACAAAGACATTTTGCCTGTTTTGATTTTTTCTAGCCTTGATGAAACAGTTTTGAAATTAAAAAATGAGATAAAGGGAATTTGTGTTCTTGCTGGTCAGAGTGCGGTTGGGAAATCTTCAATTATAAACGCTTTAAAAAAAGAGTCCGTTTGTGAAGTTGGTGATTTTAGCAAGAAAATTGAAAGAGGAAAACAAACCACACGAACAGTCCAACTTTTTGATTTTGGTGATAACAACTATTTGGCTGATACGGCTGGATTTTCAAAACTTGATGAAAGTTTGCTTGATTTGAAAGACAATGAAATAAAAAATTATTATCCAGAGTTTTTGAAATATGCAAGTGAGTGCAAGTATAAAAGTTGTGCACACACAAGTGGAAAAGATTGCAAAGTTTTTGAAGCTGTGCAAAGTGGCAAAATTTCAAGAGAGAGATATGAAAATTATTTGAAATTGTATAACATAATTAAAAGTATAAAAAAATATTAATAAGGTTTTGCAAAAAGACAAAATTTTGCTAAAATAAAAGTAGGAGTTTTTATGAAAAAGAGAATTGACATTGCGGTTTCGACAGACCCAATCAGTGATTATCAAAACATTATTGAATACGCAAAACAGATGCAGGGGTATGCAGATTTTTTGCATTGTGACATAATGAACGAAAACTTTGTTCAAAAAAATACTTATGATTACAATTTGCTCAAAAATATAAATAGAAACAGCTTGATTATGCTTGATGTCCATTTGATGGTAAATGAGCCAACAAATGATATTCCCAAATATATTGAAGCGGGTGCAAATATTTTGACCGTGCATTATGAAGCATTTGAGAACAAAGAAGATTTGGTCAATGTAATTGATTTTATCAAACAAAACCATACGCTTGCCGGAATTTCTTTGAAACCAAGCACACCTTTCAAGGATGTTAGGTCTTTTGCATTTAACTGTGATGTTGTTTTGATTATGGGTGTTGAGCCTGGTGCAAGCGGTCAAACAATTTTGCCAGAAACTTTTGAAAAGGTTAAAGAAATTGCAGCCTTTAGACAAGACAACAATTTGCGTTTCAAAATTGAGTTTGACGGTGGCGTAAATCCAGAGACAGCAAAGAAATTGATAGAAAATGGTGTTGACATCTTGGTCAGTGGCTCTTATGTTTACAACAGCAAAAACCGTCAAGAAGCAATAAAAACTCTCAAATGCGAAGAGTAAAAACATGAAACAGGCGAGTCCTGTTTTTTTATCATAATCTTGACAACAAAATCATTGGTGGGTATAATTAAACCATAAATTTACTTTTGATTTTGAGGTGAGAAATTGTTTATTTCTAGGAAAAGATATAACGAACTTATTCGCCTATCGTTTTTTGATGAGGCAACTGGGTTTTATAATAGAAATTGGTTTGAAAAACATTATATCCAACATCTTCAAAGAGGAACTATGAGTTTAGCTGTAATTGATATCAATAATTTGAAAACAACAAATGACAATCATGGACATTGGAAAGGTGACATTTTGATACAACAGATTGGGAAAAAATTATCAAATTATTCTACAGTTGTGCGTTGGGGTGGAGATGAATTTTTCTGCATAATAAAAGACAAAAAGATGTTTGCAGAAATATGCAAAAATCAAGATGATTTCGCCTATGCATACAAATTTGATTTTGATTGTAAGGACATCAAAGATGTTATTGTAGAACTTGATAGGCAAATGTATGATTGCAAGCAAAATCAAAAGAGAACAAACAAAGAATAAAAAAGAAGAGACGACATTGTCTCTTCTTTTTTTGTAATTTGATAAATAGATTTGAACCTTTGTCCAATGAGTTAAGAGTTGTAATTGTAAGGTGTTTTGTTCTTTTTTTCGCCAAGGAGATTAATAATATAACCATTTTCTACTTTGCACCACCAACTAGGGTTGTTTTTAGGAATTGCTTCTAACAAGTCATTGTCAGTAATATCACTTTCTTCTAAAAGTTCCAAGTCTTTAATTTTGATAGGTATTGAAATGTCATCTTTCAATTCTTTCATATGTTTTTCAAACCAAGATTTATCATCCTTGTGTTGATAGAAATTTTCATCAATAAAATTGACATAAAATTCATCATCTCTTATTTCTGCACTAATTATTCTGCCAATTCTTCCACATTTTAATCCCAAATTGACATAATTTTTATCATTAATTAATTTTACTTTGTCTAAATATTTCATTTTAATGAAGATAATATATCCTTTCTTATTTTTTCAAATACATCCATATTATATTCCTTTTCCTTTTATTTTTCAAGTCAAAGAGATTGTAAAACGAAAATTTGGAAAGTTCAAGAAGTCGTGCCAAAATTTTAGAAGAAAAAAATCGAACAACAAAGTGTTCGATTGAGATTTATTGGTAGTCCCAAGGGGAATCGAACCCCTGATTCCGCCGTGAGAGGGCGGCGTCTTAACCGCTTGACCATGGGACCATGTTTAAGCCTTTTTATATTAGCATTAAATCAAAAAAAAAGCAATAAAAATTTCAAAATAATCAAATTTTTGTTATTTATAACATATTTTTTGATGTCGAAATGTGGCGTTTTTAAGTTTTAAAAAATATTTAAAAATTTTGAACAATTATTGAATTTTACTTGTTTTTAATTAAAATAAATGCTAAAATACAATGTATAAAATAAAACTGGAGCAGTGCAATGAAATTAAAAAAGTCTGTAAACAAGTTTTACAGAAAAATCAAGCTGATTATTTACAAAAATATGTTTGATAGAATCAAGGATAAGGAAGAGTCGTTGTCATCTTCTGAATATTTTTGTCTTGAGTGCATTTATCTTATGGAAAATCCAACGATATCTCAATTTGCAAATTTTCTCGACATTTCTTCACCAAATGCGACTTACAAAGTAAAACAACTTATCAAAAAAGGATTTATTACAAAAGAAAAATCAGAAAAAGACAAAAGAGAATATTATCTTAAACCTACACAAAAGTTTTTCGACTTCTATGAAAACAAAGATGACTATGTTATTATCAACAACTTCAAGCAAACTTTAAACAAAAAAGAATGTAAAAAAATTGATAAAATTATGAAAATTCTTACCGAACAAATCAAAGAAAATTAAAAAATATAACCAATTAAATGGTTATATTTTTTCTATTAAAGTTTTTATTTGGTCTGCATATCTTTGAGTTTCTTCTTTGTTTGGGTGCTCAATCATTATGCGGATTTTTTCTTCTGTTCCGCTTGCTCTAACCAAAATTCTGCCCGCAGGAGCAATTTCGTTTGCAATTTTGTTTGTTAAAATTTTGAGTTCTTCATTGTTTAGAACTTTTATTTTATCTTTGACATTGATGTTGATATTTGTTTGAGGAATAAGTTTGGCGTCAAAAAGTTCTTCCAAGTTTTTCCCTGTTTTTTTCATGATTTCACATATTTTGATAGCCGTCAAAATCCCATCGCCAGTTTGTGCATAATTTTTTATTATGATGTGACCGGACTGTTCTCCGCCTAGACAAAGATTCATTTTATCCATGGCATCAATGACATATTTGTCTCCAATGTCGGTGCGAATTAGATTTATTTTGTTTTGATTTAGACCCACCATAAGCCCACTGTTTGTGTGGCTTGTGCCAACGACAGAATTTGCATATAAAAGTCCTTTTTGTTTCATAAAGTTTGCCAGAATATATAGCAATTTATCACCATCAAAAACCTCACCACTTTTGCCAACGGCAAGCACTCTGTCTGCATCTCCGTCAAATGCAAACCCAACTTTGCTTTTTGTTTCCAAAACTTTTTGCACCAAATTTTCAATGTGTAAAGAACCGCAATTTATGTTTATATTCTCACCATCATTTTTGCAGAAAATTTTGTTTACTTTTGCACCCAATGTTTCAAAAACGCGTGGGCCGATAGCAAAACTTGAGCCATTGCTTGCATCAAGGCATACTGAAAAACCGCCTAAATCTATGTCGGTCGAACCAATCAAATGCTCAATATATTTTTTTTGAAATGCTTTTCCATTCTCAAATTTTCCACTTTTTTCACTGATAAAATTATTTGAGAAAAAGTTTTCTAAAAATTCTTCTTCGCTGTCCAAAAGTTTTCTTCCACTGCTATCAAAAACTTTAATTCCGTTGTATGCAGGTGGGTTGTGAGATGCGGTTATCATAACGCCATAGTCAAAACCTTCATTTTCAGTCAAAAAAGATATTCCTGCAGTTGGGATAACTCCCACATCGACAACATTTCCGCCGCCTTGCAAGACCCCAGATGCCAGCGATAATGTCAAAACATCGGCAGATGTGCGTGTGTCATGCCCAATGATTATTTTTGGATTGGTTTTTATTTGAGTGAGAGCATTCCCAACCGAAAAAGCAATTTTTGCTGTCAAGTTTTTTCCGTATTCACCTCTTATTCCGTCTGTGCCAAAATAGTTTGCCATATTCTTCTCCTTTTGTTTTTCCATAAATATTTATGAAGAAAGGGTGGTCAAAGTTTCCACTAAATAGTTATTATTTCATTATTTATTAAATCAATCACTTGCAAAATTTGTGCAAATCATTTACAATAGGAGCGTATGCACAGAAATTTTACAAGGGGAAGATAAAATGGTTGACAAAGATGGGATAGAGAGACCCGAGAAACTTGACGACAATATTTTGGAAATAAAAAATGAAACTCGCAAGGTTAAATTTGATGATAAATACAATTACAAAGTGAGAAACATCTTTTTCCGTGGCTGGTCATGGCTCATTAGAGCATTGGCTATTATCTTTTTCAATCCTTTTATGGTTTTGAAATACAATATGTGGACATTTGGAGTAAACAATCAAAAGTCTCTCAAACACAAACCATTTATCATAACATGTAACCATGTGCACTTGTTTGATGATGTCAGCATTGGTTCAAACTTGTTTGCTGGCAGGAAAATTTATTTCACAACACTTGACAGAAACATAAAAAGACCTTGGATTGGTTTTTGGTTGCGTTCTTTGGGAGGTATTCCAATCCCTGCACATAGTTTGTCAGGAATGAAGAAATTTAACGAAGATATTGCTGAAATCTTGAGAGATGGCAAACCAGTTTTGTATAATCCAGAAGGATCCCTTTGGCCATGTTACAGAGAAATAAGACCATACAAGCGCGGTGCATTTTCTATGGCTGCCAAAAACAATGTGCCAGTTTTGCCACTTGTTATCGTTTTTAAGAGAAAGAAAAAACGCAATGGGAAATTTAAATATACAATAAATTTTGCAATGTGCAAACCAATTTATCCAGATAAAACTTTGCCAGATGAAAAGAGTCAATCAGAAAAGATGATGCAACAAACTTATGAGGTGACAAAGAGAGTTGCAAAAGAATGGTATGAAATGCAAGATTGTGGATTTGGAGATGAAAAAATCCACCGCAAACTTACACCGGGCAGAAATTTGAATTTTATTGATGATCATTGGGTAATAACTGAAGATAGAAAGAAGAACAAAAATGCAAAAGTTTTGGAAACTTACACATCAAAAAATTAAATAAAAAAGAAAGCACATCAAATGCTTTCTTTTTTGTTTTTGTTATACTGCCAAAATGACATAAAACAAAATTGATACAAATTGCAAAATGCTACCAAACAGGACAAACAAGTGCCAAATACTGTGAATGTATTTTACCTTTTTGCCAAATCCGTAGAAAACAGCACCGACAGTGTAGCAAAGTCCGCCAGCAAGCAACCACCAGAATCCTGCGAGTTGTATATTCTGCAAAAGCGGATAAATTGCCAAGATGATGCACCAACCAAGGGCGATATACAAAATCATGCTCAAAACTTTCCATTTATACATATTTACGGCGTTTAAAACAATCCCCAAAATTGACAACGCCCAAACAATAGCAAACAATGTGTAGCCCCATGCTGGTGCATTTGTCAAAGTTATCAAGCATAGTGGGGTGTAAGTGCCAGCAATTAACAGGTAAATTGAGCAGTGGTCAAAAATTCGAAAAACCTTTTTTGCTTTGTTTGGTCTCAAAAAGTGATATATTGCAGACATTGTGTAGGTGATTATCATGCAAAAACCATATATATACATACTGAAAATGCCGACTCCGTCACAATGCCAATGTGCATAGATTACGCCGACTATAAGAAAAATTATTCCAAATGCACCACCAACAATGTGGGTGACAGCATTAAAAATTTCTTCGCCTTTTGTATAGACTGGCAGAGATGTGTCATATTCTTTTTTCACTTTCATATGAAAATTTCTGTCTCCTTTTCAAAAATTATAATGGCGTCTTGACTACCTTTAACATTTTCTCAAAAGCTATATCCCCAACTGTCTTGTTGCTTTTGCGGAAAACAACAAACTTTTGATACAAAAATTCGGTTACAAAGTTGATTATCATTGAAATTGCTGTTACCAAAAATCCTGGAACACCTATTTTTTCCAAAGCATGACCCCAAAGAGTTGAAAGTGGGGTAAACACTGCGTAATATATTGCAACCAAGAGCATTGAAAGTGGAATGTTGTTTGATGCTTGGAAAGTGTATTTGCGGTTGAATGTAAAATTCCAAAGCACAGACAAAACTAGGCTGACCAGATATGACACCCAATAATTTATATGTATCAGATCATACATAATTTCAAAAGTTGCGATTTGAATTAATCCAGCAGAGATTGAAAATAATGTAAATTTGATCACTTGCCATAATGTTTCTTTTTCCATTTTCATGTCATGTATTATAGCAATGGGCTAAAAATTTGTAAAGCAAAATAGTTAAAAAATTTTAAATAAATTTGGCTTTGATTTTTTGTTTGTATGTGTTATAATCATTCTATGAATATAAAAAGTGCAAGATACCTCACAAGTGTTGTGGAAGAAAAGAAAATTTTGAAAGATGATATGGTCGAGTTTGCTTTTGTTGGAAGAAGCAATGTCGGAAAGTCATCACTTATCAATTCTCTCTGCAACCAGAAAAATTTGGCAAAAATATCATCAACCCCAGGACTTACAAAGATGATAAACTATTTTGTCGTCAATGACCTGTTTAGGATTGTTGATTTGCCTGGTTATGGTTATGCAAAGACGGCACAAAAACATATTGCAAACTGGGCGGGATTGATGGAAAAATATTTGATTGGTTCACCAAATTTGAAAACAGTTTTTGTTTTGGTAGATTGCAGACATGATCCAAGCGAACTTGACAAGATGATGCTAGAATTTTTAAATTCTTATCAAATACCTTATTGTATCGTTGCGACAAAAGTGGACAAAATTGCAAAGTCAAAAGTTCCACAAGCGTGTGCACAAATTGCAAAAGTGCTTGGAGTAAGAAAAGAGTTGGTGCAAGGATATTCGGCAGAGACTGGTTTTGGCAGAGACAAACTTCTTGAATATATTGAAAATATGCTTTAATAAAAAAGAAAAACGACCTAGCAAAGGTCGTTTTTTATTAGGTATAAAATTTGAGCAAAAAAAATTATTCGTCTCTTTTGTCGTGTGCATGAAGGCATGGACATTCGCCAGCACAATACTTTTGTTCGTCAAATGGAATGTTGTGTTTGATATAATAATCTTTTACAGCGGCTTTAACTGCTTCTTCTGCCAAAACAGAGCAGTGGAGTTTGTAGGCTGGGAGCCCGTCCAATGCTTCTGAAATTGGTTTACCATTTGTGCCACGAGTGCTTTCTACAAGACGGTCTTTTTTGAGCATTGCAATAATTTTTTCGATATATTTGCAAGAAATGCCTTGGCGTTTTGAAATGTCAGTTATTGAAACGAAGTCATTATTGTTTCTGGCAAGGTCAGCCATAATTCTTACACCATATCTTGCTTTTGTTGTAAGTTCCATATGTTCTCCTATGTGCACATTTTACACCAACTCAAAATAATTTTCAACGAATTTTGCGAGATTTATATATTTGCAATTTGCCAAAAATTTACAAAAATGTATGATATCGTTTACAAAAATTATAATTATGTGATATACTCATCATATGAGAGTGAAGAAAATCTTATTTTCTTTAATATTTGCTTTGCTTGGTATTATGTGTGTGACAGGCAGTGTTTTTCTTTTGCAAGGATGCAGTCAATCTACTTCTGAAAATGGCGGGGGTGGGATTTCTGAGAATCCAGAAAGTGAAGATCCAGATGATCCAAACGATAAACCTACTGAAATGCAATCACATATCGAATCTACACTCACAAAATATGTTCAAAATACTTCAGGACAATATCTAGAGGCGACAGGTGGAGGCTCGGCTGTCATTGTCTATGATTATGTGCTTGGTGGATATGATAGCACGGACTGGGATATCCCTGGAATTACACTAGGACTTAACGATTCTTCTGCAAGTGGGAGATGTACAACAAGTGGTGACCCTTGGACAAACAGATGGCGCTCAAAAATAACAGCAACTGCGGCTGAGCATTTTTCTTTTTTCAAATATGATGGGAAATATTCAAATGGTAGTGATTGGGTTTCTGTGACAAAAACGGACAATCCTTACATTCAAGATGATATCATCACCACAGATAGTGGGATTTGGGGAACTTCATATATAAATCTTAATATTTTGTTTTCAAGAAACAAATACACAGTATACTTTGATCCAAATGGTGGATCTGGGAGTATTTCACTCAGATATGTGTATTATCAAGCATCAGTAGGCACATTGCCAACTGCAGTAAGAAATGGGTATAGTTTCACTGGTTGGTACACTGCCGCAAGCGGTGGTAGCAAAATAAGTAGTAGTACTACAATTACCAAATCTGTCACATATTATGCACATTGGTCAGCAAACACTTACAAAGTGACTTTAAATGCAAATGGAGGTTCTGGTGGGACAACTGCTGTTTGGTTTAAATATGGGACGAATACATATTACAGCAATTCATCTTGCACTACGACAATAAGTTCAATTACAAAACCTACCAGAACGGGCTATACATATGATACTAGCAAAGGATTTTATATAAAAAATGCTGTGAATGGTGCGTCTGATGGAGAAAGATATATTGCATATGAGTCGGTGGCTTTTGCGTCGGACCTATGCACGGACATATATTCGGATGTTACATTAATATGCAATTGGACGATAAATACCTATAGGCTATCTATCAACTATTATTCAAGTGCAACAAATCGACCTCAATTGACAACAACATCCGAGACATGCTATGTCGCAGATGAAACATTATCAGCACCGACCACCAATTCAAGTTATACATTTACATATATCACGCATACATATACTATGGAGTCACAAGCCATTACATTCAAATTGAATAGTGGGGGCGCTTATTCTTATTTTTTGAGACTTAACCAGGCTCCGACAACAACGGAATATCATAAATTGTTTACCTCTGTGACAGATACTTATACATTTGATTGGACGCCAGTCACAGACTCAACGATAAATATATATGTTTATCAAAGGTATTCAATTTCATACATTTCAAACCATGGATCAGGAACCACCCCTTCTACTCAATATAAAATTCATGGCACACCAATTACACTTGGGACAAATAGTCTAACGAGAACAAGTTATACGGCAAATGGTTGGAATACAGACAGTTCTGGAACTGGTACGCAATATGCATCTGGTGCGACATATTCGGATAATTCAACAGCAAGGACACTATATGCAAACTGGACACCAAAAACTTGCACAGTTACTGTGAATATAAAGGCTTCAACAAATGGGAGTACTTATCTAAATATTGCGGGCGGTTCGGTTTCAATTGGATATAGCTATAGTGTTAGTAACATACTACATACTACTACATTTAATCACACTGCAGTTTCATGCTCGATTAGTATTGTATTGATCAGCCAACTGGTTACATTTACTCCTACAGCAAACACTGGATATGTCTTTGCGGGAATGTCAACAAGTTCGAGCGCTCCATATAATATGTCGAATTTAAGCTTTACGCCTACGACACAAGGGGCGAGTTACACATATTACGCATACTTTAATAAATTATCAGGGAATATAGTGAAGTATGTAAGCAAAAACTCCGCGACATATTC